>Ga0326728_10023136_pt1 | contig 11430 bp, 10 predicted proteins | sample MB3enrmetagenome_FD_207602 | JGI IMG/M metagenome (GOLD analysis project Ga0326728, IMG submission 207602) | Lab enriched peat soil microbial communities from McLean, Ithaca, NY, United States - MB31MN | ecosystem: Environmental > Terrestrial > Soil > Wetlands > Peat | place: USA: New York... | reverse complement strand
GAGGGGCTGATGCACACCCAGGCAGCCAAACTGAAAGAGGAAATCCTCCGGCTTACGCGTCAGTTCGCGCGGCTGGCTCATGCGGGCAATCGCCCCGGCTACGAGTTGGCGGAAGAAACCGGGGTCGAGCGCCCCCCTTTTGTTCCCGGACAAAGCGCCGTGCCGTATGCGGGGCGGGTGTTTACGGAGGCGGAGGTCGAGGCGGCGGTCGGGGCGACGCTGGATTTCTGGTTGACGCTGGGGCCGCAGGGAGAGGCCTTTGAGAAGGGCCTGGCGGAGTACCTGGGCGTCAAGGCCAGCGTGCTGTGCAACTCCGGCTCCTCGGCGAACCTGCTGGCGCTGGCGGCGCTGTCGAGCCCGCGGCTGGGGGCGCGGCGGCTCAAGCCCGGGGACGAGGTCATCACGGTGGCGGCCGGTTTTCCCACCACGGTCGCGCCGATTCTCCAGCACGGTTTGGTGCCGGTCTTCATCGACAATGACCCGCGCACCCTCAACGGGCGGGTGGAGCGATTGGAAGAGGCGCTCGTGCCCGGCCGGACCAAAGCCGTGCTGATGGCCCACACGCTGGGCAATCCATTCGACCTGGCCGCGGTGACGGAGTTCTGCCGCCGCCACGACCTGTGGCTCATCGAGGACAATTGCGACGCCTTGGGCTGCGCTTATGACGGGCGGCCCACGGGCAGCTTCGGAGACCTCTCGACGCAATCGTTTTACCCGCCGCATCACCTGACCATGGGCGAGGGCGGGGCAGTCAACGTGCGCGACAACCTCAAGCTGCGCGTCCTGGTGGAAAGCTTCCGGGATTGGGGCCGGGATTGCTGGTGCGCCAGCGGCAAGGACAACACCTGCGGCCGCCGCTTCCAGTGGAAACTGGGCGAACTGCCCGAGGGCTACGACCACAAGTACATTTACTCGCACCTGGGCTACAACCTGAAACCGCTGGACCCTCAGGCGGCCATTGGCCGCGCGCAACTCCTCAAGCTGCCACGGTTCGTCCAGGCCAGAAAAGCCAATTGGGAGCGGCTGCGGCGCGGGCTTGCGCCGCTGGAGGAATTCTTGGATTTCATGCTGCCGACGCACGCCCGCGATTGGTCGCCGGCCGGCTTTTCCTGGGACAGCTCGGGCCACCGCACCGATTGCTCGTGGTTCGGGTTCATGATGCTGGTCAAGCCGGGCGCGCCTTTTACCCGCACCGAGCTGGCCCGGGAGCTGGATGCCAAACGGATCGGGAACCGCATGCTCTTTGGCGGCAACCTCGTCCGCCAACCCGCCTACGTGCAACTGCGCAAAGACCATCCCGCCGCTTTCCGCGTGGCCGGCGACTTGACTGGGGCCGACCGCATCATGAACGAAGTGGTGTTCATCGGCACCTATCCCGGCCTGACCCCGCCCATGCTCGATTACATGATCGAAACGATCACCCGCTTCGTGAAGGGCAAGGTGGCTTGAAGGCATCGTGGTATGTCGCTGATAGTCCTGGTAACGGGCGCAACGGGTTTTCTGGGCAGTCATCTGTGCCGGACGCTGGTGGAGCGCGGACACAGGGTCGAGGCCTTTCGCCGCCAGTCCAGCGATCTGTCGAGGCTGGGCCCCCTGGCGGGGCAGGTGCGCTGGCGCCGCGTCCCAGAGGACCTCGAGGCGCCTTTTTCGGGCCCAGCGCCGCCCGACGCCGTCATCCACTGCGCGGCCCTGTATGGCCGCCGCGGCGAGTCACCGGCGCAGATGATCGAGGCCAATACGCTCTTGCCCGTGCGCCTCCATTACCTGGCCGCGCGGCGCGGCGTGCCGCTTTTTCTGAATACCGATACGGTCCTGGACCCGGCCCTGAGCCTCTATGCCCTGGCCAAGCACCAGGCCGTCCAATGGTTAACGCGCGCGGGCGGCCCGAGCCGGGTACTTAATCTGAGGGTCCAGCACTTCTATGGACCAGGAGACGACCCCTCCAAGTTCATCACCTGGCTGATTACCCAATGCCTGGCCAATGTGCCCGAAATCCGGCTCACCGATGGACGCCAACAGCGGGACTTTGTCTATGTGAGCGACGTCGTCAGCGCCATGGTGGCGTTGCTGGAAAGCCAGTCGGCCGGCAGCGCGGCGGGCGGCGGGTTCGCCAATTATGAAGTTGGCAGCGGCAGTCCGGTGCCGCTACGGGACGTGGTGGAACTGATCCACAAACTCACCGGCAGCCGCTCGCGTTTGTTGTTCGGCGCCCTTGCCTATCGTCCCGGCGAGCCGGTGGTCACGCGGGCGGATACCTCGGCGTTGCGGGTGCTGGGCTGGCAGCCACTGGTCACGCTCCCCGAGGGGTTGGAACGAACGATCGCGGCGGAAAAGGCGGGGCAAAGTCCCAAAAGCGTATGAACCGACTTCTCGTCACCGGAGGCTGTGGATTTCTTGGCTCGAATGTTGCGGCCCACTTTCTCGAGCAAGGCTGGCAGGTCACGCTCCTGGACGCGCTTTTTCGGCCGGGAGGCGAGGCCAACCTCGAGTGGCTTCGCGCCAAGGCGCGCGAGGGCCAGTTGAGCTTCTTCAAGCGGGACTTGGCGGAGGAAGCGGCGGTAAGGGAGGTCTTCCGGGAACGGGGGCCGTTTGAATTTATATGCCACCTGGCGGGGCAGGTGGCCATGACGACCTCGCTCTCGGACCCGCGGCGCGACCTGCTGACCAACGTGCTGGGGACCTTCAACGTCCTGGAAGCGGCGCGGCAGCTCAGCCCCGGCGCGCTGGTGGCCTACAGTTCCACCAACAAGGTCTATGGCGACCTGGAATGGGTCCGTTACGAGGAAACGCCCACCCGCTACACCACCCCGGATTATCCCCAGGGATTCGATGAATCCATCCCCCTGGATTTCGCCAGCCCCTATGGCTGCTCCAAGGGCGCGGCCGACCAATACACGCACGACTGGCGCCGGAACTTCGGGCTCAAAACCGTGGTCTTCCGCCATTCCTCGATTTACGGGGGCAGGCAGTTTGCCACTTTCGACCAGGGCTGGATCGGCTGGTTCTGCCTCCAAGCCGTCCGCCAGCGGCAGGCCGCGCGGACCGGTCAACGGCCCGAGCCTTTCACCATCGCTGGCAACGGCAAGCAAGTCCGCGACGTGCTCCATGGGGACGATTTGGTGCGCCTGTACGCCGCCGCTTACGAGCGCCGCGAGCAGGTGGCGGGCCAGATATTCAACATTGGCGGCGGACTGGCCAACAGCCTCTCGTTGCTCGAGTTGTTCGATTTGCTGGGCCGCTTGACCGGCGTCACCCTGTCATTCACGCAAAACCCACCCCGCGCGAGCGACCAGCGGGTCTTCGTGGCCGACATCCGCAGAGCCGCGCGCCTCCTTGACTGGCGCCCGTCCGTCAACAAAGAGGAAGGCATAGAGCGGATGCTCCGATGGGTCGAGGAACAACGCTAATAACGGAACGATGAAGAGCCTGCGGACGAGGACATGGCTGCTGGGGATGGTGGCGGTTCTTCTGTGGTCGATCTACCTGATCTTCTGGACCCAGCCGCCCAAGCGCTGGGCGTTGAGGACCCCGGCGTCAGCCGCGACGTTAATCCGGGCCTTGCAGCGAAAGGACTCAAGGCTAAATGACCTCGAGGTGGCCGCGTGGGCTCGTCTGCCGGCGTGGTTTCGGATTCATGGCGATTCGTTGAGGCCGCGACTGGCGCGGGATACGCGACGGGAGGCGTGCAGCCGGTTGGCGGGGCTTGGGTGGCAGGCAGCAAAGGCGGCGCCTTATCTAGCCGCAGCGCTCGATGACGTGGACCCGAATGTCCGCTCCGCCGCGCTGGAGGCGCTCAGGACCATCGGACCGCCGGCGCGGGGCGCCAAGGAGCGTTTGTTGGCCATGGTCAAGGAGCCGGCCTATCGCTACCCGAGCAACCAGATATACGGGGCCGTGCAGTTTGTGGCAAGAGCGGCGGACACCCTGGCGTCCGTGGCCCCGCGAGACGGTGAGGTCAGGTCGGCGCTGATCGAGTTTATAACCAGCCGCGGAAGCCCGACGAACCAGTTCTACAATCTGCAGGTTGCGGCGGTGGCGGAGACGCTTGCCCAAATGGCGCCGGAAGACCCTGGGGCCGTCTCGGCGTTGCTGGAACTGATTGCCCACCCCCGTCCGTTGGTGTGGTCCGCGCAGATTGCTCAACAATGGATACTGCACAGCCCGGAACCCCGGGCGGTGTTCGAGTTGGTCCGCGGGAGCCTCCCCCAGAGAGACACCTGGGGCCTGGTTCCCTTCGTGGCCGGAGGTCTCGCGGGCCCGGAAAGGAGGCTGGCGGGGTTGCTCAGTTTGCTGGAGGACGCAGATTATGGGATTCGATACTACGCCGTTCGGGAACTGGGACGGCTCGGCCCGGAGGCGGGCGGGGCGGTCCCCAAGCTGATGGAGTTATTCGCGGCGACGGCAAGGGAGTGGGAAGACGCGCCGGAGGGGGCACAAGAGGCCTGGTGGGCCCACACGGGCACTCCCATGTGGGCGTGGGAGGACCTGATGGAGGAGCCACAGTCGGCCCGATTTCGGGCATACACGGCCTTTGCGGAGGCGACCTCGCTCGCCAACTCCCGCCCATCTGTCCCCGCTCGGGTCTTTTCCCCGCCACCCTACGCGGCGGCCCCGCCGGTTGCCACGGCAGCCCGCTCCGCAACCGGGACCGGCGTGCGCGCCCGCTATGGCCCATCGCAGCCGCGGGCGGAGGGCGTCGCCGGCTTTGGCGGGCTGCACCATCAAGTCATTCTTGCCCTCGGGGCGATCGGTGCTCCCGCTCTGGATGCCATTCCGTTGCTCGAAGGGGAGTATGAAGACCCGACGAACCCGTTGCGGTTCGAGGCGGCGGCGGCGCGGGTCCAGATTGACGGCGACTTCGCAGAGGTCATGCCGGTCCTGGCCGCCGGGTTGGAGGAGGCCGAGCCGGGAGAGCGGGCGATGCTGGCGGCGCGCCTGGGAGGATGGGCTGGGAGCTACGACGGAGCCGTGACGCTGTTGAGCAAAGCCCTGGGGGATGGCGACGCGAAGGTCCGGATGAGCGCCCTGAGGGGTGTGGCCCGGCTGGGCGACAAGGCCGCGCCAGCCCTACCAGCCTTGCTGGCGGCCCTTGACGATGGTGAACCAGAGATTCGCATCCAGGCCCTGAATAACCTCAGGCTGTTGGGCAGCAAGGCCGTCTTGGCTGTGCCTGGCCTGATCAAGGCCCTGGGCGATGCGGAAATGGCGGTTCGCCTCGAGGCCATAGCCAGCCTGGCGGCACTGGAGGACAGGGCCGCCCCCGCCCTGCCGGCCCTGCGCGGGATGGCTGGGGACCCGAAGTTTACCGTGCGCATCATGGCCAGCAACGCCGTCAATACCATTGCCTTGGCGACGGATGCTTCGCCGGGAGGGAGTGCCAGGGCTGGGCGGTGATGGCCCGCCGAGAGGATGAGCATGACTTGGAACAGGCTGCGCGCCCTGGCGGGCGAGGAGGTCGAGGCGACCCTGGCGTCGCTCCCGGCGCCCTTGCGCGAACGGGCACAGGCCCTGCCGGTGACCTTCGAGCGCCGTCCCAATGCCGCCCAGTGCGGCGAGGGCGTCGAACCGGACACCCTTGGGCTGTTCGTCGGGCCGGACTTTGACGCCCAGGAAACCGCGATGCTGCCCCTGCCTCCCCAGATCATCCTGTTCCTCGAGAACCTGTGGGATGAAGCCGAAGGGGACGAGGACCTCTTTCGCGAGGAGGTTCACACGACCTGCTTGCACGAGCTGGGCCACTACCTGGGCCTGGATGAAGACGGCCTGGTCGAGCGCGGACTGGAATAGGCATGAGCAATTCCCTTTCTTTTTGCGGCGGGCATGGTATGTTGAAGCAGGCATTGATGAACTGAGAGACGCACCGAATTGAAAGCACTCATCGAGACCCGGAAGCGGGGGACAGAACGAGTTTTTCTCGTTGGCGTGGAACTGGAATCCCGCGCGGGACTGGGGATTCGCGACTCGTTGGATGAGCTTTCCGAGCTGGCCGCCAGCGCGGGCGCCGAGGTGGTGGGGGACGGCGCGCAGAAGCTGGCCGCCCCGTGCGCGACGACTTACATCGGCAAGGGCAAGGCGGGCGAGTTTGCGGCGCGCTGCCGCCAAGCGGGCGTGGACACGGTGGTCTTCGATGATGAATTGACCCCCGCCCAAAGCCGGAACCTGGAGCGGGTATTCAACTGCAAGGTCCTGGACCGCACGTCTTTAATCCTGGACATCTTCGCCCAGCGCGCCCGCACGCGCGAGGGCAAACTCCAAATCGAACTGGCGCAACTTCAGCACCTGTTGCCGCGGCTGACGGGCTTCTGGGGCCACTTGTCGCGCCAAAAAGGCGGCATCGGCATGCGGGGAGGCGAGGGGGAGATGCAGTTGGAAGCCGACCGCCGCCGGGTGCAGGAACGCATCGCCCGGATTTCCCGGGACCTGGAAGCGGTGCGGCGGCAGCGGGCCACCCAGCGCAACTCCCGCCAGCGGAACCACTTCGCCCTGGCCTCGATTGTCGGCTACACCAACGCGGGCAAATCGACGCTGCTCAACCGGCTCACGGGCGCGGACGTCCTGGCCGAAAACAAGTTATTCGCCACGCTGGACCCGACGACGCGCAGGCTGCGGCTCTCGACCAACCAGAACGTGCTGCTGACCGACACGGTCGGCTTCATCCGCAAACTGCCGCACGGGCTGGTCGAGGCCTTCAAGGCAACCCTCGAGGAGGTCGTCCAGGCGGACCTGCTCTTGCACGTGGTGGACATCAGCCATCCGCGGGCGGAAGAGCAGATCGAGTCCGTCGATGCGGTTCTGGGGGAGATCGGCGCCCGGGGCAAGCCGACGGTGATGGTGTTCAACAAGATCGATCAACTCAACGCCGGCCAGGCCGTGCTGTCGCGCCTTTTGGAGCGTTACCCGCGCGGAGTGGCGCTCTCGGCCGCCAGCGGCGAAGGCATTGCGGCCCTGCTGTCGGAGTTGGGCAGCCAATTGCGCCCCATCCGGGAGTTCATGGAGCTGTCGGTCCCTCACGAGCAGGCCGGCGTCATCGCCCGGCTGCACGAGGTAGGGCAGGTGGTCGAGCGCGATTACAACGGGAAAACCGCGCGCATTAAAGCCCGCATCCCGCCGCACCTCCACGGGGAATTTGCGCCGTTTTTCGTCCGCGAATTGCAGACGGCCTGAGCCGGCGGATGAACGGCCTGCGGATCAAGGACCAGCCGGCGGGCGAGCGGCCGCGGGAACGGTTGGCGGCCCAAGGCCCGGGGGCGCTCAGCCAGGCGGAGTTGATCGCCATCCTGCTGCGGACCGGGCTCAGAGGGGCCAATGCGGTGGACATCGGCAAGCAGTTGCTCTCGAAGTACGGTTCGCTCAATTCGCTGGCGCAGGCCTCGCTTGAGGAGCTGCAAACCGTCAAAGGCATTGGCCGCGACAAGGCGGTCACCCTGATCGCCGCGTTCGCGCTGGCGCGCAAGATGGCCGAGGAACTCCGGGATGAGGCCCCGCTGCTGGACACCCCCGAGGCGGTGGCCAACCTCATGCGGGAGGACAGCCGGCTGCGCCAGGTGGAGACCTTCCAGGTGCTCCTGCTCAACACGCGTCGGCGGCTGGTGCGCGTGGAACCGATCTCCCAGGGGACGCTGGACACTATCCTGATTCACCCGCGGGAGGTGTTCCGGTCCGCCATCGCCTCCGATGCCGCCGCCGTGGTGCTCATCCACAACCATCCCAGCGGCGATCCGACCCCGTCCGAGGCCGACATCACGGTCACGCGGGACCTGATTCGGGCGGGGCGGCTTCTGAAGATCGAGGTGCTCGACCACATCATCCTCGGCCGCGCCACGCAGGAGCGGAGCCGGGATTACGTCTCGTTGCGCGAATTGGGTTACTGGGCCGGGTCTTAGCCGTTTTGGATTATTGGCGTTCGTACTCGCCCTTGCCGACGCGCTTGAGGACGCTGAAGCCGGCCTTTTTGGCGTCGGAAATGGAGAGTTTCCTGGGCGAATTGAAGGTGGACAAGACCTTGCGGACCGGCTTTTTGCAAGCGGGGCATTTAGTCAGGGGCGGGGCCGAGAGCGGGCGGCGGAGGGTGAACTTGCCGCCGCACACGGCGCAATCGCCTTCGCAGAGTTCGTACTCGTAGAGGGGCATGGTCCGAAGGCGCTTACAGCGACCAGCCCGCGCGGTAGGGATAATGGAGGAGGGCATTGGCGTCCTCGTCGTCGGTGCGCAGGTTATCGCTGTCCCAGTGAAGTTTTGCGCCGCCGAGGCGGACGGAGATGATGCCCAGGAGCAGGGCCTCGGTCAGAGGGCCGGCGAAGTCGAAGTTGGAGCGGGTGGGGGAGCCGGTTTTGCAAGCGGCCAGGAATTCCTTGTAATGGCCGATGGAGCGGGGCAGGCTTGGCGCGGGGCGTTGGTACTCGCGGTTGCGTTTTTCGGGGAGGAGGCGGGGGTGTTCGCCACCCCAGCCGGTGACGAGCATCTTGCCTTTATCGCCCACGAAGAGGATGCCGTCCTCGGGGTCCAAGGGGCGTCCGTCTTCCAGCTCCTCGGGCCGGGGTGGCAGGATGCCGCCGTCATACCAGTGCACCTGGACGGGCGGCAGCGGGCCGCGGGCCGGGAAGTCGTAGTGAACGACCGAGGCCAGGGGCAGGGTCTCGGGATAGACGGCCGTGGAGCTGGAATGGACCGAAAGCGGGGCGCGCAGTTCGAGGGCCGAGAAGACCGGCGCCAGATTATGGACGCCCATGTCGCCCAGACCGCCGGAGCCGAAGTCCCACCAACCGCGCCACCGGAACGGGACGTAAGCGGGGTGGTAGGGACGCCAGGGGGCGGGGCCAAGCCAGAGGTCCCAATCGAGGGTGTCGGGGAGGGGCGGGGTGTCCTTGGGCCGCTCGATGCCCTGGGCCCAGTAAAGAGGGAGTTTGCCGCGGTGGGTGGGGCGATCCGACCAGACGTGGACCTCGCGAACGGCGCCGATGGCGCCGTCGGCCAGCCATTCGTTGATCAAGCGGTTGCCCTCGAAAGCCATGCCCTGGTTTCCCATCTGCGTAGCCAGCTTGGCTTGGCGGGCGGCTTGAGCAAGGGTTCGCGCCTCGAACACGGTGCGGGTGAGCGGTTTCTCGCAATAGACATGCTTGCCGTGGCGGATGGCCGCCATGGCGGCGAGGGCGTGAATGTGGTCCGGCGTGCCGATCACCACGGCGTCGATCGCCTTCTCCTGTTCGAGCATGAGGCGGAAGTCTCGGTACTGCCGGGCCTTGGGGTACTGATTGAAGGTATGGGCGGCGTGGGCGCGATCGACATCGCAGAGGGCGATGATGTTCTCGCTGTTCATCTCGGCCAGGTCACTGCCGCCCTGGCCCCCGATGCCGATGCCGGCCAGGTTGAGCTTTTCGCTGGGGGCCACGTTGGCGGGCCCGCCCAGGACGTGCCTGGGCACAAGACTGAACGAGGCAATGGCCGCGGAAGAGGCCAGAAAGGCGCGTCGGGAGATGGCCGGGGCGGGCTCGTCGAGGGCTTTCATTTTCAATGACACGCTGGTCGTCGGGCGGTTCAACCCTTGGCCGGGCCCTTGAGCACGGACGAGAACAGCTCAATGGGGATGGGGAAGAAAGTGGTGGTGTTGCGCTCGCTGGAAATCTCGCGCAGGGTCTGAAGGTAGCGGAGTTGGAGGGCGATCGGCTGCTGGCTGATCATGGCGGCGGCCTGGACCATTTTTTCGGCGGCTTGGAACTCGCCTTCGGCATTGACGATCTTGGCGCGGCGTTCGCGCTCGGCTTCCGCCTGGCGGGCCATCGCCCGCTTCATGCTGTCGGGCAGCGCCACGTCCCGGACCTCGACGGCGGTAACCTTGACGCCCCAGGGCTCGGTTTGGCGGTCAATGATCTCCTGGAGCTTCTGATTGATGACGTCGCGCTGCGAGAGCAGGTCGTCCAGCGGGGCCTGGCCCAGGACGCTGCGCAGGGTGGTCTGAGCGATCAGCGAGGTCGCCTTCCAGAAATTCTCGACCTTCACCACCGCCGCGACGGGGTCGACGACCCGGAAATAGACGACCGCATCGACCGTGACCGGGACGTTATCGCGCGTCATGACCTCCTGCTTGGCGACATCGATGGTGACGACGCGGAGGTCCATTTTCACCATCTTATCGATGATCGGCCAGAGCAGAATCAACCCCGGGCCCTTGGCCCCGAGCAATTTGCCCAGGCGGAAAATGACGCCCCGCTCGTATTCGCGCAGGATGCGGATGGCTTGGGGCAGGATGATGGCGGCCAGGATAACGACCGCGGCGACCAGGCCGGCCAGGTTCGCCACACCGTGAACAGCTTCTTCAGGCATAGGCTTTCTTAGGGGTTGGAGTGGTGAGACTTAGAGCAAGTTAATCTGCGCGTTCTCTTTGGCCAGGCTCTCGGCCAGGTTGGGCAGGCGGCCATTGCGCCGCTCGATGATGAGCTTGTCCATGCCGGCGTCGAAGGGAACGGGGTAGTTGCCGTCGTAGCAAGCCATGCAGAAGGAATTCCCGTGCAGGCCGGTGGCCTTGACCATGCCCGCCTGAGAGAGATAGTGGAGGGAATCGGCGTTGAGATAGTCGCGGATTTCCTCCCGCGAAAAGTTGGCGGCCATGAGCTTGCTGCGGTCCGGAAAGTCAATGCCATAGACACAGGGGCTGACGTGCGGGGGGCAACTGACCATGACGTGGACGGTTTTGGCGCCGGCTTCCTTGAGGTTGTTGACCCGCGCCTTGCAGGTGGTGCCGCGCACGATGGAATCGTCCACCACGACGACGCGCTTGTCCTTGACCAGCTCGGCGATGAGGTTGAGCTTCACGCGGACATCGAAGTCGCGGATGAGCTGGGAGGGCTGGAGGAAGCTCCGTCCGATGTAGTGGTTGCGCACGAAGGCCATCTCGAAGGGGATGCCGGATTCCAGCGAATAGCCCAGCGCGGCGTAGTTGCCGCTGTCGGGCACGGGCACCACCACGTCGGCGTCCACGGGGAATTCGCGGGCAAGCTGCCGGCCCAGTTCGACCCGCACCTTATACACGCTGCGATTGGCGATGGTGCTGTCGGGCCGGGCGAAATAGATGTACTCGAAGATGCAAAAGGCGCGCCGCTGGTGCTCCGGAAAGGCCTGGAGACTGGTCATGCCGTCCTGGTTGAAGAGGACGATCTCGCCCGGCTCGACATCGCGGACGAAGCGGGCATGGATGAGGTCCAGGGCGCAAGTTTCGCTGGCGAGGATCCAGGCCTGGTCCAGGCGCCCGATGCACAGGGGACGGAAGCCGCAGGGGTCGCGCACGCCGATGAGTTCCTTTTCGGTCATGATCACCAGCGAGTAAGCCCCTTCGATGCGCCGAATCGTCTGCACCAGGTTGTTGCGGTCGCCGTTGAGCGGGGGCTGGGCCATCAGGTGGAGGATGATCTCGCTGTCGACCGTGGTCTGGAAGAG
>Ga0326728_10023135_pt1 | contig 11431 bp, 6 predicted proteins | sample MB3enrmetagenome_FD_207602 | JGI IMG/M metagenome (GOLD analysis project Ga0326728, IMG submission 207602) | Lab enriched peat soil microbial communities from McLean, Ithaca, NY, United States - MB31MN | ecosystem: Environmental > Terrestrial > Soil > Wetlands > Peat | place: USA: New York... | reverse complement strand
ATTCAGCTCGAAAATGCGATCAAGCTGGACCCAGACTATGGGGACGCCCACTACGAGTTGGCGCAATGCTACCTGAGAATGGGAGCCGCGAAGGAAGCTTTGGCGGAACTGAACCGGACGGTGGAGATCGCGCCGAGCCATTGGAAAGCCCAGCTCGACCTGGGCAATTTCCTCCTCGCGGCGCGGGAATATGGGGAAGCGGAAAGCAAGGCACGCCTCGTCCTGGCAGCCGAACCCCAAAACGTGGATGCGCACATCCTTTTGGCAAGGGTGACAGCGGCGCTCGGCAATTCTCAAGGCTCGCTGGAAGAAATGCAGGAAGCCATCCGGATTGCGCCGGACCGCTCCAACTCGTATTTGACCATGGCCCTACTGCAAGCGAGCGCCCAGCAGTTCCCGGCGGCGGAGGAGAGTTACAAGAAGGCCATCACGCTGAATCCCCATTCAGCGACCCCGCTAATGGCCTTGGGGGCTTTCTACGCCCAACGACGCCGATTGCAGGAGGCGGAGCAGCAGTTCCGGCACGCCATCGAGGTTGAGTCCAATAACCCCGCCCCACGTGGAGCCTTGGCGAACCTCTTGATGGCGGAGGGCAAAAAGGACGATGCGGTCGAGGTGCTGACACAAGCCAAGCAGGCCCTCAACGACAAGCCGGAGGGCTATCGGATGCTCGCCGACTTCTATCGTCAAACCGGCGAACTGGACAAGGCAACGGAGGAGTACGCCGGCCTTTACCGGGGACACCCCAAAGATCTTGCGGTCAAGACAAACTACGCGGAGCTCTTGATTGCGAAGAATCGTCTCGACGAGGCTGCGAAGATCAACGAGGAGGTCCTTAAGGAGTATCCGAAAAACCCACAGGCACTCCTCACGAAGGGCCAGATCTGGGTTCGCCAGGGCCGGGCGAGCGATGCCATACCCCTGCTCCAGACAACCCTGAAAGCAGAGCCGAACAACGCCTCGGCTCACTATTACTTGGGATTTGCCAACGCTCAGGTGGGCAAGTCCGACCTAGCCGAGTCCGAATGGAAGGAAGCCATACGCCTGCGCCCCACCCTGGTTGACGCCCAGCGAGCCCTCGCCGTTGCGGCTCAACGTCGCGGCGACATCGACCAACTGGGCGAAAGGGCCGAAGCCTTGATCAAGTATCTGCCCTCTTCCCCGCTGGGATACGATTACCGCGCCATGGTCAAGGCACGCCACAAAGACATGGCCGGGGCCGAGGCAGACCTCACGAAGGCCATCGAGGTTGCGCCCCAAAGCCCCCTGGGTTATGTCCGTTTAGGGCAGTTGCGCACTACACAGAAACGATACAAGGAAGCGGAGAAGCTTTACGAGGATGCGCTCCAACGAGAGGCTGGTTTCACCGAGGCTTTGGGAAGCTTGGTCCGGAACTACCTCCTCCAGAAGCAACCTGACAAAGCCCTGGCGCGCGTGGAGGAGCAAGTCAAGAAGGTCCCCGGAAATAGCTCCTATTACATCCTGTTGGGCCAGCTGTATGGCAACCGCAAAGACTTCGACAAGGCCGAGGCCACTTTTCAGAAGGCGGTTGACCTCGACAAGAACAATGTGGACGCAGCCCTGCTTCTGGCGCAAGCGCAGATTGCCCGGGGAGAGCAGGACAAGGCCATAGCCGGCTACCGGCAGTTGCTCCAGCAGAATCCGCGGGATGTGCGGGCCTACTTGTCTCTGGGGATTCTGGTAGAATCCCTCGGCAGATGGCAGGAAGGCCAAGACCTCTACCAAAAAGCCCTTGGGATTGATCCCGATTCGATCATCGCCACCAATAATCTGGCCTACTCCCTGCTGGAGCACGGAGGGAACCTTGACAGGGCGCTATCACTCGCCCAGAATGCCCAGCGGAAATCACCAGAGTCACCGACCATAGCGGACACGCTCGCCTGGGCCTACTACCAGAAGGGTACGTACCAACCGGCCATCGATTTACTTGTGGAAGCATTGAAGGAAAGCCCCGATGATCCGAACATCCACTACCACTTGGGCTTGGCGTACCAGAAGGTAAATGACAAAGCCCACGCCCAGGAACACCTTAAGCGCGTGCTTGAGATCGCCCCGGGGTTTATGCATGCAGAGGACGTCCGAAGAGCGTTGGCGCAACTCTCACAGGGATGACATCCGACGGTAAATATGTCTGCACTCTTCCGGGAAGCGCGCAACAAAGCTAGCTTTCACCGTCGGCTTCCCGGCGCCTGGTCTTGTCAGCACAGACTTCCCTGAGTGGAAGTCTACTTCCCTTTGATGGAAAAAGAATATCCTTACTCGCTCATCACATTCCAATCCGTTAGCTTCCTATTCGAGGGCTGACTCCTATCAGGGGGTAACTCCTTGCCGTGGAACCCTCTGCGGCCTCTATCGGCATGCTGAAGGATCGGCCGTGTCTTGGCCGCGTACTTGCACTCAGGGGAATATGCTCCCGCTAGACCCCTTGGGGCGGTGATATTCTGTAAGGAGACTGTCTTTGACCAAGAAGCGACCCTGGCCTGAACTCCGCATCCTTCTGGGACTCGCCCTGATCGGAATCTTCCTGATGGGCTGTTCCTGGCGAGATCCCAACGTCCGAAAGCAGAAGTACTACAGAAGCGCAACAGGTTACTTCGAGAAAGGGAAATACCGTGAGGCCGCAATTCAGCTTCAAAATGCGCTGAAGCTAGACCCGGACTATGTGGATGCTCACTATGAACTGGCCCAGTGCTACCTGAAGCTGGGGATTTGGCCAGGAGGTTTCCAGGAACTTACCCGGACCGTGGAGTTGGCACCGCGTAATTGGAAGGCCCAGAACCTTATGGGTAGCTTCCTACTTGCTGCCGGGCAGTACCAGAAGGCAGAGGACAAGGCCAAGCTCATCCTTGAGGCGGAATCAGGGAACGTGGATGCGCACCTGCTCCTGGCGAATGCGCTGGCGGGGCTCGGTGATCTCCGAGGGGCAATTGACGAGGCGCAGCAGGCTATTCGGCTGGCCCCAGGCCGCTCCAATTCCTACATAAACTTGGCCATGCTGCAAGCGAGCGCAAAGCAAACCTCAGCAGCAGAGGAGAACTACAAGAAAGCGATTGAGCTGACTCCCCAATCGGCAACTCCTGTAATGGCCTTGGGGACGTTCTATAGCCAGCAAAGCCGTTTCCAGGAAGCAGAGCAGCAATTCCGGCGGGCCATTGATCTTGATCCCAAGAATCTTGCCTCACGCGCGACTCTGGCGCGCCTTTACGTGTCGGAGGGAAAGAAGGATGATGCCGTCGAAGTGCTGAAGCAGGCCAAGGAGGCGTTCCCCGACAGCTCGGACGGCTACCGGATGCTCGGCGACTTCTACCATCATACCGGCCAAGAGGAAAAGGCTCTGGCGGAGTACGCCTCCCTTTATCGCGACCACCCCAAGGATCCCCTGGTCAAAACCAACTATGTTCAGATTTTGATTGCCAATAACCGTCTGGACGAGGCGACGAAAATCAACGACGAGATCATCAAGGAAAACCCCAAGAACTCGGAGGGGTTGATTGCCAGGGGGCAGATTGAGGTTCTCCAGGGCCGGGCGAACGATGCCATAGCCTCGTTCCAGTCAGCCCTGAAGACCGATCCCAACCAGGCTCGCGGACACTACTACCTGGGTAACGCTTATGTGCAGGCCGGCTATCCTGAGCAGGCCCGCGCGGAGTGGGAACAAGCTGCAAAGCTGCAACCCGAGATGCCCGAGGCGCAGCAGGCACTCGCACAAGCGGGGCTGGTTGGAAACGACCTTGACCAAGCCAACAAGAGCGCCGAGGCGCTGATTAAGTTTCAACCCGCCTCACCTGCGGGGTACGACGTGCGCGCCGTGGTAAGAGCACGGCGGCGAGATATAGTGGGGGCAGAGGCCGACCTCAAGAAGGCTATCGAGCTCGCGCCCCAGGATCCGCTCGCCTATACGCACTTGGGCGAGCTGCGAATGGCTCAAAGGAGTTACAAAGAAGCGGAGAAGTATTACAACCAGGCCCTCGGCATAGACCCCGCACTCACAGAGGCAATGCTCGGCTTATTGCAGGACTATGAAGCCGAGAAGAAGCCGGCCAGCGCTCTCATTGATCGGATCCAAGAGCAGATCGTACGAGCCCCTAAGAATAGCGTCTACTTTTCAATGCTCGGGGAGGCTTTCGTCCGGCTCCCAGATCTTGAAAAGGCGGAAGCCGCATTTGGGGAGGCCATTGAACTTGATCCGAGAAACGTAGGCGCCTTTATCATGCTGGCCAATGTGCAAGCAGCGCATGGCTCCCTTGCCCAAGCTCAGGCGACTGCGGAACGTGCCGTCCAGCGGAATCCGCGCGATGTGCAATCCTACATCCTCCTCGGCACTCTCGAAGACAAATCCGGCAGCTGGCAGAAAGCCCAGGAAGCTTATCAGAAGGCTATGCAGATCGATCCCGGGAGCGGGATGGCAGCTAACAATCTTGCATATCTGCTTCTCGAGCATGGGGGCAATTTGGACGTGGCGCTTTCGCTGGCCCAGACTGCGCGCAACAAGATGCCTGATTCCTCGGATGCAGCCGATACATTGGCCTGGGCTTATGTTCTGAAAGGTGCCAACGGGCTCGCAGTCGATCTCCTGCAGAAGGCCATCCAGCAGGCACCTGACAATCCCACGTACCGGTACCACCTCGGGGTAGCTTATCAGCGAATGAACAATGCGGCGGCTGCCGCGGCCCAGTTCCGCCAGGCTCTCAAACTGAACCCTGGATTTGTGAAAGGTGAGGAAATCCGCAAATACCTTGCTGATGTCGGCAAAGGGTGAGATCATGCTAAAGGGCGAAAACGTACTTCCCCGTTTAGGCTGGGGCGAGACAGGCTTCGGTTGGCCCTGGGAGGCACGTGAACGCACCCGGGCGCGTGCTTTCCCCGTGTGGGCTGAGCGGGTTGCTCGGTCGGAGGCGCGTGACCGCTTGTGGCATGAAGCTCGATCTGCAAGTATATCAGTGGGAGTGAGCCCACTCTGTCGTATCTATGCTAACGGTAGGACTCTCCAATTGCAGCATAGCTGAGGCAGGGCATGACAGTGAAAATGGTTTCTCTAGAGTACCAGGGAATTGCACATTGTCAATCCAGATGTCATCGGCTGTATGAACTAAGTCATTTCTTTTCAGCGTTTAGTCTTAAGGTTTCGTTTGGAACGGATATTGCTTGTTGTGTTAGGTGTAGGGTGTCGATTCCAGTTTAAAAGTGTGCTCTTACAAGTCGTTGACAGGAAGCTGGGAGCGACTCTTGCTGAGGAGTTGCAGGGCAGTTCCGGGAACTCCTCATTCTAGATAGTTTGCAGCGGAAACGCTTGCTGCAATTTAGGAGTAGAAAATGACCATGGGAAAACGTTGGCTTTTACCAGCGTTAGCGTGTTTGTTTATTGGGTGCCCTCTGTTGCAGGCCACTCCTGCGACTCCTTATGTGGATTACACAGGAGTGCCTCCATCGTTCACTAACAACGGCTATTACATCTCGCCGTATGGGGGGAAGCTCTATACAGGAACAGCCACATTGAACGAAGGCTTCTACTGTATCGACTTCGTCCATGGCATCAAGGCGGGAGATATGTGGAGCGTCACGATTGTACCGGTGACGTCCGGCAGTCCGCCCGCTGTGTTGGAATCTGCTTGGTTGGCTTCCCAGATGATGAGTTTGTACGCTGGGCCATTGACGACAACCATTAAAAACGACATTGCTGCTGACCAATGGGCGATCTGGAGCCTGACAGGAGCTACAGATCCGTTCACAGGCTCACTGAGTGCTGCGACCCTTTTAGGCAGCATGCCGGCGGGGTATACTGGGGCAGGATGGGAGGACCTTGTGCCCGTAGCTGGTAGTGGGGGACAAAACTTCTTAGTCCACACTCCAGAGCCTTCCACCCTATTCCTTCTCGGTCTCGGTGTGCTCGGCATTCTGGGAAGGAAACTGAAGAAGTCGTAATTCATCCGTGTGGCATGGCTATCTCGCTGTGTACCAGTAAGACGCCATGCCACATGGGATTTGCAGAACTGCTGTCTATATAACGTGCGGGGCGAGCCACCGGCACGGTGACGCAGGTCTGACTGGGTCGCGTGTCATGAGGGTCGTTGTGCGCAAATTGTAGTTTAGCAGGGGAACCCATTTGACCTTGCCGTTATCTTAATCCGGCAGCGGGGGGCCGTAATCGCGTAGAATCGGACGCTTCCCTCGGTCGCACCTAACAAAGCGCCACGATGCTCGCTGCGGCCAACCATCCAACGTTGGGGCCATCACCAAAATCCAAGAAAGCATAGAACTTAAGCTTCCAGAATCATAGGCACATGCCATGCTCCGGCCAGTCCATATCGGCTCGAGCAAGCTGCTTACAACTTCGCGTGAGCGGCTGCTGCTTGCTCCTTAGTTGCAGGCCTTAGTTATGATTGCAAGCGATCGCCCCGTCCGGGTTCGCTTGGGCGTATGCTTTGCACTGGCCGTGTCTCCGGCCCTGCCTACGGCTCGGAGAAGAGCACAATCGAGCCTTGCAGAGGTTTCCGACTTAAGTCTCAGCCATTGAACCTCTACTGGTTTCCGACACGCGTGATCATCTGCCTTCCAACGTCCCCGCAGCTCTACAGAGGTAAGCACCCTATACAGGTCGATTCTGACGGGTCGCCAGTTATGTTGTCAGCCGGGGGCCTGATTCTGGTGCGGAAGTTGGACGGACCTTTGGATTTGGGCGAAACTGACTGAATCAAGCTTGCGGCAAAAGGTTGCAGCCGTTTGGCAGGCTATGAGCACGTGAACGGCGCAGAGGTCCGCCTACCCACGGTCTTGAGCCTGAAAGAAGTCGCCCAACTCCTTCTGCTGCCGCATTGTTTTGCCACGCATCTGCTGGAAGCGGGGCGGACCTGCCCACCGTCCAGGTGCTGCTCGGCCGCCGCGATCTGGAAAAGACCACGATTTACCTCCACCTTTCCAACCGCCATCTGAGCGCCACCGCCAGTCCCCTGGACTCGTTGGCGCTGGCAGCCACGGTGAAGAAAGACGGAGACGAATAGATGAATCGGCCGCCGCTGGAGGTGGCCGATCTCATCCGAGTGGCGGGACAGAAATTCATCGAAGCGATCGGTCTGTCCGCTGCGGGCATCGTGCCCACTCGTTCGATTCGTGCCGGAACCGACACTGTCCCAAATGTCAGGCCCACGCTCGCGACCAGTGGCTACGGGCGCGCCGCCGCGGACTTTTGCCCACCAGCAGATTAGCCCGTTAAGGCTCCCCCCTGTCCTGGTGCCGACAAACGGGGCATGCGATCCGCTTCGGGACCATGGCATAGCGGATTCTCTTGGTGTCGTTGTCCGAGATAGGTGGGCAAGCCGCCGACCGACTCGATTTCAGTGGGCGGGGAAGCTGGGCTGCGAAACGAGCTAAAGTGAAGAGCCGAAAGTGGGGGCGGTTGCGGTCTGTGGAGTCCTCACGAATTGCACCCATCGCTGCTTCCGGTGGCCCGTGGAAGCGTCTTGCCGCAGCCGGCCCTTGGATCCGCGCTGGCAGTTCCCGATGACCTATTGCATGTCATTTATGCCCAATCACTTAAGATTACACGGAAGCACCTATTGTCATTCCGCCCTATCACTTCCAGTCTTTTTGAGACTTTTTGTCGAATCCACGACCTTACCTTTCCACAAACGTCAAAGAAACTCCAAGAGATTGGAATATGAAGGAAAACTACTTCCACTAAGTGGTAATAGCGTTGAACTTCAAACCTCCAACGCCAGAGTTGGATCGCTGAGATGTATTCTATTATCCGGCTTAGAATGATTGGCTTGTGAGCAAAAATAATTTTATGCTCTCCGCTCGTGGACATTGGCTGGCCCGTTGCTTCCTGCAAGACTGCTAATCTCCAAAGCTGCGAAAGGGAAGTGTGTCCCGTGGAAAGGGAACTAAAAGGCGCCAGCGCAATACAGGTCACTACTCCATCCGGAACGCCCGTCCCGGACGATCAAGTGTTTGCGGACTTCGTGAGCCCCTCCGTCCGGCCTCTCGAACGCATCATTTTCGAGATTGCGCCAACCAACATTCCCGTCCTCATCATCGGGGAAAGCGGTTCCGGCAAGGAAGTCATCGCCCAGCGAGTGCATCGGTTTTCTCGGCGGGCAAATGAGCCGTTCGTCAAGGTGACGTGTGCCCACCTCTCCCAGAAGGACTTGGACCAATTCTTGGAGGGGAATAACGGAGCCGGCATCGTCAAGCGCTTGTGGGAGGCCGGGACCGTCTTCCTGGACGAGGTCGGCGACCTGGAGGCAGGTTGCCAGCCGAAGCTGCTTCACGTTCTTCCGGACGACGACGCTGCTCCTCTAGATTGTTACTTGCGCGCGCGTGTTATCTCCTCTACTAGTCGGGATATTGAGGAGGAAATCCGCAATGGACGCTTCCGAGAAGACCTGTATTACAGACTCAATGGCGTTTGCCTTCAGTTACCACCTCTGAGACGACGAAAGGAAGATATCCCGGTTCTAATCGATTTTTTCCTAAGGAAGTACTCAGGTCAGTTCGGGCGGCCCCAACCTACCTTTAGTGCGAACGCTATGAGCAAGTTCCTGGATTTCCATTGGCCGGGTAACATCCGGCAGTTGGAAAACGCGGTGAGAAACATGGTCGCCCTGGGCGACGAGCGGCTGGCCCTTGGAGTTCTTGGATCAGTTGGTGCCGAGCTGGGTACACGCGGTCAGGCGATCCCCAGATTCTCCCTGAAGCAAGCTGCCCGGGCGGCCTCCCATCACGCAGAACGCGAGCTGATCCTCCAAACGTTGCAGCGGACGCGGTGGAACCGCAAGCGGGCCGCACAAGAACTTCAAATCAGTTATAAGGCGTTGCTGTACAAGTTGAAGGAGATCGGGATGGAAGACAAGTCTGAGTCTTCAATCTCCAAGGGACAGGACCTATGATCAGGCTGCACGCTTTCGTATTCATTCTACTGTTATGTCCGGCTGGGATGGGGCTGTTCGCACAGCAACCGAAGGCTCCGGCGGGCCGCCCAGCGACCAGTGGGGCGGCGGTGGAGACCCCGCCCGCCAAAGCTTTACCTACAGTCGAACCGGGCACCTATGTTATCGGGGTGGAGGACGTTCTGGATGTCAGTGTATGGAAGGAGCCGACCGTATCGCGGATGGTCCCCGTGCGCCCGGACGGGAAGATCTCCCTCCCGCTGGTGAATGACATCCAGGCCGAGGGCCTGACGCCTATGCAGCTTGCTGCCTCCATTACTGAGAAGCTGAAGAAGTTCCTAAACGATCCGCAGGTGACCGTTACCGTAACGGCCATCAACAGCCAGAGAGTGTTCGTGGTCGGCGAGGTGTCTCGGCCGGGACCCATGCCCTTGCTCCCGAACATGACGGCTCTCCAGGCGCTTTCCACGGCGGGTGGACCAACCCAGTTTGCTGACCAGAAACGTGCGTACGTGTTGCGGCGGGAGGGGGGCAAGGAAACCACCTACCCTCTGAACTACAAAGATCTGCTACGCGGAGACCGACGAACGAACATGGTCCTAAAAGCCGGGGACACCATTGTGGTTCCATAGGGGCTCGTGTCGATGAGGAAGATCTGCTGGTTATTGGCAATAGTGGCTCTTTTGGGATCGTGGATTGTCCCGTCGTGGGCGCAACAGAATAACACTCCGACGGGCCAGACAGAATCGACTATGACTTCTCCCACTTCCCCCAGCGGGCCGAGCCAGACTCCGGTGAATGCTCCGAATCCGGGCGAGGGACAACCCCCCGCACCCGGGCCCATGCCCCCCCTGAGCGGGGTGCAAGTGCTGGCTCCCACCTTTGGGGGAACGTCTCAGGATTACGTGCTGCCGGCACTGGCGTGCACAGAGTACGCTACCACCAATCCGAGCGGGATCAACCGCAACACGGGTCTTTTCAGCGGCACCTCGTGCTTCGGAAACCTGACCTTACAAAAGGTCGATAGGCGCACCCAGCTGAACTTGGACTTCACGGGTGGAGGTTTCTACTATAACCGCCCGTACGAGACGGGAACTCAGCAGTACGGGACTGCCGAAGAACTGGCACTGTTCGAGAAGGTGAATGGGCGCCGGTGGAACTGGATGGTGGGGGATCAGGGCACCTATCTGCCCGAGGGCTCCATGGGTTACGGAGGATTTGGCGGTTTGTCGAGTTTTGCAGGAGGTATGGGAGGGGGGTCGATGGCCAGCGCGCCCGCGCTGAATAGCGGGTTCTCGCCGAACGAATCCATTTACGGCGGCCAAGTCCGGCGGTTCAGCGACCTGGCCTTGAGCGAGTTTAGCTACGTGGTTGGCCCGCGGTCCACCCTCACGGCCTCGGGGATGTTCGGAACCCTTCAGTTCCTCACGCCGGGTTACACTGATGAGAGGTACTGGATCGTTATGACGGGCTACAACCGGACTTTCGGCCGGAGCAACGAAGTCGCCGTGAACTACGAAGAGATGCATTTCAACTTCGGCGCCTCCCAGGAGGCGTTTCTGACTCACGGGGCGTCGATTCTCTACGGCCGCCAAATCAGCCCCAAGCTCTCTGTACAGCTTTCCGTGGCGCCGATGGCCCAGGAGATCTCCGTGCCCCAGGCCGGCTCGACGACCAGTTTCTTCCTAGGGACTTACGATTCCTTGCAGTACCGCGCCCTGCGGTGGGATGGAATGCTGAGGTTTGACCGGACCCTGGGCGGAGGCGCGGGGTATCTGGCGGGAGTGGAAAGGACGATGGCGATGGCGTCACTTGGCCGGCAGTTGTCGCGCCGGGTGCATGGGAGCCTGGATGTGGCGTATGCGAACAATCGGTCTGTGGCGCAGGGCTCATCCGGCGCCCCTCGCCCCACCTATGATTACGTGCAAGCCGGGGCCAACCTAACTCATGAATTGGGGCAGCACATCAGCATGTATCTGAACTATTACGTGCAGCGGCAAACCTCCAACACGCCTCTTTGTGAAGGCGCCACTTGCTCGACAGTATACTTCCGGCAGGTCGGGGGGTTCGGCATTAATTGGCATGCGCGACCCATAAAGATCCATTGAGTGTGGGAGAGGTCTTAGAACCAGGGAAGGACGAGAGAATCTCATGATGGGACATAGGCAGCTTGGGTGGGATGATTACGTGGCGATCTGGCGCCGAAGGCGGCGTTGGATTGTCGTCCCGCTTATCATTGGCCCCGTGCTCCTTTACGCCATTGCCTTGGTCTTACCCAGTAGCTATGAGTCCGATACCCTGGTCCTGATCCAACGCCAGATCATCCCGAGCAATCTCGTCCCGTCCACTATCACCCAGGATTTGAATGCGCGGGTTGTCAACTTGCAACAGCAGGTTCTAAGCCGGACGCGATTGGAGCCCCTCATAAAACGTTACGACCTTTTCAAGGAGAATGCGGCCGGGCAGCCCATGGAGTTACTGGTCGAGCAACTGCGCAAGGCCATCACCCTGACTCCGGTAAAACC
>Ga0326728_10023132_pt1 | contig 11432 bp, 7 predicted proteins | sample MB3enrmetagenome_FD_207602 | JGI IMG/M metagenome (GOLD analysis project Ga0326728, IMG submission 207602) | Lab enriched peat soil microbial communities from McLean, Ithaca, NY, United States - MB31MN | ecosystem: Environmental > Terrestrial > Soil > Wetlands > Peat | place: USA: New York... | reverse complement strand
TGTTAATAACGTTGTCCATGAAGGCATCATAGCATATATCAACGAGCTCGCCAGCGGAAAGTTCGCACTGGGTGTAAAATATCTGTGGAAAACATCTAAAAAAGTCACAAGCTCTCAGAATGACAGCTTGCGAGCGTTTTTCCGCAGCCTGTTTCACCTTAAATTCTGCCCAGCAGCGGTAGTGCCGGTCAGGCGTTTACCGAGATGCGGCTGGAGCTCGACTGTGACGACGATTGCGTGGAGGACAGGCCGCTGCTTTGACTGAGTTGCTGGAACTCCTGTTGCAGGCTGCTGAATACCTGCTGAGCTGTAGAGAGGTTGCCGGATTGCAGTGCCTGACCCAGTTGTTCAAATAACTGGCTGATTGCACTCGATCCACTCCCGCCGCCACCGCTATGGTGATGGTGACCCTGCGTTTGCGCTGCTTGATTTTGGAAGTCTTGCTGAATCGTCAAGTAGTCCTGTTGCGCAGCCGAAAGATTCCCGGACTGGAGGTCTTGCGAAAGCTGGCTGAAGGCCTGGGCGATGGGATTGTTGCTCTGCGTCGACGAAGTTGAATTGTTCTGCGGCAGGAGTTGCTGTAATGCGGCAAAGTCTGCTTGCGCCGCAGACAGATTCCCGGACTGAAGATCTTGGCCGAGTTGCTGAAACTCTTGTTGAATCTGCTTCATCTTGCTCTGGACGTCCTGGGTGCTGTAATTAAATAAACTGCTGCTGGAAATACCGGATACCGACATTGTTATCTCCTCTCGGCAGAACCATCCGTTCAAGAGTCCTATCGGCACCTTTCTGGGTGAGCTTCAGTTGCCGTGACTCCTCCATGGGTAGGGCAAGCCGCGTGCCAAACGCACCCGGCTGTACAAGTGGCCAAATCGAGACATTTGAGGACCTTAGCTCACCGAATCCTGAGTGCGCTCTTCTGGCACAGAAGTAACTGGGCAAAGCGTGCTCACGCCAAACCAGGCAAAGCGTGCCCAGTTGCTTGCGGACCATCGTGAGCTGCCACTAGACTGCCCGAATCAACGCGTTGATTGAACGGGAGTTCGAAGGAATCGAACCAGAGGAATGGGCCTGATCTTGGGTACAAAACTGCTTTCCTGACACCTGACACCTGTCGCCTGGAACCTGCTCTTCAGGGATGCGGGTCGAGTGAGCTGGCGTCTTCTGTCGGGGCATAGTACCCGCGGCGGGAATAGACCATGTATTTTCGCGGGGAGTCATTCGAACCATCTGTAATGCGGATCTCGATTTCCCGGAAGGCCCCGTCGTGGCGACGGTTGGCGCTGTAATAGCCGAGGCTATAACGCTGCTTCAAGCGAGAGATGGCGGTGGCCATGGCGGAACGGATGGAGTCAATGTTCCTGGCGTCGATAACTTCTCCTCCAGTCTCGTGAGTTATCCTCGGTACGGAGACCCCGCGGAAGAAAGGAAGAATTACGTACATGGAATGAGGGTGCGCCCCTTCCTCAACCCTGATGCTGTAGATCACCGCTTCGGATTCGAGCGCCTGGCGAATGACGCGATTTTCGTCGGCGTAACCCTTTAACGTGTTTTGGTTGTCGGAAACGAGGATGATCGCGTGGCGGCGGTCCGGGGCCGCGCGGGCGAGGTAAAGCGCGGCTTCGTAAAGGGCGTCGGGGATGACCGTGCCGCCCCCCGCACGGATGGTTTCGATGCCGTCCACGATGCGTTGCCGATTCCTCGTCAGGCCTACCAGCATTTCCGCCCGGGCGGCAAAGTCAAACAAAGCCACTTGATCGCCCGGTTTGAGTGCAGAGAGCGTGTCGAAGGCCACGCGATGCAGTTGCTTCAGGACCGGACCCATGCTCCCGCTGCAATCCAAGACCAGGGCCACAGCCAGGGGTAGCTCATCGCGAGAAAAATAACTGATCTGCTGCTCGACGCCGTTTTCGAAGACGTGAAAACTCTCGCGCCTCAGGTCGTTGACGATGCCCCCGTCCTGATCGCGCACGGTCGCCTCGACCAGTACCAGGTCCACATCCGCCTTGAGCCTGAATCTATCTGCTTCCCCCGCCGTGGCAAACGATTCAACGAATGGCGCAGCCGCGGTGGGCGCCAGAGTTTGCGTTCGCTTCGCCGCCTCTCCCGCGCCGTCTTTCGACGGGCTTTCGGATGCAGCGCCTGGCCTGGCCTCAGCCGGCAGGTCCCCTGGTTTCCTGAGCGCGGCAGCGTGGTTTTCCGTAGGGGCCGTGGGCGAGGTGGTCGGCGGCGCTGTAGGCGGAAGTTGACTGGAAGCGACCTGTGTCCGGGCCAACGCCACAGCCAAAACAACGACAATTCGACACGCCACCACGCTTTTCATCGGCGTCCTTTCTGGTTGTTGCGATGCGGGTGGTTCGACAGGCGTTGTCTACGCGCGCCTCATCCCAAGGGGTGAATTCTGAAGAGCCGCGCGCCGTGGGGACGCACTTCGACGCTGAACTCACCGTCGGCGTTGCCGAGGTCCTTGTGTTGCCAGAGGTCGCGCACGGCGCACTGGCCGCTCAGGTTCAACTGCGTCCATTTCACGTGCATAGTGGCGGGCGCGTGGTCATCGAGGTTAAAGAGCGCCAAGTATTTGTCCCGGCTGTTGGGGACGCTGGCGACCCAGGCCACATCATTCCCTTCTGCAAACAACTCGCGGTTCCCGATGCTGTGCTGGTCCACGGCCAGCACTTCGTCGTTGGTGAGCAGCGCGAGTGTGAACGCATCATTGCTGGGCAAGTCGCCGCCGAACATCAGCGGCGAGCGGAAAATGGACCACAGCGTCAGGTGGGTGAATTGCTCGTCCTGGGTGAAGTTCGTGTGGCGCTCGTTGCCCCGCTCGCCTCGGATCGCGATGCGCCCCAGGGGGAGCATATCAGCGTCCGGCCAGTGTCCGGGGACGGTGTGAGTCGCCCAGGCGCGGCACAGAGAAAACTGCTCCTTCAGGCTTTTCCAGTTGTCCCAGAAGTCGCCCGAGATCCGCCACAATTGAGCGTGCTTTTTCAGGTCGTCCACCTTCTCGAGCGGGGCGGGTCCCGGCGAAAGGCTCAAAACGATGGGCCGCCCGCATTTCTCGATGGCCTGACTCAAGGCGGCAATTTCGTCGCCGTGATAGGGCGAGCTCATGTCATCCGCCTTGATGTAGTCCACGCCCCACTGCGCGTAGAGCTTGACGACCGAATCGTAGTACGCCTGGCCGCCCGGCTTGGTCATGTCCACGCCGTACATGTCCGTCAGCCACGCGCAAATGCTTTTCGGGTTGGCGACATCGCCTGCACGAAGATTCGTGCCCAGCACCGGAAGGTTTTTCGCCACGGCTTGCCGGGGAATTCCCCGCATGATGTGAATGCCGAACTTCAACCCCAGGCTGTGGATATAGTCCGCCAGCGGTTTGAATCCCTGGCCGTCCGCCGCCGATGGGAAACGGTTAAGGGCGGGAATCAAGCGGCCGTATTCGTCCATCACCAACTCTGCATTGGGCCGATAACCATGCGCGCCCGCGTTAGGCTCGGACCATTGGATGTCCACAACCACATACTGCCAGCCATGCTTGGCGAGATGCTTGACCATGTAATCCGCGTTGGCCTTCACTTCGCTTTCTGTTACCGAAGGACCGTAACAATCCCAACTGTTCCAACCCATGGGCGGGGTGGGGGCTAGGAGCTTGGTTTTTGGTTGGGCGTCCGCCGCCCTTGCCGGCGAGGCGGCAAGACACAACACGATCAGAAAAAGACTCGCCATCGAACTACCGCGCCATGATGCCATTTCATTTTCTCCGCAATGAATTATCTGTCACGTCAAATTCGAAGCTCGTGTAGCCCCCCCCTGGTGCTCGCCCATCCGCCGGCGCCTTTCGACACGCGAATCCGGGCTCGATTCCGCACAAAAGGTGGTTTTTTGGCCCCTTTTTCGAGTTCGTTTTGGCGTTTTTGCACTCAAAAACCAGTTCGTTTTGCACACTTCAAAATGGCTAAGTCCTTTGTTTGCAATAGATAGATAGGTTCGTTCCCTCTATTTTAGTATCTTTTTTCCATTTCAGCGCCTTTTTCCCTCTTGCCGGGTCCATTTTGCCCTCCCTTGCCGCATTCGTTCCCGGGCGCACTCTTGCGACAACTAATATAGGCTACCATGAGTTGGTTATCGTGTCAAGAACAAAGTGCGACGTAGCGCGGGCGTCTCGCCCGCTGTTAAGGTGTAGGGGCGAACGCGCGCACGTCGAGCCGCCTCACCCGGCCTCTCCGTCAACTGAGGGACTGACGGACTGAAGAAATCGCCGGCGCGGTCCACCCCCTCCCCTAAGGGGGAAAGGGCCTGAAGTTACTGCTTTCCAGAATGCCGTTCTTATTGGCCTCCAGAAATCCGGCCGACGGGCTGAAGGAGATGCAAGACTCCCTCAACGCACGATTCTCCGATGCTCGGAACTACCCGGGGGCAGCGCCGGCTTACTCGGATCGCAGAGATCGCATCGGTTCGATGTTTGCCGCCCGCCTGGCCGGCAACAGAGTGGCTGCAGCAACCGCGCCAATGAGGACCGCGCCAACGATGAAGTAGGTCGGGACATCGAAGGCAGTGATTCCAAAGAGCACGTTCCGCATGGCCTGTGAGGCCGCGCAAGCGCCGGCGACGCCTAATATTGCGCCGACAATCATAAGCCGCGCGCCTCCGCCTACCACCATACTCAGTACCTGGCCTCGCGTCGCCCCGAGCGCCATGCGGATACCGATCTCATGCGTTCGGCGGCTGACGGTGTAGTTCACCACGCCATAGACACCGGCAACGGCTATCAGCAGAGCCGCCACAGCAAATAGCATCATGACAATCGAGAGGACTCGCCGCACCAACGTAGATCGCTTTACCACTTCGGTCATCGTCATCGGGAAAAAAATCCCCACATCCGGGTCCAGTTTACGCAATTGCGATCGAATCGGGCCGACGATCCCGGCGGGGTCCACAGTCGATCGAACCAGAACGTACATCTGGGAGCTCCTCCACTTGTTGTACGGAATGTACACTCCCGGCTCTATTGCCCGATCCAACCCGTAATGCGCGACGTTGCGAGTCAAACCGACGACCGTCATCCATCGATCCAAGCCGACCTCTTTCCTCCATTGTCCTTGCCAGTTGTCCTCTGCCCGTATGCGTATGTGCTTGCCGATGGGATCGGCACCCGGCCAATAGCGCCGGGCAAAGCTCTGGTCCACAATAGCGACACAGGAGTTCTTTGCGCGCCCATCCTCTGCATTGAAATCGCGGCCGGACACCAATGTAACTCCCATGGTTTTGAAGTAATCTGGAAGTACCCAACGCATCAGAATCGCTGCATCCGGTTCGGCGGCGGGGTGCGGAGCAGCTCCCTCGACATCGAAGAAAAATTGATTATATCCGCCGAGGGGCAGGACATTTGATCCACTAGCGGCCGTGACGCCGGGAAGTTGCCGGAGGCTTTCGATAAACCGTTCAAAAAAGCGCGCGTTATCATCTATGCCCTTATAGGCTGAAGGCGGCAGTTTGATGTTGAAGGTGAAGACGTGGTCCGCTCGGAATCCCGGATCGACGGCCAGCATCTTTTGCCAGGACCGCAACAGCAGTCCCGCTCCGACCAGCAGCACGACAGCGAAGGCAATCTCGCCAACCACAAGCATCTTCAAACCGCGGCGTTTGGCGCCGCTTGCCGATAGTCTGGAACTCGCCCCGTGGAGACTATGCTGCACATTTACCCGGGCCGCTTGTAGTGCCGGCGCCAGGCCGAAGAAGGCGGTGGTGGCGCCCGTCAGCACTACGCAGAATGCCAGGAAAGGGATGTCCGGGGTGAGTCTCACCCAGCTTGGCGCCTCAAGCTTCAAAGCGATCAGTTTCAGGAGCGCCTGTCCCATTAGCAGACCTAACAGAACTCCGGGGAGAGCCAGCAATAGGCTTTCCGTCAGGAGTTGCCTTATGATCTCTGCGCGCGACGCTCCAAGCGCGGTGCGGATTGCCATTTCCTGAGAACGAGACTCTGAGCGAGCGAGCATCATGCCGGCGACGTTGAGGCATACAATCAGCAATAGTATTCCCGCCGCAAACAGCAACATGGTAATTGTCAAGCCCACATTACCGAACAATTTCTGGCGAAGGAATTGGAGCCGGGGCGGTGCGAGACTCTCGTTCATCGACCGTGTTTCCATCATGCTCTTGTGGATGCGAGTCAGGTTCTGTTGCGCCTGTTCCAGCGAAACTCCCTCTTTCAGGCGTCCATATCCCCTTATAGTACCGCCTTGTCCTTTTTGAATAAGCACCCACAGATCGGCTGGTGCAGGGAAATCCGCGTTGCTCGGGAGCACGCCAACCACAGTGTGGACCTCGCCATCAAGCTTCAATGTTTCACCCAGCGCTGAAACACTTCCTCCGAACTCCCGTTGCCAGAAACTATGACTGAGCATCACTACCTTGGGTTCCCCGGGACCCTCCTCTTTTTCGAGGAAGCCCCGCCCGAGCGCCGGCTGATACTGGAATACGGAGGCAAAGTCGTAAGTGACCAGCAAGATAGACGTAGTGCGAGCTTGGCCCTGCCGTGAGTAGTTGCGGTAGTCGGGGTTGTACGAACCGAAGGCTTCAAAACTCCGATTCTCCTCCCGATACCTATAGTGAGATTCGGAATCATACCCACCGTAACCACCGGAAGTACCAACGTAGACCAGGCGCTCGCTGTGGGGATACGGAAAGGATCTAATGAACAGAAAATTGTAAACGCTGAAAACGGCGGTGTTGGCGGCGCTGGCAAATGCAAGTATTCCAATCACTATCAGGCTGAGCGCTTTCTGCTTCCACAATATGCGGGCTGCGTAGCAAAGATTGCGTTGCAGCTCTGCGAGCCAGCGAAATCCCCGCCTGTCCCGATGCTCTTCAAAAATCTTGTCTACCCCTCCAAACTTGATCAATGCATTTCGGCGCGCTTCTTCCGGACTCATGCCGGAACGCAGATTGTCTTCGATGTGCATTGCCAGGTGGCTTTCTATTTCCTCGGCAAATTCACGATCTTGCTGCTTCCGCTTGAACAAGCTGCATAAACGAACGATCCAGGCTCGAAGTGTCTTCATCAGGATTCCTCGCCAAGAGTCAAAAACCGCTCAAGGATGCTTTTTGTTTGTTCCCATCCGCCCGCGCTCTCCCGGAGTTGCTTCCGACCGGCTCGCGTGAGCTTGTAGTATTTTGCCCTTCGGTTGTTATCCGAGACTCCCCATTCGGACGAGATGCATCCTTCCTGTTCCAACTTCAGCAGCGCCGGATAGATAGTCCCATAGTTGACTGACAGCAAATTGCCGCTGATCTGCTCAATACGGCGAGCAATGCCATATCCGTGCAACGGTCCCATGGCTTCAAGGGTTTTCAACACCATCAAACCCAAGGTTCCCTGCATTACATCAGTTTTTGTGCTCATGCTTTCCTCTATTGGATGGCAATAGGTATAGCACGGCTCCTATGGGAAGTCAATAGGTATTTAAAAGCGTAAGCAAACCAGTGCGAATGAGCTGAAAAAGAGAAGCGGCAAAAGAAATCCAAAACACTTACGGGACGGCACTCTCAACCACCTTGACGTATTGTCGGCAAACCGTACCTTTGGTTTGCCCTGTCATTGCCGGGGGGGACGGTGCGGGGAAGGCCCCACCAGAAGTGTAGAAACTCCAGACCCTCTCCCCCAAGGGGCAGAGCGCTGGAATCCGGGCGAGGACGAGATTGTGCAGCACAGGTGTAGAAACCCTAGCGGTCGGCCCTTGTGGCCGCCCAGGGGCAACGATCCCGCGCCTGCGGGACCCCTACGACGCGGCGCCAAGATACGATGTTTCCGGTAGTGTCCTATTTTGTGCGTAGCGCTGACCTTTAGGTCAGCAGGATGGATGCCGACCTAAAGGTCGGCGCTACGAGAAAAGAGCACCATCGCAATCGGACACGAACTGCATGAGGGCGCGGGCAGGATGCCCGCCCGACAGCGGGCGAGACGCCCGCGCTACGCCCCCTCTGTCACCGCAATTCACAAATTACTATTCACCATTTATAATCGGCGGTGGACGTTCCAGGGGGTGATTATGTGCAGGCGACCCTGCATGAGGCGGATTTGGGCAGGCACGATCACACCGAATTCAGTATTTCGGGCGTTCGTACTGGCCGTGGGAATGACGCTTACGGCCACGGGTGCTTGGCCGCAAGAGACGCTCAAGGGGGTCACCGACAATGTGAGTTACAACGCCGGCTCGGAAGTCCGTCTAAAGATCTTCCTTTCCCCTTCTGAACATCCCAGGTCAGCTCCTTTTGACATCTCCGCCAACATTCGCTACGCGGGGGAAAAGGAGTTCTTGGAAGAAAGAAATGTGGAGATTGCCAGCCGCTTGAACCCCGGCGGGAAGGAAATGGCGACAGAGTACCAAACTCTTTGGAAAATTCCTGAAGAGGCAAGAACCGGGCGTTACGAAGTTGATGCTGTTTTAACCGATTCCCAATCGCGAGAGGTCCTCCTGGTGGCCCCGCGAGTGGCCTCTTTCGCCGTTTATCGAAAGCTGGTGAAGATTGAAGGAATCCAGCTTGACCGAACCTTTTACACTCCGGGGGACTCGGTCGCGTGCAAGGTTAAGCTCAGAAACCTTACGGGCCACACGATCAGCAACTTGCGAGTGGAGTTTTCCGACCGCCACTGGCCGTGGATTGCACAAACCTCGGAGCGTGCCGAGGTTGACGTGGTAACGATTGGAGAGGCGCTTTCCTTACACGCCGGCGGCGAACAGGAACTCCAATCCACGAAGGCTGCCGTTGCCAAGCAGGTACCGCAACCTGCGGTTCAGCAGTATGCGGTGATGGTGTGGGACGATGAGCGCAAGAACATTTACGACATTGCATTCAGCCCCCAGGTCTTCATTCAACCCGCTGGGATTACCGAGCCCAAACCGTACCCCTTACAATACATCTATCCGAGTCTGGACGCCGTCAACGTTACCAGTTATCGGCACTTTTATCCTCCCAGCTTCGATTCGGACGCCATTCAGTTCGAGCGCGAGCACACGATGTTTGTGTCGGGCAGCGAGGTTAGGTTGCGGTTCTCGGTGCGCAATCCCACCGACCAACCCTGGCGTGGAGTCACTATTCGCGCCCGCTTGTTCGACCCCGAACGCCGGGAACTCGCCACCCAGCAAGTAGCCGCAGGAGTCAACCTCGACCCAGGAGCCTCGTGGCTTGCTGAGGAGACCAGGTTCGCGCTTCCGGCAGGTCAAAACGGGATTTTCCGGGCGCAGGTGGAGGTAAGCGACGCGTCGGGCGAGACAATGGCGACGGGATTTCTTGAGCTGGCGGCAAACCCCTTGCCACATTCCATATTGATTTTTTGCGCCCATCAGGACGACGAGGGAGGCGACGCCGGAATCATCCGTGCTGCGGTGGAGAATCACATCCCCATTCACGTCGTGTATTTAACCAGTGCCGATGCCGGCTCGTGTGACCGATACTACGAGCATTCCTGCGCACCTGCTGAGGCCCTGAACTTTGGCGCCCTGCGCATGGAAGAGGCGCGGCGGTCGCTGGGTCACCTTGGCGTGCCTGGCGAGAACATTTATTTCCTCGGCCTGCCCGACGGCGGCTCCGGCCAGATCTGGTACGACCATGTGGAGGCCTCGAACCCTTACCTTTCCGTTCTGCTCGCCAGCGAGCATGCGCCTTACGAGGGGGTCGCGCAGCCCAATCTCCCCTACGCGCGTAAGGCCGTGGTCGAAGCAGCCAAGCGATTCATCCGCGAATTTCATCCCGAGGTCATTTACACGGGATACCCTGACGATCGCCATGTGGACCACCGAACAAACAATTGGTTCGTGGTAAAGGCGCTCCAGGAATTACTCCGTGAAGGTGTGGTCCGGCCCGACCTTACACTGCTGACTGACCAGTTGAACGGGCCGGGGCCGCAGGCCCGTGCGCCTTACCATTACCAGAAACACGTGCTGCACGTGTCCGGTGACGTCATGAGTCTCGCCCAAGAGGCTCACTGGTTCTATCAATCCCAGAGCGGCAACCGAGAATTGGGGCGCCTCCACACTTTTGACCAGTTACCGCGTGTGGAAGTCCACTGGCAAATCCTGGACTGGGAGGAGCATGAAGGGTGGAATGAAAAGCCTTGAGCACTTCGCCTGCTGAGAGCCGGAATGACTGAGCAAGACAAGCCTGACAAATTGGTGAGCGAGGCAACCGAGAATCATCCCTATGACGAACAGTTCCCCGCTGAACCTTTTCCCTGCCCCGCCTGCGGGCAATTGTTGGCGCCCTCGTGCCGCGTCTGCGTAGCCTGCAAGCACGCGATCGATCCTGCCGAGATTGGTAAACCAAGGGTTCTGCCGGTGGTCGGCGAACCGGCGCGACGGGAACCCGAACCCGTGCGCTTTTCGTGGCGAATCTTCCTGATCGTATTTGCGATTTGGGTGGTGGGGGCCAGTCTGGTTCAGCGTTACATGGACCCCCTGAAAGGCCAGCTTGCGCTGGGAGGAGCCCAAATCCTTTGCTCCTTCTGGGTCCTTTACGACGCCCTGGAAAAGCGCCTGCCAAGACCGTATCGGTGGGGAATGGGTACCCTGCTGCTGTGGCCGATCATTTTTCCCTGGTACCTGGCCAGAAGAAAGCAGCCCAGGCGACCCTGCCCGTTCGTCGAGACGCAGGTCAGCCCGATAACGGGAGCGGTACTCCTCATCCTTCTGGCCGTGCTCTTTTACCTGATTCTCAAGCAAGCCCCGCCGCGCTGAAATTCGGCGATTTTGGATTTTAGATTTTGGATTAGCGATTCAAGGTTGCCGCTGTCCTCCGAGGGTTTTGGATGTTGGTGTAAAATTGCCGAGAAGCAAGGTTCATGAATCCAAAATCTAAAATCCAAGATTAAATGCTCAGTGCGCCCTGAGAAGCCTTGCAGATATATATCTCCGCCTTCAGGCCCAGGGCGTCCTCATATCCCCGGCGGACGGCCTCGGCAAAAGCCTCAGCGGCGTCCTGGCGGACCAGGTTGACCGTGCACCCACCGAACCCCGCACCGGTCATGCGGGCGCCGAGGACTCCAGGTTGTTTCCACGCCAGCTCGACCAGAACATCCAGTTCCTTGGAGCTGACCTCGTAATCGTCCCGCAGGCTTTCGTGCGAAGCGTTCATGAGCTGCCCAAAGCGCTCGATGTCACCCGATTCCAAAACCTCGACGGCCTCCAGAACCCGATGGTTCTCCGTGACGACGTGCCGGGCGCGGCGAAATAGAATCCCGCTCAGGGCCGAACGCACCGCCTCAAGGTCCGCGGGCTCCACGTCACGAAGCGACTTTACTGCCAGGCCAGTGGAAGCAATCTGAGCCACCGCCTGCCGGCACTGGTTCAGACGAACCTCGTATTCCGACTGCGCCAGGGCGCGCTTCACGCCGGAGTTGCAGACGACAATCTTCACGTCGTCCCGTAGAGGCACGT
>Ga0326728_10023131_pt1 | contig 11432 bp, 13 predicted proteins | sample MB3enrmetagenome_FD_207602 | JGI IMG/M metagenome (GOLD analysis project Ga0326728, IMG submission 207602) | Lab enriched peat soil microbial communities from McLean, Ithaca, NY, United States - MB31MN | ecosystem: Environmental > Terrestrial > Soil > Wetlands > Peat | place: USA: New York... | reverse complement strand
GGTCTCGGCACTGATAAGACGGATGACCCCGCCGCGGCGGGACATTTTTTAAAACTTTTTTTGTGCTCTACCCCGCCGGCAACACGGGCGTTGCGCAAGCGGCCAGTCGTTTCCCCAAGTAGGCCTGTTCGGTTTTCAATTCCGCCAAGGCCATGGCTTTTTGAAAATGCTCCGCCGCCTCGGTCCGGCGGCCTAATTGGAAAGCGAAATCGCCCGACACCGCATGAAATAAATGGTAGCGCTCGAGCGAGGCGTGATCCCGGATGCGGCCCAAGGCGTTGAGGCCGGCCAGTGGTCCCGCCACCGCCGCCAGGGCCACGGCCCGGTTCAAGGCGATGACGGGCGAAGAATTGCGTTGTACCAATTGGTCGTAGAGCGCGAGGATCTGCGGCCAGTCGGTGGAGTTGTAATCCGGCGCCCGGCCATGGGCGGCGGCAATGGCCGCCTGCAAATGATACTCGGAAAGTGCGCCGCCAGCCGCCGAGTGGGCGAGGTGGAACATGCCGCGGGCGAGGCGGCGCTGGTCCCAGCGCGTGCGGTCCTGTTCCTGGAGCCGGAGCAGGCGGCCCGCGTCATCGACGCGCGCGGGTGTGCGTGCGGCATGCAGGTACATCAGCGCCAACAAAGCGTGGGTTTTGGGCTGGTCACCGGCCGGGTGCACCGCCAACAGTTCGGCCAGCCGGATGGCTTCCTGACATATTTCATCGCGCACCAGTTGGTCGCCGGCGGATGCCTTGTACCCTTCGTTGAACACAAGATAAAGCGCACGCAGAACGCCGTCCAAGCGGCGCTCCAAATCCGGTCCGGCAGGGATCTCGAACGGAATGCGCGCTTCGGCAATGCGCTGCCGGGCGCGGGTGAGCCGCTTGGCAATGGCGGCGTCCGTGGTCAGGAACGCCCGGGCAATTTCGGAGACACCAAATCCGCAAAGGGTCTTGAGCGCCAGCGCCGCCTGCGCCTCCGGTGCGATGGCCGGGTGGCAGCAAACAAACATCAGCCGGAGGCGATCATCCGCAATTTCGGGTTCGCCCAGCCCAGCCCCGTCGGGGACGGGCGTTTTTTCCTCCGTCAAGCGGATCAGTTCGGGTTCCTTGTCGCGAAAAATCCGCTCGCGCCGTACCACATCCAAGGCGAGGTTTCGCGCCGTGCGCAGGATCCAGGCGGAGGGATTTGCGGGCAGACCGTGGAAGGACCAGGCTTGCAGCGCCCGGACGAGCGCCTCCTGCACCACGTCTTCAGCCAACGCCAGATGTTGCACGCCAAAGATGCCGGCCAGGGTGGCGACCATTCTGGCGGCTTCCGTGCGAAAAAGGTGCTCCACCGCCCGGACAATTTCGCGCGGTGGTGCCTCAGCTTGGATCGATGTGGCTTCCTGTGTTGGCAAACGCCGCAACCTTGCGCAGGACCGGGCGCAAGTCAAGCGCCGGCCCGCCCAGAATCAGGGAAAAAACTATTGACAACAAACGAACTTAATATCATTGTATCCGCATCCGTTGATGTAACGGACTCATGTCGAGTGGTTGAGGGACTGGCCCGATGACACCACGGCAACCGATTGAATTTAGGTTTCAATGACAGGTGCCAATTCCAGCCCAGGCATCATTAGCTTGGGGAAAATGAGAAGAACCTTGGACGTTTTGTCGCCCCTTCTCGCCATGAGTCGGGGCTTTTTTGTTGCCCTGCCTTGTTGGGGCGGTGCCCGGGAGGGTGTCGCCACAGCGAAGCCGTTGCCTGATGGCCAGGCCGGCGGTTTGCAAGCCGCCGCCAAAATTGAATCATTATGAGTGATAAACATGGTTACATGAAGGCCCTCAAGTGCCGCGAATGCGGGCGCGAATATGCGCTCACCGCCACGCATGTTTGCGAGTTTGACTTCGGTCCACTGGAGGTGGCTTATGATTATGAGCGCATCAAGAAAACCCTCACCCGCGAGGCGATTGCCGCGCGCCCCAGGAACATGTGGCGCTATCGCGAATTGTTGCCGGTGGCGCAGGAGCCCACCGTGGGCACACAAGCCGGCTTTACGCCGCTGGTGAAGGCTGACCGGTTGGCCAAGCAGCTCGGCATCCGCGAGCTGTGGATTAAGAACGACGCGGTGAACTATCCCACGCTGTCGTTCAAGGACCGCGTGGTCAGCGTGGCTTTGAGCCGGTCGAAAGAGCTGGGGTTTGAAACGGTGGCCTGTGCCTCCACCGGCAACCTGGCTAATGCCGTCGCCGCGCAGGCCGCCAGCGCCGGGTTGAAGGCGTTTGTCTTCATCCCCGCCGATTTGGAGCAGGGCAAGATCCTCAATTCCCTCATCTATGGCGCTCAGGTGATCGGCATCAAGGGCCATTATGACGAGGTGAACCGCCTCTGCGCGGAAATTGCCGGCAAATTTGGCTGGGCGTTTGTCAACGTGAACATGCGGCCGTACTACGCGGAGGGTTCCAAGAGCATGGCCTACGAGATCGCGGAGCAGCTTGGCTGGCGCACGCCGCCGCACACCGTGGTCCCCATGGCCTCGGGCTCCCTGCTGACCAAGATTCACAAAGGCTACCAGGAGTTGGCAAAAGTCGGCTTGGTGGCTGACACAGCACCGAAGATTTTCGGCGCGCAGGCCACCGGTTGTTCGCCCATCTCTACCGCGCAAAAGGCCGGACTGGATTTCTTCAAGCCGGTCAAACCCAATACCATCGCCAAATCGCTCGCCATCGGCACGCCGGCGGATGGCTTTTACGCGCTCAAGGTGATGCGCGACACCGGCGGTTGCGCCGAGGACGTTACGGATGAGGAAATTCGCGAGGGCATCCGGCTGCTGGCCGAGACGGAAGGTATTTTTGCCGAGACGGCGGGCGGGGTGACGGTGGGGGTGGCGAAGAAGCTGATTGCCGCCGGCAAGATCCCGGCAGATTCCTCCGCCGTGGTGTGCGTGACGGGGAACGGCTTGAAAACGCTCGAAGCGATGCAAGGCCATTGCGGCCAGGCGCGTGAAATCAAACCCAGCCTGCGCGAGTTCGAGGCGCTGCTGGAGCAGATGGCCAAGGTGGGGGCGTAATCCACTGTTGCCGAACCAGTGAGTTTTTTGTTAAATTCAACCTTGAAACTGATTATATGCCAAAAAAAGTCCGAATTCCCACGCCGCTCCGCAAGTTGACCAATAACGAAGAGGTGGTGGAGGTCAATGCCGACACCATTGGCGCGGCCATCGCGGAATTGCAGGCGCAATTCCCCGGTATCGGCGAGCGGTTGGTGGACGACAAAGGTGAAGTGCGCCGCTTTGTGAATGTATACGTTAACGAGGAGGACATTCGCTTTCTCAAGAACCGTGAAACCCCGCTCAAGGACGGCGATGAGATCAGCATCATCCCGGCCATTGCTGGGGGCTAGGATTCGATTTATGCCCACCCGGAAAAAGACCGCCGCCCGCCGGACCGCCGCGCCAGTGCATCAGCGCCTGTGGCTGATGTACCCACCCAAGCTTATTAAGAAGCCTTTCATCTGGGAGGCAGGTCACAAATTCAAAATTACCACCAACATCCGCCAGGCGAGTGTCACGGATGAAATCGGCATCGTTTGTCTGGAGTTGGAGGGGACGCGTGCCGAAGTGGACCGTGCCATTATTTGGCTGGAAAAAAATGGCGTCAATGTGGAGCCGGTCGAAATAGGCGTGATTGCCGGTTGATCCCGATTTTGTGGGGAATGAATAAGGCGGTGCGGAGTTCCTCCGCGCCGTCTTTCTTTTTGTTTTTTTTGCTTTGCAGTCTTGCTTTGCAACTGGACAGATGCGGGACCATCCGCTAGCCTGCCGAGAAGGAGAGGACGCCGGCATCAGGCAGTCCGCAGCAGGACGCCACCACCGGTGATAGCCCAACGAATCAAACAAGAGAGAGACATATTCAATGAAAACGAGCAAGACGACCAAGACGAAGATTGCCACCCCCAAAACCATCTCCACTGCCCCCCCAGCCGCAGGTCTTGATGTTCCGCCGGCGAAGAATCGCACCGCCAAGGTGGCCGCTGTTGCCCAGGCCAAAGCGCCAATCGCTCCGGCTGCAGCTCCCGCTCCGGCCAAAAGGCCGACTGCTTCCACCCCGGTGCCGGCGGGCCGCACCATCACCTCGGAGGTGATTGCCGCCCGTGCTTATACGATTTGGGAGCAACAGGGCCGGCCCCAAGGGCGGGAAGTGGAAAACTGGCTGCTGGCGGAAAGCCAGCTCAAGGAGGAAATCCAGTCGTTTACGGCTTGAGACCTACTTTTTGTGCTGCCGTTTGACCTTGAGCTGCGTGGTAGCGTGGACTACCGCAGCACGAACCAAGGCGGCCTCTTCGTCGCTTAGCTTTTGGGACAGGCGGCCTTCAGCCTTGCGTTGCGCCTCTTCCGCCTTGGCTTCATCGATATCGTCGGCCCTGATGGCCATGTCGGTGAGGATGGCTACGCGCTGACCGGTGATCTGCACGAACCCGTCGCCGACCGCCAGGAAAATGTCCTGCCCGCTCTTCCGGGCGACGATCTCACCGGCGACCAGTTGGGTCATGATGGGCATGTGCTCGGGGTAGATGCCCATTTCGCCGTCGATGCCCGTGAGCGAGACCATCTCCACGGCCTCGGAGAAAACCTTCGCCTCCGGCGTTACAATTTCGAGTTGGAGCGTGGCGGCCATTATTCCTTGATTTCTTCAATGCCGCCCTTCATGTAGAAATTCTGCTCGGCCACGTCGTCGTGCTTGCCTTCCAGAATTTCCTTGAAGCCGCGGACGGTTTCAGCCACCGGCACCTGTTTGCCCGGCCGGCCGGTGAACACTTCGGCCACTGAGAACGGCTGGCTCAGGAAGCGCTGGATCTTGCGCGCCCGGTAGACGGTGAGCTTGTCATCCGGCGAAAGTTCATCCATGCCCAGAATGGCGATGATATCCTGCAAATCCTTGTAGCGCTGGAGCACTTTCTGCACGCCGCGCGCCGTCTCGTAATGCTCCTGGCCCACGATGTCTGGCGCGAGGGCCCGGGAATTGGAGGCCAGCGGATCCACCGCCGGGTAAATGCCCAGTTCGGCGATGGAACGTTCCAGCACAATGGTGGCGTCCAGGTGCGCAAATGTGGTCGCCGGCGCCGGGTCCGTCAGGTCATCCGCCGGCACGTACACGGCCTGGAACGAGGTGATGGAACCCTTCTTGGTGGAGGTGATGCGTTCCTGCAGGTCGCCCATTTCGGCGGCCAGCGTGGGCTGGTAGCCCACGGCGCTGGGCGTGCGTCCCAGCAGCGCGGATACCTCGGAACCGGCCTGCGAGAAGCGGAAAATGTTGTCCACAAACAGCAGCACGTCCTGGTTCTTCTCGTCGCGGAAGTATTCCGTCACGGCCAGTGCCGACAGGGCCACGCGGAGGCGCGCGCCGGGCGGCTCGTTCATTTGGCCGTACACCAAGCCGATCTTGGAGCCAGGCGCGATGATCGGCAGTCCAAATTCGTTCTTGCGCGTATGGCCCTGGGCGTCCTTTTCCACCTTGATCACGCCGGCCTCGATCATTTCATTGTACAGATCGTTGCCTTCGCGCGTGCGCTCGCCCACGCCTGCAAACATCGAGATGCCGCCGTGCAGCTTGGCGATGTTGTTGATGAGCTCCATGATGACCACCGTCTTGCCCACGCCGGCGCCGCCAAACGCGCCCACTTTGCCACCCTTCAGGAAGGGACAAATCAGGTCAATGACCTTGATGCCCGTGGTCAAAATCTGCGGTGACGTGGATTGGTCAATCAAGGCCGGGGCCGCGCGGTGAATGGGGCAGTACTTGTCGGCTTTCACCGGGCCTTGCTCGTCCACGGCCTGGCCGGTGACGTTGAACACACGCCCCATGACGCCTTCGCCCACGGGCACGGAAATCGGCGCGTCGGTGTCGATCGCCTCGTAGCCGCGCTTGAGCCCCTCGGTGGTGCTCATGGCCACTGTACGGACCCAGTTGTCGCCCAGGTGTTGCTGCACTTCCAGCGTCAACTTGGTATGCCCCATGCCGGGCAGCTCGTATTCCACGGTCAGCGCGTTGTAAATCGCGGGCAGTTGCCCGGGGAACTCCACGTCCACGACCGGGCCGATGATTTGAACGATTTTGCCTATGTTCATGTGCTAAAATGTCTGGTTCGCAAATGGGGTCAGCCCAGCGCCGCTTGGGCGGAGGTGATTTCCAGCAGTTCCGTGGTGATGCTCGCCTGCCGGAGCTTGTTGTATTCGAGCGTCAGGTCCTTGATGATCTGCTTGGCGTTGTCGGTGGCGTTCTTCATGGCCACCATGCGCGCGCTTTGCTCACTGGCCTTGGTTTCCAGGAGAATCTGGTGCATCTGGAAATTCAGGCTGTGCGGCAGCAATTCGCCCAAGACGGTTTCCTCATCCGGCTCAAATTCAAAAACCTCGGTGCTGCTGGCGGCGGGCAATTCCTGTGCCGGCGAATTCACGCCCGCCGTGGCCGCCGACAACTTGCCCATGGGCAGAAACGGCACGAGTTGGGGCTGCTGGGTGAGCGTGTTGATAAACCGCGGGAACAGGATGTCCACCGCGTCCACTTCGCCCTTGAGAAACATCTGCTGCACGAACTTGGAGATCGCGCGGGCCTCGCCGAACTCGGGGGTGTCCTTGAAATGAAACTCAGCCGTCAGGTTCCGCTTGGTGCGCGAGACAAATTGTGCCGCCTTTTTGCCGGCCGTGACAAAGACAGTGGTGTTCTTGTCCAGCTTCATAGCCTCGCGGAAGAGGTTGCTGTTCAGGCCGCCGCAGAGTCCGCGATCGGTGCTTACGAGCACCACCGCGCGCTTGGTCACCGGTCGGGCTTGCAGCAGCGGATGGTCGAAACCCACGGTGTGGGTGGCCGCCTCGGCCATGATTTCGTTCAGCAGTTGCGCATAGGGCCGGCCCACCAGCGCCGCCTGCTGCGCCTTGCGCATCTTGGCCGCTGCCACCATCTGCATCGCCTTGGTGATCTGGGCGGTATTCTTAACCGACTTGATTCGCCGGCGTATGTCGCGCGTGCTGGGCATGACGGCAGTTTATCGGTAGGTCTGTTTGAATTCGCCAACCGCCGTCTTGAGCTCCGCGCTGAGGGCGTCGCTGATGGCCTTTTCCTTGAGAATCTTCGCCAGCAGCTCCGGCTTGCGCGTGTTGAAGTACTGCCCCAGCTTGGCTTGGAAGTCCTTCACCTTGTCCACCGGCACGTCGTCAAAGTAGTTGTTCTGCACGGCCCAGAGGATGGCGGCTTGCGATTCGACCGGCACGGGGTCGTATTGCTGTTGCTTGAAAATTTCGATGATGCGCTTGCCGCGTTCGAGCAGCGCCTGCGTCTTGGCATCCAGATCGGAACCGAACTGCGCAAAGGCCGCCAGTTCGCGGAACTGCGCCAGGTCGCCCTTGATGCGGCCAGCCACCTGTTTCATGGCCTTGATCTGCGCCGCCGAGCCCACGCGCGAGACGGACAAACCGACCGAGACGGCCGGCCGCACACCTTGGTAGAACAGGTCGGTTTCCAGGTAAATCTGCCCGTCGGTGATCGAAATGACGTTCGTGGGAATGTACGCCGAAACGTCGCCCGCCTGCGTCTCGATGATGGGGAGCGCGGTGACCGAGCCGTTGCCGTATTTCTCGCCGACGCGCGCGCTGCGCTCCAGCAGGCGGCTGTGGAGATAAAACACGTCGCCCGGATACGCCTCGCGACCTGACGGGCGCTTAAGCACTAGCGAAACCTGGCGATACGCCACGGCGTGCTTGGACAGATCGTCGTAAATGATCAGCGCGTCCATGCCGTTGTCCATGAACCATTCGCCGATGGCCGCCCCGGTGAAGGGGGCCAGGTATTGGTTGGTGGCTGAATCCGAGGCGGAGGCCACCACCACGATGGTGTAGGGCAGGGCGCCGGCTTCCTCGAGCACGCCAATGACGCGCGCAATGTTCGACTGCTTCTGGCCGATGGCCACGTAAATGTTGTAAATTGGGCGCGTTTCCCGGTCGCCGGCCGCTTCCGCCGCCTTGTTGATCCGCGCCTGATTGATCATCGTGTCGATGCCGATCGTTGTCTTGCCCGTGGAGCGGTCGCCAATGATCAGCTCGCGCTGGCCGCGGCCGATGGGGATCATCGCGTCGATGGCCATGATGCCGGTCTGCACCGGTTGACTGACCGGCCTGCGCTTGACGATGCCGGGCGCAATCTTCTCCACGGGATAGAAGGCGGTCTCCCGGATGGGACCCTTGCCATCCAGCGGCTGGCCGAGCACGTTGACCACGCGGCCCAGCAGGCCTTTGCCCACGGGAACCTGCAGGAGCTTGCCCGTGGTGCGCACTTCGGAGCCTTCCTTCAATTGGGTGTAGTCGCCGAGGATGATGGCGCCCACTTCCGTCTCTTCCAGGTTGAGGGCCAGGCCCACCAAGCCGTTGCCGAAGTCGAGCATCTCGTTGAGCATCGTGTCGGTAAGACCCTCGATCTTGGCCACGCCGTCGCCGACTTCGCGGACGACGCCGACGTTTTGTTTGGCCGTGGCGACCTTGGCCCCGGCGATCTTGGCTTCGATTTCCTGTAGCAAATTACTCATAATTTCTTGCTGCGCGCTGCGTGCCGCGCGGGCGTTGTCCGCCGCACCCGGCGTTCATCATCTCAAAAACTTTCCTGCAATTTCTCCAACCGATTTTTTACACTGCCATCGTAGAGGTCACTGCCCACTTGGACCCGCAGGCCGCCGATCAGGGCGGGCTGGGTGACGTAATTGATTTCCAACCCGGCGCCATAGTGTTGTTCCAGGCTGGCACGGAGGCCGGCTTGCTGGGCGGGGCTGAGCGGCACGGCATTTTCCACGCGGGCCGTGCGCTGGGCCAAGTTCAGCTTTACCAACCGGTGCAGGCGCGAGAGAATCTGGACATAACCGCGCGGCTGTAGCTCCAGGAGCAGGTTGACGGCCTGGCGTGCGCGACCTTCGTCCAGCACGCCGTTGACCAGGCAACTGCGGAACAGTTCCCGGGCTTCGCGCTGCTCTTGCTTGGAGATTTTCATGTCGCGCTAAACGGTCAGGCGATTTGGTGCTGCGTTTCCTCCGCGAGCCGGGTTTGATCCGCCGGGGTAAGGATTTTGCCGGTGACGGTCATGGAGGTTTGCACCACCAGGCGACCGACTTCGCGCTGGAGCGCGGCGAGCGTGGCGGCGCGTTCCTGGGCCGCGGCTTCGCGCGCCTTGGTCACGATCTGCTCCGCAGCGGCCACGGCCTTCTGCGTTTCTGCTTCGGCCACGCGCGCGGCGGCGGCCCGGGCGTCGGCAATGATCTTGTTGGCCAGGTCGCCGGCATCCGCGAGTATCTTTTGGCGCGCAGCCTCGGTCTTGGCCAGCTCCGCCTTGATCTTCTCGGTATTGGCGACGCTTTCCGCGATCTTCTCCCTGCGCGCTTCGAGCATGTTGAAAATGGGCTTGTAGGCCAATTTCCACAGCACGAAGAGCACAAACGAAAAGCTGATCGTTTGTTCGACCAACTCAATCCATTTGATGCCGAGGGTATCCATAACGGCCGGTTAATGATTACCGATGACGATCCAGGCGAGAATCGCCAACCCTTCGGAGAGCGCCATGCCGATCAACATCGTCGTAAAGACCTTGCCGAATGCACCGGGATTGCGGCCAATGGCCATGACGCCACCCGCGGCGGCGATGCCGATGCCGATGGCTGCGCCACCAAAGGCCAGACCGATGTGGATGTTACCTGTCATTTCTGCGAGCATATGTTTGTGTTGTTAGTTTCAGTTTATCGCAACCGTTCGCCGGATGGTCTCCCGGTCGCAAAGCTTCAAGAATCAATGTTCGTGTTCCTCCTCCGCGTGGGTGCACAGGGTGCCGACAAAGGCCACCACCAGCATCGTGAACACAAAGGCCTGCAACAAGCAGACAACCACTTCAAAAAAGTAGCCGGGAATGGAAACCAGGATGGCGAACCACCAAGGCTTCTGGGACAAAGCCATCGTCAGCATCGTTTCCCCGCCGAAGATGTTCCCGTAGAGACGCAAAGCCAACGCCACCGGCCGGATGAACAGGATGGAAAACGATTCCATGATGCCGATGAAGATGAATAGCAGCAACAGCAGCGGATAAAGCCATTTGTTGCTGGCTACTTTCACGCCGAAGACGTGTTTGATGACGCCAATCGGGCCGTTGTACTTCACCGCCCAATAAAGCGAAGTCACAAAGAAAATCGCCGCCATGGCCACGGTCAGATTGGCATCCGTGGTGGGCGGACGAAAAAAAGGTTTGGACACATGTTCGATGGCGAAGGGCATCGGACTACCGCGATCCGGCTTGCCGAATCCAATGCTGCCGACGCCCGGAATCAAATCCGTCAGATTGGAGAGCACGATGAAAATGAAGAACGACATGGCGAAGGGAAACACCCACTTGAGCACCTTTGGTTCCAGCACGTTGGCCATCAGCGACTCCCAGCCTTCAATCAAAGCTTCCATCAAATTCTGTCCGGCCCCGGGCACTTCTTTCATTTTGCCAGTGGTAAGACGCACAAGGATTACGATCAAAATCGCCACGATCCAGGTACACACCATCGAGTTGGTTACCGGCAGCGGTCCAATATTAAACAAAACCTGGGCGGCCTGAGGGACGAGTTCTTCCGCTCGTTCAGCCTTGAGACCAGGAGAGGCGGCGTTGGCCACCGCATGGGGGGCGGCCGAAATGGCCGGCGCTGCCCCGGCGCTCGCGGCAAAAATCGCGGCGAGAAGCGTCCACACCAAAACTATTCTCGTTAGTTGGTTCACGATGCAAAAATGAAACTGATTCCTACGGCAAACCTACCGACAAACGCACAGAGAGCCATCGTAAATCAGAAGCCAGCAACGTGCCTTATTGTGAAAAATTTCACAAGATTTTTTTTAAATTTTTTGTCTTAGTTGCCCTAATTGCTTGCTGTCAAAACTCTTTAGAATAAGCGGGTTTTCTCCGTGGGCCCGCAGCTGCCGCAGGCTGAGCGCATCGTGCCGCTTCGCCAACCGCTGGCCCTGCTCGTCCCGCATCAGTTCGCAATGGAAAAAGGCCGGGGGGGCCAGGTGGAGCGCACCGTAAAGCAGCAGTTGCCGCGCGGTGCTTACCAACAGGTCGGCCCCCCGCACCACCTCCGTGATTTTCATGGCGGCGTCGTCCACCACGCACGCCAGTTGGTACGCCGGCACCCCATCGGCTCGCCAAACCACGAAATCCCCAAAGTCTTTTCCCGCCACCCAGTGCTGCGGACCCAATCGCCCGTCCACAAACCGGATCACCTCACCTTCCGGCACCCGAAAGCGCCAGTTGGCGGCCCGTGGCCGATGTTCCCCGGCCGGCGACGCGTTTGCACTCCGCGCACCTGGCTGGGGCCGGCAGGTGCCCGGGTAAATGGCCTCATCGTCCGCCGCGTGCGGGGCGGCCACGGCGGCTTGGATATCCTTGCGGGAGCAGGTG
>Ga0326728_10023130_pt1 | contig 11433 bp, 8 predicted proteins | sample MB3enrmetagenome_FD_207602 | JGI IMG/M metagenome (GOLD analysis project Ga0326728, IMG submission 207602) | Lab enriched peat soil microbial communities from McLean, Ithaca, NY, United States - MB31MN | ecosystem: Environmental > Terrestrial > Soil > Wetlands > Peat | place: USA: New York... | reverse complement strand
GAACAGCGTTACCGCGGCCACCATCGTCGCCCAATACAACACCTGGAAGGGTGTCGATCCCAACCGGCTGGTTTATCTGGGCTTTAGCGGCGGCTACATGCTGGACCTCCAGGGAAGTTGCAATGCCAGTTGCTATTCCGCTTATCTTCCGGGCGGCGACTGGCTCGGGAGCGACGTCTACCCCGTCGCGGGTTGGGACTCCCCCGCTAACATCGTCGCGCCCGCTAACTGGGTGGGCGAGTCGGTCGCTCTCTTGCTGTCCTGGGCTCCCACCAAGCCCATCTTTCAGGTCATGGAGTCCGCGGAACAGAATCTCTCCTGGTGTCCGCAATGCCCGGCTCCCACACCGGCGCAGTTCCACGCCGAGTTCTGGGACGCCATCGTGAACGGCGCCCGCGGAGTCTTCAACTTCCCGGTAGCCATCAGCCCCTTTGTCTGGGACAACACTACCGCGGCTATGGACACGCAGATCACGGCCGACTATGCCACGACGAAGGCTCTGGCCAGCGTCCTACAGACCGCCATCAACCCGTCCGGCATGAGCGCGACGGTAACCGCTCCGTTAGAGGCGTGCTGGCGCGACAGCACGCACCAGTACTTCATCGTGGTCAACACCGATTCCGTCGCGCATAACTCGGAGACCATCACCCTGACCGGGATCAACGGGGCCACCACCGCCGTGGTCTATGGAGAATCCCGCAACGTAAACATCGTGAGCGGAGTAATCATCGACAACTTCGCCGCGGACACGGTGCACATTTACCAAGTCAACTAAGCCGCCGGCTTCCCGCCCGCGCCGGGCCTTCGGGTCCGGCGCGGGCGGGAAGCGGCGCACTTAGGGACCACCCGCGTCCGTGTGGCGCGGGCACTCGTGCCTGCCGCGTCCCGACTCATCGGGACGCGCCTGCCGGGCGTGTTCCAAAACGCGTCCCGAGGAGTCGGGACGCTGCAGAGTGAGACTCTGCGCCACGCCGGCGCCGCGGAGTGATTCTTGCGCAAGCCCTAAGCCGCCTCAGAGCTCGAGCTTGCCCTGATAGCTCATATCTTCCGTATAGAAAGATTGCGTGAACTGAAACCGGCCGGCCTGGGCGTCGAACTCCACCCTCTTGTCTTGCTTCGTGATTTCCTTGGACCGGGGGAACAGATACACAATCACGGGTCCGTTTTCGCGCTGCAAGACCTCGACGCTGGATGGCTTGAGGTCTTTCTTTCCGTCGCGCTTGATGGAGGCTTGCTTCTTTAGCTGGTCCTGGAGCTGCTGCACGTTGCCGTTCGCCACCCGTGCGGGCAGGCCGTAGACCGCGATGGCGTAGTGGTCTTCATCCAAGGTGGGGGCGTTGTTATCGCGGGTTTTGAGTTCCGCTGCACGGACCGGAAGCGCGCTTTCCCAGCGGACCGTCAGATTTGGCGGTTGGCTCGAATTGGCGCCGCCGTCGTTGGTTGTTCCGGTCTGACCACCGCTCGGATAGTCCCCGCCGTTCGGATAGCCGCCACCGCCCGGATAGCCGCCGCCGGGATATCCTCCACCGGGATAGCCTCCACCGGGATAGCCCATTCCGCCGCGCCGGCCCATTCCGCCCATTCCAGGAAACCCCATCCCGCCGCCGCGGCCCATGCCGCGTTGGCTATTGGCAGCCGGGTTGACAGTGGGCGTAACGGTCTTCGTCCAGGGCGAATCTGTCAGCACCTGCTTGGCATCGTCGTCATTCCACTGTGAGACCTGTTTGTCCTTCCAGGTTTGGTCCGCCGCCGCCAGGAACACGACGGACATGGGTATCAGGGTTAACGCACACTTCCAAAGCATAAGTCTCGCGCCTCTACGCTATGAACGCGGCTCCGGGCGATCCAGTTTCAAGATTTCAAGCCTTTGGGCGCCAGAGGACGCCGGCCGGGGGCTGCTTAAGCGTCCTCCATCCCGCATAATAGTACGTAGTGCCGTACCGGAAGGGTTTTCTTGTTTTGCTCTTCTCCGTAGTTCCCGCCCTCCTTCTGCTTGGCGCGGCTGCCTCGCCGCCGGCCGCGATCGTCATCGACTATCCGGAGGCGGGATCGATTTTTCCGCCTGAGATCACTCCCCCTACGTTCCTGTGGCGTGACAGCGCCCAAACTGCCAGGGCGTGGCGTGTCGACGTCTCGTTTGCCGACGGCTCGCCGGCAATCCACACAATCTCCAAGGGCGAACACCTGCGCATCGGCAGAATCGATCCCGACTGCGTCGCCGACACAAACGAGCCACCCAGACTGACGCCGAAACAGGCCGCAGCGCGGACCTGGACTCCGGATCGGAGCACGTGGGAGTTCATCAAGAAGCACTCTGTCGCGGGCGCCGCCACCGTCACCATCACCGGATTCCCCAACGCGAGCATGGACCGCGCCGTCTCCCGCGGCCATGTCGTCATCCGCACTTCGAAAGACCCAGTTGGAGCGCCCATCTTCTATCGCGACGTTCCGTTGATGCCGTCCGAACTGAAAAAGGGCGTGATCAAGCCGCTGGCCGCCGAAGCCATTCCCCTGATCGCCTGGCGGCTCCGCGACATCGGCAAGCCGGAAAGCCGCGCGGTGCTCGAGAACATGCCGGTGTGCGCCAACTGCCATTCGTTTTCCGCCGACGGCAAGACGCTGGGCATGGACCTCGATGGCCTGGAGAACAACCGGGGCCTGTACACGCTGACCCCGGTCGAGCCCCGGATGTCCATCGGCGAGGCAAACCTGATTCAGTGGAGTTCCGCCAAAGGGAAGCTGAAAGGCGATGTCCGGATCGGCTTCATGTCACAGGTTTCGCCACGCGGCCAATATGTCGTGACCACCATCAACCCATCCGAGCCGTCCGCGAATTCCCCGAACCCTCCCAGCAATTACTATGTGGCCAACTTCAAGGACTACAAATTTCTACAGGTCTTCTTTCCGGCGCGCGGGATTTTGAGTTGGTACAGCCGCGGCGCCGGGATACTGCAACCGCTCGCCGGCGCCAGCGACCCGCGCTTCGTGCAGATGGGCGCCGTGTGGAGTCCCGACGGCCGGTACCTGGTGTTTGCCCGCGCCGAAGCCAGGGAAGCGAATCCGGAAGGCGTCCCGCCGGCGAAGTTCGCCGGCGACCCGAACGAATTGCAGATCCGGTACGATCTCTATCGGATCCCCTTCAACGGCGGCAAAGGCGGGGCGCCCGAACCCATTGCGGGGGCGTCGCGGAACGGCATGAGCAACTCGTTTCCGAAAGTGTCGCCGGATGGGCGCTGGATCGTTTTCGTCAAGTGCCGCAACGGTCTGCTGATGCGTCCGGACAGCCAGTTGTATATCCTGCCGGCCGCTGGCGGTGAGGCGCGGCGGATGCGGTGTAATACCAGCCTGATGAATTCCTGGCACAGCTTCTCGCCCAATGGACGCTGGCTGGTGTTTTCGTCGAAGAGCCGGTCGCCCTACACGCAGATGTACCTGACGCACATCGATCAGGACGGAAACGACAGCGCGCCAATCCTGATCGAGAACGCGACCGCCGCCAACCGGGCGGTTAATATCCCGGAGTTCGTAAACATCGCGCCGGACGGCCTCGAAAGCATTGGCGGCCCGGTCATCGAATACTACAAGCTCGTGAACAGCGCCGTCTATTTACAGAAGAGGGGGCGTTACGAGGAGGCGATCGCCCGATGGCGGCAGGTGCTGGAACTCAGGCCGGACGACGAGACGGCGCACAACGATCTGGGCCGCCTCCTGCTGCTGACCGGCCACAGGGACGAAGCAGGCATACACCTGCGGAAAGCCTCCGAGATCAAGCTCCGGAACGCAGCGAAGGCGGACAGGCAGTCCCGGGAGACGCAGGCGCCGGCTGGCCGGTGACGGAACCGCCACGGGCCCGCGGAGCATCTACAGGATTATGATCTTGTCCGAGAGGCTGTGCGGATACCTGGCCTTGGTCTTGCTTATGGTGGGTGTCTCGTTCGCACAGAGCGAGGCGCAGGCGCCGACGGCCGATCGACCGGCATCCGCCGCGCAGCCCACTTCCGGCGCCCAGAGCCAACCGGGCACTCCACCACGGACCCAGTCCGGCAGCTCGAGCTTGCCGGAAGCGCAGAGGACCAACAACTCGCCCCCCGCGCAACCCAAGCGCATCCTGGGCATCATGCCTAACTACCGCGCCGTCAGCGCGGGAGCGATCCCGCCGCCGCCCACGCCCAAGGAGGCCTTCAAGATTGCCACCCAGAACAGCTTCGACTACTCGGCGTTTATCTTCGTGGGCATCACCTCGTTGCTGGCGGAGGCAACGAATGCCCACCCGCAACTAGGCGGAGGCATCACCGGCTTCGGGAGATATTACTGGCGCGGCTTTCTCGATAAGGCGGACGGCAACTACCTGGTCACCTTCGCCTTGCCGACCGTTTTTCATCAGGACGAGCGTTACTATGCGATGGGAACGGGCGGGATCTGGAAACGAGGCATTTACGCGGCGTCCCGCATTCTTATCACGCCCGATTACCACGGACACAACAGCTTCAACGCTTCCGAGGTCTTCGGCCGCGGTATCTCGCAGGCTGTCTCAGCGGCCTATTACCCGAGCCAGGATCACACCGCCGGCGCCCTCGCGGTCAAATACGGATGGGCCATGGGGCGCGATGCCCTGACGAATGTCTTTCGCGAGTTTTGGCCGGACATTGCGGCACACGTGCTGCACCGCCATGCATCGTCCGGCGACGGCGCGCCGTAGCGCGGCAAGAGCACATCAGACGATTACAATCTGCTGCTGCGCTTCGCCGGTGGCGCGGGCGCCGTATTCTCCCAGGAACACGTCCACCTCGGATGCGGAACTGTGGCCGGTAGGCGCGCCGGCCCCACGCACTTCCGCCGCTGTCTCAATTTGTTGGCAACAGCGCGGGCGGGGAGATCCGAATTCAGGTTTGTTGCGTCATTGGGACGCGGCGTCCCGCGCAAGTTCGAGCGTCCGCAGGTAGTTGATCCGGCCATAGCCAGTCTCTTCATCGAAACCCGGAGCCCCGATGTCGTCGGCTCCCTGCTCGATGAGGCGGATCACCTCTGCGGCCTTGAGATCCGGACGAATCGTGCGGACGAGCGCCGCGAGTGCGGCAACCTGTGGAGCGGCGCAAGAGGTGGCGCCCCATTGCTGTACATCGTAGAGCCCCTCGAACTTGGCCTTCTGCTCTCCCATGGGCGTGTCTTTCCAGTTGTAGTACGCCTCCTCATGCGGCGTTGCGACAACTATGTTTTCGATGGGTGCGACAACGCTCAGCCGTGGTCCGAAGCACGATCCCTGTTTAATCTCCATCTCCCTCATCTTCACTGTCATCGTCCATCGCTGATCGGCAAGAGTTGAGGCACCAGCGATCAATGTAAATGTGCGATCGCCGGGGTAATCGGTTACCCTCTGATTGCTGTTCCCGGCGCCGAGAACAATGAGTACGTCTTTCTGTTTTGCGTAGTTGAAGGCGGCTTCCAAGCGCGCTTTGAAGTCGGCGGTCGATTTTGCCAGCGACAGGTCGAGGAAGCCGCTAAAGTTGATTACCCGGACCCCACAATCGGCCAGGTAACGGACCGACTCAGCTACCGTTTCCGAGACGTAGCCCAGCCAGGCTTCACTGAAGGTCTGCAGTTCGGCCTTACGCGAAGCCATCTCTTTCTGAAGGTCACCCATGGTGGCTTTGGGATTCTTAGCGAAGTACTGCCGCTGAAATTGTACGAGGCTGTGCATCGGCATTCCCATGGACGCGGTCAGAATGGTGCAATCCGGCGCCATGCCCCACATTCCGTCTTCGCCATCCTTCCGCCGCGCGGCGATCAGGCTGGATACCAGCGTTCCATGACCGTCCATGGACAAGAAATCTGTGTGGTAAACACCCGGAGCAAACCAGCCGGGTTTGAGATTGGACTGGAGCGCCGGGTGGAAGAAATCGAAACCACTATCGATGACTCCAACCACGCAACCTGGACCGCCGCGAGTTATTTTCCACGCTTCTTCCACCTTCAAGAGTGCGAAGTACGGCTTCTGGCGATCAGCGAAGCTGGGCGATGGCTGATCGCCGGCGAGCGCCAAACAAATTGGAACGAAGAGAAGCGGAATGCTCATGCGCACGGATATATCCTCCCCCAGCTTTCACCGTCGAAAAAATACAAGCAGAAGAACCAGGCCGCCCAACCAGATGGCGGACCAGCGTGAGAAGCCCGGCATCATCAGCCTGGCCGAGCCGGACGATCCGGACCAGCTCACTGCCGGGCGCAGCTCACGGCCCATCGCGGCCAAGCGCCCGCTGCCGCGGATCACTATGCCCATCATCACCAGAAAAACGGCTAACGCAGTGCCGATGATCAGCCAGTGAAGCCAGACAATCGTATTCGCCATGGCCCAGCTATGTTGGAGCGCATAGCCGGCGAAGATGACCGTGAAGAACCAACGCCCGCTATCCATTCCCCGCAGCGAGTTCCGGCGTTGCGCCTCCACCCACTGGTAGTGTTCACCGGTCTGTTCGGAGGGGAGCGGAACGCTATTGCGGACGATTCCGATCTTACAGGGAAGCAGGCCAACGATCATGTACGTCATCACCACCGGATCATTCCAATGCACCTGCGCATTCCCGTGCGTGAGAAGGACAGCCCAACACAAGGAGACGATCGCGGCCATCAATACCTCTGCAGGCCAGGAGACATAGTCACCGAGTCTCCTTGCTTCGAGTGAGACGGCCACACTCGATTGGACGGGCGGATTGGCTCCGAGTGTGGCTCGCGTATATCGTATCAGCGCGTAAAAAATTGCCGCGGCAAATACCGCGGTTCCGCCTGCCCACAACGGGAACAGGCTCCATCGACCCGAGATCAGAATGGCCACCATAGCCATAGTCTCAATCAGGTGCTCCACGACCAATATCGTGCGGTAACGTTTCAGCCATCTTGCCCCCTCGCCGGCGTAGAAGCCCGGCGCGACCTCGACGTCGAAGAAAAATCGGGGGCTATGGCCCAGCGGGTAATTCCAGAACCTCCTCACCAATTCGAATATGCGAAAGATAACGACCAAGATGCTGCAAAAGAGGGCTAGCCACTCTCCCAAACTATGACCACTCATCGGGAATCTCCTTTCTGGTGGATAAACTCAAGTTCCTGCCGGACAGCGGCGGTGATCTCCCGGTCGCTTCGATCGGCCAGGACCAACTGGGTCAGCGCGGTGCGTAAGGGCTTGCGAAGCTCGTCTTCCTCAACCACGCGGGCTCGACGGGACGAGACGACGGCGCTGGCGCCATGGCGGATCGCGAGGAAACCCTCCTCCTGAAGCCGGCGATAAGCAACCGCGATTGTGTTTAAGTTGACGCCGAGGTCCCCGGCCACCTGCCGGACCGACGGGAGCGTTGCTCCTTCACGGAGGTCGCCACGAGCGATCAGAGCCTTCACGCCGTCCACGATTTGCTGGTACAGCGGGCGTTTATCGCTGGCATCGACTGTCAGAAACATGGAAGTTTCTCTGTGTCTACTGTATGTATACTGCATACAGTAAGCACTGTCAAGCAGAATTTTCGTGGGCTGGTGCGACGCTTATATTTTCTAGCTGGTTGGAAGTTCTTTTTCCTTCAGGTTTGATCGAAGGCGGGTCGGCTTTGCAGTTCGGAGTTCGGAGCGAAAGCCAATCTTCACCCGTCAGATGAGCACGATCTGCTGCTGCGCTTCACCGGTGACGCGAGCACCGTCTTCTCCCACGAACACGTCCACCTCGCTCCGGACGCCGAACTCGGGCAGGTACACGCCGGGCTCGATCGAGAAGCAGGTCCATGGAATCACCCGGCGCTCGTCGTGCGTTTCCAGGTTGTCCATGTTTGCGCCGGCCCCGTGCACCTCCGCGCCGATTGAGTGTCCGGTGCGGTGGAAGAACCGGTCGCCAAATCCGCGCTCGCGGATAAAGCCCCTCGCCGCGTCGTCCACTTCAAAGCCCCGCAGGATGCGCCCGGTGCTGCAACTCTCCTGAACGCACCGGATCGCACGGTCGCGCGCGCCTTTCACAATCTCAAAAACGTTCTCGATCGCGGACGGCGCCACCGCTCCGCAATAGCCGGTCCAGGTGATGTCGTAGTAGACGCCGTCCGGGTGATCGGCCTTGGCCCACATGTCGATCAGCAGCCAGTCGCCGTTGTGTATCGTCCGGGTTCGATCCGCTTCAGGCTCGTAGTGCGGGTTAGACGAGTTCTCATTCACCGCGACGATCGGCCCATGGTCGGTAACCAGCCCCGCGCTCGCGAACCGCTCGCGGATGAACTGCTTGGCGGCGAACTCGGTGATCGCTTCGCCGGCGCGCAGTTTCTCGCCGACCAGCCGGAACGCGTCGCGCCGGATCTCATCTACCTTCTGGCTCGCCTGGAGGTGCTGCTCGAGATTTGCATTAGTCCAACGTGCTTCGAACTGCTGCACCAGGTCGGCCGAGCTCACCACTTCGGCCCCGGCTTTTCGCACCAGCTCGACCGTCCCCGCGTCCACCATCGAGACGTAAGGCACCGCGCAATCCGGCGAGTATTGCATCGCGACGCGGCGGCAACCGGAGAGCATCCGCCGCAGGCCCTCGATCTGTTCGGTCCAACTCGAGTATCTGCGGCGCTCGCCCGGAAGTCCGTCGAGCGCCGCCGGCTCGATGTTGTGTACCAGGCCGCGCGGTTCGCCGCTCGCCGGCACCAGGTAGTACCAGCGCCTCGTCACGGTTCGTCCGGCGGGGAGGCCGAGGATACGGTACGCCAGTGGGTCCCTGGCGTGGTGATCGAAGAACAGCCAGCCGTCGAGCCCTTCGGCGGCAAGCGCCCGCTGAATCGCTTCCAGGTTCATGTCCGCTCCTCCGGCGTCGCCTCAAAGAACGGCGCCCATTTCTCTTTCGGGGGCGGCGCGCCCATGAGGCTCACAAAAATCAGGCTCGCAACCGACGTCGCTAGCGCCGGGTAGACCGCATCCAGTCCCCATGGGCTGCCGCTCAGGTTCCACGCGACGGTCACGGCCGTGCCGGATGCGATCGAGGCGATCGCGCCCGCCGCCGTCGCCCTTTTCCAGAAGAATACAGCCATCACCACGGGCGTGACCGCCGCGCCGTACACGGTGTATGCGTAAAGCGCCGCGTTCAAGATAGATTCGAACCGCGCCGCCTGGAGCAAAGCAAATACGCCCAACACAACCACAATCATTCGGGAAACGAACAGCTTTCGCCGTTCCGTAGCCCGGCGATCGATGAATCGGGTGTATACATCGTGAATGAGATTCGAAGCCGGGGAAAACAGGTAGTTGTTCGCCGTCGAGATGACCTTGGCAAAGACGCCGCCGAGCAGCAGCGCGCCGGGGATCGCGGGAAGGCCCAGCCGCGCGCTGACCGGAATAATCTCGCGCGGGTTGTCCGGGTGAAACAGGGTGCTGCCCACCACGGCGATCGCGATGATCAACGTCTCCAGTACCAGCGTTCCCACCACCCAGCCCGCCACGGCATACCGCGCGTCGCGCTCCGATCGCGCGGAGAAGAACTTCTGATACATCGGCTGGTTCCCGATCATCAGCAGGAAGGTCGGCGCGAAGAAGCCCACCGCCTGGCGCAGGGTGATCGAGTGCAGCAGATTCGGAGCGCCCGGCGGAAGCGCCCGACGCGCATCCAATGCGCGCATCACTTCGTGCCATCCGCCCGCGTGCGCGACGAGGACCGGAAAGGCATAGAGCACGATCAGGGTCACCATCGAGCCGATCACCAGGTCCAGGTAAGCGATCGATGCCATGCCCGCTCCGGCCGTGAACGCGATTACGAACGCCGCAATCAGGCACATGCCGCTCGCGCGGCCGAGGTCCGGAAAAATGAGGTGCAGGATGTCGCCGCCGCCCTTGATCTGGTAGCTCGTGATCACCGTGAACGCGATCACCGTTGCGATCGTGGCCAGCACGCGGGCGGCCGCGTTATATCGCGCCTCGATGAGGTCGGGAACGGTGAACTGCGCCAGCCGCCGCACGCGTCCGGCGATCTTCCAGATGACCACCAGGCCCAGCCATCCGCCCGCGGGCTGCCACAGTGCGGCGAATCCGTTCCGGTAGGCGTTCTCGCCGCCCGCAAAGAGGCTGCCTGCGCCGATCCACGAGGACAACAACGTGAATACCAGAACGCCCCATGGCAGCTTCCTCCCCGCCACCAGAAAATCCGCCTGATTCCGAACGCGAACGGCTTTGTAAATCGTGACGGCGGAAAGTACGGCCACGACCGCTCCGACAACAACGATGTAGATCATGATCGCGTCAGGACTTCCGCCACCTCACTTCGGTCCGGAAACTGGCCATGCCCGCGGCCCCCTTGGGATCTATAACACGGAAGCTTAGCACGTCGTCGAGCCAGTCCTGGCTGGAGCCGTCCCAGTGCTGGGTCGCGGCCGTGATCGTGTAGTCCTGCTGCGCCAGGAGGCATTCGAAGTGGAAATCGACCTCCACTTCCTCGCCCTCCCGGAACTGGCCCAACTCGTGTTTCTCCAGGCGCGTGTTCGTCCCGAATACGTCGATCCCGAGCCGGTTGCGGATCAGCACGCCCACGATGGGATCGGATACACCCTGCCGGAACCGCGCGGCAACCCGCACTACGACCGGCTCACCCGTCATCACCGCCGCCGCGGGCTCTCCGTTCGAATTCAGCAATTCCACCCGCAGGATTTCGCTGGCCCCGTCCCCGTGCCGCAGGCTGCTCGGGAGGCACGTGGCAGCATCCTGGTCCGATCGCTTTTGCCTCTCCACCACCAGCCCCACATAGCGGTTGACCACGTCTCTGGGATTGCCTTCGGCCTCCACGCGGCCGTTCAGCATCAGCACGGCCCGGTGCGCTAGCCGTTTCACCAGGCCCAGGTCATGCGACACGAACAGTACGGTGACTCCGCGCTGCTTCAGCTCCTCGAATTTCCGGATGCACCGGTTGGCGAACATCGCATCGCCGACCGCCAGCGCCTCGTCCACGATCAGGATGTCCGGTTCGACGTGGATCGCGGCCGCGAACGCAAGGCGCACGTACATGCCGCTCGAGTATTCCTTCACGGGCCGGTCCATGAATTCACCAATGCCTGCGAACTCCGCGATTCCGGGGAACGCGCGCTCGATCTCGACGCGTGCCAGGCCCATGATCTCGCCGTTGATGAGCACGTTCTCGCGGCCGGTAAACTCGGGGTTGAACCCGGCGCCGAGTTCGAGCAGCGCGGCCACCCGGCCCTCGGTCACCACGCGCCCGCTCGTCGGCCTCAGAATTCCGCTGACGATCTGGAGAAGTGTGCTTTTGCCCGATCCGTTCGGTCCGACGATGCCGAAGATCTCGCCGTGCTCGACAGCAAGATTCACATCGCGCAGCGCCCAAAAGTCTTTGTGCTTGCGTTTGGATGCAGGCAGGAGTTCGAGAATACGGTCGGACGGATGGCGATAGAGGGGAAAGACCTTGGAGATGTTCTGAACGAGGACGGCCGC
>Ga0326728_10023127_pt1 | contig 11434 bp, 4 predicted proteins | sample MB3enrmetagenome_FD_207602 | JGI IMG/M metagenome (GOLD analysis project Ga0326728, IMG submission 207602) | Lab enriched peat soil microbial communities from McLean, Ithaca, NY, United States - MB31MN | ecosystem: Environmental > Terrestrial > Soil > Wetlands > Peat | place: USA: New York... | reverse complement strand
CGGCGCGGGACTGGCGGCAGAACCAACCGCCCGTCCACCAATCCACCTCCTCAACAAACTGGCGCATGATGAATGGAAAATTCCCGCTTTTGTGTGCTATGCGCTGCAATCAGTCGGAATCACGCAATCTCGCGAACATCTTACCACGGATGGCACGGATGGCACGGATTTCTCTTGAACAGAAGGGAACGAAGGCAACGAAGGAAGAATACTTCTTCGTTGCCTTCGTTTGCTTCTGTGGAAATCGTTTTCCGATGGGGGCGCTGGTGGAGAATTCTGAATCCGTGAAATCCGGGAAATCCGTGGTTCCATTCCTTTGGTTGCGGCTGGCCGCGCTGGGTTGCTTGGCGGCTAATCCGCAAACCGCAATCCGCAATTCTTCTTAACGTGAGCATCTCCGAGCCATTCATTCGGCGTCCCATCGCCACCTCGCTGCTGATGGCGGGCGTTCTGCTCATGGGATTCCTCGGCTATGAATTATTGCCGATCTCCGCCTTGCCGCCGGTGGATTTTCCCACCATCCAGGTGGTGGGCCAATATCCCGGGGCCAGCCCGGACGTCATGGCCTCCTCCGTGACCGAGCCATTGGAGCGGCAATTCGGCCAGATCAGCGGCCTGACCCAGATGACCTCGGTCAGCGCGTTTGGCACCGCCACCATCACCCTGCAGTTCACCCTGGAACGGAACATAGATTCCGCCGCCCAAGACGTGCAGGCCGCCATCAATGCGGCCGGAGGAGTGCTCCCCAACGGCATGCCCAACCCGCCCGTCTTTAACAAAGTCAACCCCGCCGACACTCCCATCCTTACCCTCCAACTCACTTCCAAGGAACTGCCCCTGGCCAAAGTCAACGACCTGGCCGACACCGTCCTGGCCCAGAAGTTGAGCGAGGTCACCGGCGTCGGGCTGGTCACCATTGAGGGCAACCAGAAACCGGCCGTCCGCGTGCGCATCAATCCTGCCGCCCTGGCCAGTTTGGGCTTGGGCATGGAAGACGTCCGCAGCGCCCTCATGCTCAACAATGTCAACCTGCCCAAAGGCAGTTTCGACGGCCGCCAACAGGCCTACGCCATCGGCGCCAACGACCAGATTTTCTCCGCCGCCCAATTTGGCAACGTCATCGTCAAAATGGTCAAAGGCGCGCCCGTCCGCCTCAAGGACGTTGGCGAGGTGGTGGACGACGTGGAAAACGTCCACCTTGCCGGGTGGGTCAACAATAACCCCGCCGTGATCGTGGACATCCAGCGCCAGCCCGGCGCGAACATCATCCAGACGGCCGACCGCGTCAAGGCCTTGCTGCCCAGGCTGAAAGCCTCCATCCCCCCTTCCATCGCTATCAAAGTCTTCAGCGATCGCACGGAGATGATCCGCGCCTCGATCCACGACGTGCAATTCACCCTCCTCCTCACCATCGCGCTGGTGGTCATGGTCATCTTCCTTTTTCTGCGCACCCTCTGGGCCACCGTCATTACCAGCGTCGCCCTGCCTCTGGCCATCGTCGGCACCTTCGGGCTCATGTACTTGCTCGGCTTCAGCCTGGACAATCTTTCCCTCATGGCCCTGACCATCTCCACCGGCTTCGTGGTGGATGACGCGATTGTCATGATCGAGAACATCGTCCGCTTCATCGAATCGGGCGAGCCGCCCATGATCGCCGCGCTCAAGGGCGCCAAGCAAATCGGCTTCACCGTGGTTTCCCTGAGCCTGTCCCTCATCGGCGTCTTCATTCCGCTGATCTTCATGTCGGGCATTGTGGGGCGTCTGTTTCGCGAATTCGCCATCACCATGAGCGCCGCCGTGGTGGTTTCCATGATTGTCTCCCTCACGCTCACGCCGATGATGTGCTCCCGCCTGCTGCGCCCGGAAAAGGAAAGCCATCATGGACGCGTCTGGCATTGGTCGGAGAGATTCTTCCAGGAATTTCTGGGCCTTTACGACCGCGGCCTGAGATGGGTGCTCGGCCACCAACCGCTCACCTTCACCGTCGCCATAGCCACCCTCATCGGCACCATCTGGCTGTATATCATGATCCCCAAAGGCCTCCTTCCCTTGCAGGACACCGGCATGATTGTCGGAGTGACCGACGCCTCCCAATCCATTTCCTTCCAGGCGATGGTCGAACGCCAGCGCCGCGTGGCTGAGGTGGTGGCCCAGGATCCGGACGTCGCCAGCGTGGCTTCCTTTGTCGGGGCCGGAACCGTCAATCCCACCGCCAACTCCGGCCGCCTCTACATCAGCCTCAAACCCCGCGAGCAACGCAAATCCGAGGTCGCCGACGTTATTGACCGCTTGCGCGAAGCCACCCGCTCCCTCCAGGGAATCTCCCTCTTCATGCAGGCCGTGCAGGATGTCCAGATAGACAGCCGCGTCAGCCGCACCCAGTACCAATACACGCTCCAGGACGCCGACGAGGAAGAACTGGCGGGTTGGGCGCCAAAACTGGTCGCCGCCTTGTCCGCCAAACCGGAGTTGGCCGACGTGGCCAGCGACCAGCAATCCAAAGGCTTTGGCCTCAACGTGGAGGTGGACCGCGACAGAGCTTCCCAGTTGAACATCCTGCCCCAGGCCATTGACGACACCCTCTACGACGCCTTCGGCCAGCGCCAGGTCACGATCATTTTCACCCAACTCAACCAATACCGCGTCGTCCTGGAAACCGAACCCAATTTCCAACTCAACCCCGCTGCCTTGGACAAGATCTTCGTCAAATCCACCACCGGCCAGATGGTTCCCCTGGGCGCGTTTGCCTCGGTCACGCCCGAGACCATCCCCCTGGTCATCCTGCACGAGGGCCAGTTCCCGGCCGTCACCCTCTCCTTCAACCTCGGCGCGGACAGTTCCCTGGATGCCGCGGTCAAGGCCATCGCCGCCGCGGAAAAGGAGATCAAATTGCCCGACACCATCGCCACCAGCTTCTCCGGCAGCGCCGCGGAATTCCGGTCCTCTCTCCGGACCGAGCCGCTCCTCATTCTGGCCGCCGTCATCGTCATTTACATCATTTTGGGCGTCCTCTATGAGAGCTATATTCATCCCATCACCATTCTTTCCAGCCTGCCCTCCGCCGGCGTGGGCGCCCTGCTGGCGTTGATGCTCTTCCACATCGAACTCTCGCTGGTTTCCCTCATCGGCATCATCCTCCTCATCGGCATTGTCCAGAAAAACGCCATTATGATGATTGACTTCGCCCTGGACGCCGAGCGGGAGGAGCATCTGCCCCCGGAACAATCCATTTACAAAGCCTGCAAACTGCGGTTCCGCCCCATTATGATGACCACCATGGCCGCTCTCCTGGGCGCCCTTCCCCTGGCCCTGCAAAACGGCAACGGCTCCGAACTGCGCCGTCCTTTGGGCGTGGCCATCGTCGGCGGCCTCCTGGTTTCCCAATGCCTGACACTGTACACGACCCCCGTGATTTACCTGTACATGGGAAGACTCAGCCGCTGGGCCAGTCGCTGGCGCACCGCCGCCGGCCTGGAAGAAGTCGAACCCGCCGGCCGTCCCCAGGCCGTGCCCCGCTAATAATTGATCCCATTAGTCATGTTAATTCAATTGGCCCCGTCTTGTTTGAATTGACAAATCCGCCGGTTTGGGATTAGGTGCGCTCATTAGTCCAGCACGGAGATTGGCTGCGGCTGATCGCCGGCTCATGGGAAGGATTTTCACTTATGAAACTTCGCTCTGTGATTGGAACTCGGCGGAATGTGCGCGGCATTTTGGAGTCCCCGGCGCCGCGGCGCATCGGGGGCGCTTTCCTCGGAATGCTCATACTGGTCCTGGCGGCTGGAATTGAGGCGAAGGCGCAGTCCAATTCCGCGCCCGTGCGTCTGGCGGTAATCGTCAGCGATGCCTCGGCGGCGACGGCGGCGGATTTGCTCGCGGTGGAGCTAACCAAAACAGCGCGGCTTCAACTGCTGGAGCGCGCCGAGATTGACCGGATTCGCCGGGAACAAGGGTTGTCTGCCGCAAATAAGGACAACCTAAAGCTCGGCCAGGTTCTCGGCGCCGACGGATTGCTGTTGCTGGAACCGGCCAAGGAGGGCACCAACCAGTTCCTGACCGCGCGCCTGGTGGCGGTGAAGCCGGGCGTGGTCATTGGGAGCTTTCGTTCCCCGTGGCCGGTGGCGGACCCGGCGCAATGGGCCAGGTGGATTTCCGCCCGTTTCGGACCGCTGTTCCCCAAGCTGGGTGTGCTGGTGAAGGATGCGGTCCCGATCTCGGTGGTGAATTTGCGCTCGGCGGTGCGCTCGTCTGGAACCGAGGAGGAGGAGCGGCAATTGACTGCGCTCGCCATCGAGCGGCTCACCCAGGAACGCGAGTTGTTCGTGCTCGAACGGCGGCGCATGGACCTCTTGAGCGACGAAAAGGAATTAAAGGGCCTGGAGGAATCAGCCTTTTGGGATGGGAGTTTTCTTTTGGATGGAGTCCTTGACCGGGATGGGTATTCCAAGGAAACCATGACGCTCAACGCGCGCCTGACTCCTCCGAAGGGCGGCGCGCCGGTGTCCATCGAAATCAAAGGCAGCCGCACCAACCTCACGGACATTGTTAATCAACTGGCGGACAAAGTGACCCGCGAATTGAAACTCAGCCCGGGCGCCGCGTGGAACCCGGCGGATGAGGCTGACCAGTATTTTGAGGAAGCCGGATGGGAACTGAAATGGGGCATGCTCAAGGAAGCCGAAGCCGCCGGCGAAGCCAGTTGGAGTTTGGGCAAGCAGACCAGGGAAGTGGCGGAGTTCCGCATCCTCGTCTATCATAAGGAATGCGAGACGATTCATGAAAGCTGGCTTGACAGCAGCCCGACCAGCCCTGCGTATGCGCCAGTTATGACGCGACTGGCGCCGACCATTCATGCGCTGCAACTGTACCAGCGAGATTTCCAGGCGTTTTTGGCGGCCGATAGCACCCCCGACAAGAAATGGCAAGATCTCGCCGGGTCGTTATTGAACTCCGCGTATGAGTTGTTGCGGAGGTGCTTTTATTTTCCGGACGCTTGGCGGGGCCGGGAAGAGGATGTGGCCGAATTGAGGCGATTGGCGCGGGAGACGGTGGCGATGATGAATCGCCATCCCGCCTATAAGATGCCCTTCGAGCAGTTGGCCTCACTGCAATTAGGCATTGGGGTTTACTGGCAGGAGACTCCCGGTCCGTATATGGAACTGTGCCACGAAATCGCCCGCTCCAATCTCGTTGGCGATTGGGGCATCACTTTGGCCTACAATCGGCCAATAGCCTGGAACAAGGCAGAACAAGCAAGAGTTCCTGAGCTGTGGCGTCAATTCGTCCAGGAGCTGCGCGTTTCCACAAATGTTCTTAGCAAAGTTTACGGGTACTATCTGGATTTTGCCGATGCAAAGTCTGACGAGGAATATACAAACCGCGGCGTCCAGCTCTTTCAGCAGGCCGCGCAGAACGCATATTACGTCGTCGCGGCGAATCGGACCGAGCGCTTGACCAAAGACATCGAATATCTATTGGCCGGCCCGCCGCGTGGGTACTCTGCTTCCCCCGTCGGGGACGAAATGCACCGATATTACTATGACACTTATAGAGCGGACTTCGCCAGCAATGCATTCGTCCGCTACCTGGAAACAGACGACCAGTTTAACGCACAGGAGTTCACCCGGTTTGGCTTGCCGATGAGCTCGGTGGCTGGTGACGGTTTCCTGGCTTCCCCGGAACGGGTCAGAAAGGTGCTTTCGGCCATGGAAAGCTACAAAGCGCGGCTTACGGAGAAGCAGAAGGAGCGTCCCATTGTATTCGATTATTGGAACTATAACTCCTTTCAGGGTTGGCTCAAGCGGGGGCTGCCTTCCGGACCTCAGCCTGTAGTCCCTCCCACCAACGCGGTGGCAGGGTCTCGCGGGACTGGCCCTCCCGGCAATGCGGCGCCGACTGCGCGCACGGGTCGTCCTCCCCCCGCGCCCTACATCGCGCCAACCAACAATGGGCCGCCTGTGGTAAAGACCACCTCCGGCAACGTGGTCGGCGTGACCCGTTTCTGGCGCATGCCTTCCGACTTGTCGTCTGAATTCCTTTCTTTCTCTGACGTCCCAACCATTAAAATCAGCGAGAGTAAATATCGCGAAAAGCGGATTTGGTTTGAAGTTTGTCTCATGGAAGTCTATGACTATAAATTGAGCAGGGCGTTTATCTATGGAGTTGATTTGAACAATTTCCAAACGGAAACCATCGAATTGCCCCTCGCCAAAACCGTCCTGGATCTTGGCGATATCAAGCAGGAATTGTTGAGCACCGGGGACAGCTTTGAAGTCATCGGAGATTCTGTTTACTTCAACGGCGAGGACAAAATCCGGTGTTATTCCTTGCGCACGAAATCCTGGGAGGTCTTGCCCGTGCCCGTGCAGGGCCGTACCACCCTGACGGCGATAAATGGACGATTGTTCATCATCACTCCCGACACAGTCCTGGAAATGCACGAGGACGGCAAAGGCGCCGAGATTCTGGCCAGTGGCAGGCGCCGTCCGGCTGTCAACCAATTGGACACCCTGGGCGGCTACGGACCCGTCCTCCTGGGGCCAAATGGATCGCCGCGCTTGTGCGTCAATGGCAAGATATACAGCCGGAACCAGAGCGGGAATGACTGGTCGGAGGTGTTGGCATTTCCAGATATGCGAGGCACGTCCATCATTGCTTGCGATGGACGAATTGTTCTCAGAGAGGCGGACGCCCAATTTCCATCGCGGCTGTGGCTGTTGTCTGAGGATCAATCCACTTTTGAAACCGCGCTGATCATACCGGCGGTTCCGCCACCGCGTTTTGATGCTATGACCCGGCGAAATCCGCCGGATACCAATAGCCCGGCGAAGACTCGATGGAAATATCCCGGCGCGATCCCAATAGCGCTTCCACCTACGACCCTCGACGGTGACAACCTTTGGATTTTCACCGGCCAACCAAGCCCAATATCCGCGGAAAGGAGAGGCAATCCAGATCCGCTGGCTGTGTATTACACGGGCGAACTCACCGTGAGAACCGACGCAAAGGTCGGGGCCATTTTCGACGAATACGCCGGCCGGCACGCCCTGCTGCTGGAATTTCAAAAGGGCCAGGCCGAGCCACGGCAGATCCCTCTTTGGTTCAACCTCAAGGAGTGGACTTTCTCCCGTCTGTGGCTGGAGAGATTTCGCCATTACGACCGATCGGAATCCATTAATTTGGGTCTGAGTGTATTCCAGACAACGCCAGAAGGCTTGGTGATCACTTGCACGAACGTGCCCGGATTCTGGCTCATTCCCAGGTCTGATCTGGAAGCCGCTCCGGGCACTCTGGACCCGAATGCGCGCCTGCTTGTTGCCACGGAAGAGGGCGACCTTGCCACCGTCAAGGAAATGCTCGCCGGCGGGGCGCCGGTGGACGCCCGCAATTTCCACGGTTGGACCCCGCTCATTATCGCCGCCAAGGCCGGCAACCTGGAGTTAGCCAGACTCCTTATCGAGAAAGGCGCTGATGTGAACGCAAAGGCGACCGTTGGGGGTGGCGCCACCGCCCTTTGTTACGCAGCCCTTGGCAACAATTTGGATGTCGTAAGGGAGTTGTTGAAGCACGGGGCGGCAGTCAACGCGCCTGCCAACAGTGGCATGAGACCTCTTTACTACGCGGCCATAACTCACGGGATTGCGCTGGCGGAACTCCTGATTTCCAGGGGCGCTGATTTAGAGGCCTATGGCTCGGCTGACGTGTATGGGAGGCAATACACACCACTCATGGGCGCGGCTCTTGAGGGAGACTCGGAAATGGTCGAACTGCTGCTCGCAAAAGGGGCCAAGATCGAGAACACCGGCAGCGCGGGAGACACCGCGTTAATGTCTGTGGCCAAAACTGAGCATGCGGAAATTGTCAAGCTGTTGCTCGCCAAGGGCGCAAACGTCAATGCCACCGGTCCCAAAGGGCATACCGCCTTGATCTACGCCGCTTACAATGGTCAGTTGGAAGCCATTAGACTGTTGCTCGCCGCCGGGGCCAACCCATTGGCCAGGGCTAGGGATTCGGATATCGCGGGCGGACAGGATTACGACGCTATCACCATGGCCCGCCAGCAACACCATCCAGAGGCACAGGGCTTGATTGCGGAGGCGCTGGCCAAAGCGGCCGCCGCCAAAAAGTGAGATCACTGGGTAACCGGTGAATGGGCCGGGTCCGCCGTGGTTTGTGCCCTGAAGATTGGCGCCTATTCCGACGGCGGCCCGGCCAGCGGGATGGCGCGATAGTAGCGGGCTTGGTCGCTCTGCGTGGCCGGATCCACAAAACTAATGGAGCCATTGACCACCTGGTTGGTGCAGAGGGGCGTCCAGTTGGCCAGGTTGGTCGAATACTCGACACTATACCAGGCGGCGTCCGGCCCTGGCATCACCAGTTGAAAACAATGATCGGGCAACAGGCTCGCCACCGGGACCGGGCCGCTGCTGTCCAGGATGATGGCCGCCGCCTGGCGCGGGAAACCGAGGAGATAATCCGGCGGCGTGTTGGTCGAAGCCGCCAGGGTAAGGATGACCGTTTTGGTGATATCCGGCGGGCCATCGTCAATGGGCATGATCGTCACCAAGGCGGTGCTGTTCCCGGACGGAATCGTCACAAAACCAGGGATTGCCACGTACTCCACACCGTTGCTGGCGGTGCCGCCGATGCCGTAGGGCACCGTCAACCCATCGTTGGTCTCGCCCCAGCGATGCACGGTGAATGTGGCCGTCTTGGGACCGTAGTTGGTGAAGAGCTGGGTGGCCGCCGCAGGCCAGGCCGCCCAGGTCGGCGGCGAATTGGTTTCGCCCGGCCAAACCGAGTCGTTGGTGCCCTCGATGGCAATCGGATCGGTGGCGGTGATATTGATAACGGGCGGCCAGTTGGTGGCCGGCGGCGGCGACGGCAGAACACTGATCGTCACCGGCGCGGAAACGGTGGCGACGCCACTGTTGTCGGTTGCCTGGGCCGTCAACGCGATATTGGTTTCCAGGGGCGCGTTGCTCCAAACCAGCCCCCAATAATTCGAGGGAACCACGATCAGGATCGGCGGCTGGATTGGACCGGGAGGAAGCGGCGGAGGCACGGCGGTGACCGGATGGCCAAGGCCAAGGCTGTTGGCGCCGGCGAAAAACTCGACGGTGGCAATGGAGCCGGCCGGCTCGGCGGCGTATGCGTAGAGGGGGATGTTGACTGGAGCGCGGAAGACGCTGCCATTGGGCGGGGCGATCATGCGGACGACGGGCGGAAAATTGGTCGGCGGCGGACCCGGCAGGACGGTGACGTTCACGGGCGCCGATGTCGTGGAAGCGCCGGCGGAGTCCGTGGCCAACGCGGTCAGCGAGTAAAGGTTTGTCGGGACATTGAGCCAATCCAGCAAATACACCAAGCCGGTCACCCCGCCCACGCCCGGCGGGTCGAGCACAACCGGAAGGCCCGGGCCCAGGTCCTTGGCGCCGGCGAAGAACTCCACGTTGGTGACCGTGCCGTCCCAGGCAACAGCCTGCGCCAGAAGCGAGAGGTTGGCCGGCGTGTAAAGAATCGCGCCATCGGCCGGGGCGATGATATTCACCGCCGGCGGGAGGTTGGTGGACCCCGGCGGCGTGATATAGACAGTCGCGCTGGCCGGCGAGCCGATGGAGTAGTTGACCGGCATCATCAGTGGCGAGGGGCACAGGTCCAGGGTGACGGTTTCGAGGTTGGTCTGCCCCTGGTTAATGGGTTCTATGACAATGGAATTTGACGTGACACCGCCCGCCAGTTGCACCAACTGGCCGATCGCCTGGTAATCCACGCCGTTGGAGGCCGTGCCGCTGATGCAATAATACACGTTGAGCGACGGCGCGGGATCGCCTGAGCGATAGACGGTGAAAACGCCAGCGTGGCCCGTCCAAGTGGCCGTTGGAACTGTCGCCTCAATGGTGACGGCGGGAACAGAGTTGCTTGCGGACGACTGCGCGAAACCGCCCAAGCCGGACATCATGAGCAGACAAATTGCGGGGAAGCCATTTCGGATCAGCCAAAGCAAACGCATCGTTTTCATGCGGGAAGCCTTTCTTTCGTCAAGTCAGTTGCGTCAATCTCCACCTCGCATTAAAGCATCCACCGCTCAAAAAGTCAAGGCAGTTGGAATTCAGATATTTAGTCGCAGTGCTTGTATTTTCAAGGAACGCCTCCTGCGGCTTGCATGGGCTAGTCCCTCAAGGGGAAGTGAAAGCCAGCATGCGTGACGAAAGATGGACACGGCGAAAATCACGGTTTGGGTGTCGAATCCACTTCTGATTCTGTCTCCGACTTCGTTTGCGCAACGGCTTTCCTCGCCCTTGTCGCGTCCCGGCGGATGCGGCGCAAAAGGAAGAGGTGGCCAACGGCACTGATAATCGAAACCCCCAAAAGGATGGGGACCAATTCCGCTTTTTGGATCGCGCCGCAAACATAACCGATTAGCATGATGAATATAACACCGAGAAGTCCTGCTACAAAGGACTTCCAGATATCCGAAGGGGGCGTCGGTTGTTTAGAAACATCCATTTCCGGACTCGACACCTTCACGGTAATGCTTGGTTTCCGACCTTCCCGGTCCGCAAAATGCTTCAGAATAGCCCGATATGCTAAAAGCGTGACGCCCCAAGTTGCGGCGGCGAAGATCAGCCATATAAGCTGCAGTTCGAACAATGAAACTCGCATAATTGGCATGCCATCCGCACCAAGTCGAGCCTCAATCATACTTTGGGTCAGAGGCCAGAAGGGAAGGAAGCCAAAAGCATAATCCGAACTCTCGTACAGCCGCATGTAAACGGTGCAACCCCACAAACCATTGAAGAGGGAGCCGACGACCAGAAATAGAACGAAAAATAATCCGCAACGACATATCCGACTTAATCGCTGGCCTGGCTGTTGGGTGGGAAGAAAGGTTGAAAACCAGCCGACAACAAGAAAAAGGAACAGATGCGGCACCCACAGAAGGTAAAAATAGATAAAACACAACACGAGGAATGGGATCAGCCGAAACAGCCAGCGCAACCAATCCGGATGATGGGCAAAAAACGTTGACACGCCAATAGCCACTGCGATGATTGTGCCCGCGACGAGGAAAGCGCGGGAAAAGGCGTCAGTCCCGCATAATCGCATATTATTGTTTTCCTTTGTCATGGCGCAGCAGGTTGGCCAACGAACCGGCTGCGCCCAGCCTTAACCGCCGAGCTATCCAGGTCAAGGTCATCGTCGTTTCCTGCCTGATCCATGCCGTGTGTCCCGCCTTATTCCCAATTTCCGCGGAAACCGCTCACTTCGCCCGCACCAATTGGGCCGCGGACACCAACTCGGTGGACATCCTTTGGTAAAGGGCGAATTTGCTCGAAACCTCCGCTTGCGCGGCGTCGAGCATGGCTTTGCCGTTCACCGGGTCCTGGCTGACCACGGCTCGGAAACGGCGTTCCGAGGCCCAGAATTTTTC
>Ga0326728_10023126_pt1 | contig 11434 bp, 5 predicted proteins | sample MB3enrmetagenome_FD_207602 | JGI IMG/M metagenome (GOLD analysis project Ga0326728, IMG submission 207602) | Lab enriched peat soil microbial communities from McLean, Ithaca, NY, United States - MB31MN | ecosystem: Environmental > Terrestrial > Soil > Wetlands > Peat | place: USA: New York... | reverse complement strand
GACCGAGTGCGCACGCGCGGGCGGGACGCCCGCGCTCCCAGGCGATGAGAAGCGAATCCGGGCGGCGGCCAACGCGGCGTGGGAACTGGTGAAAGGCTTCGAGGAGCAAGCGCGCAAGGACCAGGAGGGCGTGAAGGCGATTCTGGCGGAGGCGGGGCTGAGCGCGAGGCAGCGGCTGGAGCGGATCCTGGGTCTGATCAGCGACGTGACGGAGATCTTTCTGGGGGCCTGCGAGCGGCTGGCGAAACTGCAGCAGAAGCTGTGCGCGCTGATCGGGGGCCGGCCGGGGGCTTGGGCTTCGGAAGCCGCGCGTCGCCAGAAAGGGCTGGGAAGGGACGGTTCGAGCCTGGGGCTGGCGGATCTGTCGCCGAATCCGATCTGGATTGATCCCAAGCAGAGGAAGCAGTTCCGGGAGGATATTCGACTCTCGGGTTAGTTATCAGTTGTTCTCAGTTGTCAGTTCTCAGCCGTCAGCCATCAGCGCTCAGCTATCCCGCCGTGGCGGGACAACCGTTCTTGCTGATAGCTGAAGGCTGAAAGCTGATGGCTACCGAAAACTGAGAACTGAAAACTGACGAGGGTCTGTATGCTGTCCGTCGAATTCCTGATAGAGTAGTTTTCAGTTCTCAGTGGTCAGTTGTTGTCCGGTGCAACGGCGGAACTCCGGATGAGGGGCGACTGAAAACTGAGAACCGAGAACTGAAGACTGAGAACTGAAAACTGAGAACCGAGAACTGAGAACTGAAAACTGAAAGCTCACGAGGGTCTGACATGCTGTCCAATCCGAAAAATCTGCGCAATCTGTGGATGAGTTTTTTTGTCGCCTTGGTTGCGGCCGGCTTTTGTTTTGGCCAGGGCAACCGGAAGCCTCTGTTGTTGCAGTCGCCGACGGTGAGCAAGACCCAGATCGCCTTTGCCTATGGCGGCGACATCTGGATTGTGGGCCGGGAAGGTGGCGAGGCGCAACGTTTGGTGACCGGCACGGGCCTCTTGAGCGGGCCCATCTTCTCGCCCGACGGGCAAATGATCGCTTACACCGGCAACTACGATAGCAACGTGGATGTCTACGTGGTTCCGGCGGCCGGCGGCGAGCCGCGACGGCTCACTTACCACCCGGATTCCGACGTGGCGTTGGGCTGGACGCCCGACGGAAAGTCGATTCTCTTCCGCTCCACGCGATCCAGCTATTCGCGCTTTGAGAAGCTCTTCACCGTGCCGGTGGAGGGCGGGTTCCCCACGGAAGTGCCGTTGCCGATGGGCGTCCAGGGATCTTATTCGCCCGACGGCACGCACCTTGCCTACGTGCCGACCTGGAACCGCCGGCTGGGCGCCGTCGACTCCTACATTGCCATCAAGCACTATCGGGGTGGCAAGACGGCGTACATTTGGATTGCCAATCTCGCCGACTCCAGCGTCGAGAGAATCCCGCGCGAGAATTCCAACGACTTCAACCCCATGTGGATCGGCGAGAAGGTTTATTTCCTCTCGGACCGCAACGGCCCCGTGGGCCTCTTCGTCTACGATACCCGCACCAAGAGGGTCGCCGAGGCCGCGAAGAGCGAGAGCGGTTTCGACCTGAAGTCGGCGTCGGCGGGGCCGGGGGCGATCGTGTACGAAGAGCTCGGCTCCCTGCACCTGTTCGACACGCAGTCCGGAAAGACCAGGCCAATCCACGTTACCGTCCGCGGTGATATGCCCCAGGTGCGGGCCCACTTTGAGAAGGTGGAGAAAGAGATCCAGAACGCCAATATCTCGCCCACCGGCGCGCGCGCCGTGTTTGAAGCGCACGGCGAGATCCTGACCGTGCCGGGCGAAAAAGGCGACATCCGCAACATCACGCACAGCCCGGCGGTGGAGGATCGCGACCCAGCCTGGTCGCCGGACGGGAAATCGATTGCCTACTTCTCCGATGAGTCGGGGGAGTATGCGCTCGACATCAGCGACCAGAACGGCCTGGGAGCGGTGAAGAAAATCGATCTCGGCCAGCCGCCTTCCTTCTTTTACTCGCCCACCTGGTCGCCCGACAGCAAGAAGGTCGCTTACAGCGACAAGCGGCTCAACCTCTGGTACGTGGACCTCGACCACCCCACCCCGGTGAAGGTGGATACGGACCTCTTCGATACGCCACTGCACGAGCTCGATCAGGTTTGGTCGCCGGACAACAAGTGGCTCGCCTATACCAAGCAACTCGAGAGTCACCTGCGCGCCGTGTTTCTCTACTCGCTCGACAGCCACAAGGTCACGCAAGTCACGGACGGAATGAGTGACGCGCTCTATCCCAACTTCGACAAGAACGGGAAGTACCTCTACTTCACCGCCAGCACGGATATGGGCCTCAGCAGCGGTTGGCTCGACATGACCAGCATCGCCCACCCCGTCACGCGCAGCGTCTACGTCACAGTACTGGCGAAAGACCTTCCGTCGCCGCTGGGCCCCGAAAGCGACGAGGAGAAGCCGCCGGAGGCCAAGAAGGACGACGGCTCGGGCGCTTCCAGTGCCATTTCCGCCGGCGACAAAGACCAAGGAAAAGACAAGGATAAGGAGAAGGAGAAGGACAAAGACAAAGAGAAAGAGAAGGAGAAACCGCCGGTCAAGGTCACCATCGACTTTGAGAACATCAGCCAGCGCATTTTGGCGTTGCCGATTCCGGCGCGGAATTATGAAGGGCTGGCGGCGGGCAAGGAAGGCATTCTCTATCTGCTGGAGGGACCGCAGGTGGATACCGAGGAAGGCCCGCCGAGCTTCATGCTCCAGAGGTTTGATCTCAAGACCCGCAAAACGGAGAAACTGCTGGACGGCATCACCTCCGCCGCGTTCTCGGACGACGGCGAAAAGATGCTTTACAAGCAGGGCGACAGCTGGTTCATCGTGGCCTCGGACAAAGCTCCCAAAGCCGGTGACGGCGCCCTGAAGCTGGCCGACATGGAAGTCTACGTGGATCCGGTCGCGGAGTGGAAGCAGATGTACCACGAGGTGTGGCGGATCGAGCGCGATTTCTTCTATGATCCGCACTATCACGGCTTGAATTTGAAGGAAGCTGAGGCCGCCTACGCTCATTTCCTTGACGGCCTCTCGAGCCGCGCCGATCTGAATTACCTTCTCGCCGAAATGCTGGGCAATATCAACGTCCTCCACATGTACGTGGGCGGGGGAAAGCACCCCGACCTGGCGACGGTGAAGGTGGGGCTGCTGGGGGCCGATTATACCATCGAAAACGGCCGCTACCGGTTCGCCCGCGTCTACAACGGCGAGAACTGGAATCCGCAGCTCCACGCGCCCCTGACCCAGCCGGGCGTGAACGTCAAAGCGGGCGAGTACCTGCTGGCGGTGAACGGGCGCGAAGTGCGCGCCCCGGACGAGGTCTACAGCTTCTTCCTGGAGACGGCCGGCAAGCAGGCGGTGCTGAAGGTGGGACCCAATGCGGACGGCTCCGCTTCCCGCGAGGTGACGGTGGTGCCCGTGGATAGCGAAACGGCCCTCCGCAACCTCGCCTGGATCGAGGGCAACCGGCGGCAGGTGGAGGCCCTCAGCGGCGGCAAGCTAGCCTACGTCTACTTGCCCAACACGGCAGGCGCCGGCTATACCAACTTCAACCGCTACTACTTCGCCCAGGTCGGGAAGCAAGGGGCCGTCCTCGACGAGCGGTTCAACGGCGGCGGCGACCTGGCGGACTACATCATCGACTGCCTCCGCCGTCCCGCCATGAGCCAGGTGATGACGCGCGAGGGCGAGACTTACCCGGAGCCTGGCGAGGCCATCTACGGGCCGAAGGCGATGATCATTAACGAGTTTGCGGGCTCCGGCGGCGATGCCATGCCGTGGTACTTCCGCCAGGCCCACATCGGCCCGCTGGTGGGAATGAGAACCTGGGGCGGATTGGTGGGCATTGGAGGCTATCCGCCGCTGATGGACGGCGGCAGCGTCACCGCACCGCGTTGGGCCATCTCCGGGCTGAAAGGCGAGTGGGAAGTCGAGAATCAGGGCATCGCGCCCGACGTGGAAGTGGAACTCGATCCCAAGCTGGTGCGGCAAGGTCATGACCCGCAGCTCGAGAAGGCGGTCGACGTGGTTTTGGACCTGCTGAAGAAGAATCCGCCGGAGAAGTATCCGACGCCGCCCTACCCGGATTACCACCCGCGCGTGCCGAAGGTGGTGGAGTAGAACAGAGGGCGGAAATCGGATCGATGGGCGAGAGTCCTTGGTCCTTAGTCCTTGGTCCTTTGTCCTTTGTCCGTTGGCGATTAGTCGTCGTCCAACGGTGAAATGGGACAACGAACTGAAGATCAAATGAGCAAGGGGACCAAGGACCAAGGACCAAGGACCAAGGACAACAGCGACTACTTGTGAACCCAGAACGCAGATTATTGGCGCAGCCATTGTCGCGCCGCCACGATCGCGCCCAAGGCTCCCGCATTGTCGCCGAGGCTTCCCGGCACAATCGTCACCCGCTCGGCATCCTGGGCCCGCAGGAAGTACGGGTAGGCCGCGCGGCGGATGGGCGCGACGAAAGTTTCGCCGAGGCGGTCGGCGATTCCGCCGCCGATCACCACGCACTCCGGGTCGAGCAGGTTGACGGCGTTCGCCACCAGGATGCCGAGGTAGTACTGGGCGCGCTCGAACACCTGCCGCATCACCGGATCTCCCTTCCTGAGAGCGCGGGCGATCACACTCGAGGTCATGCGGGGCCGGTTTTGCAGCTTCATGATCTTCAGGACCATGCTTTTGTTGCCGGCCTTGATGGCCGCGCGCACGTCACGCTCCATGGCGGTGCGGCTCGCCAGGGCTTCGGCGCAGCCGCGATGCCCGCAACTGCACAGCGGTCCGTCCACCATTATCACGGTGTGGCCGATCTCGCCCGCGCCGCCTCGACTTCCGTGGTAGAGCTTGCCGTGCGTGAGGATAGCGCCGCCGATGCCAGTGCCCACGAAGATCCCCACCATATCTTCGGTTCCGCGCCCCGCGCCCAGCACGTACTCGCCCAGGGCGCCCACGTTGACGTCGTTCCCGACCAGTACCGGCACGCGCAGCAAGTCCTTCAGCTTTTTCCCCAGCGGGACCTCCAGCCATCCCAGATTCGGGGCCCGATGAACCATGCCGGTTTCGGGGTCGGTCGATCCCGGAGCGCCGATGCTGACCGCGGCAATGGCGCGGCGCGCGAGTCCTGCCGCCTTCACCGCCTGGTCGACAGTGCGGGCGATCTCTCGGATCAGGGTGTCGGGTTTCGCCGCAGCCAGCGTCGGCGTCTTGACGTCCGCCAAGGTGCGATTCTCCGCGTCCACGACCAGGGCCCGCAGGCTGGTTCCGCCCAGGTCTACGCCCACGATGATTTGCTTGTTGGCTGGCATCGGTGCTCCTTGCAGGGTAATCGACGCGACAGTCTAACGCAACTGGGGGGAAATCAGAAATTAGAAAGCAGAAATCAGAACAAAGACCGTTTTCTTTCTGATTTCTGCTTTCTAATTTCTGATTTCCTTTTCGACTTTCGACTTCTTCTGGACACTCGAAACCCGTGAAGATTCCCAGGCGCGCCGCGCGGGTACCCCGGCAGGGCCGCAGCATCATTCTGTTGATCGCGGCTTTCAAACTGGCGAAGGGTCTCCTGGTGCTGGCGGCCGGCCTCGGTGTGCTGAGCTTGCTGCGCCACGACGCCGCCGGCACCGCCGCTCACTGGGTGTCGCTGATCCGAGTGGACCCCAACAACCGCTATATCCACCGATTCGTGGCGGGGCTTCTCGGGATCAGCCGTCGCAGGCTGGAAGAGATCGGTGTCGGGACCTTCTTTTACGCTGCCGTGTTCCTCACCGAGGGCACAGGCCTGGCGCTCGGCAAGCGCTGGGGGGAATACTTCACGCTCATCGTCACTGGCTCCTTTATTCCCCTTGAGGTGTACGAAACGATCCACCGTTTCCGCCTCGCGAAGCTCGCCGTAGTGGCCGTCAACGTGGCGGTGGTCGCGTATCTGGTCGCCCGCATACGACAGCGCCGAGAAATTGAGCCATTGAGTCAGTAAAAATCAGAAATTAGAAAGTAGAAATCAGAAAAAGAGGACGGTCTTCGTTCTGATTTCTAATTTCTGATTTTACTGACTCAATGACTCAATTCGGATTCAAGGGCTCAATCACTCAATGTTCTCGATTCTCCGGCAAGATTCTTCCAGTTCCGCGTCGGTGTTGGCGTAGCAGAAGCGAAGCAAGTTATCGCCGTCGGAGCCGTGGTAAAAGGCTTCGCCCGGCAGAACGGCGTAAGCCAGCGACAAGCGTCGGCTGTCAATTCTGAAGGTCGTTCAATTTCTGCGTTTCAATGCCCATTCGATCCGAAACGGCATCACAGGCAACACCGCCAGCATCTAATCATTGTGAGGCTGTCTCCGGGGCCGCAAACTGACGGGGGCACAGACTGGGAGACGCATGAGGAACTGCGACGATGCAAGATGCCGGGCTAAAGCCCGGCGCTACGAGGCACAGGCTGGGGGGAGACGCATCAGGAAGTGCGACGAAGCAAGATGCCAGGCTAAAGCCCGGCGCCGAGGCATAAACCGGGAGACGCATTGAGGAATGAGTGCGACCCGGACCTCGTGCTAGAATGCTACCCCGTGTGACTGAGGCGTTTGGCGACGTGCTGAAGATGCCCGGCCGATGCATGTCGCACGCCGGATTCCGAGGTCAAATTGGAAAAAGAAAAAATGCCCAGCAAACAAAGCAAGCACAAGAAGGCCGTCGAGTTCAGCGAGCTGCCGATTCTTCCGGTGCGGGACACGGTCCTGTTCCCGAACGCCATTCTGCCGCTGACGGTGGGCCGGGACGCTTCTCTCAAGCTCATCAACGATCTCAAGGACGAGGAGAAGTTCATCGGCGTGGTGGCGCAGCGCGACCCTCGCGTGGACAACCCCCAGCCCGTGGACCTTTACCAGATTGGAACGGCGGCGTACGTTCACAAGATCATCAAGTTGCCCAGCCAGAGCCTGTTCATTTTTGTCGAGGGCCTGCAACGGATTGCGCTGCAGGAAGTGATCCAAGTGGACCCCTACCTTAAGGCCAAGGTGCGCCCGCTCGAGGACATCGCCCCTGCCGAAAAGGAATCGGACTTCAGCGCCTTGGTGCGCAGCGTGACGTCGCTGTTTCAGCAAGTGGTGCAGCTTTCGCCGACCTTGTCGGACGACCTGTCGATGGTGGTGATGAACATCGACGACCCGAGCCGGCTCACCGACTTCATCGCCGCCAACCTGCCCTCCTTATCCTCGACCGAGAAGCAGGAGTTGCTGGAGAGCCTCGACCTGCGCAGCCGCCTGGACCGCATCAACCGCCAGTTGGCGCGGGAGGTGGAACTGCAGCAGCTTCGCTCCAAGATCCAATCGGACGTGCAGGACCAGGTGACGCAGAGCCAGCGCGAGTACTACCTGCGCGAGCAGATGAAGGCCATCCAGAAGGAGCTGGGCGAGGAAAACGAGCAGCAGGAAATCGAGGAGCTGCGAAAGAAGATTGAGGCCGCCGGCATGACGGAAGAGGCCAAGAAGGAAGCCACCCGCGAGCTCGGCCGCCTGGCCAAAATGTCGCCTGCCGCGGCCGACTACCACGTCACGCGCACTTACCTCGATTGGATGGTGGCGCTGCCCTGGAGCAAGATCAGCGAGCTGAAGGTGGACCTCCCCAAGGCCCAGGCGGTGCTCGATACGGACCACTACGACTTGGAGAAGGTCAAGGAGCGCATTCTCGAGTACCTGGCGGTGCTGCGGCTGAGGCCGCAGATGAAGGGGCCCATCCTGTGCTTCGTGGGACCGCCGGGCGGGGGCAAGACGTCGCTCGCCAAGTCCATCGCCCGGGCGCTCGACCGCAAGTTCGTGCGCATGTCGCTGGGCGGCATTCACGACGAAGCCGAAATCCGCGGCCACCGGCGCACCTACATCGGGGCGTTGCCGGGCCAGGTCATCCAGGGTATTCGGCGCGCCGAGACGCGCGATCCTGTGTTCGTGTTCGACGAAGTTGACAAGATCGGGCGCGACTTCCGCGGCGATCCTTCATCGGCGCTGCTGGAAGTGCTCGATCCCGAGCAGAACTCGACCTTCCGCGATAACTACCTCGATGTGCAGTTCGACCTTTCCAAGGTGCTGTTCATCTGCACGGCCAACGTGCTGGATACCATCCCGCCGCCGCTCCTGGACCGCATGGAGGTGCTGGAGCTTCAGGGTTACACGGAAGAGGAGAAGACCGAGATTGCTTTCCGGCACCTGATCCCCAAGCAAACCGAGGAGAACGGGATCAAGAACCAGGTGGAGATCGAGTTCACGCGCGAAGGCCTCGCCTATCTCATTCGTCACTATACGCGCGAGGCGGGAGTGCGCAACCTCGAGCGCGAGATTGCGACGCTGTGCCGCAAGCAGGCACGCAAAGTGGCCGAAGGCTCCACCACCAAGCTCGTCGTGACGCCGGAGAACGTCCAGGACTACCTGGGCGTATCCAAGTTCAGGATGGACGCCGAGCTGGTGGAGCGGACCCGGCAGCCCGGGGTGGCCGTGGGTCTGGCTTGGACGCCCACGGGCGGCGACGTCCTGTTCGTGGAAGCCAACGTCATGAAGGGCGACAAGAAGTTCACCATGACCGGGCAGCTCGGCCAGGTGATGCAGGAGTCGATGCAGGCGGCGCTCGCCTGGGTCCGGGCGCACGCGCTCGACTACACCATCGACCCGGACTTCTTCCAGTTCAGCGACGTCCACATCCACGTGCCGGCGGGAGCGATCCCTAAGGATGGTCCTTCGGCGGGCGTGACCATGGTGACGTCCCTCGTCTCGGCTCTCACCCGCCGGCCGCTGCGCGAGCGCGTGGCGATGACGGGCGAGATCACGCTGAGCGGCCTGGTGCTGCCGGTGGGCGGCATCAAGGAGAAAGTGCTGGCCGCCAAGCGTGCCGGCGTCCGTGAGGTGATCCTGCCGGCCGACAACGAGCCCAACGCCCGCGAAGATCTGCCGCGCGACCTCCTGGGTGATTTGCAACTCCACTTTGTGAAGACCATCGACGAGGTGCTGGAACTGGCGCTCGAAAAAGAACCGGTGGAGGTGCGCGCCGGCAGGGTGCGTGCTCCCGTCCTCGCCGCACTGCCGGTGGGGCCAGCGAATTGACGATTGACGATTGTCGATTGACGATTGAAAAAGAAAGACGTGAAAGGTCGCACCAGATTGAGTCATGGGCAAGAACTTCCTCTGCTTCAACGACGCCATGGCTCAAATCGAACCATGATTCGATCCTCTTTCGCCTCCTGGCGGCTCGGCACCTTCCGCGCCGATTCGAATCTGTTTGACTTTTGGCCCGTGGCTCGCTAAAGATAGCGGCAATTGTCTGGGTAGTCTTGGATTGGAGCGCTCAGGCACTGCGAACGGAACACGGAGGGTGGCCTATGTATTGTCGAAACTGCGCCAAACAACTTCCCGACACGGCTGAGTTCTGCGTGGCTTGCGGCCAACGGCCGCTGGCCGGCCAGCGTTATTGCTGGTCCTGCGGCTCGGAGGTGGTGCCCGGCGCCGAGATCTGCGTCAAGTGCGGCGTGAGGCTCGTACGGACCGGCCAAAAAGACTGGATGGTGGCGCTCCTGCTTTCGATTTTCCTCGGGACTCTGGGCGTTGACCGCTTCTACCTTGGATACACGGGCCTGGGAATCCTCAAGCTGGTGACTATCGGCGGTTGCGGCGTCTGGTACATCGTCGATGTCATCCTGATCGCCCTGAACAAGCTGCCGGACGCCCAGGGGAATGCCCTCCAGCAAAGGTGAGCTGCCCTTGTTTTGCCGTCGCTTGCCTCGATCCGCAGTGCTGCTGCTGGCGATCGGTTTCTTTTGCGTGGTGCGGCCGGAAGCGCTGGCACGGGGTCCTGCCTTGTGCCTGTGGCGGACGATCTTCCATCTCGCTGCCTGCCCAGCCTGCGGCAGCACGCGCGCGCTGGCCGCATTTTTCCACGGCCGATTCTCCGACGCGCTCGCGTTCAATCGCAACGTCATCGTGACGGCGCCGCTGCTTCTCGGACTTGTCGCCGCCGATGTTCTCAAGGCCGCCCGGGCTTTCACAGCGCGGGGCCGACGTCCCCGCAAAGATGCAACAGCCTGGGATTGAGTGGGGTCGCAGGACCGGAATGGCGAGCTTGCGTGATTTCCTGAAGTCAGCGTCTGCGGAACTGCCGGCGGGGACCCTTGCCCGGTGGGGGTCGATCTTCTTCAGCCTTTCTGTTCTCTCCATCCTGATCTCCCTGGCTGCGGCGCAAGCGTTCTTCTCCCTGGCGGCCGTGGCCTATGCGATTCACTTGCTTCGCGATCGGCCGAGGATCAGTTTTCCACCCGTCAAGCTTCCGCTGGCCCTCTTTTGCCTGGCTACGGTGATCTCCGTCTTTTTTGCCGCCGATCCCGCGGTGGGCTGGCTGGCGGTCCGGAAGCTGGTGCTGTTCTTGATTCTCCTCCTGGCCGTTAACCTGGTGACGAGCTCGAGACACCTCGAGCGGCTCTACAAGGTGCTTTTTGTCGAGGCAGCGGTGGCGGGCTTGGTCGGTGCCTGGCAGTTTGTTGTCATTTATCGGGCGACCAAAGCGGCGCATCCGGGGAACGTTTACGCTTACATGACCGGTAACCGCATCCACGGTTTCCAAGGCCACTGGATGAACTTCGGTGGCCAGCAAATGCTGATCTTCGCGGCGATGATGGCGATGCTGCTCTTGTCCCGGGCTTTCCTTCAGCGAACTCCGAACCCCGAAAGCCGAGGCCCGCGAACATCGGAGGCTGCTTCAGCGCCTGGAAATCAAAGGGTCTTGTGGGGGTTCGTGCTCGCCCTGGTGGCGCTCTCGATCGTGCTGAACTTTACCCGCGGCGTGTGGTTTGGTTGCTTCATCGCCACTCTCTATCTCGTGGGACGCTGGAATCCGCGGTGGCTCTGGGTGTTGCCGGTTCTGGTGGTCGCGGGCTACTTCGCCGCTCCTTCTCTGGTGCGCCAGCGGGTCACGAGCGTGCGCCATCCGTCGACGGACCCGGCGCTATCCATCCGCTTCGAGATGTGGGGCGTCGGACTGCGCATGATTGAGCAGCACCCGCTGTTGGGAGTCGGGCCTAACAACATTCCCGAACTCTATACGCTCTATCTCGCGCCAGGCGAGACCCCCCAGGCGGGTTACCGCGATCACATGCACAACAACTTCATCCAGTTGGCGGCCGAGCGTGGTCTGCCTTGCCTCGCGGCCTGGGTGTGGTTCGTAGGTGCGCTCGGCTGGCACTCGTGGAGGATTGCCCGGCAGCGAATCCAGCCGCGTTGGATCGCGGACGCCGCCGTCGCCGGCTGGCTGGCTTTCGTGGCGGAAGGTTTCTTTGAGTACAACTTCGGCACCTCGCCGGTGCTGATGCTCTTTCTCTTTGTGACGGCGACACCCTTTGTGGGTGAGAGAATCGGGAGGACGAGCAACGCCGGCGC
>Ga0326728_10023125_pt1 | contig 11434 bp, 12 predicted proteins | sample MB3enrmetagenome_FD_207602 | JGI IMG/M metagenome (GOLD analysis project Ga0326728, IMG submission 207602) | Lab enriched peat soil microbial communities from McLean, Ithaca, NY, United States - MB31MN | ecosystem: Environmental > Terrestrial > Soil > Wetlands > Peat | place: USA: New York... | reverse complement strand
CCCACGGTCCTCGTGGGCGACGAGCACTTCGGCATGGGCTACAAGGGCCTCGTGAACTACGGCGAGCGCATCCTCGACGCCCTCGAGAACGACGAGTTCGTGACGAATCTCGCTCGTCACGCCATCAACCCCTACACGGACTGGTGGCTCGAGCAGAAGCCCGACGCCTTCCTCAAAGGAGAATCGGAATGAGCGGATTCGTGGAGCAGGCGCGCTTCACCTGCGCCATCGGAGCCATGCAGAGCGTGGTCGCCATACCCAGGGCCCTGCCCATCCTCCACTCCGGTCCCGGTTGCGGCACCATGGTGGCGGGCTTCTTCGAACGCTCCACCGGCTATGCGGGAGGCGGTACCGCTCCCTGCACCAACTTCAGCGAGACGGAGGTCGTCTTCGGCGGCGAGGACAAGCTACGCTCCATCATCGAGTCGAGCTACAAAATCCTCAAATCGGACCTCCAGGTCGTGCTCACCGGCTGCACCGCCGACATCGTGGGCGACGATACCGGCCGCGTCGTGCGGGAGTTCCGCGAGGCCGGCAAGCCCATCGTCCACGCGGAGACCGCGGGCTTCAAGTCGTCGAATTTCGTCTCGCACTCCGTGGTCGTGAACGCCATCGTCGACCAGTTCGTGGGCGAGGCCGAGGCCGGCGCCGGCAAGGAAGCCGGACTCGTGAACGTCTTCGCCTCCGTGCCCTACCAGGACCCCTTCTGGAAGGGCAATCTCTCGGAGCTCAAGCGGCTCCTCGAGGGCATCGGCCTCAAGGTCAACCTCCTCTTCGGCCCCGAGTCGAAGGGCGTCTCGGAGTGGAAATCGATCCCGCGCGCCCAGTTCAACGTCCTCGTGTCCCCCTGGTACGGCCTACCCATCGTCGAGCGCCTGAAGGAAAAGTACGGGCAGCCATTCTTCCGCTTCCCCTACATACCGATCGGCGGCAACGAGACGACGCGCTTCCTCCGCGAGCTCGCGGCCTTCTCCGGGCATGAAGGCGGATTCCCGCTCGACGAAGCCAGGGTCGAGGCCTTCATCGCGCGCGAGGAGGAGGAGTTCTACATGGAGATCCAGAGCCTCGCGACCTTCCTCCTCGAGTTCCGCTACGGTCTGCCGGCCTGGACCCAGATCCTCCACGACGCCTCCTACGTGGTAGGCATGTCGCGCTTCCTTCTCCACGAGGTGGGCCTCGTGCCCAAGGAGCTCTTCATCGTCGACGGGACTCCCGAGCAGTTCCAGCCCGAGATCCGCGCGAACCTCGCCACGGCCTCGGACAAGCGCGAGTTCTCCTTGAGCTTCGAGCCCGACGCCGGCGCTGCGCAGGAAGTCCTGCGCGGGACGAGCCACCAGGGCCGCGGCCTCCTCATCGGCTCGGGCTGGGAGAAGGCCCTCGCGAGGGAGAAGGGCCTCGACTACCTCTCGGCGGCGAACCCTTCTCCGGTGCGGCTCGTGCTGACCACGGGCTACCTCGGCTATCGCGGGGGACTCCGGCTCGTCGAGGACATCTACGACCGCGTGCTGGCCACCTATGCGTGACGGCGCGGTCCGCCCGAGGAACCCGCCGGGCCAGCGGAGCGTGAAGATGGGAGCCGATCCCTTCGTGAGGATACGCGGACTCGAGAAGACCTTCCGCACCAGGGACGGGGACGTCGAAGTGCTCAAGGGCATCGATCTCGAGGTCGAGGCCGGGGACATCTTCGGCGTCATCGGCTTCAGCGGGGCGGGCAAGTCGACCCTCCTCCGCTGCCTCAACCGCCTCGAGTCCCCGGACGCGGGGAGGGTGGAGGTCGGGGGCGTCGACGTCACCGCCCTCGACAAGGCCGCTCTCCGCGAGGCGAGGAGGCGGATCGGCATCATCTTCCAGCAGTTCAACCTATTCGACTCGGGGACGGTCTTCGACAACGTGGCCTTCCCCATGGAGGTGGCCGGAGTCCCGCGGAGGCGCATCAAGGAAAGGGTCGAGGAGATCCTCGAGCTCGTCGAGCTCTCCGACAAGCGGCGATGCCATCCGGCCCAGCTCTCGGGCGGGCAGAAGCAGCGCGTCGGGATCGCCCGCGCCCTCGCCAACGAACCTGAGCTCCTCCTGTCGGACGAGGCGACTTCGGCCCTCGATCCGCAGACGACCTATTCCATCCTCCAGCTCCTCAAGGACATCAACCGGAGGCTGGGGTTGACGATCATCCTCGTCACCCACGAGCTCGACGTCGTGCGCTGCGCCTGCAAGCACCTCGCGGTCATCGAGGGCGGGCGCATCGTCGAGCGCGGCGAGACCAGGAGCGTCTTCGCCAATCCGAAGAGCGCGACGGCGCGGCAGTTCATCAGGATAGGGGAGGAGTTCGCGAGGGACTTCTCGGTCCAGGGAGGGGAGAGCATATGAACCTGCGCACGAGCAGCCTCGGGGAGGTGCTGGCTTCCTCGGCGAGCGAGGAGGTCTGGACCTTCGTCGCGCCCGCGATCTGGAACACGCTCTACATGCTCGCGGTGACCACGGTCTTCACCTTCATCCTCGGGACCGTCCTGGGCATCGTCCTCGTCGTCACCGACGCGGACGGCATCAAGCCCCTGCCTGTCTTCAACCGCGCGCTCGGGACGATCGTCAACGTGTTCCGCAGCTTCCCCTCGATGATCCTGATCATCCTCCTCCTCCCGCTGTCGCGGCTCGTGCTGCACAGGACCTACGGCGCCGACGCCTGCATCCTCGCCCTCGTGGGCAGCTGCGTGCCCATGCTCGGAAGGCTCGTCGAGTCGAGCATCCACGAGGTGGCGAAGGGCAAAATCGAGGCGGCCAAGGCCATGGGGACCGGGAACCGCGACATCGTCGCGAAGGTCCTCCTCCCGGAGGCGCTCCCGAGCCTCGTCCGCTCCTACACTGTCACGACGATCGCGATACTCGGCACGACGGCCCTCGCGGGCTCCTTCGGCGCCGGAGGCCTCGGCGACGTGGCCGTGCGCTTCGGCTACAACCGCTTCCGGACCGATGTCCTCATCCCGACGGTCGTCGTCCTCATCGCGATGGTGGAGCTCATTCAGATAGCGGGCGACGCGATCGCCCGCGGCATCTCCAGGAGGAGATACCTGGTATAGGGATTGCGCGAGGCGGCATGCGATGGCGGTTTCCCGCCCGAGCCCGGTCCGTCGGACCGGGGCGCGCCCGCGAAGGATATCGAACGGAGGTACAGTATGAAGGCAAAGAGAATCGCAGCGCTCGCGCTGACCACGATAGGGACCGCGTCGATGATGGCCATGGCCGCCGACGCGTCGACTCCCGCCGCGGCAAAAGCCGGGAGCTTCTCGCCCGACCATCCCGTGACGCTCAAGGTCCTGGCGGACGTCGTGCCGCACGCCGAGCTTCTCAATTTCGTGAAGCCGAAGCTGGCGGCCATCGGCGTGAACCTCGAGGTGACGATCTCGGACTTCTCGAGGGACGGCAACGAGGCCGTCGACAACGGGGAGTACGACGCGAACTACTTCGAGCACGTTCCCTACCTCGACTCCGTGAAAAAGGAGAAAGGCTACGACCTGGCGAGCGCCGGCGGCATCCACGTCGAGCCGATCGGCTTCTACTCGAGCAAGTGGAAAAGCCTCAAGGAGCTCCCCGCCAAGGCGACCTTCGAGATCCCGAACGACGTCACGAACGAGTACCGCGCGCTCAGGATCCTCGAGGCCGCGGGCTTCATCAAGCTCAAGGCCGGGATCAAGGTCGGCGAGGCGACGCTCAAGGACGTGGACAAGTACCTCAAGCCCGTGAAGATCGTCGAGCTCGACGCGGGGCAGCTCATCCGCGACCTGCCCGACTTCGACGGCGGAGTCATCAACACTAACCGCGTGCTCGAGGCGGGCATCGACGCGAGCTCCGCCTTCTTCCGCGAGGGAAAGGACTCGCCCTACGCGAACATCATCGTGACCAAGACCGCGCGCGTGAACGATCCGGCCATCCAGGCCCTGGTCAAGGCCCTGCGCACCGAGGAAGTGCGGAAGTTCATCCAGGCGAAGTACAAGGGCGCGGTCATCCCCGCGTTCTGAAAAGAGATCGAGCGCGAGACGTCCCGGTCAAATTCAAAAAGTCGATGTAAAAACGGCATGGCCGTCGGAACGCGCGTCCTGTTCCGGCGGCCTTAACGAAAGGAGGCCAAGCATGGGGCGGAAAGTGGCGATCGCGAGCGCGGACGGCCGGGTCGTCGACGCGCATTTCGGCCACGCCGAGCGATTCGACGTATACGAATTGGGCGAGGGCGGATTCGCCTTCGTGGAGACCCGGGCCGCGAAGGGCTCCTGCTCGGGCGGGCGCCACGAGGAGTCATCCTTCGACGCGACGCTGAGCCTCCTCTCCGATTGCGAAACCGTCTTCGTGAGCGTCATCGGCTACGGCGCGGCGCAGTACCTGAATCGGAAGGGCATGCGCGTCTTCGAGTCGCCGTACTTCGCCGTCGAGGAAGTCTTGAGGAAGGTCGCGGCCGAGCGCTTGCTGGAATCCGAGGGCGGCGCCCCCGGCGCAAAGGAGAATAGGAATGGCATTTCGTGACGACGAGCTCGGCGAGGCCGCCGAGGACGCGATGCGCAGCCTGGTGATCCACGGCGGCGTGGACGGGGACGAGAGGACGGGCGCGGTCAGCGTCCCGATCTACCAGACTTCCACCTTCCGGCAGGACGGCATCGGCGGGATGTGCGGCTACGAGTACTCGCGATCGGGCAACCCGACGCGCGAGGCGCTGGAGAAGCTCATCGCCGAGCTCGAGGGAGGGATCGGGGGCTTCGCCTTCGCGTCCGGCCTCGCGGCCACGACGGCGGTCCTCTTCCTCTTCCGCTCGGGCGACAAGCTGCTCCTGTCGCGCAACGTGTACGGCGGCACCTACAGGCTCCTGGACACGCTCCTCAAGGACTTCGGCCTCTCCTTCGAGCTCGTCGACGCCACGGATTTGGAGCTCCTCGGAAGGAAGATGACGGGCGAGGTCAAGGGCCTCATCTTGGAAAGCCCCACCAATCCCCTGCTCGAGGTCACGGACATCGCGGCCGCGGCCGCCTTGGCCAAGGCGCGCGGGATCCTGACGATCGTCGACAACACCTTCATGACTCCCTACCTCCAGCGCCCGCTCGAGCTCGGCGCCGACATCGTCATCCATAGCGCGACGAAGTACCTGGGCGGCCACTCCGACCTCATCGCCGGCCTCGCCGTCGCGGCCGATCCCGCTCTCGCGGAACGCCTCAAGTTCATCCAGAACGCCTCCGGCGGGATACTCCAGCCCTTCGACTCCTGGCTCCTCATTCGAGGCATCAAGACCCTCGCGGTGCGGATGGACCGGCATGTCGCCAACGCTCGGCGCGTGGCCTCGGTCCTCGCGGCCCATCCCGGCGTCAAGCGAGTGTACTACCCCGGCCTTCCCGACTCGCAGGGCTACGGCGTGAACAGACGGCAGGCGCGCGCGGGTGGCGCCGTCGTCGCCTTCGAGCTCGCCGAGGGCTACGAGGTCCTCGCCTTCTCGAAGGCCGTGCGGATGATCGTCTTCGGCGAGAGCCTGGGCGGAGTCGAGTCTATCCTGACCCACCCCGCGACGATGACGCACGCCGCCATCCCCGCCGAAGTGCGGGCACAGGTGGGGATCACGGAGGGCCTCCTCCGACTCTCCGTCGGCATCGAGGACGCGGAGGACATCCTGCGCGACCTGGAGAAGGGCTTCGAGGCGGCGAAGGCCGCCGGCTCCGTTGCCGGTTCGAAGCGAGGAAGGCCGGCATGAGCTGGGCGAACGACATAAGGGAGCTCGTCGGCCGCACTCCGATGCTCCGGCTGAACCATCTCGGCTTGCCTGAGAGCGTCGAGCTTCTCGCCAAGCTCGAGCTCTTCAACCCCGGGGGCAGCGTCAAGGACCGCATCGGCCTCTCCATGCTCGAGGCGGCCGAGCGCTCCGGCGCGCTCGGGCCGGGCGGCGCGGTCGTGGAGGCCACCGCCGGCAACACGGGCATCGGCGTCGCCCTCGCGGCCCTCGGGAAGGGCTACCGCGTCGTCTTCGCCGTGCCGGAGAAATTCTCCGCCGAGAAGGTGACGCTCATGCGGGCCTTGGGCGCGGAGATAATCCGGACGCCCGAGTCGGAAGGCATGGAGGGCGCGAGGCGCAAGGCCAGTGAGCTCCTCGATTCGATGCCGGGCGCGGTCTCGCTCGACCAATTCGAGAATCCTGCGAACCCGAGGATCCACTACGAGACGACCGGCCCCGAGATCCTCGAGGCCGCCGAGGGGAGGCTCGACTACTTCGTCGCGGGAGCGGGCTCCGGCGGAACCTACTCCGGAGTCATGCGCTTCCTGCGCGAGAGGCTTCCCGGCGTAAAGGGCGTCCTCGTCGATCCCCTGGGCTCGACGATGGGCGGCGGCGAATGCGGCCGCTACGCCATCGAGGGCATCGGCAACTCCTTCGTCCCCGGGACCATGGACATGTCCCTGGTGGACGAAGTGATCAAGGTGAGCGACGCGGAGGCGCTGGAAGGAGTGAGGCTCCTGGCGCTCAAGGAGGGCGTCGTGGCAGGCAGCTCCTCGGGCGCGGCGATCGCCGGAGCGCTCCGGCTGGCGAGGAAGCTGGGGCGCGGCAGGATAGCGGTAGTGCTCCCCGACCGGGGCGACCGCTACTTCAGCAAGAACATCCTATAGGCCGCGAGGCCGGGAGGGAAGGTTGAGCGAAATAATCATCACCGAGGCCGGCGTCGGAGCTCGGCCTTCCGAGGGATCGGGAGCCGGGGATCGGGCCCGCTTCCTCGAGCGCCATCCTTGCTTTTCCGGCGAGGCCCATCTCAAGTTCGGGAGGATCCACCTCCCCGTCAGCCCCGGCTGCAACATCGGCTGCCTTTTCTGCGCGCGGGGAATCCGGCCCGAGGGCGATGCCAGGGACGAGGTGCCCGGGGTCGCCGCGCGGGCGCTCGCGCCGAGCGAGGCCGTCGAAATCCTCGACAAGGCCCTCGCCCTCTGCCCCGACATATCGGTCGTGGGCGTGGCCGGCCCGGGCGACAGCCTCGTCGGCGACTTCGCGATCCGGACCCTCGGGCTCGCCAAGGCCAAGCACCCCGGCCTCCTCGCCTGCCTCTCGACGAACGGCCTCCTCCTGCGCGAGAAGGTCGACGCCCTCGCGCGCATCCCCGTGGACTCGATCACGGTGACCGTGAACTCGCTCAGGAGCGCGACGCTCGAGAGGATCAACGACCGAGTCGTCCTGGGCCTCAGGGTCCTGCGCGGCCGGGAGGCGGCCGAGACCCTCATCGCGGCGCAGCGCGAGGGCATCGCGGCGGCAGCGTCCAGGACCAAGGCGATCATTAAGATCAACACCGTCCTCATCCCCGGCCTCAACGACGGGGAGATCGGGGAGATCGCCGCGAGCTGCGCGGCCCTGGGAGCCTCGGTCATGAACATATTGCCCTTGATCCCGCAGGCGGGCATGGCCGAGCGCCGGGCTCCGGATTGCGTCGAGCTGGAGGCCGCCAGGCGCTCGGCCTCGGTCCATCTGGAGGTGTTCCGGCACTGCAAGCATTGCCGGGCCGACGCCGCGGGAGTCATGGGCAGGAACCAAGACATCTCGAAGCTGCTCTACGGGGAAGGGCGGAGCATCCAAGAGAGCTTCTCGCACGGCTGAGCGGCCCGTCGCGGCGCGCCTCCGGCTCAGGCGGCTCCCTCCATCGCGTCGACCGAGGCGAGGGAGGGAAAGAGCTTGATCCAGAGCGCGACGACCGCGAGGGTCCCGAGCCCGCCGATCAGCGCCGCCGGGACGGTGCCGAGCCAGGCGGCCGTGATTCCCGATTCGAATTCGCCCAGCTGGTTCGAGGTCCCGATGAACAGCGAGTTGACGGCGCTCACTCGTCCCCTCATCCCGTCCGGCGTCCACAGCTGAACGAGGGACTGCCGGACGACGACGCTCACGACGTCGGATCCGCCCAAGAGCGCGAGGGCGGCGAGAGAAAGGACGAAGTTCCTCGAGAGGGCGAAGGCGATGGTCGAGAGGCCGAAGACGGCCACGGCCGAGAACATCGTCCGCCCGACCCTCCGCCTCAGCGGCCGCTTGGCGAGGAGGAGCGACATCGCGAGGGCCCCGATCGCCGGCGCCGCCCTGAGCGCCCCGAGGCCCGTGGAGCCGACGCGCAGTATGTCCTTCGCGTAGATGGGCAGGAGGGCCGTGGCTCCTCCGAGGAGGACTGCGAAGAGGTCGAGGGATATCGCCCCGAGGATCGCGGGGCGGCGGCGGATGAAGTCGAGGCCGGCGAAGAAGGTCCTGAAGGATAGCGGCTCCCGGCCCGAGCTCTGGCGCGCGTCGACGCGGAGGGTCGAAAGCGCGGCGGGCGCGAGCAGGTACAGGGCGGAGGCGACCGCGATCGCCGCGGCGGGGCTCAGCGCGTAGACGACTCCGCCGATCGCCGGGCCCGCGATGCTGGCGATCTCCGTCGCCGAGGCGGAGAGGGCCGCGGTCCTGGGGAACTCCGCCTTGGGGACGAGGGCGGGCAGCAGCGACTGCATGGCGGGGTTCTCGAAGGATCGCGCCGCCCCGATTACGGCGACCGCGACGAGTATGCCGGCGCTGTCCAGCCTGCCGCCCAGATCGGCAGCGACGAGAGCGGCGGCGGCGAGGCACTCGAGGAGCTGGCATATTCCGGCGACCCGCTTCCTGTCGTACCTATCCGCCGCGTGCCCGGCCGGGAAAGTCAGCGCCAGCATGGGCAGGAACTGCGCGAGGCCGACGAAGCCCAGGTAGAGGGCCTTCCCCGTGATCTCGTACATGCGCCAGCCGACGGCTACGGCGAGTATCTGGAATCCGACCATCGTCGCGATCTTCGCGACAAGGAACGAAAAGACGGCCCGAGGGACCGGGACCGAGGCTTTGACGCTTTCCATGAGGCCTGCAACTGTATTCGGAACGGCTCTCCGCTACAAGGCGGGGGCCGCGGTCGAGTCTTCAGCGTGGCGCCGAGTCGGGCCCCGCCGCACGCTCACCACTGCAGTACCGCGCCGCCGTAGGTGAGGCCGGAGCCGAAGGCGAGGAGCATCAGGAGGTCGCCGCGGCGAAGGAGCCCCTTTTCATCCATCTCGTTCAGCGCGATGGGAATGCTCGCGGAGGAAGTGTTCGCGTATTCCTCAATGTTCATGTAGAAGCGATCCTGAGGCGCCTCGAGCCGTTTGGCCGCCGCCTCGATGATGCGGGCGTTCGCCTGGTGCGGTACGATCCACCTGATCTCGTCGAGTTTCTTTCCGCAGAGGCTGAGCAGGCGCTGGACCATCGTGGAGATCGTCTGCACGGCGAAGCTGTAGACCCTCCGGCCGTTCATCTCGAGGAAGGGGACGACGGGACTGGCCCGCCGGAAGGTCTCGTTCCGCTCCGCCTGCACGAGGCGGAGGTCGCCGGCCCCCGAGCCGTCGGCCCCGAGGAAGGAGACCACTATCCGGCTGTCGCCTCCCTCGGCCCTCGTCAGTATGGCCGCTCCGGCTCCGTCGCCGAGGAGGACGCAGGTGGAGCGGTCCTCCCAGTTGGTGATTCGGGACAAAGTCTCGGCGCCGATCACGAGGGCGTGCGCGCCCTTGTTGTTCTCGAGGATGGAGGAGGCGATGTTGAGGGCGTACACGAAGCCGCTGCAGCCCGCCGTGACGTCGAAGGCGGGGCAGCCGTGGGCGCCGAGCTTGTCCTGCACGATGCAGGCGGTGGAGGGGAAGCCGAAGTAGTCGGGAGTGGCGGTGGCGAGGACGATCAGGTCGAGATCTTTGGGCGCAAGGCCCGCCTTCTCGAGGGCCTTCCTGGCTGCCGCCACCGCGAGGTCGCTCGTCAGCGCGCCGTCCGCCGCTATGTGCCTGGAGCCTATGCCCGTGTGCGACCTGATCCACTCGTCGGAAGTATCGACGAGCTTAGCCAGCTCCTCGTTGGCGATGCGTCGCTCCGGAACATTTACGCCGACAGACTGAATGAAAACCGACATTCCGTTTCCCCCCGTAGATGCTCGCGATGGATGCCTAACTGCGGATAGACAGGGATTCCCGATTCCGGTTGCGGTTTTCGGGCGGTAAGTCGCGTCGATTCCGGCCTCCGCGCTTGACCCGCCGCCGCGTCGCGGGCCAGAATCGAGGCCGATGAGCGACGCGTTTTTCTTCGACGGGCGTTTCGTCCGAGGCGACGAGCCCGTAGTGAGCCTCGAGGACCGGGGCTACCAGTTCGGCGACGGCGTCTACGACGCCTGGATGGTCTACGGCGGGAAGCACTTCCTCCGCTCCGAGCACCTGGACAGGCTCGAGCGCAGCTGCGCCGCGCTCGGCATCGCCCCCTGCTACTCGCGCTCCGAGCTGGAGGCCTTCACCGACGAGATGCTCGAGCGCTCGGGCGTCCGGCGAGGCATGGTCTACCTTCAGTGGACGAGGGGCGTGCAGTCGCCGAGGGCGCATTCGGCGGAGGCGGGCATCCGCTCGATCCTGAGCGGATGCCTGAGGGAGCGGCCGCCCTATCCGGAAGAGAGCTTCTCGAAGGGCGTGCCTACGATCTTCTTCCCGGACGAGCGTCAGCGCTACTGCGACATCAAGTCGCTGAACCTCCTCGGCAGCGTGATGGCGAGCAACGCGGCCAGCGCCGCCGGCTGCCACGAGGCCATCTTCGTGCGCGACGAGGGCGGGCGGCGCTTCGTCACCGAGTGCTCCCGCTCCAACTGCTATGCGGTCAAGGACGGCGTCGTCTACACGGCGCCCCTGGGCAAGCTCATCCTGGGCGGCGTGACCAGGCGCATCGCCCTCGAGCTCGCCGAGGGCCTGGGCATCGGCGTCGTCGAGGAGTTCGTGCCGCCCGAGTTCTTCTCCGGGGCGGACGAGGTCTTCATCTCGGCCGCGAGCGGGATCCTGCCGGTCGGGAGCATCGACGGAAAGAGCGTCGGCTCGGGCGCGAGGCCGATCTACTCGGCGCTGGCGAAGGCCTACGGGGCCCTCGTCGAATCCGAGTGCGGCGGCGGAGGCTGAAGGAAATGACCGAAGACTACGAGCGGAGGCTCGTCGAGCTGGAGACCAAGTCGAGCTATCAGGATGCGGCTCTCCTCGACATGAGCAAGACGATCGTCGATCAGGGCGCGAGCATCGAGAGGCTCGAGACCACGGTCCGCGCACTGCGGGACAAGCTGAAGGATCTGTCCGGCGAGGGCCAGCTCCCCCTGCCGGAAAACGAAAGGCCGCCCCACTATTAGGATAGGAGCGGCCTCGGCAAAGATCCATCGCGAGACGGCCGCTCGGCGAGTCGCCGAGCCGGTCGGGCCTTAAGGCGCGACCATGAAGGCGCCGCTGTTGAGGGCGCTGATAACGACAAGGCCGTTCTCTTCGATGTCCAGGCTCTCGTTCGGTTCGAGGATGTGGTCGTTGCCCTCGTGTTCGAGGGTGACCCACAGCCGGCCGGAGGTGCACAAGAGGTGCTTGCCCTTGCCGTGCTCCAGCGACTCGACCTGGCCCGGAAGCAGCTCTT
>Ga0326728_10023124_pt1 | contig 11434 bp, 13 predicted proteins | sample MB3enrmetagenome_FD_207602 | JGI IMG/M metagenome (GOLD analysis project Ga0326728, IMG submission 207602) | Lab enriched peat soil microbial communities from McLean, Ithaca, NY, United States - MB31MN | ecosystem: Environmental > Terrestrial > Soil > Wetlands > Peat | place: USA: New York... | reverse complement strand
TGATCACCGGCGCGATCACCGCGCCGCGGCCCTTGACGATGCGCGTGCCTCCCATGCCATAGACGATGAGGGCTTCATGCGGTCCCACCTTCCGGTACATACTGGCCACCATTCCAAAGATGAATATGATGGCTAAGACTCCCAAACCGCTCAGCATTAGAATTTCCAACTGACCCGAAGTTAAGTTCATGCACTCTCCTTGTGCGTCGGGGACCGGCGAGGCGGCGCCTCAGTCCAGGCCCGAGTTAGTCATCTCATCCCAGCGCCGGACGTAGGCGATCCCTTTTTCGTAACGCGTGACAATCACTTCGGTGCCTTTGGGAATGGCCGTCCCATCCTCGCTGCGGGCGCCCGTGCAATGCCGCGTTCCGCCCTGGGAATACACAATCTCGCCGGTGCCGCCGGCCCGGATCACGCTGCCGATCCTGCCCAGTACGCCCACCATCGCTTCATCGACAGGATCCGCTTCCTCGTCCTTTTCAGCCACCAGTTTGGCCAGGAACAGGAACACACAGACGGCCCCCGCCAGGCCGCAAACCGTCGCGATCCCCAGCCCCAGCAGAAACCATATGCCGGAGTGCCGCGTGAGCAGGAACCCCGAGCCGCCGAACCAGGCCAGGAACGCGGCGATGGTTCCGAAGTTCAACCACGATACTTCGCCGTTCCCGCCGTGCCCGTGCGCCAGGTGCGCACCGTGGAGGAAATGCAGGTGCGGCAGGTGCACCGCGTGCACGCCCCCGGCCAGGAACGAGATCAGGCTCAGGAAAAAGCCCACCGAAAAGCACAGCAGATAGAAGTTCTCCCACGTCATCGGGAATGCCTCCCTCCTCCGGCCGGCTTAAGCACCTGCAAGAGGCGCTCCGCCAGCCCCGGATTGTCCAGGATCGCTCCCAGCAGCACCACGCAACTCCGCGAATCCTCGTGCCGCGCCACCCCCAGCAGCGCCTCGCGCAGCTCCGGATCGCCATGGAACCGCTCCGCCCCGTCCAGCAGCCAGCGGTCCAACTGGTTCTCCACCCCTCCCAATTCCGAGAGCAGCTCCGTCGAGTAACCCTCCGGATCGTCCACCAGGTAGCCCGGCTGCACTTTGAAGAACTTCGCCAGCAGCATGCGGGTCGGGTTGGTCAGGTGCGGCCGCGCTCCGCTCTCGATCTGCGAGAGGTAGCTCTGGCTGATGGCCTTGCCCATCTCCTTCTTCAGCAGCCGCACCAGCTCCTGCTGGGTGAGCGCGCGGTCGAAGCCGCGCAGCGCGCCCTCGACTTCCCGCAAGTAGCGAAGCTTTTTTCCAAGGGTCATATCGCACTCTGCAATCTATCTATCGCGATTCGCGGGCCACGCCAGCTGCCAGCGCACCCGCACCCCGCCGGCGTCGAGCACGCCCTCCCAGCCGCGCGCCTCCAGGCCCTCCATCTGATCCTGGAACGCCGCCGGCGCCTCCACCGCGATCCGTCTCCCCGCGCCCGCGTCCACGCGCAAACCGGCCCGCCAGCCGTGGCCCGGCATCTGCGAAGCGCCGGCCGCCAGGGCCGCCAGGACCGCCACGAGGAGCGGCCAGCGGCCCGGCTCCCGAAGGGTTTTCGCCCGTTCCATAGCCATTTGTGATAACGATATCGCATATTGCAATGGCTGTCAAGCCCCTTCTTCCGCACCACGCCTGGGAACGCACCTATCCCCTTCAACCTAAAGCGAAAATGATTCCCGCCCCCCGCCTCAGCCCTGGTAAGGACAGCGCCCCGAACCGCAGGCCGAGCCCGGCGCTCCGCACGGCGCCGCCGCCTCGGCCCGCGCGCCGCCGCCCGGGCTCGCGAAGCTCGATAGCAGCCGCTCCGCCCCCGGCGCCCGGCACTTCGGACAGGCCACGGCCGCGCCGGCATCCTGCATGCGCCGCAACTGTTCGAACAGCGCGCCGCAACTCGAGCATCGGTATTCGTAAAGGGGCATGGCTGCTATCCAGTTTACCGCTCAGCGCGCGGGCTGCACCCGCCGGAACTTGCCCACATCGCTCTCGTAGGCTTTCGGCTCGGCCGAGTAGAGCGCCACGAATTTCTGCAATTCCGGCGTGGGCGCCGTCAGGATCACCTGTTCGTCCTCCACTTCAACATGCGGCGCGCCGGTATCCCGGATCTTCTGCCGGAGCCACTCGGAGTCCAGCACCTGAATGCGCAACTCCTCTTTTTCCGTCCACACCCGGGCGATCATGTGCGCCGGGATGGCCAGCGACGGCGTGTCCTTGGATGTAATGTCCAGAAAACGGAATTCGCCCAAGCGCAGCATGTGGAGCACCACCTTCTCGGGATCGCCGCTGCCTTCGGCGAAAGCCTCGAAGCCGTTCCCGAACTTGCGAACGGTCCAGACCTCCTGGTCGTCGCTCTCCTTCCACTGGCCCTCCAGCGGCAGGTCGGAGACCAGGTCTTTGTCGGTGTACACCGGGTGCAGGGCAAGCGTAGGCCCGCAACCGCTCATAAGCGCGACGGCGGCGAGCGCGATCGACAGCGGCAAGTACCTCATAGGCTTACCCCATTATGCAACCAGAGCGGCGTTTTCGAGCCGGATTTTTGCGGGCCCGATGCCGCCGGCCTGGCGATGTCCTCCCATGCCAGGTTCCGGGCAGCCCCCTCCTGGGGTCCGTACAAGATGCCGATTATCTGAAATACTGGAGGGGGACCCGGTTTCAGACATCATGCGCTTTGGACAGATACGATTCGAGAACAAGATTACCGCCGCGCTGTTCGAAGGCGATCGGGCCAGGCCGGTTCCCGGCTATTCCATGGTGGAGTTGATCCGCAAGGCGGAAGCCGAGTCGATTCCCCTCGCCACCCTGGCGGCCCAGATGGCCAGCCGGCACTCGGAACCGTGCGTGCCGCTCATCCCCATCAACCCCGTGGAGGTCTGGGGCTGCGGATGCACCTACCAGGAGTGCGAAGGGCCCCGGGACGCGCGGGACGAAGCCGGCGCACACGCCCCGGTTCACGCCCAGGCGCGGCCCGTGATCTTCTTCAAGGGCGCCGCGCGGGTGTGCGTGGGGCCGGGCCAGCCGGTCGGTGTCCGCTTCGACTCCCGGTTCTCCGCCGCCGAACCCGGTCTGGCCGTGGTGCTGGGCCGCAAGGGCAAGATCCTGGGCTACACGCTGGGCAACGACGTTTCGGCCTGCGACCTGGAGCGGGAGAACCCGCTCTATCTGGCGCAGGCCAAGTTCTACACGGCGAGCTGCGCGCTGGGGCCGGTCATCGTGACCCCGGACGAGCTGCCCGAGTTGACCGCGCTCGAGCTGAGCTGCACGGTCCAGCGCGACGGCCGCCGGCAGTTTTTCGACCAGGTGCCCCTGGCGCGGCTGGCGCGGACCATCGACGCGCTGGTCGAGTATCTGCTGCGCGCCAATCCCGTGCCCGCGGGCTCTGTGCTGATGACCGGAACGGGCGTCCGGATCACCGAGGAAGCCGCGCTCGCGCCCGGGGACACGGTGCTGATCCGCCTGCCGGAGATCGGCGAGCTCTTGAACCCGGTGGTCGTCGTATACTAGCCCGCTACTCAGCTCTCCGCCTCTTCCAGCCCCTCCAGCAGCTCCGCGTCGGCGGCGAAGCTTTTCAGGACGCGGATGGAGTTGGCGGCGCTGAAACCTGCGGTGCGCAGCCTGCGGTAGGCCGCGGCCAGGTGCTTCGGCTCGGCGAGCCAGCTTCCCAGCGGCGTGTTGCGGTACTTGCGGCCCAGGTAGTCCTCGATAAGCCGGATTTCGTCGGTCTCCCCATAGACCTTCCCGACGGCTTTCTCGGCCAGCGCCGGGGCCACCCGCCGCTTCCGCAGGTCGCTGAGCACGCGCGCCTTGCCCAGCCCCCGATTCTCCAGCCGGGAGGCCGAAAAGCTCTCCGCGAAGCGCCGGTCGTCCAGGTACCCGTATTCCTTGAGGCGGGCCAGAATGGGGGCGGCGTCCTCGGCGCGCTCGGCGCGGCCGAGCAGCTTCTGGCGCAGCTCGCCCGCCGAGCAGGCGCGCCCGGCCAGCACCCGCAGCGCGTAGTTCCACAGCGCGTCGGCCCCCAGGCGGCGCGGCGTTCTCTCCCGGCTGGCCGATTCCTCTTTGGCGGATGGGACCCGAGTTTTTCGCATGGCGTTGCGGGTGCTACTCAGCTAGTATGTTAGTATGCAGGTGAAACGGAAACCATAGCGGGAGGGAGCAAAATGGCGGAAGAAGGCAGCAAGTTTTCGTATTTTGCATTTGGACTGGGCCTCGGGCTGGCGATTGGCGTGCTCTTCGCGCCGAAATCCGGCGAAGAGACCCGCGAGCTCATCCGCGCCAAGACCGGCGAAGGAAAGGAATACCTGAAGCGGCGCAGCGAGGAGCTGCGCGAGCAGGCCTCCGACCTGGTGGACCGCGGCAAGACGGAGGTGGGCCGCCATCGCGACAACCTGGCGGCGGCGGTCGAAGCCGGCAAGCAGGCTTATCGGGAGGCCGAGGCGCGGCGCGCGCCGGAGACGGAATCCTAGACGCGCGCTGATCGCGGCGGGGCCCGTTCGCGGAAATGGGCGGGCCCGGCTAGCGCGAAGGAACCGGTCAGTTTCATGGACCCACACACCCAATGGATTATGGCGGGCGCCTTCCTGGTGGCGGCGGTTGCCATCGTGGTTCAAGCCTGCCTCATGTTCGCGATGTACCGCACCTCGAGCGCCATGCGGGAACAGCTCTCCGCTTTGAGCGCCAAGATCGAGCCGCTGGCCGAATCGGGGCAGCGTCTTTTCGAGGAAACCCGCGCCCAGGTCGCCGAGATCTCCACGCAAACCCGCCAGGTGCTGGCGCTCGGCCGCAAGCAGTTGGTCGCGGTGGACGAATTGATGGGCGAAGCCGCTTACCGAACCCGCGCGCAGATGGACCGGATCGAAATGGTCGTCGACGACACGGTGAACCGTTTCCAGGAAACCACTACGCTGCTCCAGAACAGCATCGTGAAGCCGATCCGGCAAATCAACGCCCTTTCGGCGGGCATCCGGGCCGCTGTATCGGTCCTGTTCGGGGGGCGCCGGACGTCGGTCGAGCGGGCTACTCACGACGAGGAGATGTTCATCTAGCCGCCGCTCTCGCAGGTGGTCGCCGTGAGACGCGGGAAATGCCGGCGGACGAAGGCTCGGGGCCAAGGGGGGCAGGTCTCGAATGATCGACATCCATTCGCACGTGCTTCCAGGTTTGGACGATGGCTCGCCCAGCCTGGAGGAGAGCCTGCGGATGCTCGCCCTGGCGGCGGAAACGGGCACCACCGATCTGGTGGCCTCCCCGCATGCCAACCTCCAGTTCCGCTTCGACCCCGACGCCGTAGAGCGCAAGCTCGCCGAACTGGCGCAGGCTTTCGGCGACGCCGTCCGCCTGCATTGCGGCTGCGATTTCCATTTCTACTACGACAACATCCAGGACGCCCTGGCTCACCCGGCCAAATACACCATCAACCATAAGAACTACCTGCTGGTGGAGTTCTCCGACCTGCTGATCTCCAAGTCCACCGACGAGGTCTTCGCGCACCTGCTGGAGGCGGGCATCGTCCCCATCGTGACGCATCCCGAGCGGAACTACCTCTTGCACCGCCGCCTGGATCAGATCCAGGGCTGGGTGGAGCGGGGTTGCCTGGTGCAGGTGACGGCGCAGTCGCTGCTGGGCCGGTTCGGTTCGGGAGCGCGGAACATCTCCCGGGAACTGTTGAAGCGGGGGCTGGTGCATTTCGTGGCCAGCGACGCTCACGACAGCCGGGATCGCCCCCCCCGGCTGGATCTGGCCTACCGCGACGTCGCCAAGCGTTACGGCGGCGCGCTCGCCGAACGGCTGTTCGTCGCCAACCCACGCGCGGCGCTCACCGGGGATCCGCTCCCCCCAGCGCCCCCGGCTGAGCCGCCCCCCCCGCGGAAATGGTACCAACTCCGGTGACGGCCGGCCAAAATATGGGATCCGAATGCCAGCCAGCCGGATCGAATACGTAGTAGGATAACCACATTAGGGTATCTTCATCATGAGCTTCCCACTGTCCGCCCCCTCCACAGGCGACCGGCTGGGCGCCGATGCCATCCTGGAACAGGCCAGGATCGTCGAGTCCGCCGCGCCGGTTCTGAAGATCCTGAACGCCGCGCCCGTGATGGCGATGGTGTTGAACCGGCAGCGGCAGGTCGTCGCTTCGAACCACCGCCTGCTGGAGTTCGTGGGCGCGACTGCGCCCGAGGAAGTTCTCGGCCTGCGTCCAGGCGAAGTCTTCGAGTGCAGGAACGCGGAGGACGCCCCGAATGGTTGCGGAACCAGCCAGGCCTGCGGACTGTGTGGTTCGCTGGGGGGGATTCTCGGTTCCCAGGCGGGGCGCGCCAATACGCAGATCTGCCGCATGCGCCGGCTCTCCGGGCAGGGCGAGGACTGCATCGATCTGGAGGTGAGCGCGACGCCGCTGCCGATTGGCGGGGAGCACTTCACCATTCTGTTCGCGGCCGATATCCGGGACCGCGTTCGAGCGGAGTTCCTGGAGCACGCGATTCTGCCGAAGTTGCTGGCCCGGACCTCCGAGATCCAGGCGCTAGCGGTTGGGCTGAGCGCCGCTAACCCGCCGGAGCTTCGCGAGCGCACCGCCGCGGCCCTGGCCGCCACCGCGGCCCGGCTGGCTTCCACGCTCCACACTTACAGCGAACTCAGCCTGGCGGAGGCGGGCGAGTTGCGCCTCGCGCCCCGCCGGATTTCCGCGCTGGAGGCCATTCGTCGGGCTGCCTCCGAGTTACAGTTCGACGAGGCCGCCCAGGGCCGCCAGATCCTCGTCTCTTCCGCTGCGGAAGAAGCCGCGGTCTTCACCGATCCCGGCTATCTCGGTGGAATCCTGCGGCGCATGCTGCTGAACGCTTTGGAGGCCTCCCCGCCGCCCGCGCCCGTGACTCTGGGCTGCCGCGCCTCCGGCCAGTGCGCCGAGCTGTGGGTGCAGAACGGCGGCGAGATCCCGCGCGAAGTCCAGCTTCAGATCTTCCAGCGCGGCTTCTCCACCAAGGGCCCCGGCCGCGGTTTTGGCGCCTACCTCATGAAGCTGATCGCGGAGCGTTTTCTGGGTGGGACCATCTCGTTCAAATCCAGCCGGCAGGAGGGGACCACCTTCGTCCTCAGCCTGCCTCTCGTCCCCGAGGGGGCGCCGGAGGCTGCCGCATGAACCGAGCGCTGAATGTGGGAATCATCGTCGCCGACCCCGGCCTTCGGCACACCATTCAGGATTGCCTGAACCACCTGAAGGTTCGCGTCGCTTTTGCCATTTCCCCCGCCGGCGCCGAGGCCTCCGCCCCGGAGTACTCGAATCCCGAGGTCCTGGTGCTGGATTTCGGACACCGCAGCGCCTTCGAGATCATGGCCACGCTTAAGACTATGGCGACGCCTCCGCCGGTGATTGCGGCCCATGTCTCCGCCGATCCCGACGTGATTCTGGCTGCCGTGCGCGCCGGGGCCCGCGAGTTCGTTAGCCCGCCCATCAGCAGCCAGACTTTCCAGAACGCCCTGGACAAGATCGCCACCGAACGGCTCTTGCAGGCGCCGGCGAATCGCACCGGCAAGACCATCGGGTTTCTCTCCGCGCAGGGCGGCTGCGGCGCCACCATGGTGGCCTCCCACCTGGCCTCCGAGCTGCGCCGGATCACCACCTCCAGCATTCTCGCCGCCGACTTCGACCCCTCCACCGGCATGCTGGGTTTTTGGCTCAGAGCCAACGCCTCCCGTTCCGTGCTGGACCTGGCCAAGAACCTCTCGCGGATGGACTTGAGCCTCTGGAAAGGCATGGTGCACACCGTGCAGCCGCACCTGGACGCGCTCACCGCTCCCGCCGACGTTACCCTCGGAGAGCTGCCCTCCACCGCCAGCTTCAGCACCGTGTTGCGCTTCGCCCGGGCTAACTACGATTGGGTGGTCGCCGATCTGGGCCAGGGCCTCTCGCCGCTTTCCATGGCGCTGATTCCGGAACTCGACACCCTGTACCTTGTCACCACTCCCGAGGTCGCGGCTTTGTACCAGGCGCGCCGTACGCTTCAGAAACTGCTCTCCAGCCAGTCCACGGCGGAACCGCCGCGGCTGGTGGTGAATCGCGTCCGCGCGGAACACGCTCCCGACACCAAGGACATGGAAAGACTCTTCGCCTCCCCCATCGAGGCCTACCTGCCCGAGGACTACCACGAGGTCGTCGAGGCCCACTCCGAGGGCCGGCTGGTCTCCCCGGGCTCGGAACTGGGCCGGCGTCTGGCCCAGCTCGCCTTCAAGGTCTCCGGCAAGCCCGCCCCGGAGCGCCGCGAGTCCAGGTTCTCGCTTTTCCGCCAATTTCGAACCCGCGCCGCGGAGCTCTAGCCGCGCGCCGAAGTCGCTCAGGGCGTAGATCCCAAGCCCTTTCCCGTCTAAAGCTTTGCGCGCCTCGGTCGATGCCTATAACGGGTCCAATCGAGTGCCGGCTTCCAGTTCAATCCAGACGCTTGCCGATCGCCTGGCGTCGGAGTTGGCGGCCTATGGGCAGGATCCCCCACGGGTTCGGGCCCTGCTGGAGGAACTGCTGAAAGCCGACGCGCCGGGGTTCTGCCGAGCCGCGGTGCCCCTGCTCAGGGAAGGCCAGGCAAGCGCCGGCGTGGGTTTCCTCTATACGCTCCTGAAGGACGTCCTGCCGCTGTGCAATCCGGCCCTCGCCACGCTGGAAGACGATTTGGCCATCTCCCGTTTTCTGATGGAGAAAGAGCCCCGGCAGGACGTGAAACTGGCACACCGGATCACCAGCTCCATGGCGAATCGGAAGCAGCGGCTCGATAGCGCCGTGACCCTCCGCATTCTGGAGGTGCTCGCCACCATCGCCGATGGAAACCGGATCCTGCCCATGCTCATCCAGGTGCTGCGGGAGCCGGACCCGCGGCTGCGCTCCAAGGCCGCCTTGCTGGTGGGGCGCACCAATGCCAGCGCGCAATGGGTGGAGCAGGTTCTGCGGGAGCCCGATGCGCGCGTGCGCGCCAACAGTGTCGAGGCCTTGTGGGGCCTGGAGACGGAGGCGGTGCGCGCGTTGTTCCGCGCAGCCCTGAAGGACCCCAGCAACCGGGTGCTGGGCAATGCGCTGCTCGGCCTGTACCGGCTCGGAGACGCCTCCGTCATCGGCCCCATCCTGAAGATGGCGACCCACGCGACGCCCGTGTTCCGGGCCACGGCTGCCTGGGCCATGGGGCAAACCGGCGATCCCCGGTTCCTCCCCAGCCTGGCCCTAATGGTCGGAGAAACCGACTCCGTAGCCCGTCACAATGTGTTCCGGGCGATTTCGCTGCTCAACAAAGCCGCCGCCAGCCGCGCCCAGGCCCCCGCCTTGCGGGTCGTGCTGTGCCAGGCGTCTTCGCTGCCGGACGAGACCCGCTTGGTCCGGGCCGGAGTGGCGCAGCCCGACGGCAGCGATCTGGTGGGGTTGCGGCCCACCGGAGTGGCGCTCTGGCATGGCCAGCGGATGATTGCGAATTATGCTTTGCGAAAGCTCCACACGGGCGACTGTTTGTCGCTGGGAGTGGTGCTTCCGGCCCAGCGCACCTGTTCCGAAGTCAAGGAAGGAATCCTCGAAAGCGGCGTTCTGGCCTGTCTGGCCGCCAAACGCGAAGCCGACCGCTGGGCCATCCTGCGGAGTTGCCCGCAGCCGGAGGCCGCTGCTGGCGGGGAGCCGCTCGAACCCGCCGCCCCACCCGCCTGCGTCTTTCTCCAGGGCGGCCCGGTTTTGATCGAGGCGCTGAAGGCTCCCCAGAACCGGTTCGCTTACGCCGATGCCGTTCCGGCGCTGCTGGCGGCGGTAGCCGGGGCCGAAGGCGACCGCCACCTGTTGCTGCTGGAGGACTGTACCGCCGAGTGCGTGCGCCAGGAACTCCCTCCCAACTACTGGCAGCTCCTGATTGCCGATGCCCAGGCCGCCGAGGTAAGCATTCACGCCGTCGTTCTCGTCGATCCCGACGGCTCACCCGGCGTTCTGGCCGACATCGCGGCGCTCAGCGGGGGCCTGTGCCTCACTACCAGCGAGCCTGGCAGATTCGCCGGGCTCTGCGAGAGGCTGCATTTCGTCCTGCTTCATCCTTGCGAGATTCTCTACCGCCCCGAGGAGCCGGAACCAGCCGGGCCTCTCAAGTTGCAGGTCTTTTCCGCGCAGGGCCGCGGCGAGGATGTCTTGGCCGAGTAGCCCGCCAGGCCGTCGTCGTGAGACGCGGCGCCGCCGGCGAACCGGAACCCCGCGACAAGGTCCACGCTTGGTAGACCGAGAGGCTGGAAAGCGCACTTCGAACTGGGACGTAAGGCTCGGGCGTCTGAGGGACAGGCGTGCCGTGCCCGGTTACAGCCGCACGATGTTCTGCGAGACGCAGCCCTTGAGAGCGTTGCGGGTGTCCACGATCAGGCGTGCGCGCGCTGCCAGGGCGGGGTAGTCGAAAGCCGCGTGGTCGGTGACGATCACCACGCAGTCGGCGACCTCAGCCGCCTCTTCGGCCGGCTCCGCCGCCAGCTCCAGCCCATCCACCGTCAGCCGCGGGATGAAGGGATCGCTGTAAGTGATGCGGGCGCCGCGCCGATTCAAGAGGTGGATGACGTCCAGCGCGGGCGATTCCCGCAGGTCGTCGATGTCCTTCTTGTAGGCCACTCCCAGGATGTGTATGTGCGAGCCGCGTAGCGGTTTGCCGTGGTCGTTCAGGGCGTTCTGCACCTTATCCACCACGAAGTGCGGCATCTGCCCGTTGATGTAGCCCGCCAGCTCGATGAACCGGGCCTCGAAGCCCGCTTGCCGGGTTTTCCACGAAAGATAGAACGGGTCGATGGGGATGCAGTGCCCGCCCAGGCCGGGCCCCGGATAGAACGGCATGAATCCGAACGGCTTGGTGGCGGCCGCGTCGATGATCTCCCAGACGTCGATGTTCATCCGGTCGCACATCATCGCCAGCTCGTTCACCAGCCCGATGTTGATCATGCGGAAAGTGTTCTCGAGCAGCTTCACCATCTCGGCCACGCGGGTCGAGTTGACCGGAACCACCGTCTCCAGAGCCTGCGCATAGAATAGCGATCCCACGCGCGTACAAGCCGGCGTGATGCCGCCGACCACCTTGGGAATGTTCACCGTCTGATACTTCGGGTTGCCGGGATCCACACGCTCCGGCGAAAAGCACAGGAAGAAGTCGCTGCCGGCGCGCAGGCCGGATTTCTCCAGCAGCGGCAGCACGAACTCGTTGGTAGTGCCCGGGTAGGTGGTGGATTCGAGTATGATCAGCATGCCCGGATGGATGTAGCGGGCGATTTCCCGGCACGCGGCGTCGATGTAGCTCATGTCGGGATCTTTCGACTTGCGCAGCGGCGTGGGCACGCAGATGTTGACGGTGTCCAGCTCCGCGAGCGCCGCGAAATCGGCGGTGGCGCGCAGTTTGCCCGCCTGGACCAGCGGCCCCAGCACGGCGCTGGGCACGTCCAGCA
>Ga0326728_10023122_pt1 | contig 11435 bp, 10 predicted proteins | sample MB3enrmetagenome_FD_207602 | JGI IMG/M metagenome (GOLD analysis project Ga0326728, IMG submission 207602) | Lab enriched peat soil microbial communities from McLean, Ithaca, NY, United States - MB31MN | ecosystem: Environmental > Terrestrial > Soil > Wetlands > Peat | place: USA: New York... | reverse complement strand
GTGCTCAATATCACCGGTGAAATCGCGGCGCGCTCCTATGCCTTGGGGAAATTCCACGGCGATCCCGCAGACCGGATTATCACCGCCACCGCCTTGATTCATGGGTTGACCATTGTGACCCGGGACGAAAGAATTTCAAAACATCCGGGCGTCAAAACACTTTGGGATTGAACTTGAATCCGGCGTCGTGAAATTTTCTAATTCGGCATGGATTCCCGCGAAGCGCTCATCGCATTGAACATGGTGGAAGGGGTCGGGCCGGTGCGCGCCCGCTCCCTGCTGGAACATTTCGGCGAGGCGCCCAAAATCCTCGCCGCTTCCAAGTCCGCCCTGCTGCGCGTCCGCAACATCGGCGAAGACACCGCTGAAAAAATTTCTTCCTGGGAAAAATCCGTGGACCTCGCGGGCGAGTTGAAGCGTATTTCCGATTTCGGCTGTCATGTTCTGATTTCCTCGGACGAAAATTATCCGCCGCTGCTCCGCGAAATTTACGATCCGCCCCTGGTGCTTTACGTCAAAGGCAGCCTGAGCGCCAAGGATAAAAATGGCGTGGCCATGGTCGGCTCGCGGATGACCACCCACTATGGCATCGAGACGGCGCGGAAGCTGGCGTATCAACTCGCCTACGTCGGCGTCACCGTGGTGAGCGGCGGCGCGCGGGGTATTGACACCGCCGCGCATCAGGGCGCGCTGGCCGGCAAAGGCCGCACCGTCGCGGTGCTGGGAACTGGCATCAACCTGGTCGCGCCTCCCGAAAACGCGGAATTGTTCCAGCGCATCGCCGACAGCGGCGCGGTCGTCACGCAATTCCCCTTCAACCGCCCGGCGGACAAGCAAAGTTTCCCCATCCGCAACCGCATCGTCGCGGGCATGACGCTGGGCACGGTGGTCGTGGAAGCCAACCTGACCAGCGGCGCGCTGATCACCGCCAATTTCGCCACCGAATATGGCCGGCAAATTTTTGCCGTGCCCGGCAGGATTGATTCGCCGCGCAGCAAGGGCTGCCACGACCTCATCAAAAAGGGCGCGAAGCTGTGCGAAGGCGTGGAGGACATCCTCACTGAGTTCGAGTATCTCTTTCCCTCCAGCAACCGCCCGATGTCTCTGAGTGAAACGGGCGTCCTGCCCGCCCTGGACTTGAACGAAAAGGAACAAACTGTTTTCACGGCGGTGACTTCCGCCAATGAGACGAGCATTGATGAAGTCATTCAGGCCACCGGCCTGCCCAGTTCGGCGGTGAACGCGGCGCTGTTCAGCCTGGAAATGAAACGGCTGGTGAAACAGTTGCCGGGTAAGCTGTTCGTGCGGAACAAATGAGGGTTGCCCGAAGCGGGCGAAACGCGCATATTCAATTTGAAGTTATTTTATGAGCGCATTGGAAGCAGCCGAAGAAGTCCTCTCCAAGCTCACCCGCGCGGAGAAGGCGCAATTGCTGCGCTGGGCGGCGAGTGATTTGAGCGACGCTTTTCCAGGCATCGAGAGCCGTCCCGGGGTTTGTGGCGGCGAACCGTGCATTGTCCGCACGCGCATTCCGGTCTGGGTGTTGGAGCAGGCCCGGCGGTTGGGCGTTTCGGAGGCTGAACTTTTGCATTCCTATCCGACTCTCCGGGCGGAAGATTTGGCGAACGCGTGGGCCTACGCGCGCTCGCACCGGGAGGAAATCAACCGGCAAATTGGGGATAATGAGGCCGATTGATGCCACGGCTTTATTCCAATGAGAATTTTCCACTGCCTGTGGTCGTCAGACTTCGCGCCCTTGGGCACGACGTGTTGACCGTGCAAGAAACCGGCAAGGCCGATCAGGCGGTTGCGGATGATGAAATCCTAAGATTTGCCACTGCGGACAATCGCGCCGTGCTCACAATTAATCGCCTTCATTTTATCCGCCTGCACCGCGAGCGGCCTCTTCATGCCGGCATTATTGTCTGCACCTTGGACCCGGATTTTGCGGGACAGGCGGAACGCATTCATCAGGCCATTGGCGGACAACGCTTGTTAACCGGGCTACTGATTCGAGTAAACCGTCCGCCAAAATGAAAGTTTGCTGCGCACCGCATCGTCGCGGGCGTGACGCTGGGCACGGCGGCGCTGTTCAGCCTGGAGATGAAGCGGCTGGTGAAACAGTTGCCAGGGAAGTTGTTCGTGCGGAACCGGTAACTCAACCGCCCTACTCCTTCAACTGATTCCTTGCCAGTTCACACAACCGCAATACCAGCTTGTCTTTTACTCCGTAATAGACGCACTGGCCGTCTTTTTTCCGTTCCAGAATTCCCCCCGCCGCCAGCAGGGCGAGGTGCTTGGACACGTTCGCCTGCGTCGAGCCGGTGGCTTTCACAATGTCGTTTACCATGAGCGGCTCATGGCAGACCGCCTGCAGAATCCTCAACCGCATCGGTTCGCCCAGCAATTTAAACCGCCCCGCCAGACGGGCCAGTTCTTCCGCCGTCAGCGGGGCCGGTGTTTTTTTCTTTGACATATTACTAGATGGTTATATATTTATATCACGATTATGAATCCAATGCAAACCGAAACCGCCGTGACCGCGCCGGAGCTGCAACGCCGGATAAACGCCGGCCGGGCCGCCTGCCTGCTCGATGTCCGCACCCCCGGCGAATATGCCGCCGCCCATGTCCCCGGCGCAAAACTCGTTCCGCTCGACGAACTCGATGCCGCCGCTTTCTGCCGGGAACGAAACGGGGATGGTTCGCCGGTCTATGTGCTTTGCCAGTCCGGCGGACGGGCGCGCCGCGCCATTGAAAAATTGGAGCGGGCCGGCGTCCGGGGCTGCGTTTTGGTGGAGGGCGGAACCCAGGCCTGGATTGACGCGGGATTGCCAGTCAATCGCGGCCAGAGCCGGGTTTTGCCGCTCATGCGCCAGGTGCAGATCATCGTTGGATTCCTTTCCGCCGTTGGCGGGCTGCTCGCCCTGACAGTGAACAAACTTTTCGCCATCCTCCCGCTCGTGGTTGGCAGCGGCCTGTTGTTTGCCGGCTTGACCGGCTTCTGCGGACTGGCGCTGCTGCTGGCAAAAATGCCCTGGAACAGGTCTTCCCATTGCAATTCCGCCTCCTGTTGCGCCCCCGAAGCCAAATGAAAACCTCCCCCGGTTTTGCCCTACGTTCCGGCGGCGGGCGCGTCCAGGCTTTGACGGATGGTTTGCGCGAGTTTGTGCGGCTGAAACGGCTTGGCCAGAAAATTGACGCCGTCTTCCAGCACCAAATCCGTGCCGGCAACTTCCACGCTGTAACCGCTGGAGTAGATGACTTTTAACCGGGGATTCAGTTGCAAAAGTTGTTGTGCCAGTTCCTTTCCAGTCAAACCGCCCGGCATCACGAGATCGGTTAGCAGGAGCCGGATTACACCGGGGTTTTGTTTCCAGACCGCCAGAGCCTCCTCGCCGTTGGCGGCTTCCAACACCTGGTAGCCCAACCGCAGCAGGGATGCCCGGACGGAGGAGCGCAGGGCGGGTTCATCTTCCACCAGCAGTATGGTTTCGCTGCCGCCGCGCAGGGAGGACTGCGCCGTCCATAAGAATTCCGTGTCGGAAGCCTTGGTCTGGCGCGGCAGATAGACCCGGAACGTCGTGCCGCGCCCGGCCTCGCTATAGACGTTGATCCAGCCTTCGTGCTGCTGGACAATGCCAAAAACCGTGGCGAGCCCCAGACCGGAGCCTTTGCCGACCTCCTTGGTGGTGAAGAAGGGTTCAAAAATGTGCGGTAAAACTTCCGGCGGGATGCCGCAACCGGTGTCGGACACGGTCAAGCACGCAAACGAACCCGGCCGGGCCCTGGCGGTTCGGGCCGCAACGTCGTCATCAAATTCAACCGCCGAAGTCTCGATGATGATCCGTCCGCCCTCGGGCATGGCGTCCCGCGCATTCACCACCAGATTCAGCAGGATCTGATCAATCATGCCCGGGTCGGCATGGATGATCAGTGGTTCCCCGGCAAACTTGCATTGGAACTGGAACCGTTCTCCCAGGGTGCGCTGGAGCATCTTGGTCATGTTCTCCACGATGTCTTTCAACTTTAGATTGCGGGGCTGCATGGTTTGCTTGCGGCTGAAGAGCAGCAGCTGGCGGGTGAGGTTGGCTCCGCGTTCGGCGGCCTTCTCAATGTCGCCGGCCAGTTCCAGTTGTTCCAAGGAAAGGTTTGGTTCCGATTTCAACAGTCCGGTCTGCAACTGGATCACCGCCAGAATGTTGTTAAAATCATGCGCCACGCCGCCGGCCAGCTGGCCGAAGGCCTCCATTTTTTGGGACTGGCGGAATTGTGCTTTAAGCTGCATTTCGCGGGTCACGTCGCGCTGCACGGCCACATAGTTCACGACCGCGCCGGTGGCGTCGCGAACGGGCGAGATGTTGGCCTCCACTTCATAGGGCTTGCCGTCCTTGCCGAGGTTGATGAAATGCCCATGCCAGGTTTTGCCGGACTTGAGCGCCTCCCACATCCGGCGGTAAAACGCGGCGTCATGTTTGCCGCTTTTGAGGATGCGGGGATTCTGGCCGAGCGCCTCCGCGCGGGTGTAGCCGGTAATTTTCTCAAACGCCGGGTTGACGTAGAGGATGGTGCCTTTGGGGTCGGTGATCATGATGGACTCGGCGGACTGCTCGACGGCAGTTGCGAGTCTGGCTTGTGCTTCCTCGGCGCGTTTTTGTCCGGTGATTTCGACGAAGATGACGCCAATGCCCTCAGGGCTGCCATCCTTGCCCATGATTGGAAAAAACGACTCCAGCCACTGTCGCGGCACCCCCGGCTGGCTGGGAGTTTCCCCCGACAATTCCACGTTTAGCATCGGTTCACCCGTGGCCAGCACCTTTTGCAGCAACGGTTCGGCCATCGGGGCAAGCTTGGGCAGGATTTCCCGGATGGTTTTACCCAGGTGATCCTTCATGGGCACGCCATTGATTTTGGCCACCGTTTCGTTGAGTTGCAGGTAACGCAACTGCTTGTCCAGAAGCGCGAGCCCCGCCGGAGCGCTGGTGAAGAAGGCATTTAACCGCTGCTCGCTGGCCAGCAACAAATTCTCCGCCTGCTTGCGCCCGGTGAGGTCGCGCGCGATGCCTTGGATGGCAAACGGCTTCCCCTCCCGACGAATCAGCGAGCCTTGGGTTTCCACATGGACCTGCCGGCCATCCTTGCCGCGCAGCCGGAATTCCGTCGGAAGCTTCTGAAAGCCGGTGGTTTTGATTTCTTCGGTTACCTTGAAGGCCAGCGGCAACTGGTCTCCGGTGAGCAGTGACGCGAAGGTTAGCTCCTTGATTTCCGCACGTTGAAAACCAAGCAAATCCAGCGCCGCCTGATTGGCGTCCAAAAAATTCCCGTGAAAATCCGTGAGAAAAACACAATCGAGCGAACGGTCGAACAAGGCCTCGTACCGCTCCTCGGTCTCGCGCAGCGAATCTTCCCGCGCCAAAAAATCCAGCGCAAATGAAATATCACTGGCGGCCTCGATCAACAGCGCGGCTTCCTTGTCCTGAAAAAAGGCTGTTTCGTCCGAATATACCGTCAGCGCCCCCCAAACCTTTTTGTTCTGGCGGATGGGAAAGGCGGCGGCGGCCCGGAAACCCGCCCGCTTTGCCCACTCGCGCCACTGCGGGTGGCGGATTTCATTGAAGAAATCATTGCGGACATCCTTCGTTCCCTCGCGGATGGCGGTGCCGGTGGGTCCATGTCCCTCCGGCCGGTCATCCGCATAAATTACCACCTGGGAAAGCGCGTCGGTCTTGTCGCCCCAGCGCGCGGCAACTTTCACCTGGGCCGTCTCCGCATCGGCCTGGCCGATCCAGGCCATGCTGAATTTGCCCAGTTCCACCAGCACGCGGCAGATTTTCTCAAAGAGTGCTTCACGCTGGCGCGTCCAGATGATGGCCTGGTTGATCTGGCTCAAGGCCGCATACAGCCGGGACAGCCGCAGAATCTCCTCCTCGTGGGCTTTCTGCATCGTGATGTCACGCGCGATTATTGATGCGCCAATGATGTCGCCGGCGGCATCCCTGATGGGCGATGACGTAACGGAGATGTCAATCAGCCGCCCATCCTTGGTCTGGCGTACGGTCTCAAATTGCTCCACCTTTTCGCCGCGCCGGATTTTCCCCAGGATATAATCCTCTTCCGCCTGCCGATCCGGGGGAAACAACCGCAATATGGAAGCGCCCACCATCTCACCGGCCGTGTAGCCAAAGATTTTTTCCGCGCCCTTGTTCCAACTGGTGATGATGCCATTGAGGTCTTTGCCGATGATGGCGTCATTCGACGATTCGACAATCGCCGCCAGACGGCTCATGGCGGTTTCCGCCGCTTCGCTTTTTGTTATTTTCGGATGATTCACAGAGACCAGGTCATTTTTGGATGCTTACCAAAATTTACAAAGCCCCCATGATCCGCGCCATTTCCAGCGCGGTCTGGGCGGCTTCGGTTCCGCGATTATGGGTGCGGCCCAGGCAGCGCTCCCGGGCCTGCTGCTCGTTTTCCAGCAACAGCACCTCGTGGATCACCGGCACCTCGTGCAAAATCTGGATTTGCGCCAGCGCTTGGCTTACGGCCTCGGCGATATGCTGAGCGTGCGTCGTGGCCCCGCGCAGTATCACGCCCAGGCAAATGATGGCCGAGGGCTGCGGTTTGGCTTCGGATTTTCTCGCCAATCGCGCCGCCACCACCGGGATTTCATACGCCCCGGGCACGCGCACGACCCGCACCGCGCCCCCGGCGCGCGCAATTTCCGCCCGGGCCGCCCGCAGCATCGCGCCGACGTAACGCGCATTGTAGGTGGACGCCACAATCACAAAGCGGGCGCCCCGGGCGGTTATTTTTTGGGGGACAATTTTCTTGAGCATGGAAAGTTGTTAAAGCTATTGGTTGGGCCCGTCCAAGGGTTTGGCCATCGGATGATTCGCCGGCAAGATGAGCAGGTTTTCCCCCACCGCAATGTGCGAGGTTTCCTCCTCGGGCGGATGCGGGCCCGCCGGCGGTTCCGCGGGCGGCTCCGGGTCCGGGCCGGGCTTGCGCACCATCACGGTTTCCTCGTCCGTCGCGCGCGCCGCGTCCATCAGCAAAAATTCCCAGCGCGTGTGGATCGTCCGCTGCGGCGGGGGCCGGAACGGTTTGACTTGAAACTCCCCGCCGCGCAACGACAGCAGCCGGGTAAAGGCCGCTTCCCCGGTCAATTCGCCCACGGCGGCATGCGTGACCGCCCCGGCCTCGATGTACACCTGCCCGCGCATTTCCGGGTTGCGAATTTCCAGCACGGACGAATGCCGTCCATTGCACTCGACCTGGACGACCTCCTGCAAGTTCACGTGCCGCAGCGCGCCCGTGAAACCCTCGCGGTTCCACGACAACAAGTCATTCAGCATGTTGAACGCCGACCTCATGCCTTCGGCCGTGTTGGGCTTTTCCAGGAACAGTTCCGCGCCGTTGGCCAGGGCGTCGGCGCGCTTGTTTTCGGTGGCGCTGCCCGTCATCACGGCCATTTTCAAGCCCGGATAACGGCGGTTGATGATGCCCAGCAATTGCAATCCGTCCAGCATGGGCATGCCGATGTCCAGCAACACCAGGTCCACCACCACGTCGCGCAACAGCGCCAGCGCGGCGTCGGCGCTCATGGCCTTGTGGATCTTCCAGGTGTGGTTCGAATATTCCTCGCACAATCCGCCAAACGATTCCAGAAAGGCCATGCTGTCGTCCACGAACAGCGCCTGGACGGGCTTCTCCGCACCGGGGTTGCCGGGCCGCGCATTTTCCGGCGGCGCAGTGGTTGCCCCGGTCGGCGGCGCGTCTTCCTTCGGGGCCGCGGCGGACCGCGTCATCAACATTTTACTGACAAAGGAAGTCCCGGACGCCTGACTGGCGGCGGCCTCAAAGCGCAATTCCACATCGCCCAAACGCAGGGTCTCGCCCGGCTTCACCGTGCCCTCGGAAATTTTGCGACCGCCTACAAAGGTGCCGTTGGTGGAGAGAAGATCGCGCACCAGCAATTCGCCCTCCTGCAGGCGCACCTCGCAATGACGCCCGGAAATGGACGGCTCAACCACCTGGAACGTGTTGCCATCGGCGCGGCCAATGGTCGTCCAGCCCGCGCCCAGCTCATGGACGGAAGCTGCGGAACCCTTGCTAATGACAACCAGTTTCGCCATTCAAAAACGCCAATTGCAGTCTTGGAAATGCATTCACTAAAATATGGGCCAAGATCGCGCGCGGGCAAATGAAAAGAACCCATTTCTTTCGATCCCATAACCTTTTTGAGCCGGAGATGGACAGGCGGGAAACACAGATATGGGCGGCAGAAAAGATTAGATCTGTTCATCTGTGCGCACCTGTGGGCAGAAAATGTTTTCCTGGTTCCGCGGTTTTCTCCGGGACGACGCAAGTCCGCCACCATTTGAGCCAGCGGATGGAATCTCTGATGGGCCGAATGTGGCTGGGTCTGGCGCCGGCCAGCACTTGAACCGGCACAAACTCAACCGGCTGTCGCGCGGCGGCGAACTGCATCAACATTTCGGATTCCACTTCAAAACGTTGCGCGAGCGGCACCGACGGGTCGTACCCGGCCCAGGTTTCCAGGTGCAACAGCCGCAGACCGCATTGAGTATCGGGGAGCGGGATTCCGACGCGCCGTGACAATTGCCAGCTCATCCAACGGTTCACTTGCCGGCGCAGCCATGGCATCTTATGGGCTTGGTTCATGCGATTGCCCACAATCAGCGGAGCGTTCGTTTTTTCCGCGCAGTCGAACAACTTGGGCACATCTTCCGGCGAATGCTGGCCGTCGCCATCCAGTGTGACGGCCCAGCCAAAGCCCTGGTCGAGCGCCCACGAGAGGCCCGTCCGCAGAGCCGCGCCTTTGCCCCGGTTGCGCTCATGCGAAATCACCACGGCCCCCGCGGCCCCAGCGAGACGGGCCGTTCCATCTGTCGAGCCGTCATCCACCACCAAAACCAACGGCACAAAATCGCGGGTGCGCATCACCAAAGGGGCGATGCTGGCGGCTTCGTTGAAACAGGGAATCACCGCGGCGCAATGGGCTGTCACGAACATGGGAACAGATTGAAAGCTGGGAGGCGGCCAAGCGAGGCAAAAGACGTTAAGCGCAACGAAAGTGTGGCGCTGACGGGTGCTGTGGATTAAATTGCCCGCGTATAACTGATGCTGTTCCCGCCCACCAAGTTCCCGGAAGCGCCTCCTCGAGTGGACGGCACCGGCACCGGCCTTGTGACTTTGATCGAGCGGGCGCGGACGCCCGCGCCACTACCTCCGCGAGTGGTCGTCACCGGTGCCGGCATTATGACGGCCCTGGGTTCGGGATGGAAGGCCAATGCGGACGGTTTTCGTTCCGGCCGGCGCGCATTTCGCCCCGTTTCACTCTTCGACGCAAGCCGTCAGCGCGTCAAGGTGGCGGCGGAAGTGGACCTGCCCGATTGCGCATCCCTTTGTTCTCCGGCCACCGGTCTGTCGCGCCGGCAACTGGACCGGATGGAGCGCGCGGGGAAAATGCTCCTCTGGGCCGCGCTGGAGGCGTGGGGTCAATCCGGGTGGGCACCCGCCGAACAACTGCCGCTGGTGTTGGGCACCACGGCGGGCGGAATGTCGCTGGGGGAAGCCTATTACCGCCAGGCCGTGCGGGAGCCGATGCGGCATGGCAAGCAGGCATCGCGCGCCGTTTTCTATCAACCACAGGTCCAGGCGCGAATGGTTTTGGACGCGCTGGGTTGTGGCGGACCGGCAACCATCATTTCCAACGCCTGCGCTTCGGGCGCCAATGCCATTGGGCAGGCCTGGGAAATGATCCGCGCCGGCCAGTCCGCGCGCGTTTTGGCCGGCGGCTACGATGCCCTGGGCGAGCTTGTCTTTTCGGGCTTTGATTCCTTGCAAGCCCTTTCGCCCACCGTCTGCCGGCCCTTTGACGCCCGGCGGGACGGCCTGGCGCTTGGCGAAGGCGCGGCCGTGGTGGCTTTGGAAACTCTGGAGAGCGCCTCGCGCCGGAACGCGGAAATTCTGGGCGAGATTATTGGCTATGCAGGCTCGATTGACCTCCATCACCTCACGCAACCGCAACCGCAGGGCACCACGACGTTGAAAGTCATGGCGCAGGCCTGCGCGACCGCGCGCGTGACGCCGGAGGACATTGATTATATCAACGCGCACGGCACCGGCACGGTGCTCAACGACAGTTCCGAGGCGCAGGCCATCAGTGACTGGGCCGGAACGCGCGCGGCCCATTTGCCCGTCAGCTCCACAAAGGCGGGCATCGGTCATCTGCTCGGCGGCGCGGGAGCGGTCGAGGCGGTCGTCTGTCTCATGGCTCTGCGCGGGCAATGGCTGCCGCCGCAGGAAATTTTTGAAACGCCCGATGCCGCCTGCAAATTTCCCATTGTAACCCGGCCCCGGGACACGCGCGTGAACGCGGTCCTTTCCAATTCATTCGGCTTTGGCGGCGTCAACGCGGCCCTGGTCATGAGGAGGTGGACATGAGCCGGATTTTCGTGGCGGGAGCGGGCGCGGTTTCGCCGGCCGGGTGGAATGTCGCGGCCTTGCGCCTGGCTTTGGAGAAAGGCGAGCCAATCCCCGCGATGCCCGTGGTCCGCCCCGGCTGGACGCAACCGCTCCGCGCGCGGCTGGTGCCTCCTGCCGCCACGCGACCGGACTTTCTGGCCCATCCGCGCATGCGTCGCGGGAGCCCCATCACTCATTGTTCGGCCTCGGCTGCTCTGGAAGCCACTGCGGGAATCCGCGCCAATTCCGCTGCCGGGGATTTTCGGCTGGGGCTTGTTGGCTGCTGGCAATCCGGTTGTGTTCAATACTCCTGCCGGTTTTACGACGAGACTTTGAAGGACCCCGCCACGGCGAGTCCCCTGGTATTTCCAGAGACGGTTTATGCCGCGCCCGCCAGTCACGTCGCCTCATTGATGGGGAATGTGGTGCAGGTGTCTTCATTGGTTGGCGATTCTTCCGTTTATCTTCAGGGAATTGCGCTGGCGGCCCTGTGGCTGGCCGAGGGCAAGGTGGATGCCTGCGTGGTGGTCGGCGGCGAGGAAACCCATTGGACCATCGCCGATGCCCTCCGGCATTTTGATGCGGACATCGTGGTGTCGGCCGGCGCGGGGGCGCTGTGTCTCGTTAAAGACGCCGCCCTGTCAATGGGAGTTGAACTGGCTGCCGTCACCGACGCCCAGGTGATGACCACCCGCCAAAACCGCGTCCAAGCTGCTCAAGCCATGCGCCGACAACTCGGGGCGGCTGCCGCGGACGAACTGCTGGCCGACGGCTTGGGCAACGGTCCGCGCTTTGACGCCGCGGAAGCGGACGTCTGGCGCGATTGGACTGGCCAGCGTGTGAGCCTCAAGCGCGTGCTGGGCGATGGAATGGTGGCGGGGGCGGCCTGGCAATGCGTGGCGGCGTGCGATGCAGTGGCTGCCCGGCGTGTTTCCGCAGCGAACG
>Ga0326728_10023119_pt1 | contig 11437 bp, 3 predicted proteins | sample MB3enrmetagenome_FD_207602 | JGI IMG/M metagenome (GOLD analysis project Ga0326728, IMG submission 207602) | Lab enriched peat soil microbial communities from McLean, Ithaca, NY, United States - MB31MN | ecosystem: Environmental > Terrestrial > Soil > Wetlands > Peat | place: USA: New York... | reverse complement strand
TCCTTCGCGGCCACTGCCAGTGTGGCAGGCGTCGTCAGTGGCGTGGACACGACCCCGGCGTCGAGCCTCGAGAGCGTGACCCCGACGCTAACCTACTACGCCGGTACGACCGCCGGTGGCACGGCGATGACCGGCGTGCCCACAGCCGCCGGCAGCTACACGGTCGTGGCGTTTTTCGCCGGCAGCGCCGATTACAAGGCCGCCCAAAGCACTCCGCTGACGTTCACCATCAGCCAGCCCGGGCCGGCCCCGGACAGTCTGATGCAACTGGTGCAGAGCCTCGATGCCGACGGGTCGCTCAACCGCGACGACATGATCCAGATCCTTACGAGCGTGGGGAGCGGCGGCAGCGTCAGCGCCGCGGACCTGTCCGACCTGAAGACGATTATCGCCAATGCTTCCCAATATAACATGCCCGACTACGTACAGGTCCTGGCCAGCGACGTAGTCAACGGCAACGCGGCCAACGCTACCTTCCAAGGCGCCCCGCTGGGCAACCTGACCGCCGGCAGCTCGGCGGCGCAGCTCGATAAGCTGATCAGCAAATGGTTCTACGGCGCCGATCACCCGACGCTCACCAGCAGCTCGCTGATCTACACGACGGCCTCCGGCTCGCTCTTCCCCACAACCCCTTCGCACAACGATGAGGACCAAGGCGATCTGGGCGACTGCTATTTGATCTCTGCGCTGGGGATGATCGCCGACCAGAACCCCCAGGCGATCGAGAACATGTTTATCGACAATGGCGACGGCACCTTCACGGTCCGCTTCTACACCGGCACCTACGGCTACACTTTCAACGCCGACGGCAGCATCACTGAGGGCTTCCAGAACAACACCGCCACGGCCGACTACGTCACGGTCGATCGCTCGCTCGTAACGTACAGCAACGGCGTCATGGCGTACGCCGACTACGGCTACAGCGCTTCCCGCTCGGCGAATTCGCTGTGGATACCGCTGGCGGAGAAGGCCTACGCCGAATGGAACCAAACCGGCAATGAAGGCCGCGACGGCACGAATGCGTACGCCTCGATCGAAGGCGGCTGGATGGCCACCGTGGACGCCCAGGTGCTGGGGACTAACGCTACCGATTACGACCTCACTGCCTCAACCAAGCAGACAATGATCAGCGCCCTGGCTTCGCACCAATCGGTCACGATCGCCACCGACAGCGCCGACGCCGATGGCCTGTATGGCGACCATGCCTACGGCGTGATCGGTTACAACGCCTCCACCGATACATTCACCTTATACAATCCTTGGGGAATCGACCAACCCGGCGCTCTGTCCTGGGCGCAGCTCGAAGCGACGTGTTACGAATTCGTCGTGGCCAATCCTGCGGGCTCGGTGGCCGCCTCTGGCGCCGGTGTAAGCACCTCCGTGGCTGCGGCGAGTTCGAGCGTTTCGGCCGCCGCCAGCCGGGTTTCGGCCCCGCTTTCCAGCCCGACGCAAGCTACCGTCGTCGCCGCATGCCCTGCGGCTTCCGGCGCCGCTGCGACCAGGGTCGCCGGCTCAGGCAGCGTCTCCGACGCGGACCAGGCTCCTCTGGCCAGGCTCTTGTGCGACAGGCAGGCGCGGGGCGTTGCGGACGGGGAAACAAGCAGCGGTCCGTCGGCCGCGGCGGTCGATGTGCTGTTGGCGGGCGAAGACTTGGGCAACGTCTGCTTCCGCTAGAATACCGGCTGCAGGGTGACGCAGTTCAGGTTGATGGCCTTCCACGTCTTGGCGTCGCGGGGGCGCACTTTCACCACGTCCTCGCCCGGCTGCTTGACGGCGATGCGACCCACGTCGACGCTGCGGAAGTCGGCCCAATCCTTCGTCTGCCGGGCCTTGCCGACGACTTTCTCGCCGGCGGCTTCGACCACGAATTCCGCATCGCCGTTGGCGGCCGCAATCGTGGCGCTCACGCGATAGCTGCCCGGCCGCGGGAAGCTCACCTTCCAGGAAACCCATTCGCTGGCCCGGTCCCAATAGCCGATGTTCGATTTGCCGCCTTGCTGCTCCTCTTTGATCTGCTCGCCGTGCAGGTCGGCGGAATCCGCGTCGAGCGTCACGTTGCCCTTGGCATCCGGACGGATGGGCTCGACGACCTGCACTACGGGCACGGGCTTGAGATCACTGCCGATGATCTTCAGCGCGGGCGTGTACTTGCTCGGCTTCTCGGCCGGCAGCTTCACGACAAGGCCGTCGGCGGTCTGCGCCCACTCGAGTTTGCCGTCGTAGCCCAGCAGGCTGACGCTGGCGACGGCATTGCCGCCGCCGGCGGGCTTGGCGAGCGAGCGGACGGTGAGCTGGTCGTCCTTGGGCCAGCCCAGCGCGATGGCGTAGAGCGTCCGGCCTTTGGTGGTGAAGCGAATGTCCTTGGCTCCATAGGTGTAATCTTCGTTGAAGTGGCCGCCCTTGGCTTTGGCCGCCCCTTCGCCGTAGATCGACCAAGGCCGGGTGCCGAAGATCGCTTCGCCGTTGACCGCGTTCCAAGCGGCCAGTTCCGCGAGCATCTGCTCCACTTCAGGGTCGAGCGAGCCGTCCGGGCGTTGCACGACGTTCAGCAGGAGGTTGCCGTTCTTGCTGACGTTGTCCACGAGCATGTGAATCACCCAGCTCACCGGGCGGAACTTCCAGTTGCGGTTGTAGAACCAGTCGCCGATCGAGGTGTCGGTCTGCCAGGGATGGGGGTCGATCTTCGGCATGATGCCGCGCTCCAGGTCTTCGACCCAACGCCCGTCCGACTTCTGCTTGCAATTGTAGACCGCTTCCACGCTGCCGCCGTGAAGCGCGGCGTCGGAGTTGTAGAGGTGCGCGATCATGCTCAGCCCCACCTCGTTGCCGAACGGCACGCCGCCGTCGCTGTAGAGCAGGTCGGGATGATAGTTGTCCACCAGCTCCTTGATCTCGTTGTACCACTGCTGCTGCCACTTGGGATTGTTGCTGTACCATCCGCCGTCGTAGGGGGCGGCCGGGAAATGGTAGAGGTCCTGGTACTGCGGGTCGGCCCCGTCATAGGGCACGCCGGCCAGCGGCCCGGTCTTGTCGGCACGGTGGCTGCTCTGGAACCACGTGAAGCTGGCGCCGAGATGCTCGGACACGCCGAAACGCATACCGTTCTTCTGTGCGGCCTTTTGCCACTCGCCCACCACGTCCCGCTTGGGGCCCATGTTGGCCGCGTTCCAGCGGTGGAGCTTCGAGTTCCAGAGGAAGAAGTTGTCATGATGCGACCCCATGCTGACGAAATACTTGGCGCCGGCCTTCTTGTAAAGCTGCATGAGCCGCTCCGGGTCCCACTTTTCCGCCTTCCACAAGGGAATGATGTCCTTGTAGCCGAACTTGGAAGGATGCCCGTAATGCTGCAGGTGGTATTTGTAGTGGCCGTTGCCCTGTTCATAGATGCCCCGGGCGTACCAGTCGCCGTCCATCGGCACGGCCTGCGGTCCCCAGTGTGCCCAGATGCCGAACTTGGCGTCGCGGAACCATTCGGGACACTGGTACTGCTTGAGCGAATCCATGGTGGGCTTGAACGGCCCCGCGGCGATCGGGCAATCAACCTTGTCCGCGGTCCGCGCGGCGGCGGCCCACAGCAGCGACAACGCCAAAACCAAACCCCGGAACCTGATCACGTTGCACATGTTTGGCCCACTCCTTCCTTTCTTGATATGGCGGGGTGCCCCTTTCAGCAGCCCATTCTAGGCCGGCCGCCTCGATACTGTCAACAATTTCGCAAGGGGCTGTGCGGCAAGTTTTCCTGGCGGCTGCATACTAACTCGAAGCGCCGGCGAGGGCCGGCGCGAAGTCCCTCGCTGGCGCTTCGGGTTGGTATTTCGCCGGAAGCTCCGCCAGAAAAATCTGCTAGACCCGCGACGGGCTGCGTGTTATGGGCAAGCTGCGGACGCCGTCCGCATCGCCAAGGACATGCGACGTTGGCGGCAATGGTTGCAGAGCCGGTTGGTGGGCACCGGCTCACTGCCGATCTTCGCAAGCAAAGTGCGCAAACGCGCAAGTGTCGGGCCAAGACTGCGCCGCTTCGCGCATCCCGAACACGGGAACGCGGCTCTTGCGAAGGACGGCGGAGCCGTGCGTGAGACCCTTGCGTCGCCCCAGCCGCTACCCCCACGCAGCGGGATTATTGCAAATTATTCGGCGGCATGGGATAATCGTAGATACTAGCCTGTGTGGTCCTCAATGCCTCTCGCCCCGCGACACGTCCCGCCTCGCCAAGAAAGACAGTGATGCTCGCAAGACGATCAACTTGCACGTGCGGTTTTGCGGCGGTCGCCGTGTTGCTGGTCGCCCCGTTCGCTGCCTGCGCCGCTCCCGGTTCCTTTCTTTGGACCGTTTCCTCTTCCCCTGGCGACTGGTTGTCGGCGTCGAACTGGGGCGGGACCCTGCCGACTTCCAGCGACGACGCCTATATCGTCAACGGCGGCACCGCGACCATCGGTGCGATCGGACCCGTCTGCAACAACCTTTCGCTTGGCGGCGCGGCCGGCGCCGGAACCGTGCAAATGACTAACGGCAGCCTCTCTGCGGTATATCAGTACGTGGGCGACTCCGGCACGGGCAGCTTCACGCAGTCCGGCGGCACCAACACGGCTTACGGCAGTCTGTGCTTGGGCAACAGCTCCGGCAGCAACGGGAATTACATCCTCAATGCAGGCCTGTTGTCCACGGCGACTCCGTATCTTGGCTGCTATGTCGGCTTCTCCGGCACGGGCAGCTTCACGCAGTCCGGCGGCACCAACATGCTCTCCGGCGGCCTGTACCTCGGCTATAACACCGGCAGCAGCGGCAAGTACATCCTAAACACGGGCTCGTTGTCCGCGGACAGCCAGTATCTTGGCTACACGGGGGGGGCCACCTTCAACCAGTCCGGCGGCAGCAACGCGGTCGGCAGTCTCTGCCTGGGCTACACTTCGGGCGGCAATGGCACCTACAGCCTGAGCCAGACCGGCGTGCTGTCGGCCGGTTGCGAATACGTGGGTTGCGTCTCAACGGCGACGGGCTTGTTCCAGCAGAGCGGCGGGAGCAACGCCGTTTCCTATCTCTTCATCGGCGGCAGCAATGACCGCTATCTGCTCAGCGGCGGCACGCTCCAGGTCAACGGCGGCTTGGCCAATGCCGGCGTTCTCGACGGGGGCGGCGGTACGGGTGTCCTGAGCGTCGCCGGCAGTTCCCTGGTGGACTTTTCGCAGGGGAGCATCGTGAACGCCGGGGCCATGTCGGTCACGATCGGCCCCGGCTCGCTCGTCATCGTCCCCTCGACTTTCACCACCGCGGCCTTCCAAAGTTTCACCACGGGCGCCGGCGTGTTGGTGCACACGGCGGGCACCACGCTGGCGGTATCCGCCACCGATAGCGTCGGCGGCTGGGGCTCGATCAATGACCCGCTCAACTGCCAGGGATCGATCACCGCCACGCCGGGAGGGGCCATCAATCTCAGCGGCAGCTTGAGCATTTTGGGCACGGGCACGGTCAGTCTCGGCAACGGCAGCGTAACCACCAACGACGCGGCTTCCAGCATCGCGGCCGGCTCGCTGGCCTCGATGAACCATTATGTGGGCGACTCCGGCGCGGGGAGCCTCGCACAAGCGGGGACCTTCACGCAATCCGGCGGCAGCAACACGGTCTCCAGCACCTTGTACCTCGGCTACAACTTCAGCGACAGGGGGACGTACATCCTCAGCGGCAGCGGCGTGTTGTCCGCGGCCGTTCAGTATCTTGGTTACTCCGGCGGGGGCACCTTCACGCAGTCCGGCGGCAGCAACACACTCTCCAGCGGCCTGTACCTCGGCTCCAATTCCGGCAGCAGCGGAGCGTACACCCTGAGCGGCACGGGCTTCCTCTCCGCCCCCAACCAATACATTGGCATGTCCGGCACGGGCGCCTTCAAGCAATCCGGCGGCAGCAACACGCTCTCCAGCGGCCTGTACCTCGGCTATAGCTCCGGCAGCAGCGGCTCGTACAGCCTGGGCCTGAGCGGCGCGGGCTCCCTGTCCGCACCCGACCAGTACGTTGGCTACTCCGGCACGGGCACCTTCACGCAATCCGGCGGCAGCAACACGGTCTCCAGCGCCCTGTACCTCGGCTTCAATCCCGGCAATCCCGGCGGCAATGGCACCTACAAACTGAGCCAGACCGGCGTGCTCTCCGCCCTCTCCGAATACGTGGGTTGTGACCCAACGGCGACGGGCACGTTCCAGCAGGCGGGGGGGAGCAACACCGTTTCCTATCTCTCCATCAGCGGCAGCAACGGCCTCTATCAGCTCAGCGGCGGCACGCTCCAGATCAACGGCGGCCTGGCCCTGGCCGATTCCGGCGTTCTCAGTGGAGGCAGCGGCGCGGGGGTGCTGAGCGTCGCCGGCAGCTCCCTGGTGGACTTTTCGCAGGGAAACATCGTCAACGCCGGCTCGATGTCGGTCACGATCGGCCCCGGCTCGCTGGTCATCGTCTCCTCGGCTTTCAACGCCGCGGCCTTCCATAGTTTCACCACGGGCGCCGGCGTGTTGGTCCAGACGGCGGGCAGCGTGCTGATGGTGAATTCCGGCCAGGGATTCGGCGGCTGGGGCTCGATCAACGACCCCGTCACCTGCCAGGGATCGATCACCGCCACGTCGGGAGGGTCAATCAATCTCAACGGCAGCCTCGACATTGCGGGCACGGGCACGGTCAGTCTCGGCAGCGGCAGCGTGACCACGAACGACTCGGCTTCCAACATCACGGCCGGCTCACTGGCCTCGATGAACCATTATGTAGGCTGCTCCGCCGCGGGGAGCTCCCCGCAATCCGGCAGCTTCACACAATCCGGCGGCAGCAACACAATATCCAGCGCCGGCTCCAATACGGCCTCCAGTGCCCTGTACCTCGGCTACAACTCCGGCGATAGTGGGAGTTACACCCTGAGCGGCACGGGCTTCCTCTCCGCGCCCACCCAGTTCCTGGGCTACTGCGGCACGGGCACCTTCACGCAATCCGGCGGCACGAACGCGGCCGCCTACGGCCTCTACCTCGGCCAATATCCGGGCAGCAGCGGGGAATACAAACTCAGCGGCGCGGGTTTCCTCTCCGCACCCTCCCAGTATGTTGGCCTATCCGGGGCGGGCACCTTCACGCAGTCCGGCGGCACCAACACGGTCTCCACCGCCCTTTACCTCGGTTGCAGTCCCGGCAGCAGCGGGACCTACAATCTCGATGGCGGAACGCTTATCGTCTCGGCAATCAGCGGAGGCCCGGGGACCGCCGTATTCAACTTCAACGGCGGAACGCTCCAGGCCGGCGCGGCGTTCTCCACGACCCAGCCGGTCGCGCTGGCCACCAGCGGCGGCAACGCCACCATCGATACCGCCGGCTATGCCGTGACCCTCGCGGGCCCACTTTCCGGTCCCGGCGGCCTCGTCAAGGTCGACAGCGGTACGCTGACGCTCACCGGCAGCAACAGCTACACCGGCGGTACGACGATCTCCGGCGGCACCCTGCAAGTCGATGCCGGCGGCGCCAGCGGCTCGATCCCCGGCGGCGCCGTGCTCGACAACGGCGCCCTGGCTTTCAACCGCTCGGACAACTACAGCGTTTCCAGCCCGATCAGCGGCAGCGGCAGCGTGACGCAGATCGGCCCCGGCACGCTCACGTTCGCCGCCGCGAACAACTACAGCGGCACGACGCTCGTCAGTGGCGGCACGCTCGCCCTGGCCAATTCGGCGGCCCTGCAGCAGAGCACGTTGGACACCAGCGGCGCCGGCACCGTAAGTTTTGGCTCGCTGACTGCCGCGACGCTAGGCGGGTTGACCGGCAGCGGTGCGCTCGCGCTAACCAATTCAGCCTCGGCGCCCCTCGCGCTCAGGGTAGGCAACAACGGCATCAGCACGACCTACTCCGGTGTGCTCAGCGGCAGCGGCAGCCTGAGCAAAGTCGGCACCGGCACGCTGACGCTGACCGCCAGCAACAACTACAGCGGCGGGACGTCGGTCATGAGCGGGGTGTTGGCGGTCCAAGGGCGCGCGGCGATCCCGAGCGGGTCGCTGCTGTCGATTGGCGCCAACGGCTCGGTGGTGCTGGGCGACCCCGCGTACCCGGAGCCGCTCGGGCTGCTCTCGGGCGGCGGCTCCGCCGGTCCGTTGGGCTCGCAGTCGTCGGGTATCGGCTGCCCTGCGGCGGCGAGTGACGGTCAGATGGCGCCGGCCCTGGGCGGCGGCGTCAGCGCGGTGCCGGAGCCCGCCACGACGGCCCTCTTGGCGGCCGCGGCCGCTTGCGGGCTGGCCGCCGCCTGGCGGAAGAGGCGGAGGGAATAAGAACCCGCTGCTAACGTAGTCGTCCCAGCAGCCCCAGGCTCAGTTTCTTTCTGCGCAAGCTTCTGCGTGCGATCTCGTGCCGCAGGATGGCGGCTTTCTGCCTATACTCCTGCGATTTCTCCACGAGCCGGGAATTGACCGGCGACTGCAATTCGACCGCCCGCCGGCATTGGACCGACGCCTTGCGAAAGCACCTGAATGCGCTGGCCAGCTCGGAGAGCAGGACGTATTCCGTTGCGGCGGCCCCATAGAGCTCACCCGCATTGGCCCAATATGCCGCAATCGCGCCGTCGCTGAGTTCTTCCGGCGCGGTCCGGCCGGGATCTTCCCGGAAGAGGCTCTTTCGCGCCAGCATGCTGCTGACGGCCTCCTGCTCGCTCAAGTGCGCTTTGCTCAAGCAATCGAAAACACTGGCGGAAGTCGGGACGTAAACGCCGGACAACGGCGCCAGACTTCTTAGCAATTCCCGGTAAGCCCGCGACTTCTTCTCGCGCTCGGCCTTCTTCCCGATGTCTTCCATGGCTCGTCAGCTTGGCGACTCAGCGGTTGCACTAGGCCACCGCAAACACAACTCTCCCCATATCTTACCTCACCGCATAGATGAAATGCCATAACCCGCAAGGGTGGGTTGTGCGGGGAACATATGGCTGTCGGAGCGTATCCGGGCGGAGCCGAAAGCGCACGCTCCGGGCGCACCGGGGGCCCGCGTTCTCAGCCGGCCTTGCCTGCCAAGCGGCGGTATTCCTGCCGCTCCAAGGGGTGCAATTGCTCCGGCTTCAGGTCCCGTTTGCGGGCCTCTTGGAAGGCGTCCGCCGCGGCTTTCTCCTCGCCGAGTTGCCAGCATGCCTGTGCTTGATGGAAGAACCGGCCCGCCTGCGGGTCCTCGCGGATCGCCCTGTCAAAGTCGGCCAACGCCTTTTGCGGCTGCCCCATCGCCAGGCGCACGAGCCCTTGGGAATCGATGAGTGCGGGCAGCGGGCCGGCAAGCTCGATGGCTTGCTGGACCAACTGCAGCGATCTTTCCAGCTCTTTCTTCTGGAAGGCGAACAATAAGGCCAGATTGTTCAACGCGACGTAGTTCGCCTTATCCTGCGAAAGGACCTCCTGGTAGGTCCTTTCCGCGTCCTCGAACCGCTCTTGCTTGACGTAGACGTCTGCCAGGAGCGAGAGCTTGTCCACCGCTGTGCGCGCGATTTTCTCCAGCCTCCGCAAATCTGCCGGCGCCGTCGCGGCGGCCTTCGCGAGTTTTATGCTGGCCCGGGCCGTGGCGACCTGATCGGCCTGCGGCCAGGCCCGTTCGGCCACAGTGAGGGCCTCGTCCGTCCGGCCCTGACGGGCCAGGAACCCCGCCAGCAGCAGTTCCCGCTCGGGGTCTTCCTTCACCAGCGCGCGGTACAAGCGCTCCGCCTCGGCCGCGAGCTTCGCCGCGGCCGGCTTGTCCTCGGGCTTGCCGAGCGTCCGCAATTCCCGCTCGCAGAAGGAGGCCGCGATGCCCAGCCGCATGCCTGCATCCAAACCCCGCGCCGGCGGCTTGGCCAGACATGCCTGGAGCGCCTGAATCGCCTCGTCGACCTGGCCGCGGTGGATCATCGCCGCCGCCTTGAGCTGGATTGTGGGAAACTCGTTCGGCGCGAGCTGTTCCAGCCGTTCCAGCCAGAGATCGGCCTCTTGGGTCTCGTCGTGATCCAGCAGCCAGGTCACGAACGTCGCCACATACCGCGGCTCCTTGCCCTGGTTGGACAGCAGCGCCAGCATCTGCTTCCTGGCCCGCGGCCAGTCCCCTTCGGCCAGGCAGAGTGGGGCCAGGGCCAAGCGGGCTTGGGGCAGCGCCGCGGGCTGCGCCTGCACCAGTTCCTCCAGGATCTTAATAGCCTTTTGTCGCTCGGCACGCTCGGGCAGTCCGGCCAAGACGAGGGCCTGCTCCTGCCGGTCCTCCACGGATTGCGCCACGGCCAGGTTCTGTTCCACCAGCGCCAAGGCCTGACGCAAGTTCTGGTAGCCGCCGCGGGCTCTCAGGATGGCCGCCTGCGTCCGCCTCGCCCAAACGGCATCTTCCGCCTTGGCGGTTCTCTGGTCTCCCATGAGAGTCCGCAGGTGGGATTCGGCCTCTTCAGGGTGACCCGCCCGCAGGTGGAATTCGACCAGGCGGCGCAGGGCGGCCGGGTCCTTGGGGTCTTTTGCCAGCGACTCGTAGTATTTGGCCGCTTCCACCAGGTTGCCCAGGGCTTCCTGGCAAGGGCCCAAAGCCAATGCCGCCTGGTCCGCGGGGAGCTTGCGCTGGGCCTCGCGGAGCGCCTCTTCCGCGGCCGGTTTTTGCTCCGTCGCGCTGAGGAACTGGATCCGGGCTACCCAGGTCTCGGGGACTTCCGGCGCCAACTCAGCGGCCTGGCGGAACGATTTCTCCGCCTCGGCGTAACGGGCCTTGCACTCCTCCGACTTCTGGGCGAGCTCGGCCCGCCGGCCTAGAAACCCGGCCAGTCGCCCCAGCGACACGTAGTCGCGCCACTGCTTGGACTGCTCCGCCACCTGCCGGGCGAGCTCCAACGCACGGTCCATGTTGTCCAACCGCGCGGAGACTTCCGACGCCATCCGCCCCAGTCCCGCCGAAAACGTTCCTTGCTCCTGGGCAAGGCCGCGGAGCAATTGATCGGCCTCGGCGTAGCGGCGCTGCCCGCTGAGAATCTCGAACGCCCGGCGAGCTGCAACCTGGCCGCGATCCCCCAGCTTGATCGCATCGAGGTAATCGGCCAGGGCCGCCTCCGTGTCGCCCTGCTCGTCGTGCAAGCCGGCGGCCGCCAACGGCACGGCGGCCCAGGCCGGGCGCAGCTCCCGGGCTGTAGCCAGGTGCTGCAGGGCCTGCTGGCACAGCTTCTTGCCTCCCTTGGCGGCCAGCAGGCCCAGCCGCGCGGCCTCGCCGTAGTGCCAGAGCGGCCCGTCGCCCTCGATCTTGCGCACGTCCTTGAGCGCTCGCTCGATTTCCGCCGGGTCCCCCGCGCGCATGGCCATTCCCAGTTGCAGCAAGCGGAGATCGTGGTTGGTCGGATCGGCCGCACACGCCAGCCGGCACACCCGTTGCCCTTGTTCGTGATCGCCGGCATCCCAGGACAAAGTGGCCAACTCGCCGTAGAGCCGCGGCAGATCGGCCGCATCCAGCGTCT
>Ga0326728_10023118_pt1 | contig 11438 bp, 10 predicted proteins | sample MB3enrmetagenome_FD_207602 | JGI IMG/M metagenome (GOLD analysis project Ga0326728, IMG submission 207602) | Lab enriched peat soil microbial communities from McLean, Ithaca, NY, United States - MB31MN | ecosystem: Environmental > Terrestrial > Soil > Wetlands > Peat | place: USA: New York... | reverse complement strand
GCTGTGCCCAATTTCAACCTGACGTTCGAGATGTATTTCCATCCGGACTTTAAGCAGTTCCCGAGCCTGAAGAGGACCGAGGGGCTTGTGGAAGCGATCGAGGCGTCGTACAAGACCCCCGAGACCAGCAAAGAAAAGGGGCAGGCCCTGACTAAGCTGATGTTCCAGGATACCATGGTCATACCCGTCTACTATGTCTATGAGCTGTACGCCCTTACCTCGGACGTGCATGATACGGGGTACGGAGACTGGGGCGCGAGCACGGTCTTCATCCCGGAAGATACGTGGCTTAGCAAGAAGTAGTTTTGGTGACGAGGACGAGGGGTGCTATGGTCGAGCGTCGCCGCGACTAAGAACGCTCGCGCTTTCTGGGCGCGGCGCTTTTCGCTTTACAGCCGGCCTTTAGACGGTAATACTGAGATTGACACTAACGAAGCTGACCGACACGGAGATGGAACTGCTGCCGGAGCCCCCGGCCGTATTCTGCGAGCCGTTGATCCCCATATCCTGGATCAGCTTGGCAAAGGCGCTCTGCGCCTGGTCGAGGTCGCCGGACTCGAGGGCGCTCCCAAGCGCCGCAATGTCAGTGCCAAGGCTCGTGCCTGTGGAATCCGATTTCCCGCTGTGATGGTGGTGATGATGACCGTGGCCTGTGTAAGCCTGCCATCCGCCCTGGGTGCCTTGGGTCTGCTGCGCACTCTGCTGCAGGTCCTGCGTGAGCGTGGCAAAGGCGCTCTTGGCCGTGTCGAGGTCCTTTGAATCGAGGGCTTTGCCGACTGCGGCAAGGTCGGTGTTGATTTGGCTGTTTCCCCCCTGTATGCCCTCGGTCTGCCGCACATTCTGCAGATCTTGCGTCAATGTCGCGTACGCCTGCTGAGATGTCGTGAGGTCACCGGATGCCAGGTCTGTCTGTAGGGCGAGGAAATCCTTCTTTACTTGTTGGAACTGGCTTCCGTAAGCATTGATACCCGAAGAAATACCGGAAACAGACATGTAGAAACCTCCTTGGGTGATGTGGCGCGGCCCACCGCTCCCTCTGGGAGCGAAAAACATCCTCTCGCAGCCGCATCTTCTTTCCCTTTCAGGAGGTATTATCGGAAAGAAGGGAAGCAACTTAGTGGCTTTTTTCCCGGCCTGAAGGCTAACGGGCCGGCAGTTCTTCCGCCGGCCCTTCTTTCCTATGCCTTTCGGTGTCCTTCACGGCCCAGATTTTGCCGCTTGGAAAAGAAGGCTTTTCGAAGTACTTCCATTTCTTCCGTCGTACAAAGGAGGGCTGCCCGAGAGCACAGTCTTTCGGATTTCTCAAGAACTGCGTCTACGAGCCCACACGGATATGCTTCACACAATCCACAGCTTTCGATGCCTCTTGAGTAAACACACGACCGGAGCTCGGGGTAGGCGCAATCGTTCTCCGGAGCGCATCCCGGACAGGCCAGATTCTGAGCGGGGAAGCCAGGCTCCCTAAAGCCAAGACGAACCCAAAGCTCTTTGACTTTCTCCAGCTCCTCGGCTTTTCCGCTCTGGGTGGCAACATATCTGGGACAATAGAGGCAGTTGTCACCGCACATCCCCATGGTACTCATCTTTCTGTTCCTTCCTCCCTTTCCGTGAGACGTTTCTATTCCATTCTGGCGCTCTGTCGAGATAAGGTCAAGAGGATTTGTCGGCTGTCCAGTGACATTGGTCGAATCCGCCTCTCATTTCCCATCCCCCCGGAAAGACAGGAAACCCCTATATATAGGACGCGGCTTGTCGGAACGACATCGGGTACTTACAGTAACTATATAGAGGGAGGAAAGCCATGGCAAATCCGTTCGTACATGTTGAGTTGCACACTCAGGACCCGCAAGCAGCGAAGAAGTTCTACGGGGAATTATTTGACTGGAAGCTTGAGGATGTACCGGAGATGAACTATACCCTCATCGATGTGGGAGAGCAGGGAAGGGGGGGAGGCATCATGAAGAGCCCCATGCCCGATGCGGCTCCCCAATGGGTCCCGTATGTCCTGGTGGACGATGTCGCAGTTTCCACCGACAAGGCAAGATCCCTTGGGGCAACGGTCCTCCAGGGTGCCACTGAGATTCCCGGAATAGGGTGGTTCAGCATGCTGCTCGACCCGACCGGGGCGGCTTTTGCGCTGTTTAAGCCGAAGATGACTGCATAGACGAAAGCGTGGGACAAGGCAAAGGCCGATCCGGATGCTTACCCTGGATGCGCTCACGGAGGCATATGACGGGCTTGAGTCCCCTTTCAAAAAGAGGTAGGCCGGTCATGAAGCGGAGTATCCCGTACGTCTCGGTTGTCGTGCTCCTCTCCATCCTGTGCCAGTGCTCGGGGCTCATGTCCACGAAGATCGGGGATATCAGGAACAACCCCCGGCGGAGGAGTCTGCCCGAGAAAATGCTCCTGTATGCCATAACCAAAGACAGGGCGCCCACCAACAGGTAGAGCACGATAGGAACAATCCTGACAATCTCTCTCATGAGGGATCAGCTCGAAGCTCATTGTACGACCTTGACGAGTGGTGCGTCAAGAAAGGGTCCGTCGCCGCCGATCCATTCCGAACCTTCTGCCTCGGGACGCCCTTTCGGGGAGCGGCGGATATGTTTCCCCGGGAAAACAGGGGGGCCGGCGCTATCCGTCGGCGAAAAGAGGGACCGGGTCGGCGCGGCTCCATCCAAAGGGTCGACAAGGGCAAGAAGGGTCGTGTATGATATGGTTTGACGCCCATCGATGATAAGCTCGCCTTAAATTGCTCTGAAGACGCGCCAATCAAATCTTGCAGAGGAAAGGAGATGCCATGACACAGGGAAAGGGAGAATGGCCGAAGGCTGTTTTTACGGATTCCAAGAACACGTTGTTTGCTTGGGACTCCACCTGGGTCAGGGCGAGCGCCAATATTCTTAAGAAGTACGGAAACACTATGGACCCCGAGACCTTCTGGGGCCGGTGGGCCGGCTTTCTCACAGGGGAGAACATGAAGACTGCGTTCGGCAAGTACCGGAAGTTCACGGAGAGCCTCGGAGCCGCCCTGATGCTTGCGTTTCAGCATTTCAACATTCCCGGCAGCCCGGATGACGTGACTTTCATGACTGACCTGTGGAACGAGGTCCCTGCCTTTCCCGATGCCGCTGCGGGACTGAGGAGGATAAAAGGGATGGCCAAGGTGTTGATATACTCCAACGTGGAGACGGAGTATCTCGACATGATGATGAACAAGCTTGGCGGATTTGTCCCCGATTTCATCGGCGACATGGACAAGAGCCTCTGCTGCAAGCCTTCGCCCCGGGCATATCGCTGGGTTCTGGAGACGGCTGGGCGGCAATTGAACATGAGGCTAGACTTCCCGGATGTCCTTTACGTAGCCGGCCCCCAGTGGGATGTACAGGGCGCCATGGCAATGGGGATGAAGGGCTGCTGGATCCACCGGCCCTATCGTTTCTCACCCACTATTGAGGGTGTTCCGTATGATTATGAGGTCGATGATTTCCATCAGGTTGCCCGGATAGTCGAAGAGGCCCTTTCGTGAGGGTGAGTCGCCGAGGGATTCTCTCTTTGGGCTATCTCCTGACGTAGAACTGAAAATAGCAGATGTTGATGAGAAATATGAGGGCCAGAGCGAGGAACATGATCCGGTAGCCCATGTGGGGGAGCATGATTCCCATGGTTATCGGTCCAACAGCCACTCCGAGATCCGACAGCGCCCTGAAGGTCCCCACCGCGGTGCCGGCCGAAGAACCGGAATAATCGAGGGCATATGCGAGGCATGCGGGAAAGAAGAATGCGCTTCCCGTTCCCCATAGCATTCCCACGACGATAAGCATGGGAAGGGTCTTCGAAAAAGAGAGGGTAACCATGGCGAGCATCGCAATGGACATGGAAGTCAGCAGGATCTTTTCCTTGCTGCGGGTGTCCAGGGTCCTCCCGCCCAGCGTTCGGGCAGCGATGAGCATGACGGCAACCGCGGAGAAGTAGAACCCCGGGTTCGTCACGCCGTTCCCGATTGCATAGAGGGGAAGGAAGGCTATGACGGCCCCCCACACAAAGCCATGCAGGAAGCTCGGTATGGCAGGGGCGATGATCTTCCGTTCAAGAAAGAGATGACTACTCCCTGAGGGAGTGCCGTCGTCCGATATCGCGACCTCCCCTCTTCCCAACCTGCGGGAAAAGAAGAAGGAACAGAAGCACAAGCCTGCGCATGTCAGAAAAAGAGCGGTGAAACTGTAGCGGTTGATAAGAAACATCCCGAAGGCGGGCGCTACGGCCTGAGAAAAGGGGGGCGCTAGCACGAAATAGCCGATGGCCCTGCCTCGATACGCCAGAGGAGTGATCTTCACGACAAAGGCAAGGGCCGCGGTATCCAGGCATGCAAAGGCGACGCCCTGGAGCACCCTCACGACGACAAGAGGCCAGAAGGGACGGAAGGCAACAAGGGCGAGGAAGGTGAGGGCGAAGAGCATGGAGCCCACCATCATCACGCTCTTCTCCGAGTACGTGAGAAGGGCACCGCCGACGAGGATCCTGCACACCAGCGACGAAGCGCCGAAAATCCCCACGAGCAAGCCTATCTCGGCGTCCGTTGAGCCCAGCCTCGAAAGGAAGATGGGAAGTGTGGGAATGAGGGCAAAGGTGGCAGCCAGGAAGGCGAGGAACCCAAGGAACCCGAGAACGAAATCGTGGGTCAGTATGGTCCGTATTGTCTGCGAGGGAATGCTGCCGGCATCCTCCATGGCGCCCATTCTATCATCTTACACCATTGGCGGATATTTCAACGTTTTTGATCACTAATCGAGAAGGCGGCATATCCACCCATCGAGGGATGCTGTCCCAAGAAGAGGAACCGGAGGGCAACAGTGGGATTGAGCCGCCTCTAGGGCCCTTAAGAGAAGAGATAGGTCGACCAGAACTCCTCGCAGTAAGTGTCAACGAGCTCGAGCTTTCCCTTCAGCCGTTCTTCGATGGCTTTTGCCTCGCCCCTTATCATTCCCGAGACAACATAGTACCGTCTCCCGTAGAACTCGGGCCTGTCCACGAGGAGGGATAGGGCGGAATAGTGAATGTTGGCGACGAGGAGGTCCGCCTCGATAGGGAGCATCTCTTCCGCATGGGCCTTGATGAGAAGCATCCTTTCTGCGAGACCGTTGATGCACCCGTTGTTGGCGGCTGTCCTGAGGGCAAGATCGTTGTTGTCGACCCCCACGGCCAAGGGCGCGCCCATCTTCAGGCATGCCAGCGAGAGTATTCCGGTGCCTGTTCCGAGGTCAAGCACCCGCCGGGGTATCCAGCGGGAGAAGAGCCTGTCGAGGAGAGTAAGACATCCCTTGGTGGAGAAATGGAAACCCGAGCCGAAGGCCATGTTCGGGTCTATGACGACGTTGATCCCGGGCTCGTTGGGGGCGTTCCACGGCTGGTGTACGCCAATCCTTCCTATTTTGATCGGTTGGAGAGGGATCCCAGACTCCCAGTCCTCGTGGCGTATGGCGAGCTCCGACCGGTAAGGCAGGCGAAGGCGCTCGAAGAGATCATGTTTTTCCTTGTGAAAGAATAGAAATGAATAGCCGGCCTCGTGCCAGCACCCGATGTAATCCCCATCGCTCGCCCACGGGCTCCGGTCTGCCACATCCCCTTCGAACTCATAGACATGGATGGTTCCGTACATCCCTCCATCTTACTTCAGGCCAGGAAGGGAATCCAGCCTCACCCCCGTTGACGGAAAGGATGGGTTGAGCTCTTGCAGGACCAATTGGCGAAAGATCCTCGTCTTTCGTAAAAAAGCTCTTGAAAATGTATGGCCCGGTGCCATACCATTAGTAAAAGGCTGGGCAAAATCCCCTTATAGTAGGCGTTTTTCGCCAGACCATCTCGAGGTGAAGGAGGGTAGAACCATGGACGTCTCGGAGGCGATTCAAAAGAGGACGACAATCAGGAGCTGGAAGCCGGCCCCTGTGGAGAAAGAGAAGATCCTGAAAGTGCTCCAGGCCGGCAGAAGGGCGCCGTCATGGGGAAACACGCAGCCGTGGCGATACATCGTAGTTCAGGACAAGGCCAAGATAGAGGAGTTGGCAAAGACCGCGAGCGGCATGCCCCAGGTGGCCACAGCCCCTGCTGTCATAGTGTGCTGCGGCTTTCCGGAAGCTTTTTCCAGGAAGATGCATAGGGAATCTCTTCAGCAGCTCAGGGAGATCGGCGCGGCTGACTGGCCCGACGAGGTTCTCGACAACGTGATCCTGGAGAGCGATCTCTTCGCGCCGTACCGTCTCGGCCAACAGGCGATGGTGGTGAAGGCCGCTGAACAGCTCATGATTTCCATAGCTTACATGACGCTGGAGGCGTTCAATCAGGGCCTTGGGACGTGCTGGGTAGGCACGGTGTCTGCCAAGGATGCCCACAGGGTCATGGGCCTGCCGGACGGCCTTTTTGTCCATGATCTTCTGTGCCTCGGATACCCCGGCGAAGACCCTAAGCCGAGACCGAGAAAGGAGTTCGATCAGATCGTCTTCTGGGAGAAATACCGGTAGTCGCGGATACATTTTCTGATCACTCGTGTGAGCCGGTCGGGAGACGGGATGAGGCCTTGTGAATTACAGGCAAGGCCGGGACCGAAGCCAGAGAGAGCTTAAAGGGAGCGCCGGGTACCCTCACGATAACCCGGCGTCATCTGCCTGCCTGCGTGTCCTCCCCCGGTCCGTCGACGCCCTATTCATGGACGCCCGGTACTCTTGATTTTGCGATTCTCCGCCTCACTTTGCGCCAGGAGCCGGTGACAAGAAAGCTCTCCTCCATGTTGTCCACCATGCGGAAGAACTTCTTCATGGGCACGGCAAAGGTGAGTATGTCCGCCTGGACGCTGGGCCGTGCCGACACATCGAACATGCCGAGGACTGCCCGTGGTCTCGGGGCGTCTTTCTCGGCAAAGGGGTACTGAACCATACTTGCGCAGCCGGCAGCCATGGGAGCGATGACGCTGTTGGTCTCTGCTTCGTCGAAATTGGCCAGGGTGAAAAGGCCGGAGAGCACGTCGGGACGGGCGAAAAAGACGACGACTTCCGGGTTGTCGTCGGCCTCGAGAAGGTCCCATCGCCTGAATGTGATGAACTTGCCGGGTGCGGTAAACAGGGGTTGTCGTTTTACGGCCTCAAGGGCAAGCTCCGGGGTCTTCTTGTACCTCTCTCCTTCGAGAGTGCCGGGGATACCGCAGGAGAGGAAATACTCGAAATTGGGGAACAGCTCATGGCTGAACCCGAGATACCGCTTGCCCCCCGGGCAGCCGACCGCTTCCGCGGTGAAAGCAAGACTCTTGCCTCTCCTTGCCCTGGCAAGATCCCCGATGACGCACCGGTGGCCCTTCGGCGCTTTAGGTACTTGCGCTTTTGCGGGCTCATCGTCGGTGTAAAAGAACGTCAAGGGAAGCTCCTCGCCGCCAAAATACTTCAGCCACAGCTTCTCAAAACTCTCCTTCCTTTTTGCGTCCATGATGACCCCCCTTAAGCGGCCTATCTTCAGATTTTGCACTTCTCAACCGGCCGCCTCCTGACGGTTGGTATATTGATATAACAACGCAATTACAATGCTGCATAACACATTGAATTCTTTAAACTTGCCATTGGAGTGGGCGACGGGATCGCCCCCCACAATTCGATTATAAGGGAGCGATCCTCGACCTGTCAAGAAGCCCGCTAAAGATGGCTCATCCCCATGATCCGCTTGCCCTGTTTCTGTTGTTTCGCCTTTCATTGAGACGGCGAATTGTGCAATAGTACAGGTGCAATCCGGCCTGAGGACAGCGCGCACGCAATCTCGGTCCCAAGCGGACAAGAAAATGGGGTATTCATGAAGAAGGGCATCCGGACGGGTGATTCTTCCCGGGATCGAAGGAAGAAGTTTGCCGCTCTTTTCGTCACCACTCTCTCGACGTTTCTCACGCCTTTCATGGCGGCATCGGTCGCCGTAGCTGTTCCGTCCATAGGGCGGGAGCTTCGGATGGGCCCTGCGGCCATGAGCTGGGTTGCCACGTCGTTTCTTCTGGGCGTAGGCGTCTTCCTCGTACCCATGGGCCGCCTTGCCGATATCGTAGGCCGGAAGAAGGTTTTCCTTTACGGTATAGCCATATTCGCCGGTGTTTCCCTCCTTTGCGCCACTGCCCGCTCAGCGTACGCCCTCCTCGTGTACCGGTTCTTTCAGGGAGCGGGTGCCGCAATGACCTTTGGAAACGGGATAGCCATCCTTACGTCTGCTTCGCCTCCGTCGGAGCGGGGAAAGATGTTGGGGATCAACATCGGGATCTCCTACCTTGGCGGGTCCCTCGGTCCGTTTCTGGGCGGCCTGCTTACCGATCATTTCGGCTGGCGGAGCATCTTCCTCCTCGCCGGTCCTCTGGGGGCCCTGATCATAGCCGCGACTGTGACGATGATACGAGAGGAGTGGGCCGAGGCAGGTGGTGAAGACTTCGATTATGTGGGCTCGGCTGCCTTCGGGCTTACCCTTGCCGCCTTCATTTACGGTTTGACGGCAATGCCCTCGTCAAGAGGGCTGGGGGCCCTCCTCCTCGGACTGGTCAGCGTCGTCTTCTTCTTGAAGTGGGAGAGAAAGGTAAGGCATCCGTTGCTCGATCTGCATCTGTTCACCGGCAACCGCCTCTTCGCCTTTTCCAATCTTGCCGGGGTCGTAAACTACATCGCCACTTACTCGGTGGCCTTTCTCTTCAGCCTCTATCTGCAGGCTATCAGAGGGATGAGCGCAAGAGATGCCGGTCTCCTCCTCGTCTCCCAGCCGCTCGTGCAGGGCGTCTTCACCCTTTGCTTCGGGAAGCTCTCCGACTGGATTCAGCCACGGTTGGTCGCATCCGCAGGCATGGCTCTGGCTGCAGTGACTCTCCTCTTCTTTTCGTTTCTGTCGGCTGAGACGTCCCTGGTCTCCATCGTCTCGGTCCTTGCCCTTCTCGGCCTCAGTTTCGCCCTCTTTGCAGTGCCCAACGCAAATGCCCTCATGGCCTCCGTCGACTCCAGGGCGCTCGGCGTCGCTTCCGGCATGCTCGTGAGCACCGGCACCGTGGGCCAGCTGCTCAGCATGGGACTGACGGGCCTTGTGTTTGCCCTCTATGCCGGTGGCGCGGTTGTTATGAATAGCGGGCTTTCCGGTCAGGTAGTCCCCCTGCTTCAGAGCATGGGGCTCCTGTTCAGGATCTTCTTCGTGATCGCCCTTCTGGGGGTGCTCATTTCCTTTCTCAGGGGCAACGTTAGGCGTGACATTTCTTAGTAGCTGAAAGTCTCGCTGAAGGTGCTGTACGGCACCGGCGGTACAGGCTCGAATCGCGCCACCTTGAAGGGGCTATACCCGCTGTATGGGATTAGGCTGGGCGCGTTAGGCTTAGGAAAGTCAGGGGCAGTGTCGAGCCGGATACCGGGGGCGGGGTCAAGTGCAGTTTCCACCCAACTTTTCTCATAGGGCGTAGAGAAGTCCTTTCCCACGAACATATGCCATATCTTCCATGCCCCGGCCTCTCTCACAAAGTCCACGGCATATCGGTCCCAGTGCCAGAACGCCTGGAGCTTCCCTCTTACGGGTGCGGTCACGTGTCCCGGCGACAGCCAGACGGCCTTTGCCGTTTCTCTGTCCCCGGCCACCTCAATGACAGGGGTGGTCAGGGTGTGCAGGATCTGTACGCCAAAGGCGAGTCTGTCCTCGGGTTCCTTCATGAGCCGCGGAAAGATTTCTCGCACCTCGTGCAAGGCCGCCTTGAAGAAGCGCTCGAAGAACTCCACGTAATATGCCCGGATTGCTTCCAGTCCTACGTATCTTCCGTTCAGAAGAGCCTCCTCGAATGCGATCCCCGGAGTGTTTTGCGCCCATATGGCGTTCATTTCTTCTCCGTGCAGGCATGCCGCGTGGTAATACTCATGCATTGACATCACATTCTGTATCTCCTGGGTATCCTTTACCCTCAGCAGGTCCCGGTTCTCGTGTTGCAGGATTGCCAGGGCTTCTTCCAGCATAGTGATTCTGTCTTCCACACTCTTGCTGCCCATCTTGGTCCCTCCTTCTGCGACTTTCGTGTTCGCCGAGTGCACAGGACATCGACGTCCTTGGGTTTAGACATCTGCATAATCCATACTCCCTTCGGCGAGCGCCGGGAGCGCCTATCGGGGACGTACACCTTCCGGCCTGCGACGGCGCGGAATCTCTTCGACGGGAGACACGGTTCGTCGAAGGTCGTGCAGGTACTCGCCGCCTTCGCGGACCGCGATACCGGGAAGGAGCGGGGGGATACTGGCAGTATGTTGTCAAAAAAGCGAAACACTGTCTATGTGACGGGTCTCATCCGCGAATGAGTGGCCATGGTCGATCCTTTCAGCGTCATTATTAGGTACGGCACGCAGTGTTTGCGCCATTCCACCGGAATACCGTCGCCCACGGTATGGGGTTTGCTTAACTACCATGTAACAAGCATGTTCACCCAAAGGGAGCCGACGATGCGAGGCATGCATCGAAGTGGGTCGTCGCCTCGGAGGCGGAAGCCGGGCTCCAGTGATTAGGAAGCAGAACCGGCTGGAGGACAGCCAATATGTTCGTTGAAGGAGGAATTGATCATGAGGAACAGATTTGGGACCGTTCCGACGCTACTCGCCGCGTGCTTCGTCTTTGCGCTGGCGGCTGCCTGGATCCTACCCGGCGTGTGCCGGGCTGCGGAGCCGAAGGAGATTGTGGTCGGCTCGCCGGTGTCGAGGACCGGCCCCGGCGCACCATTCGGGCTCTACATGGAATGGGGGTACAATGTCGCGGTAGCCGACGTAAACGCCAGAGGCGGCATCTTTATCAAGAAGTATAACAAGAAGCTCCCCGTCAAACTAGTGCTCTACGATGACGAGAGCACCCCTGAAAAGGCGACCCAGGCGGTGCAGCGTCTCATTCTCAAAGACAAGGTAAACGCCCTCTTCAGTACGGGAAACCCGATGAACGTAATCCCTTGTGGCATGATCGCCGAGAAGGAAGGCGTACCGATGAGCGCGGCGGGAGTTCCTGTGCAGGCGTTTCTGGCGGGTAAGCCCAAAGGGGGCTGGAAATGGGTGTGGGACATCTTCTTCGATGAGCTGGAGATGACGAAGCTCCAGTTCCTCACCATGAACACGGTCCAGTCCAACAAGAAGGTTGCCCTCTTCACCGACAATACCCCGGACGGCACGATCATGGGAGGTCTGTGGAAGAAGACTGCCCCGGAGATGGGGTACACCATTGTGGTGGAGGGAACCTTCCCGGTCGGGACGAACGAGTTCGGTGATATGATCCGGCGGGCTAAGGAAGCCAATGCTGAGATCGTTATCGCCCAGATGCTGCCCCCTGACACCATAGCGATGTGGAAGCAGATGCGATCCCTGGGCTACAAACCGAAGGCCGCTTTCTTCGAGAAGGGCGGCGAGCCCGTGGAGTGGTGGGAGGCAAAC
>Ga0326728_10023117_pt1 | contig 11438 bp, 10 predicted proteins | sample MB3enrmetagenome_FD_207602 | JGI IMG/M metagenome (GOLD analysis project Ga0326728, IMG submission 207602) | Lab enriched peat soil microbial communities from McLean, Ithaca, NY, United States - MB31MN | ecosystem: Environmental > Terrestrial > Soil > Wetlands > Peat | place: USA: New York... | reverse complement strand
CACGAGCTCCACGCCGCGCGCCTCGGCCTCTCGCCTCAGCTCAGGGACTATCGGGAGGGCTCCCTGCGCTCCGGTCCCAACCACAAGACGGTGGCAGTCCCACGGGATCTTCTCCAAGGTCGACAGCGGCGTGTGGCCATATGTGGCGCGCAGCGGACGCGAGGCCTTCTTCTCACGCTTGCGTACCACGCCGTGGTCGATCACGACGTCGTGTTCGTAGGTCCTACCGTCAATGCGAATCGAGCCGAAGGCAAAATCCTCCAAGCGCATTGCTACCACCAAATCGGCATGTTACGTCCCTGGTGACCAGGACGGGTGCTTCCAGCTGTCGGAGCACGGCTGTGCAGCGCCCTGCGCGGCGAGGACACAGTTGGACGACTGGGTGGGAATCGCAATCGACGACTTTGGCAGCGTATACGGCGACAGGCGCTCGGAGTCCCGGTTGCTCCCCACGTGAAGCTGCGCAGACGAGATGAGCCCGCGAGGCTGGAGCTCAGTGTGGTTCCCACGCTCCAGGGCGCGTCACAAGTCGAGCAACCTGGGTCGGAAGTTTGCCGGACACGACCTGGTCGAGGGTGACTTCGTCCAGCACGCCCCGCAGGCACGCTCGGACGGCAACCCAGACTTTTTGCAGATGAACTGCGGCGGCCTCATAGGTGGCCGACTCAGGGCGCATGCCCCGCACTTCTGCGAGAGGGCCCTCGAGCCGACGGAACACTTCGCCGATCGTGATCTGCGAGGCGGGTCGGGCTAGCTTGTAGCCGCCTTCATTGCCTCGCTGGCTCGTGACGATCCCGACTCGACGAAGATCGTTCAGTATGGCACGCAGGAAACGAACGGGAAGGCCTTGAGCCTCGGCGAGCTCTTCGGCCGTGAGAGGCTCGTCATCGCGGGCTGCCAAGGTGCAGAGCGCCCGCAGCGCGTACTCAATTCTGGCTGAGATGTGCATGGGCGCGTCCAATCGCCTAAGTGGAGCGGTTGTGGTGTGGAGCCGCTTATGCCTGTAATTCTATTCTTTGAGTCGATTAGATCTTAGAGTCCATTAAACACGTGGAATCTATCAGCGGCGACGGCCGGCCGTGGGTTGCGGCTCACTCCTCGACGAGCAGGCTGGAGTCGACGGCCTCCAGGTAGCTGCTCCAGGCTGCGCGCACGGCATCGCGGTGAGACTCGAGCTCGCGGTCCACGGCTGCTCGATAGGAGTCCCGCTCATCGTCCACCGACCTGAGGTAGGCGTCACGGGCGATCGAGATGCTCTCGTTGTAGGTCTTGCGGATCTGCGCAGCCAGCTCGTTGTAGGTGGCACGTGTCTGGGCGACAATGTCACGGCGCATCGTGGCGGGAGCGTTGGCTACGGCCTGCTTGTAGTCGGCCCAAGCCGCGTCGATCGCATTGCCGTGAGCCTCTTCGGCGGCGGCTTGGGCTTGCTCGTAGACTTCGCGCGCCGGCTTTAGGGCTTCCTCGTAGTCTTTCCACGCGCCTTCGACCGCCTCGCGATAGATCTCCCAGGCGTCGTCGATGATGCTCAGGTAGTGGTTGCGTGCCTCCAGGGCAGACGCGCCGCTGTCGCCGTCTCTAGGCATCAACCACCCTCCTTTCAGGCCGGCTGCCAAGCAATCGCCCGGCAATGTGTATTTTCACGGAAAAGCCCGTTACGTGCGATTCGATGTAGCTACGTCCAGGACTGCTGTGGCGGCGGGACCGTTTTTGCAACGAGAAATGCTAGTGCGTCCGCCATGTTACTCGGCTGAGCCATCTCAGGACACGATCGGACCGCTGGTGGAGAGCTACGGGCCGGCACTGTCCTCACGGCTCTTGGTGTAGCCGCTTACGGCCGGCGAGCAGGGCTCGAACCTCCCGTTGGGAGAAGCGGGAACGCTCGGGAGTCGCTTCGGCCAGACGAGCAAGGTCGCGATGGGTGGCCTCGATAGCAGCAAGATATGGTGACGGCTTGCGAGCCGAGCGACGTCCCGCGAAAGATCGTTCGCGCGCCCAGGAGCAACGCAGGTCTTCCATGGCGCGCGTACAGGCTACATACAGCAGCCTGCGCTCCTCGGCGATTGCCTCAGGACTGCGCGCGTGGGCTATCGGGACGAGGCCGTCCTCGAGCCCAGTGACGAACACGACGCGCCATTCGAGGCCTTTGGCGCGATGAAAGGTCACGAGGTCGACGGCGTCGCCGACCTGCCTGGGCGGGTCCGAACGCAGGCTCGCCTCGAGCCACGAGAGGAATCCCTCTCCACTCGGTCCCGAGTCGCACCTGAGGTACTCCGACGCGAGGCTGGTGAGCTCGGCGAGATCGTCGTCGATCAAGCCCGGCTTGGCTGCCTCGTCGTCGTAGGGGGTGTCGAAGGTATCGGGTTCGTCCCCGGCGACGCCGTCGCCAGGCCCGGGTCCGAGCGCGGCGAGCTCCTCGAACCACGCCCGAAATCCGAGAGGGTCCGGCCGGCTTGTCAAGCGGTCCAGGGCTCGGCGAACCGTAGGGCGTGCGAGAAACGCGCGGCCACCGCCGCTGCGGAACGGAATGCCAGAGGCTGCGAGCGCCCGTTCGAAAAGGACCAGCTGGGCGTTCGTGCGCGCAAGGACGGCGAGACTTGACCAGGGCGCGCCAGGGCTGCGAGCTCGTCTCAGTGCGGCAACCACACCTTCTGCTTCATCGGCGTCGGTCTCGTAAGCAACTATCGGCTGCGTCGGCACGCTCGCTCGCGCTGAGTCGGCGGCAAGAGCGGGACCGGGCTCGGCGCCAGACTGGTCCCGCTGTTCACGCGCTGGCAGGTCCGGGCTTGAGACCACTTCAGTTCTCAGCACCGACGAGGCGACCGCAAGCACGGCCTCTGTCGAGCGGTAGTTCACGGCAAGGCGGACGACGCGCGAGCCGGGATGCCGCAGCGGAAAGTCGATGAGAGCCCGGGGATCACTCCCGTTCCACGCATAGATCGCCTGGTCGGGATCGCCGACCACGCAGAGATCGTCGCCGTCGCCAAGCCAACGGTCGAGAAGGCGTAGCTGTGCCGGGTTCACGTCCTGGTACTCGTCCACGAAGATGTGACGGAACCGCCACGTGGCGGAGGCGGCGAAGTCGGGGTCGTTCTCAAGCTCGGTCGCGCAACGATGGAGAAGATCGTCGAAGTCGAGGACGCCACGCCTTTGCTTCTCCCTCTCGTAGCGCCTCCAGATCTCGGTGACGAGATCTGGGTCACATTGCCCGGAGCGTCCCAGCCTGCTCGCGGTCCTTGAGTAGTCGCGAACCGTGAGGCATTGAGCCTGCGCCCACTCGATCTCGGCGGCGAGATCGGCAAGGCTTGCGCGGTCGTGCGCGAGATCATTGCCCGCGGCAGCTGAGAGCAGGGGGGCCCTGGAGGCGATGACGACTGGAGCGGGACGGCCACGTTCCGTTGCGAGGCGGCGGAGCTCCGCGAGAGCTATCGCGTGGAAGGTCCCGGCCGTCGCCGGCTCGGCGAGACCGAGGCTTGACAGTCGCCCCCGGAGCTCGGACGCGGCCTTTCGGGTGAAGGTGAGTGCGAGCACATAGCGGGCCGAGGCGCTGCCCTCGTTCACCCGCCAGGCGATGCGACGCGTGAGGACGCGGGTCTTGCCCGAGCCGGCTGCTGCCAGCACGCACAAGGGCTGCGCCTCGGTCGTGATGGCCTCGCGCTGGTAAGGGTCGCATCCGGCCAGCAACCGAGCGGCGAGAGCGCTCGACCGTTGGGCTTTCGACTCCATGACCAGACCGTAGCGGTCGGGTGCCTCACCGTTCAGGGCCAAGGACCGTGCGCAGTGTCAACTGCGCAGGTGGGAGGACGCGTTAGCTTTCTTGAAATGCTCACGTCCTTCGCCGGCTCGCGACTGTTCGGGGAGCTGTACGGCGCGGGCACGCCGTGGGTGCTGGCTCTGCACGGATGGCGGCGAGACCACAGTGATTTCGACTCTGTGTTCGCACACGGAGACATCGATGCGATCGCTCTCGACCTGCCCGGCTTCGGAAGCGCTCCCGCGCCCCCCTCACCCTGGGGAACTCCTGATTACGCCGAAGCAGTCGCCGCGGTGCTGGAGGAGATGGAGACGCGCGTCATCGTCGTCGGACACTCCTTTGGCGGTCGGGTCGCAGTGCACCTGGCCGCGAGCCATCCGGACCGGATCGCAGGACTTGTGTTGAGCGGAGCACCGCTCCACAGTCCCGAAGGCCGACCCAAACCGCGACTTCGTCTGAGGATGGCGCGTGAGCTGGCCGCACATGGAATGTTCAGGCAGGACAGGCTCGAGGTGCTACGGCAACGCTACGGGTCGGAGGACTATAGGGCCGCCTCCGGCGTCATGCGCGACATCCTGGTGCGCACGCTCTCGGAGGACTACGCGGCTGCGCTGGCTGCAGTGCGGTGTCCCGTTGAGCTCGTATGGGGTGACGACGACACCGCGGCTCCGTTGGCGGTAGCCGAACAGGTCAAAGAGGAGCTCGCCGGCGCGCGTCTCGTCGTTTGCCCTGGAGCAGGCCATCTCACTCCTCTCACTGTTCCAGACGAGCTCCGTGCCGCGATCATGCGGTTGAGATCGTGATGGTCCGGGCGTCTCTTGAGGGAACGCGCGCCTGGTGACCGCGCTGAACTCGTTCGCTCTCGGCGCAACCGTTCTCTCCATCGTCTGCGCTGATTTGCGGTGGCTCCGCGTCGCCCAGCGCGAGCACTACCTACCCGGCGCGGCCAGACGTTTCGGGTGGCGTTGGTGGACGAGCACTCCGGTCAACATCGGCCTTGGCGTAGTGGCCATAGCCGGTGCCGGGATCGCGACCGTCGTTCCGGCTGCTGCCCTCGCGAGCGCTGCCGTCGTGGCGGTCGGGCCGATCGGCCTTGGCCTGAGAGGTCGTACGTCACGGCTGGCATGGACGCGCCGCATGTCTCAGGTCGCCCTTGTCACCGTGGGTCTCGAGGCTCTCGCCATTGCGTTGCCCGCCGGGTTCCTCGGCCTGTCTGTCGCCGTGATCGCGTCGGCGTTCAGCGCGATCGCAGCCCCGTTGTTCGTCGACGTGGCACTCGCGGTTCTCCGGCCTGTCGAGGATCTGCTCGCTCAAGGCTACGTAGGGCGGGCTTCGGCCCTGCTGGCCCGGGTCCGGCCGCTCGTAGTCGGGATCACGGGTTCCTACGGAAAGACTACGACGAAGTCGTACGTCGCCTACCTGCTCGCTGGCGACCGCAACGTCGTCGCGAGCCCGCGTAGCTTCAACAATCGTGCCGGTCTCGCCCGCACGGTCAACGAGAACCTTGCGCCGGGAACAGAGGTGCTGGTGGCCGAGATGGGCGCTTACGGCCCCGGGGAGATCTCGGCGCTTTGCAGCTGGTTGCGACCGGAGGTCGTGGTCATCACCTCGATCGGGCCGTCGCATCTGGAGCGCTTCGGTTCTCTCGACCGGACACTGTCGGCCAAGGCTGAGATCACCTCGGGCGCCCGCGTCGTGGTGCTGAACGTCGACGACGAGCGTCTCGAGGGGTTGGCTCGACGCCTCGTGGCGCCTCAGAAGGTCGTCCGCGCGTCGGGTACGGATCCCGGTGCAGACGTCGCTGTGGTGGCACACGGCGATGGCCTTGAACTTCGACTCGGTGGAAGGTCGTCGGGTAGCGTCGGGCTCGCACCGGGGTCCAGTGTGGCCTTCCGCTCGAACGCGGCGTGTGCGGCTGCGGTCGCGATCGAGCTCGGGATCGCTCCTGAGACCGTGGTGAAGCGGCTTGGGTCCTTGCCGAGCGTTCCGAACCGGTTGCAGCGCTACCAGGCCGAGGGTGGTTACCTCGTGCTCGACGACACCTTCAATGCAAACCCGGCCGGCGCCCGCCACGCGCTCGATGTGCTCGGGTCAGAAGCGCCCACCGGTCGGCGAGTGTTGGTGACACCTGGGATGGTGGAGCTCGGGAGGACTCAGCGCGCTGAGAACTCGGCCTTCGCGGAGGCCGCGGCGGACATTGTCACCGATGCCGTCGTCGTAGGCAGGACGAATCGGGCTGCCCTCGTCGAAGGTTTCCGGCGAGCAGGGTGTCCACCTCCGCTACACCTTGTCGACAGGCGGGAGAAGGCTGTTGCGTGGGCACGCGTGCAGCTCGGCCCCGGTGATGCTGTGCTGTTCGAGAACGATCTTCCGGACCATTTCCCATGATCTGAGAAGAGCCTGCCGGCGAAAGACAGCGGCCGACGGGTGCGGCTCTAAGTGGTGGCTGGATGGCCCGTCGTGCACCAAGGCCATAGAGTGGCCAGACGATGAGGGAGAGCGCAGGCCGCCGTGTTGAAGGCGACGACCGCCAAATGTCAGGCCTGACACGGGCAGTGGGTCTGCGTGAGGGCGGTCTCCCGGCCAGGGTGGCGGTGATCTATGGCGGTCCCTCTTCCGAGCACGACGTCTCGATACTGACTGGCCTGCAGGCCGTGCAGGCACTTGCCCGTGCACCGGGGATCGGCAGCGTGCGCTCGCTGTACTGGTCCAAGCTCGGTGACTGGTACGAGGTTCCGGTCGCGGCCGAGGCAGCAGGGTTTGTCGAGGGGATCCCGGCGGACGCCGTGCGCTTACGGCTCATCTGCGGCCCGGGCGGCGGCTTCGAGAGACCTGGGAGCGGCTTACGCGCGAGAAAATATCGTCTCGAGCTCGATGCCATGCTCATCTGCTGTCACGGTGGCCCGGGCGAGGACGGGACCCTGCAGGCTGTCCTTGACCTGACTGGTATTCCTTATTCCGGCCCGACCGCGATGGGAGCTGCGCTCGGCATGGACAAGCTGGCGTTCAGCGCGCTCATGGTCTTCGCCGGTCTGCCCGTGTTGCCGCGGATGCCGCTGAGCGAGGACAGCGAAGAACCCGGATTCGCGCCTCCTTACATTGTCAAGCCGCGCTACGGAGGCTCTTCCATCGGTATCGAGGTGGTCGCCGACTTCAACACCGCTCGAGCCCGGCTGAAGGCCAATTCCCACCTGCGTCGAGGCGCAGTGATCGAGCCTTACCGTGACGAGCTGTTCGATCTGCAGGTTGCGGCGCGGACCTGGCCCGAGTTCCAGCTGTCGGCGATAGAGCGGCCGCTTCGCAGCCGCGAAGGGGGAGAGATACTTGGCTACGAGGACAAGTACGTCGGGCCACAAGGCATGACGTCTGCACCGCGTGAGCTGCCCGCTCGGATCCAGCCCGGGCTTGCGGAGCGCATCTTGACATTGGCGCCCAAGATTGCCTCCATCGTGGATTTGCGTGGAGTCGCACGGATGGACTTCTTGTCCGACGGTGATGACGTGTTCATCAACGAGGTCAACACGATCCCGGGTTCTCTCTCGCACTACCTGTGGATCGATCCACGCTTGCCGTTCACGTCGTTGCTGCTCGAGTTGCTGGCCGAAGCGACGGAGCGACCCGCGGCTACCTATTCCTCCGCGGGCTCGGATGGATCGGTACTGCGCAGTGCAGGGTCCATCGCGAGCAAGCTGGGATGAACAGCCGGCAAGCGTCCGGGAGCTCCCGGTGAGCTTCCCGACGAAGCTGTTGGCTCCTGGCGAGGAGATCTACCTCGACTCGAGACCCAACTGGTCCTACTTGTTCTGGCCATCGATCCTCACCCTGCTCGTCCTGGCCGGCTGCGTCGTCGTGGTCGTGCTTTGGGCGGGTGCGCCTGTCTATATGGCGTGGATCCTGCTGGCCTGTGCCGTCAGCGCGATCTTGTACTTCGGTGCTCGCTACATCGCTTGGCGCACGACGTCTTTCGTCGTGACCTCTCAGCGGATCGTGTACAGAACCGGTGCCTTGAGAAGGACCGGCAGGGAGATCCCGATTGGGCGCGTGCAGGACGTGACTTACCACCAGGGTGTCGTCGAGCGGATCGTCAGGGCCGGAAGTCTCACCGTCGAGTCCGCTGGTCGCCAAGGTCAGGATCCGTTTCCGGACATCAGCAGACCGGCAGAGGTGCAGTCTCTCATCAACCGTGTCGTCACCCAGGCCACGGGTGGTTACATGGTCGGGAACCGGCCATCCACCTCGGCGACTGCCGGGCCGCTCGCCGACTTGTCGCAGCCGGTGACTGACCCGACACCACGCGTCCCAGCGCCGCCGAGCATCGCACAACAGCTGGTCGACCTGACTGAGCTGCATCGGCACGGTGTCATCACCGATGCCGAGTACGCGCAGAAGCGTCAGGAGATGCTGGACCGACTCTGAAGACCTGAGGGCGCGGTGCCATCGCATTGGTACGCTTCGTAGGTGGACGAGCGCTTTTGGGTCACGACGCTCGGATGCCCCAAGAATGAGGTGGACTCGCAGAAGCTGATCGGTCGCCTTGTCGCAGGAGGCTATGAGCCGGCGCTGGACCCTCGTCAGGCTGACATCGTGGTAGTCAACACATGCGCCTTCATCGAGTCGGCTCGCGAGGAATCGATCGAGGCGATCCTCGATCTCCACGGCGTGCGCAAGCCCGGGTCGCGCCTTGTCGTCACCGGGTGCCTGGCCGAGCGCTCTGGCGAAGAGCTCGCAGCCGCGCTCGGCGAGGTTGATCTCGTCGCCGGTTTCGGCGTGCCCGTCGAGTTGAAGACGGCTCGGCGCGTCGTGCGGAGCGGGCCGAAGGTTTCGTCTCCTGACGCTTCGCTGAACAGCTTCGACCTGTTGGAGCTCCCGCGGCCACCCTCGAGCTCACCCTGGGCCTACGTCAAGGTTGCCGAGGGTTGTGACAGACGATGCGGGTTCTGCGCGATCCCATCGTTTCGGGGCAAGCAGCGCTCGAGACCGCTGGCCTCGGTCCTCGAGGAGATCGAGACCCTTGGAGCACGCGAGATCGTGCTCGTCGCCCAGGATCTCGCTTCCTACGGACACGACAGGACCGTGAATGCAGGGCGGCACCACGGAGAGTTTGCAGACATCGTCGACCTAATCGACGAGGCGGCACGGCGCGTCGAACGGGTCCGGCTGCTCTATATCTATCCTTCCTCCCTCAACGATCGCCTCGTCGAAGCGATCGTGGGGACAGGGCTTCCTTACTTCGATCTTTCCTTGCAACATGCCTCCGGCCGCTTGCTGCGCAGGATGCGCCGCTGGGGCAACGGCACCCGGTTCCTCGAGCGGATCCGACGGATCCGCCGGATCGAGCCTGGGGCTGCCTTCCGTTCCTCGTTCATCCTCGGTTACCCAGGCGAGACCGAGGAGGATCACGACGAGCTCCTGAGATTCATCGAAGAGGCGGACCTCGACTGGGCCGGGTTCTTCACCTTCTCACGCGAGAACGGGACACTGGCCTCCGGTCTCGACGATCAGGTGCCGAGCTCGCTCGCCCTCGAACGCTTGAGAGAGTGCTCTGAGCTGCAAGAGGCGATCACCGCCCGTCGACGCCGGCAGCTTGTCGCAACGACGAGCGAGGTGCTAGTCGACGAGCCCGGCCGTGCCCGGTCCTACAGGGAAGCGCCAGAGATCGACGGCATCGTGCGCGTGCCCCGTTCGCTTCCGAAGGGGTGGCTCGGTTCGGTCCGCTTTGTCGACGCGAACGGGACCGACCTTGAAGCCGTCCCCGTCTCCGAGCTTGTCGGTGGGTCGACCCGATGAGCCGCCGTGACACGAACTTCGGCCCGTCAGCGCTGATGACGCCTGCGAACGCGCTCACCTTTGCCAGACTCCTCGCGACGCCGCTGATGGTCGCTCTGGTAATCGCGACGGGACCTTCCACTTGGCTCCTCGCGGGCCTTTGGTTCATCTGCTCGTGCTCCGATGCTCTCGATGGCATTGTCGCGAGACGTCACGGCGCCACACGCTCCGGAGCTTTCCTCGACCCGCTCGCCGACAAGTGTGTCGTCCTCGGCGTGCTCGCGGCGCTGGCAGCCATCAAAGAGGTGAGTTGGCTGCCGGTGGTCCTGATCGCGGCGCGTGAGATCTCGATGAGCGTATTTCGCAGCTATGCGGCGCGGCGCGGGGTGTCGGTGCCGGCCCGGACCACGGCGAAGGTAAAGACTCTGCTGCAGGACGTGGTGATCGGCCTCGCCCTACTGCCACCAGTCGGCCTGCATCACGCGAAGATGATCGGCTGGGCGCTCTGGTTCGTCGTCGCGATCACGCTGTGGTCCGGCTTCGAGTATCTGCGTGACTCGCACAAGTTGCTCGCGGGCAGCGACGCGCCGACGCACGGAGACGTCGGCCACCACGTCGCTTGAGCACCGCGAGCCGAGCCGGAGGACACTGATGCGGGCTGAGGTCGTGGCAGTCGGGACGGAGCTCCTTCTCGGCCAGATCGTCGATACCAACTCCGCCTGGATCGGCGAGCAGCTGGCCCTGTCGGGTATCGACTGCAACTTCCAGACCAAGGTGGGCGACAACGTCGCCCGTATCGCCTCGGTGCTGCGTGCTGCTCTCGAGCGAAACGAGGCGGTGATCGTCTCTGGGGGCCTCGGGCCGACTCAGGACGACCTCACCCGGGAGGCGATCGCGCTGGTGATGAATGTGCCACTTCGAAGGGATGCCGCCGTCCTGAACGCCGTCAGGGGCCGCTTCGTGCCACGTGGCCCGAACCGGACGATGCCGGCCAACAACGAGCGGCAGGCTGACGTGCCCGAGGGAGCCGCCGTCATCCACCAGACGATGGGCACCGCTCCAGGACTCATCTGCCCCGTGGGTGACAAGGTGATGTACGCGCTTCCCGGCGTTCCCTACGAGATGCACGACATGATGGAACGAGCAGTGCTGCCCGATCTGCGGAGAAGGTCCGGCCAAGCGGCCGTGATCCGGAGCCGGACGCTCAAGACCTGGGGCTACACCGAGTCCGGTCTCGCCGAGCGAGTCGCAGGCCGCGTGGACGCACTCGAGGCCGGCGGCCCCGGTGTGCCGACCATCGCCTTTTTGGCCAGCGGCGTCGAGGGGATCAAGCTTCGCCTCACGGTGAAGGCGGCTGACGAGGAGACTGCGAACAGGGCGCTCGACGCTGAAGAAGCCGAGCTGCGCGCCCTGTTGGGTGATTCCGTGTTCGCCGTCGACGACGAGACGATGGAAGGAACGGTCGGCCGACTGCTTCTCGCGCGCTCCTTCAGCCTCGGAGTTGCCGAATCACTGACGGGCGGCCTCATCGCGGCTCGGATAGTGGCCGTGCCGGGCGCCAGCACGTGGTTTCGGGGAGCAGTCGTCGCCTACGACGCCGCTGTCAAACGATCGGTGCTCGGGGTGGCGGACGGGCCGGTGGTGACCCATGAGGCGGCGGCGGCCATGGCCGAGGGCGCGCGGCGTGTCCTCGGTGCGGAAGTGGGTCTCGCGACGACCGGTGTCGCCGGTCCGACCGAGCAGGAAGGTCGACCGGTCGGCACGGTGGTGGTCGGCCTCGTCCTGCCGGGGTCGGTCCCTGACGCGGTCGAGCTTCGCCTGCCGGGCGATCGCGAACGCGTTCGGCAACTCGCGACGATCTCCGCCCTGAACATCCTCAGGCGCCGGCTCGGAGCAAGCGGCGAGGGACCATAGTGGCCAG
>Ga0326728_10023116_pt1 | contig 11439 bp, 2 predicted proteins | sample MB3enrmetagenome_FD_207602 | JGI IMG/M metagenome (GOLD analysis project Ga0326728, IMG submission 207602) | Lab enriched peat soil microbial communities from McLean, Ithaca, NY, United States - MB31MN | ecosystem: Environmental > Terrestrial > Soil > Wetlands > Peat | place: USA: New York... | reverse complement strand
CGGCGACAGACTTTTAAGACTCCTAGGTTCGCTCGACCTCATAAGAGAAGAAGAGAAACCGCGCTTCCCCGGCCCGGGCCCCACGCGCGTTTACGCCTATTCGGGGATGGAGAAGGAGTACGAACGCTTCAGTCCCGACGCGGACTGGATGCCCAACGTCGTCATGATGGCCAAGAGCACACTGGTGTGGCTCTCCCAACTCTCAAAGAGCTACGGCCGAGATATCCGAACGCTCGACGCAATACCCGACGAGGAGCTCGACATTCTCGCCGGCAGGGGCTTCAATGCGCTCTGGCTCATCGGCATCTGGGAGCGCAGCCCCGCGAGCGCCGAGATCAAGCGCCGCTGCGGCAACCCCGAGGCTGCAGCCTCGGCCTACTCCCTCTTCGACTACGAGATAGCGGGAGAGCTGGGCGGCTGGCCCGCTCTCGAGAGATTGCGCGAGAAGTGCTCCTGGCGCGGCATCCGCCTCGCGGCCGACATGGTCCCGAACCACACCGGGCTAGACTCGACCTGGGTGCGCGAGAGGCCCGACCTCTTCATGCAAGCCGATCAGTGTCCCTTCCCGAGCTACAGCTTCAACGGCGGCGACCTCTCGGGAGACGGCCGCGTGGGAATCTGGCTCGAAGACCACTACTACGACCGCACTGATGCAGCTGTCGTGTTCAAGCGCCTGGACAGAAATACGGGACGCGTCTCCTACATCTACCACGGCAACGACGGGACGGGCCTGCCCTGGAGCGATACCGCCCAGATCGATTTCCTGAAACACGGGGCGCGTGAGGCGGTCAAGGAGCGCATTCTCCACGTCGCGCACAACTTCCCAATCATCCGCTTCGACGCAGCCATGATCACGGCGAAGAAGAGCTTCCGTCGGCTCTGGTATCCCGAACCCGGCTCGGGCGGGGACATCTCCTCGCGCAGCGAGCACGCCATGGACAGAGCTTCCTTCGACGCAGCCATGCCCGAGGAGTTCTGGCGAGAGGTCGTCGATCTCTGCGCGAAGGAAGCGCCCGACACTCTGCTCCTCGCGGAGGCCTTCTGGATGATGGAGGGTTACTTCGTCCGCACCCTGGGCATGCACCGCGTCTACAACTCGGCCTTCATGAACATGATCAAGAAGGAAGAGAACGCCAAGTACCGGGAGACGATCCGCAATACTCAGGAGTTCGACAAGGATATCCTTAAGCGTTTCGTCAATTTCATGAACAACCCGGACGAGGAGACAGCCGTTGCTCAGTTCGGCAAGGGAGACAAGTACTTCGGAGCCTGCACCCTCATGGCTACCCTGCCCGGCCTGCCGATGTTCGGCCATGGCCAGATCGAAGGCTTCGAGGAAAAGTACGGCATGGAGTACCGCCGAGCCTACCGCGACGAGGTCCCCGACGGGGCACTCCTCGAGCGCCACGAGCGCGAGATATTCCCCCTCCTTAAGCGCCGCCGCCTCTTCTCGGGCGTCGAGCGATTTCTCCTCTATGACCTCGTCGGCCCGGGGGGAGTCAACAACAACGTCTTCGCTTACTCGAACGGCGACGGGCCTGAGCGCGCGCTCGTGGTCTACAATAACGCCTATGAGCGGGCCGAGGGCCATATCCGCGAGTCCTGTCCCTACGCCGAGAAGCTGCCGGGCGGGCAGAAGCGAATGTCGCGCTCCGACCTCGCCTCCGCGCTCGGCCTCTCCCAAGCCGGCTCCAGCCGCCCCCGCTTCTGCGTCATGCGCGAGCAGCGCTCCGAGCTCTGGTTCATCCGCCGATCCCGGGAGATTGCGGAAGGCGGACTCGAGGTAATACTAAATGGCTACCAAAGCCAGGTCTTCTTGGACTTCTTCGAGGTTGAGGACGACGAGCGCGGCCTCTACTCGGCCGTGTACGACGCGTTAGGCGGCAAGGGAACGCCCGACTTCTCCGCGGCAGTGCAGGATGTGGCGCTTAAGGAAGTATACGCCCTCCTTTCCGAATTGACGCGGCCCCTACTCGCCTGGGCAGCGGGCGCCCGCGCTTCGAAAAAAAATCGTCCGATCAAAGCGTCCTTCATCAAGTCCATGGCTTCTCCCGCGCTCGCCTTCTACTCGAAGACCCGTAGTCTCATGCGCGAGGAGGCCGCGGAAGAGGGCTTGCCCGGGGACGGAACTTCGAGAAAGCCGAGCAAAAGCGCGGAGGCGATCGAGGCAGCATTGGCCAAGAAGGACGAGACGGCGTCCAAAGCGGCCGCAAAGCGCCTCGCGGCCTCGCTCAAGACGCTCGTGTTGCTCTGCGCGCCGACCAACGCAAAACCCGATGGGGAGGCCGCGAAGCTCATCACCTCGGAGCTCGCCTTGCCGGGCGCCATCGAACTATCGCTCGCCTATGCGCTGCTCGACGGCATCAAGGCGCTTTGCTCCGCAAAAGGCGAAGCCTCCCGAACGGCCGCCGAGGGAGCGCGGCGCATCGTCGACCGCTACTGCTTCGACCGCAAGCTGCGCGAGGCTCTCCGCGACACCGGAATGCCGGGCGACGAAGTATACAAAGGCTTAGCGCTCGCCAAGGCCTTGCTCTCGAAGCTCGGAAACGCCGACCCCGGAGAACCGGAGCTCGCTCCCATCATATCCTGGGCATCCGACGACGAGGAACTACGCGCGATTCTCGGGGTCAACCTCTTCGGCGGGGTCACCTGGTTCAACAAGGAACGCTTCGAGGAAGCCGCAAAAAGAGGCGCACTCTATGCCTCTCTAGGACGAGGACAAGGAGACCTCGGTGCGGCTCATTGCGCGATAGAGCTTATCGCCGCGGCCGAGAAGGCAGGCTACAGCCTCGATGCGCTCGCCGAAGATAGATGAGCCTCGGGATAGAAGAAGTCCTCAGGCCTCTCCTGCGCGACAGGTCCGTCCGCTTCGTATTTCCAAGCGAGGTATGCGCGGAAGCCTGGCTCGCCAGAGCCCTGCGCTTCGAGGATGGTCCGCGAGCACTCGAGGCAGAACGCTTCCTCGGCTGGGACAGGCTCAAGGAGAAGGCTGCCGATCGGAGCGAAAAACCTCCGGTCGACGACAGCATACGCAGAATCTTCGCCGCTCGCGCTCTCGCGGACAACGAAAAAACGCCCTTTCTTTCTTCCATATTACCGCGCCAATACGCGGGGGAATGGAAGAGCTTCGCCGGCTATGTCTCCGCGAGGCTGCCCACCCTCGGAGCCTTGCCCGCCGCTCTTCGCGCAGCGGGCATCCAAGGCAACGGGACAGGCTCTGGCGATGCACGGCTCTCGGATTGGATTGCGCTGCGCGAGCGCTACGAGGCCTTCTTGGGCAGCATCGGCCGCTTCGAGCCCTCATTCGCGCCGCGAGAGCTGCGCGAGCTGCCCGGAACGACGATCATCTTCTTCCCCGAGCTCATCGAGGACTTCGATCAGTACCGGGCCGCGCTCTCGTCCTGCCCATCCGTGCGCCTCGTGGACCTGCCCCCGAACGCGCCCGAAGTTGAGCTCCGGAGGCCGGAGACTGCCCTCGCCGAGCTGCGCGAAACGCTATCGGAGATAGGCTCCCTCCTCGACGGCGGAGAAGGCAAGGAGCCCATGGAGGCGGCGGACATAGCGATCACGGTCGCGGGCCTCGAACGCTACAGGCCCTACCTCGAGCGGGAAGCCTCCCTTTTGTCGGTGCCGCTGGCCCTGCGCTCCGGTGCTTCCCTCGCCGCTACACCGGGCGGCAGGCTCTTTGCCGCAATGCGCGATACGGCCTCCTCTGACTTTTCCTTCGACACGCTCCGCGATCTTCTCCTTTCGCCCGCCTGGCCTTGGAAGGACAGTAATATGGTGGGGAAAGCCATCATCCGCGAGGGCATGAAGCTCCATGCGATAGCCGGCTGGCCCGAGTCCGGCGGACCTGGCGAAAAACGGCGCATCGTCGACGCCTGGGAGAGAAGCCTCTCGGGGAAGAATAGATCCTGGTACCTGGTCCTTCGCTCGAAGATACGGGATATAACAGGCGCGAAGGACTTCGCGGGCCTCCTGAAATCATACAATGTCTTCAAAACCGAGTTCCTTTCGCCCGCGGGAGAAGCCTGGGACGAGGGGGCGGACCTGACCCTCGCGCGCTGCATAGTCGAGCTCGAGAAGCTCGTTCGGGCCCAGGACGAAACGAAGCTCGACGCGCCTGACGCCTTCGGCCTCTTCATGCGCGTCCTCGAGTCCACGCAATATGTAAGCGCAAAAGGGCAGGCAGGAGTAAGCGTCTACGATTGGCGCGTCGGGGCGGGCATACAGCCCAAGCGCCATTTCATTCTCCACGCCTCGCAGGAGGCGCTAGTAGCGCGCTACCGCGGCTTCGATTTCTTAGGCGAAGACCTGCGCGAGAAACTCGGATCGGACCGCGACGCGGCCGGTGATTTCATCGAGGCTTACGCGCGCTCGGGCGAGAGCGTGAGCTTCTCCTGCCCGCTAGCCGGCTTCGACGGCGAGGAAGCGGCGCACGGTAGCCTCGTTTCGCTGTCGCGGGGCGAAGACACGGAGGGCGGGACGCGCGCCGCGAATGCCGATAGCGGCTATCGAGAAGAAGCCTTATGGCTCTCGGGCAAGGGAAGCGCACCTTTCCGACTGCACAAGGCGCAACGCGACGGCCTCGCCGCGGCCGAAGCTGCGCATGCGGTCGTCTCGGGAGAGGGCGCCTACCTGGAGCCCATGACCGCCGCGAAGGCGGCCTCTCGCCTCGTCCGCCCGGGCGAGAGCAACATGAGCCTCGACGCCACGGCCATCGACTACTACCGCTCCTGTTCCTACGCCTACCTCTACCTGCGCCTCCTCGGAGCCGGTCCCGAGGCCTCGGGCATTAGCTTCGTCGACGCCTTCTTCCTGGGCGACGTCTATCACGCCGCGCTCGAGGCTCTTTTCTCGCGCATCAAGGCCGAGGACGGTCGCTTCAGGCCCGAGCGCGTCGACGCCTACCGTGGCTTCCTCGGGAGCTGTCTCGGTGAAGCCTTCGGCCGCCTCGCCGAGAAGCGCGGAGCCTTCGTGGCGGTCGTCCTCGAGGCTTACCGCGGCAGGCTCGAGGCATATCTATCAGGCCTCCTCGAAACCGAGCTCGAAAGGTTCCCCAACCTGGGGATCTGTGCGCTCGAAGAAGAGCTCGAGCTCGCCTACCCAGTCTTCGCCCAAAGCGGGCCGGGTTCGATGGGAGTCGTCCTCCGCGGCAGGATCGATCGCATATCGCGCTCGGATAAGGGCGCGGTCATCGTCGACTACAAGAAGGGCAGGATCCCCGAGCGCTCGCAGGTCGCGCCCGACGAATCCGGGAGCATAGCGGAGGCGCAGATCCCCTGCTATCTCCGCCTCGTGACTTCTTCGGGCGAAGAGCTCGACTCGGCCTGGTACATCTCCATTGAGGGCAACGACCGATTGCCCTCCGGCTCCGCGGTCCGCGCCTTCGGCGACCTCGACGCCAAAGGCAAGGGCTCCTACGTAGGCCGTGAAGAGCTCGAAGGCCTCCTCGCATCTTTCGACGCCTCGCTAGGCGAAACAGTCAGGGGCATTGCGGCCGGCTCCTATCCCCTCGCGCCCAAGGATACGCAGAAGGATGCCTGCCGAGACTGCGGCGCGAGGGGCATCTGCCGCGAGCGCTACGCGCTGCGCTTTGGCCAGGGAAGCGCCGCCTCGGTGCGAAAGGACGGATTGTGAAAGGCGCGCGCAAATACAAACGAGCGGAGGAACTCGAGGGCGAGCAGAGGGCGGCGGCCGAATCGACGACAAATGCGGTAGTCGCCGCGGGAGCGGGCTCGGGCAAGACAACGGTACTCGCAGCGCGCTACGTCCACCTCCTCGAGACTGCACGCCTCGAGGGCGGCGAGCGCCTAGAGCCGCGCAACATCCTGGTGCTCACCTTCACGCGCAAGGCTGCGGCGGAAATGTACGGCCGCATCTACGGCTCTCTGGCGGAATCCGCGGCCCTCGCCGAGGAGAGAGCCGCAGCGGCGAGCTCGACGTCCCAGGCGGCCGAGCTCGCCGCTCACCTCAAAGGCTGCCTCGCGCTATTCTCGCAGGCGCAGATATCGACCTTCGACTCCTTCGCATCGCGCATCGCCCGCTCGGGATCGGCGCGCTTCGGCGTGGCTCCCGACTTCTCGGTAGACGAGGAGGCGGCGCACAAGGCCGCCTCGGAGCTCGCCCTTTCCTTCCTCCTCGCGCATCGCGAGGAGGAAGCGATGCGCGACCTCGTCTCCGCCCTCGGGCTCGGGGGCGCCCAGGATGATGTGCTAGCCGACCTCGCGCTCAAGCGAATGAGCATATCCTCGCCTCCCGACTTTGCCGCCTTTCACGCTCTCCAAGCGAAACGCCTTAGTGGTATGCTCGCCGAATCCCGACAGAGAATACTCGCGATGCGCGACGCAGTCCTAGATTATTCCGGGACGAAGACCACCGAGACATCCAAGCGCTGGCTCGACGCCATGGCGGAGAATCCCGGCGAGGACGAAGCGGGCTTCCCCGCCTTCATCGCGCGATTCGACGGCCTACGCAAGCCGGCCTCCAATTCGAAGGACGAAGCCTCGCAGTTCCTCTCCGATTCGGTGGAGGGCATCCGCGGGGCCTTCGACGCCTATCGGAACATTGCCATGACGATGGAGGCCCATCCTTCGCGGCTGGCCCTCTATGAGCGCCTCGACGACTTCCGAAAAGAGTGGGACTCGTCGCGCAGGGCGGCCAAGGTACTCACATTCCGCGACGTCGCCGTCCTCGCCCTCGACACGCTCAAGGCCGACGATGAAGTCAGGCGCTACTACCAGGGCCTCTACCGCTACATCATGATCGACGAGTTCCAAGACGACGACGAGCTGCAGAAGCGGATCCTATTCCTCCTGGCTGCGAGCCCTTCTTTCGAGTCATCGCGTCGTCCTAACACGCCGCGCCAGAACAGCGCCGAGCCCACGGCAGGCGACCTCGTCCCATCGTCTCTCGCCCGCGAGCCGCAGGCTCGCGACCTCGTGCCGGACAAGCTCTTCTTCGTCGGCGACGAGAAGCAATCGATCTACCTCTTTCGTGGCGCAGACGTCTCGGTATTCCGGAGGCTGTCCACCGAGCTCTCTCCGCTCGCCAGCGGCCTACGTCTTTCGCGCAATTACCGCAGCGAACCGGGCGTAATCGACATGATCAATGCGATCTTCCCCGATGTCATGGCGAGCATAGATCCCGAGAAGGGGCACGAGGATTTCGAGGCGCGATTCGAGAGCCTCGAGCCCCGGGCGTCGACGCCGGGCGTCACGAGCCGCTTCATCTACCTGGAGTTGCCGCGCCGCGATCCCTCCGATGGCCATGACATGCGAGACTCGGCCGAGTGCGAAGCCTGGGAAGTCGCGCGCATCGTGCGCGACGCTGTAGAGTCGGAGAGTTTCATGGTCGCCGACCGAAAATCGGGGAGGGCGCGGTCGGCCCGCTACGAGGACTTCGCCGTCCTCCTCCGCTCCACCGGCAACCAAGTCCACTTCGAGAAGTACTTCCGTCTCTACGGCGTGCCTTACGGCTCGGAAAACGCCTGTGGCCTCTTCTCCGAGGCGGTCGCCTGCGATCTGTACTACGCCCTGCGCCTCGCCCTCTATCCCGACGACCGCAACGCACTGGCCGCCTACCTGCGCTCGCCTTTCGCCGGCCTCTCCGACGAGTCCGTCGCGCGCATCCTCTTGTCGAAGCGCGATGCATCCGTATCTGCGGCAGGCACGCTGAAAGAGGCAACTCTTCTCCTTGGCGAGGAGGAGCGCGGCGCCCTCGCGCGAGGAGAAGCTACCATGGCGGAGCTCTCAGGGCTCATCGACCGAGAGTCCATAGCCTCCTGTCTCTGCCGCCTCTGGTTCGAGTGCGGCTATCGCGCCGCTCTTCTACGCGACCCCGTGGCCTCGGCTTTCGAAGAGCACTTCGAACTTCTCCACTCCATGGCCGTCGACGCTGACTTAAAGGGCAGGCCCTTGGCCTCCTTCGTTGCAGAGCTCGAGCTCCTCGTGGGGAAACCGGACAAGCTCGAGGTGAACCTCCCGCGCGAAAGCTCGAGGGGTGTGCATATCATGACGGTCCACAAGTCGAAGGGCCTCGAATTCCCGATCGTCATCATTCCCCAGGCCAACAACGTAGGGCAGGACAGCTCTTCACGCGAAGCCTGGTACTGGGAGGACGAACTGGGGCCGACCTTCAGGCCGCCTGCAGGCAGGGGGAGGAAATCGAAAAATGCATTCTTCGAAGCCTCGAAGGAGCGGCGAACGGCGATGGAGAGGGCAGAGCTCAAACGCCTCTTGTACGTCGCCCTTACTAGGGCCGAGTCCCATATCATCGTAACCGCGACGGAGCCTCGATCGAACGACACTGCGGGAAAAAGCTTCCGTGGCCTCCTCGCGGGGCCCCTGAGCCTCTTTGAGCCGCCATCCCCCCTAGTTCACGGCGATGGCGAGGTCCAGGCGAGTGCCAAGGTCCCCGAGGCTTTTGTCTCGCTCGAAAGCTTCGGTGAACTCACGGCCCTCGCATCGGGCGCCTTCGTCGGCAAGATTCCCGAGCGCAGCGACCTCGAATACTTCAACCTCGTCGCGGGCTCGCGCAAGGGCAAGCTCCCGAAGATCGATTTTTCCGGGATTCCGCTCGTGGAAAGGACTGTGGTGAACGCATCGACCTCGGTTACCGCCATAGCCGAATGCTACGAAGATAAAATAGCGCCCGGCGAGGCTCCTCGAATCGAGCTCTCCACCGATCCCGCCCTCGAGATGCCCGCGGGACTCCAGAGCGACACATGGGGCAGCCTCGTCCATGCGGCACTCGAGGCGGCCTTGGGCCAAGGAAAAACTGCCGGCCGCAGTCTCGAGGCGCTCCAGAAGGCGCTCGAGGACAAACTCCCATCCGTAGCAGCAGCAGAGGCGGCCGTGCGTCGCGCCAAAGCCTTGACGAAAGTCTTCCTAGATTCGGAACTCGGGCGCCGCGCCCTCGTATCCGAAGAGCGGAAGGTCGAGCTGAAAATCGCTATTTCGCTGAAAGACGATGCATCGCCTAACGCAGGCCCCCATTCTATCGGTCCCCGCTACGCGAGGGGAAGCATCGACCTCGCATTTGTTGAGTCGGGCAAGGTCGTCATCGTCGACTACAAGACCGATGCCTACATGGCGATGGGCGCCCACGAGGTCCAAGTGGCTGCCTATGAGAAGGCGGTCGCCGATATATTCGGACTGCCTACCGAGGCCTGGCTTTTTTATCTATACGGCGGAGGCCGAGCGGTCCGGATAGACTCAGAAGTCGGAATACCGGCTTTGGCGGCGGCTATTCGCTTGTCGCGCGATTAATTTAAGTGTATAAAATGTATAGATATAACCGTAAAACAATGCAAACATACACGAAAGAACTCTGCAAGTTATTCCCTTGAAATGGTATAACGCTGCATGCCGAAGCGTATGTTCGCGGTTTCATTTTTCTCGTGTTGCTTTCTTTTTTGGATAGTCCCTCGATTCCTCGATCACAACAAGCTTCGATGTGCTAGAAATGGCTTGCGCATCCTTGCTCTCAGCCTATAATTGAGGCAGCGTCTATGAACAACGAGAACATACTGATCGTCGAAGACGAAAAGATCATCGCGCTTGACTTGCAGAGGCGACTGGAACGCTTCGGCTATTCCGTCGTAGGCATGGCCTCGGACGGACTCGAAGCCATCAATATCGCACGCGAGCGCACGCCGGATATAATCCTCATGGACATAATGCTCGCCGGGAGCATGGACGGCATCGAGGCGGCCAAACAGATCCGCGCCCAGCTCGGTATACCCGTAATCTTCCTCACTGCCTATACCGACGAAAAGACACTCGAGCGCGCCAAGGAAGTCGAGCCCTTCGGCTACATCCTCAAGCCCTTCAAGGAGCGCGAGCTTTACACGACCATCGACATCGCCCTCTACAAAAACAGCATAGACAAAAAGCTGCGCAAGCAGGAGCGCCTCTTCTCGGCCATCCTGCACTCGATCAACGACGGGATCATCGCGACCGATATGGAGATGTCTATCTCCTTCATGAACACGGTCGCCGAGGAGATCACCGGTTGGAGCGAGGCCCAGGCGAAGGGCAGGCACGCGGCAGGCATACTCTCGCTCATAGACCAGCATAACCAGCGCGAGCTTCTCGCAGACATTCCGCCTAACGTAGACTCCAAGCCCTTCTTCTTCAGCGAGGCGATCGTCGACAATGCCAGGGGGAAAAGGCTCCTGGTCGACGGCTCGATCACGCGCATCCACGAGAAGGAAAACGAGGCCGACGGCTTCCTAATAACCCTGCGCGACATCACCGAAATCAAGCGCATGTCTGATACGATCGACTACCAGGCTAGCCACGACAGCCTCACGGGCTTATCCAACCGAGATGAGTTCTCCTTCATGCTTGACGAGCTCCTAAGCAGCCCCAAGACCTCGACCTCTCAGCACGCCCTTCTCGTTATCGATATCGACCGCTTCAAGGCGATCAACGACACCTGCGGGACCTTGGCCGGCGACGAGCTACTCCGGCAGATAGCTGCGCACGTGCAGGCCAACATCTCGCGCAAAGACATCTCCGCCCGCATCGGCGGGGACGAGTTCGCGATAATCCTGCGCGACTGCGAGCCCGAGGACTCGATCAACGTCGCGCGCCGCCTCAGAGAAGCGGTCGCGATGCGCAAGTTCGCTTGGCAGAGCTCCGTCTTCCCGGTCACCCTCTCGATCGGCGTCGTCTCTCTCTCTCAGGAGAGCGAAGACACGCACGCGATCCTCGCCGCGGCGGACGACGCCTGCCACCTCTCCAAGGAAGAAGGCGGTAACAGGGTCAACGTCTTCCACGCCCAGGACTCGAAGTTCCAGAAGCGCCGAGGAGACATGGAGTGGATATCCAAGATCAACAAGGCGGCGGAAGAGAACCGCTTCATTCTCTACCAGCAGGCGATCGCCCCGCTCTCCGCGTCCTCGGGCCTCCAGAACAAGGCCGAGATACTCCTCAGGCTCGTCAACGAGGACGGCAGCATAGCCCGCCCGGGGGACTTCATTCCCGCGGCCGAGCGCTACAACCTCATGCCCCTCATCGATCGCTGGGTTATCAAGCACTCGATGGCGGCCTACAAGACCCTCCGCGACCGCGGCTCCCAGATCGCATCGAACCTTATCTCGATTAACCTTTCGGGCCCTTCTCTGCTCGACGAGTCCCTGGTCGACTTCATCCTCTTCGAGCTGCGGAACAACGCTCTCGAGAGCTCGAGCTTCTGCTTCGAGATCACTGAGACCGCCGCGATCCAAAATTATGCCGCCGCCACTCGCTTCATGAAAACACTAAAGGACGAAGGCTTCACCTTCGCCCTCGATGACTTCGGCTCGGGCTTTTCCTCCTTCAGCTATCTCAAGAATCTCCCGGTCGATTACCTCAAGATCGACGGCTCCTTCGTCCAGACCATAGACGAGTCCCTGGTGAGCTACACGATGGTCGAGTCCATCAACTCGATCGG
>Ga0326728_10023114_pt1 | contig 11439 bp, 8 predicted proteins | sample MB3enrmetagenome_FD_207602 | JGI IMG/M metagenome (GOLD analysis project Ga0326728, IMG submission 207602) | Lab enriched peat soil microbial communities from McLean, Ithaca, NY, United States - MB31MN | ecosystem: Environmental > Terrestrial > Soil > Wetlands > Peat | place: USA: New York... | reverse complement strand
AGCGCTTCGTTGAATCCACCGATTTGGTCGAACACACGCCGGCGCAACACCATGTTCGCGCCATGCAGCATCTGTTCGTCGCGCACCGTATCACCATGATCGAAGAGCGCAATCGTTCGATACGCGGCGAGCCGGGTGAGCACTTCGCGGTCACGCACGTCGGGCGGCGCCAGTACGCGCCCGATCGCCGCATCGTAATACGGATGCGTGGCGAAGAACGCCGCCATCTCCGCCATCCACGCCGTTCCGACTGCCTCGTCGTCGTCCACGAAGGCCAGCAGCGTGCCGCGCGCGACACGTAGTGCCCGATTCAGTGCGCGTGATTTTCCGGGTTGCGGTTCGCGGACATGAACGTGGCCGCTGTCTTCCGCACGCCAGTGTTCCAGCAATTCCGGAGTCACATCGGTCGAACCGTTGTCGACGACAATGATCTCGCTGCCGACCGCTGCTGCGGCGCGTGTGGTGTCGAGGCTGCGCAACAATTTACCGAGCAATGCCGCGCGGTTCCGTGTTGCAATCAGCACGGAAATCTGCAGATCGGGCGAGGCCACCATTCTTAGTCGCGAGCCTAGCAACTCACGTGGTCACGGCAAAGGCCCCCGATCGTCACGTAGCGGGCCGGGCATTCCATAACAAACCGGTGACGCCGCGCGGCGTGACCACGTGCCGCAGCGCTCACCCGCTATGCGGCACGCCGCCCCGCAGTCGCCTGAGGAAACGACGCAAGGGGATCATCTTTCGCCATCGGGTCCAGCGGCGAGCCCACCGCTCGAGGTTGTAGAGAGGCAACGCCTTGCGAATGAGCGCGAGATGATCGATTTCGCGATCATTCAGGACTGCGTCGGCAACCTCATGCAAGATGAACGTGTAGGGTGTTCTCCGAGATTCGAACAGGTGGAAGACGCCGCCCCGGTAGAATGTGCCGATCCCGTACAGAGCAACATCACCGAGCCGCCATTTGGGCACGATACACGCCCAGGGATACAGAAGGTCAACAGGCACCCCTGCCTCCAGAGCCTGGTCGTTCAAACGCTGCGCTACGTCGTTACGTTCGTCCTGGCGAAAGCTCGGGCGTCCCAAGCGATCCCATGTGCGCCGCGAAATCGCCAGGAACATGGGTGCGGCGAATAGACGATCGGGATCGATGTGATTGCTCGCCTGGGCACAGCCGAAAAGGCGGCCTTCACGGGCGGCGGTGAAAGCTTGGTCGACGATTTCCCGGTTTAGAGGAAAGCAGTCGATGTCCATGAGCAACGCGACATCATTCTCGCCGAGCCCGGCCATGAACTCGTCCAGGAAATCCCCCGGTTGGACTCCGGTCCGCCCACATTGGTCGATCTGCAGGTCGAAATGCTCTAGCACGCGACGCTGGGCGCTCACCACGCGATGATCGACGTTGTCCCAGTACATCGAGACGATATGGTCCATATGCGATAATTTCGCCAGCGCAGCACGTTGGGATACCCGCATGACCTAGCGATTTGTGCGCGGCAAAACCAGCTTTACCCACGCGAGAATCGTGGTGCCGTCGCCCGCGTTTTTCCCAGCCGCCCTTCAAACAGGGCAACGAACCCTGGCGGGGGACCCGTCCAGTCGGTGATTTCACGGTCCGTGTCGTCTACGTCCTCAGTTGCCATATGTGTTGTGCTGACATCGCCATCTGACGCTAGCGGACCAGACCATGCCCAGGACCGATACGACTGCGGGAGTTACGGGCGGCGGCTCGCCGAGGTGTAATCGAGAATGGACGAGAACCCCCACCGCAAGCGCAAGATCTCCCGGCTCCGGATGACGCGCCCTCGCGCTCGCATGTGTCGACGTGTATCGCCGAGAAGGCCGAACCACGCACACCCTAACAGACCGTCGAGAAATCGACGCACGGTGGTCCACGTACCGTCGGGCTTCACTAGAAAGCTGCTGCGTGCCAGCCGGAGATGGCGTTCCCGGAAGTGCTGCATCGTCAGTCGGTCGGGATCGACGTCGTGGTAGGCGATGGCGTCCGGCATGTAGCCGATGCGGAAGCCGGCCTCGCGAATGCGTCGCGATAGATCCAGGTCCTCACCAAAACCGCTCGCGCCCGGACCCAGACGCTCATCGAACGCTCCGGTTCGGTCCATGACACTGCGGCGCACCACCATGTTGCACCCATACACTTCCGGCCAGTCGCACACCGCTTGCCCACGATCGAAGAGCGGCAGCGTCGCGTACGCCCGGATGCGTTCAATGAGGAGGGCATCGGTAACGGTTGCTGGCAGGAGGACGCGGCCCATTGCCGCGCCGTACTCTGCGTGTGCAGCAAAGAATGCAGTGATCGCGCCCAGCCAGTTAGGTGCGACTTGTACGTCGTCGTCGAGGAACGCAAGCAGGGCCCCCCGGGTTTGGCTGAGCGCCGAGTTGAGGGCGCGTGCTTTTCCCGGTCGCTCGTGTCGTAGCACAACCCGTCCGAGGCTACTCGCCGCCCAGCGGTCGAGCAGCGTCGGGGTCTCATCCCCGGAGCCGTTGTCGACAACAACGATCTCGCTCGCGACTGCCGGCGCCGCCGCCTGCGCCGCGGCCAAACTGCGCAGCAGTTCCGCCAGAAGAGCGGCGCGGTTGCGTGTGGCAACGAGCACAGAGACTGCGGGCACGGCGGCCCGGTCCGTATAAGGAACGACGCCGAGACTAATACCACTGCCCGGGTGTTGCCAAGTTCCGAGGGGGGGAGTTGATTGGCCGGCGTGCACATCGGCGTTGTCGGCGGGATATAGGGCCGGACGTGACGGTTTCGCACGGAAGAGGCCGTGCGGAGTCATCGTCATGCGCGCGGCGCGGTTGGCGTTGTACAGCGCCTGGTTCGCCACGCAGTCCTCCGGCCGCACGTAAGGCCGCGGATGCTCGAGATGAAAGACCGGTGCCGTGTAGCGCAACGAACGCGGCATGATGCCCACGGCCTGCAGACGGTGGCCGAAGTCGGCGTCTTCCAAACCGTAGGTGAAGCGCTCGTCGAAGCCGGCAACGAGATGCACGTAGTCGGCGAAGGTCGATGAGTTCTCGCCGCGCCAGCCGGGTGGGCGCTTGACGTTGCGGTCGAACAGATAGCGCAGGCCGGGCACGCGACCGACGATCAGGCGGCGCCGCTTCTGCACGCCGCCCCACCACACTCCGATGCGTTCCAAATCTCCCCGCGCCACCGATTCCGCCGTCAGCCGGTCCGTCAACTCCTGGCTCAGCAGCACTTTGCCGCCGGTGAGGTAACGGCGGGGCTGTGCGGCGCGGACGTGCACCGCCAGCGTGTGGGAGGGCGCGACGCAATCGCCGTCAAAAAAAACCAGGTAGTTGCCGGTCGCGGCCAAGATCGCCTTGTTGAGGATCGCGCACTTGCGGAACCCCTCGTCCGGCTGCCACACATGACGCACCGGAAACGGTGCGGTGCGCGCAAACGAGTCGAGCACCGCCTTGGTCTCCGGGCCGCTGCCGTCGTCGGCGAGCACCAGCTCGAAGTCGCGCACCGTTTGGCGCGCCAATCCGGCAAGCACCAGCGCCAGCGCCCGCGGGCTATTGTACGTGGTGACAATGACCGACAGACGCAGTCCGAATCGTCCGACTGCTCGCACGGTGGCTCCTGCCGGCCCGCCTAGTCAACCCCAGTGGCGCTGTCAAGGCGCCGTCTCAACGCACCGGGGCCGAAACCAGAACAAAGCAGCGAGAAGAAGCAGCGCCCACGTCCCGTCTTTGGACCCGTTGTTGATCACGAGCAGATCCGCAAACGGCCAATCGACCATGGCCGCCGTGAGGCTGCGTAGTAAATCGGTGAGCAGCGCTGCCCGGTCGCGCGTCGCAACCAGCACCGGCACATCAGGTTCTCCCCTCAACGTCATGCAGCGATCACACCTGACCGTCCCCACTCCACCAACTGACGATGCGCCACGCGCCCTCCGAGTGCCTGGTCCAGGGCCGTCAGCGGCGACCCCTCGGCAGCAGATTCCACATCCAGCCCGCCACCCCGCCGACGGTCACGGCGGCTGCAAGCGAGCGACGGAAGGCGGCGTCGGCCTCCGTGCGCCAGCCCATACGGGCCAGCCGGCGCCCGGCCCGGGCGAAATGGCGCGCCAAGACCAGCGGGGGCAGGTCCGGAATCGCCCAGCTGGGTAGCGCATACTGCTCGGGAGCAAGCGCAGCAATGTGCTCGCGGTACGCCGTCCACACCGCGGCCATGAACGGCGCCGCCAAGGCGCCCCACTTCGCCACGAACCGGTCCCGATTCGCATCCACCAGTGCCTCCACGGAAAGATTGTTGGCGGCGTGGCTGGCCGCGCCGATGTGGTGGATGAAAACATCGTTGGCGACGATGTTCCGGTACCCGGCGCGCAAGGTGCGCGCGGCGTAATCATCGTCCTCGAAGTTCGCCGGCCCAAATTGCTCATCGAATTCGCCTACGCGTTCGTAGACGTCGCGCCGCCACAGCATGGCGAAGCCCACCACCCGCGGGAGTTCGAACCAACTGCCATCGGCAAGTGCCCCGTACCGCCGCGCGAACACCGGGAAGTCGGACACGTCATCGTAGTCCGGCGCCAGCGCCTGCGGCCCACTCACAGCGTTGGTGCGGCAGCCCACCAGGCCGGCACCGGGGACCTGATAGGCCGCGCGCGTCATGCGCGCGAGCCAGTCGCCACTGACGATCACATCGTTGTTCAGCACCATCAGGCAATCGCCCGTGGCCACGCGCAGCCCTTGGTTCCAGCCGGCCGCAACGCCGCGATTCACCGCATTCTTGATGACGCGGACCCCTTGTTGCGCCAGCGAATCCAGGTAGGCAGGCGTGCCGTCGGTCGAGCCGTTATCGACGATGATCAGTTCGTGCGGTTGTCCCGTCGTGGCGCGGACGCTCGCCACCGCGGGTTCCGTCAGGTCGAGGCGGTTATAGGTCAGCATGACGACCGACACGCGGACGTCGTGGGTGTCGGACTGCGCCGTCTGCGCACGAGCCACCAGAAGAAACCCGGCGGCGTAGAGATCTTCTAGCTGCACGTCGGGGGGCAGGGGCAGGTCGGGCGGTATGCGCCCGCGTTCGGCAGCACGGCGATCCGTCTCGCTTACGTACAGCGGGACCAGACGCTCCAGCGCGAAACCCGCACGCCGGACGAGATCCACCGCCGTGCGGCGCGTGAAGAACCGCAGGTGGGTGTGATTGAGAACGCCATCGGGCGCGTACGTGAAGCGGCCACGCAGGAGATCACGCACCACTGCGTGATGCTGCACGTTCGGCAGCGAAATGACTATGGTGGCGTTCGGGGCCACGCAGCGGGCCAACGCTCGTAGGGCAGCCCACGGATCAGGGAGGTGTTCGAGGATGTCGGCGGCGATCAGCGTATCGAAGTACGCCGCCGGAAGATCCCCGATGACCGCTTCGACGCTTCCGTCGAGCACGCGATCGAGTCGTTCCCGCGCTTCCCGGGCCGCGTCGGGATCGCGTTCGATACCCCAGACCTCGCATTGCTGGCGGCGGCGCAGCCACTCGCCGAGTACACCGGCCCCGCAACCGACATCGAGAATACTGCGGGCGCCGGTCGGGATCTCTGCCAGTATTTCCTGTCGCAGATAGCGGAAATACGCGGTCGGACGCAGCGGGATCACAAGGCAGAGCATGGCGTACGTGTCACCAGAGATCAAGGCGTGGCGGTAGCGTTGCGAAGGAGTAGGGCGGTACTGCTCAGGCGCGCCGGTAGGCGCGCGGGTTGAAGAGGCGCTTGAGCGGCAACCCGCGGAGGTGCTTGAGTGCGTAGCGGGTGCGGTTGCAGCGGCGGTCGGGCCGGAGCGCAAACAGGCGGTGCCGGTGGCGCAACATGAAGGCCGTCAACTCCGGACAGACCCAGTGGCGCTTCCACCCCAGCCACAGCCGCAGCGTGGTGGCAATGAAGGCGGTGTCGGGCGCCCCGGCGTAGGCGGCAGCGGCACGCAGGCGGCACTCGGTCTCTTCCACCGCGGCGAGTCTGTGACCGTTCGGCCTCGACGCGGACGAGACATGTCTCTGGTGGAGGACGTCCGTGACGGTGAGGGAATGCTGCCGATAGCGTACCAAGGGCTCGGGGACGTATTCGACGGGACCTGCGCAGGTGGCCACGAAGCCCAGCCACCAGTCGTGGTAGACGCCCGCCGGTATGGGAAGCCCTCGGTTCAGCAACGACCGCTTGAGCAGGAGCGCGTGCCCTGAGATGCAGGTGCCGAAGAGAAAGATGGCGGGGTCGTCGACTCGCCGCATGACAAACCGGTCGGACATGCGAAGCCCCAGCGATCGCCCCTGCTCGTCGACCAACTCCGAGTCACAGTAGGCGCCAGGGGCTTCGCCCATCGCGCGCTCGAGGATGCTGAGCTTGGTCGGGAGCCAGATATCGTCTTGGTCGCAGGGCGCGACGAGATCGCCGTGGCAGAGGCCTATCGCGATCTCGAAGTTGTGCCGGTAGCCGACGTTAGTGGGGTTCCTCCGGACGCGGATGCGGGCGTCGCGCGCGGCGTATCCCTCGAGCAGTGCGAAGCTGCCATCTGCTGAGGCGTCGTCGACGGCGACGAGCTCGATTCGTGGATAGTCCTGGGCTAGCACCGAGTCCACCTGCTCCCGCAGGAAGCGCTCACCATCGTATGTGCATAACGCGATGGAGATCAGCGGTGGCGTGGACATCGCTGCGCGTTACGCCAGAACCCAGCACACCCGTCGCGCCGTCCGCCGCGGCCGCGCGTTCCAGATGAAGCCTGCAGCAGTGCCAAGGGTAATGACCGTGCGCAATGAGCGACGAAAGGCGCGCGGCGACCCGTAGCGCCCGAAGCGGCGGCCGACTTTGGCGAGGTAGCGGGCAGCCACCCGCGGCGGTACGTCGGGAACCACCCAACCTGGCAAGACGTATTGCTCAGGAGCCAGCAGCGCGATGTGTTCGTCGTAGCGGGCGAAGCGCAGAGCGAGCGCCGGGGCGCCCGCCGGGCCCCACTTAGCCAGGAAGCGGCGGTCCTTGTGCTTACCGATCACCTTCACACTCGCGGCAATGGCAACGTGGCTGGCGGCACCCACGTGATGGATGAAGACATCGTTGGCCACGATGTTGCGACAGCCCGCCTGCAGCGCCCGCATCGAATAGTCGTCATCCTCGAAGCTGGCAGGGCAGAATTGCTCGTCGAGCTCGCCGATGCGCTCATAGACCTCGCGCCGCCAGCTCCAGGTGGTCGAGGTATGCGGGCGTGTCGCATTCGATCCCCCACACCTCACACGCCTGGCGCTGCCGCAAACGCTCGCCCAATACTCCCGCACCGCAACCGACGTCGAGAACGGTACGCGCGCTGGCGGGGATCGCTGCCAGTATCTCCTGCCGGAGGTGGCGGAAATAGACAGTCGGACGGAGCGGAATCACAGACGTGAAGATGGCGTACCCTGCAGTAGCAGTCAAGGCGCGGCACCGACCGCCGAGTGACGTGACAAGCCGTACGGCGTGAGGGTCATCCGTGCCGCCCGGTTGGCATCGTAGGTCGCGCGGTTGTCGTCGACATCTCCCGGCCGCACGTACCGCCCGGAGACGGGAACTTTACAAGCGCCATGTTCCCATGTTAGGCGAGCCGACGAAAAAGACTTGGACGTGCCGAGCTCCCTGCCGGCAGTGCGTGGCTGGCCACCGCATCGCGCGCTTGAGGGGGCTCGGGCGCTCGTTCGCCGCTGCGTATGACCCGGTCCAAATCCACCGCACCTGTCGTCGGGGTATTCGTGATCGGCGTGTTGCTGCAAACGTTCCTGTGGGCACGGGCATGGGCGGCACATTCGCAGACGGAGCATCTCCGTCTGGGCCTCGCGAGCGATCAGGTCTATTTGCTCAGCGTGGGCCAGGAATTCGCGGCCACGCGGCAGTGCCGGCCGACTTCGAAGACGATGTCTGGGGGCGGGTCGATACCGGGATGTTTCCTCCAAATGGTCGTGGGCCTTCCGCTGATCCTGTGGCCAGATACCCGAGCGCCGAGTCTCGTGGTCGAGATGTCACACTTGGTGGCGGGGATCATCCTGGCGATCTTGTTGACCAAGGCTTTGGGCGCACGGGTTGCCACACTGTATCTGCTGATCTTCTGGCTTTCGCCGCAGCGGCTTTTTCACTCCGGGTTCATCTGGGATCCCGCACTGATGTTGCTGCCAGCTGCTGTGCACTTGTGGATCTGCTGGACGTTGCGGGCGCACCCTTTTGCGCCGGCGTCGCTGGCCCTGGGGATGCTGCTCTTGCTCACACCACAGATGCATGCGTCGAGCATGATCCTTCTCGTGCTCACCGCGCTCCTGATTGGGAAGAAATTGATTGCGGTCAGCTGGCGATGGGCTCTGAGCGGAGGGCTGATCGGGGCGATAACGCTCCTTCCCACAATCAAGGGCTATGTCGACGGACCCTCCGCGTCGAGTTTGCCGACCAAGGGGTTCATTGGACGGGGGCTGCTGTTCGTGTACCCGTTCCTTCGCGGCGTGCTGTTCTGGTTTCGGCTCGGTTCGTTGGATTTCGGCAGGATGGGAAAAAACGACTCGGTCTTCTGTCTCAATCCCGCCATCAGCGGCAGTCCTGGGAACGATATCCTCTGTGCCTCCCTGCACGTTCTGTCTGCACTGTCCGTCGCTTCCGTCGCCTTGGTGATCATCGCGTCGTGGTGGTACTTCAGGGGCGGATGCACCGATCCTCGCACCAGTGAAGGCGATGCCACATGGGTGCGATTGTACGTGCTGAATTGCTTCTATGCCGTTTGCATCTCCGCCGCCCTGTCGCCGGTCACGATTCAAACCTGGCACGTCCTCATCGCCATGCCTGCGGCATGCATTCCGGTGGCCGTCTGGCTTGACAACCTGTGGTCGCCATCCAGCCGCTGGCTGCGTTGGGTCGTGATCCTGTTCTTGGTGCTGCGCATCCCCGATGTGCTGTTCTTGGCCTACGGCCACCCGATCTACCGCGTGTTGCCGGCGTCCGTGATCGAGACGATCCGCAAATAGGGCGGCACTACTTTGACGCACGGGACTCAAAGCGGGCAAAGCTGGCTCGCCGGCATAGCTCCCAAACTTTACAATCGTTATGCGCCGTGTTAAGCAATCAATCCAATAGAAAATGGAGGAAAGATGGGGATAGCTCCCGAACGGACGAAGGAGCTGATTGCGCAGTACCAGCTTCATGGATCGGACACGGGCTCTCCCGAGGTGCAGATCGCGCTGCTCAGTTCGCGCATTGACTACCTGACGGAGCACTTCAAAGTTCACAAGAAAGACCACCATTCGCGTCGCGGCCTGCTCAAGCTAGTCGGGCAGCGGCGGCGGCTGCTGGACTATCTGAAACGGCGGGAGTTCGAGCGCTACAAGAGCGTGATTGATCGGCTGGGGATTCGGAAATAGGGCATTCGCCCGGCTCGTTCCCTTTTGCGTCTTTCCCTCCCATACGAGGGCCGCCAGCCTGAAGGCTGCACGGGCCGGGGAGGTCGTATATGTACCGGAAAGTTGAGATTGAGTTCCACGGGCGCCCGTTGTCCATCGAGGTCGGGCGCTTGGCCAAACAGGCGGACGGTGCCGCCTTGGTGACCTATGGCGAGACCGTGGTGTTCGTCACCGCCGTCGCCGCTAAAAGCGGCCGCGAGGGCATAGACTTCTTGCCTCTAACGTGTGACTACCAGGAACGCACGTTTGCCGCCGGCAAGATTCCTGGCGGGTTCTTCAAACGCGAAGGCCGGCCGTCAGAGAAAGAGGTCCTCACCTCGCGCTTGATCGATCGGCCGATCCGGCCGCTGTTCCCCGACGGCTACGCCCTCGAAACACAAGTCATCGCCACCGTGCTGTCACACGATCGCGAGAATGATCCTGACATGATCTCCTTGATCGGCGCCTCGGCGGCGCTCCAGGTGTCGGATATTCCCTTCGACGGACCGATGGCCGCGGTGCGCATGGGCTGGATCGACGGACAGCTGATCGTCAACCCGACGCAAACCCAGCTGGAGCAGACCGCCTTGAATCTCGTGGTCGCCGGCAGCCGCGAGGGCATCGTGATGGTTGAAGGTGGCGCCAAGATGCTGCCGGAAGACGCCATGCTCGACGCGCTGTTCACCGCGCACCAGGAAATGCAAGTCGTGCTCGACATGCAGGACGAACTGCAGCGCGCCGTCGGCAAGCCGAAGCGGGAGATCACCGCGGCGCCTTTCGATGAAGCGCTCTTCGGTCGCGTCAACGAGCTGCTGCGGTCGCGGGTTGAAGCGGCTTTCCAGCTCTCCGGAAAACAGGAGCGCGCCACGGCCCTCCACGAGGCGGAAGAAAACGTGGTCGCTGCACTCACGCCGGAGTTTTCCGAGCGCGCGCACGCCCTGCGTGGCATGTGCGAGGAAGTCACGCGCCGGGTCATGCGCAGCGCTATCGTCACCGACGGCCGCCGTGTCGATGGCCGCGGTCTCAAGGACATCCGGTCCATCACCTGTGAGGTCGGCGTGCTGCCGCGCACACACGGCTCAGCCCTGTTCACGCGTGGTGAGACACAAGCACTGGCGGTGGCCACGCTGGGGACCTCGGCGGACGAGCAGAAGGTCGATGCGCTGATCGGCGAGTACTATAAGCGCTTCATGTTGCACTACAATTTTCCGCCGTTCAGCGTCGGGGAAGTGAAGTTCCTGCGCAGCCCCGGCCGCCGTGAAATCGGCCACGGGGCTCTGGCCGAGCGCGCCATCGTGACGGTGCTGCCGAGTGAAGAGGAGTTCCCGTACACCATCCGCGTCGTGTCCGAGATCCTCGAGTCGAACGGGTCATCGTCCATGGCGACGGTATGCGGCGCGACGCTGTCCTTGATGGATGCCGGGGTCCCCATCAAGGCGCCGGTGGCGGGCATCGCCATGGGCCTGATCAAGGAAGGCGAGACGGTCCGTATCCTCTCCGACATCCTGGGCGACGAGGACCACCTCGGCGACATGGATTTCAAGGTCGCCGGCACCGCCGAAGGCGTCACCGCGCTGCAGATGGACATCAAGATCGGCCGCGTCACGCGGGAGATCATGCGTCAAGCCCTGTACCAAGCGCGCGAAGGGCGGCTGCACATCCTGAAGGCCATGACGGCGGTCCTGGCGCAGCCGCGCACGGACATCTCAGCACACGCGCCGCGCATCGTCACCCTCAAGATCCGGGTCGATAAGATCCGCGACGTCATCGGCCCGGGAGGCAAGGTCATCCGCAGCATCATCGAGGAGACCGGGGTCAAAATCGACGTCGAGGACGACGGCACCGTGCTGGTCGCCTCCACCGACGGCAACTCGATGCAACGCGCCATCGAGCTGATCCAGGGGATCACGGCCGAAGCGGAGGTGGGCAAGGTCTACAAGGGTATCGTCAAGAAGATCGTCGACTTCGGCGCCTTCGTCGAAATCCTGCCCGGCACCGACGGCCTGCTGCACATCTCGCAGATCGGACCGGGCCGCGTGAATCGCGTCTCC
>Ga0326728_10023112_pt1 | contig 11440 bp, 14 predicted proteins | sample MB3enrmetagenome_FD_207602 | JGI IMG/M metagenome (GOLD analysis project Ga0326728, IMG submission 207602) | Lab enriched peat soil microbial communities from McLean, Ithaca, NY, United States - MB31MN | ecosystem: Environmental > Terrestrial > Soil > Wetlands > Peat | place: USA: New York... | reverse complement strand
AGCGCCGTCGCCGAATCGTTCACCCACTTCGTCGTGTCCAACGACGTCGCATCGAAGTCATCCTCCACCAGCACAGTGTTCTTCGCCTTGAACACATCTTTCGTCAGATAGAAGCTCATCTCTGCGCCGGTCGCGGTAAAGCAGTCGCAGACATACTGCGCGGGCTCCATCTCGCCAAAAACCGTGATGTCGTTCGCCACTACTTCGCCCACGCTCAACTGCAGAGCCTCCGGACTAAATCCCGCGTCGCTGTCCGTCAGCATCCGGCTCACCACCCCCACCGGAGTCATCGTCAGCGCTCCGCCCTGCGCACTCAGCACCGCGCGCGCACCGTTGCCGATCCCGCCTGCTGCTACGCTCCAGAGCTCGCCGCTCTCTACTGTGCACGTGCTTCCCTGCGACACATCCTGAACACCCGTCACACTCACAGCCGTATTCGCCTCTTGCGACAGCGCCGCAACCGCTGCTCCCGCCGTGCGTCCGCCCATGGCAACACGTTCGCTCAGCACGCCGCGATCCAGCGCCGCCATCTCGCCCCTCGCCTGCAGCTTCACGCGACGAACCGCCGTCCCCATCGCCACTCCCGCAACGTCAATCTGCGGAGCCATCTCCAGGTATCCGCTGAACCACAGATCGCCCGAGTCGCGATAGAGCCTCACCTTGCTCCCCGCAGCCGCCGTCGCCGTCGTCCCGTTGCACACCAAATGCGCTGTCAGTCGCGGAGCCTCGTTGAGCTTACGCAAAATCACCGGCAGCTTTTCAGCGTCGAGCAACGCCGTGTAGTCCGTCTCTCCCAGCCCATTCAGGTTGTCAATCGTCAGCTTCATCTCTTCCCTCTTCACTCCGCCCAAAACAAAAGGGCGAGATTCTCGCCCCTGATTCCCGCATCACCTGCCGCACGCTCAGTACGCCGGAGTCTCCGCCGCCGGAATCGCCGACCGGTAACAGACCACCGTCTCGCCGTCGTTCGCGTCCGTCGTTGCCAGCGCGGCAAACTCTGCGTGCAGATACGCCGCGCTCACTCCGCCCTCCATCTTCGCGATTGTCTCCTCCGCCGAAGATGCCGCCTGCAACCGCGGGTAGTAGAAGTACACTCTGCCGCCGCTCTCCTCGCGCAATGCAAATACCGCCGACCACTCCTGCAGAAAGCTCGCGCCTTCGCGGTCAACAAATCCCACAACCTTCTGCACCTTCGCGCCGCTCGGCGGAGCGCCGCCCGCGAGTGGTGCATCCAGTTGCAGCCCTGTCGCTGTCACGGATGCCACGCATCCCACGTTGTAGCTCACGCGTCGCACCGCGTCGCAATCCAGTGTTGCCGTCGCCGGCACAATCGCTCCCGTGTTGCCCGTGCCCAACTCCGTCATTCCCGACGCCCAGTCCACATCCACCACCACCAGCTCGCCCACCGAGTAGGTCCCCAACACCGACGGGTCCAGCACAATCAGCGATGCTGTCGAACCAGCCTGTATCGCCACTCCGGCCTTCGCCGCTCCGCCCGACGCACGTGCCGCCGTTCCGCTACTCTCCAGCACGTTCATGTGCTGCGAACTCGCCGCCAGCGCCATCTGCAGCTTTCCCCACTCGCAGAAGTCCAGGCTCACCTGTGCCTCCACCAGCTTGCGGAACTGCGTCTGCGTCACTCCCGCCGCTCCCGTCCTCACCGCGCCCATCGTCGACTTCGCGACGCGCTTGAAGTTCCTTACCAGCCCCAGCGAAATCCATGGCGATGGCGGATTCTCCAGGTCAAACTCCACCGACGGATCGAACACCGTTCCCGTCTCTGTGCTCCGGTTCACCGGCGCAAAGTACGCGCGCACCTCTCCGAAATACTCCTGCATCCCGGCGCGCTTCATCGGCTCACCTCCGGAAAGAAGAACACCGTGACCGCAGCCGCGCGCTGCAAAACTCCGTCCGTCTCCTTCACCGCGCCCAACGCCGGGACACTCCAGAAGATGTTCTCTCCCAGCGCCACGGGAGTCGTCACCGTGTAGTCGCACTTCGCCGCGCGCCTCGGACTGCAGATCTGCATCAGCTCCGCGTCCATCGCCGTCAACGTCCGTCCGCGATCCACGCGCATCCGCTCATCCGATCCCTTGCAGCCATAGCTCACCCGGCACTCCATCTGCATCAGCGGCATCCAGGCGAAAGCCTGCACCGCCCCCTGCCAGCTCAACTGAAAAGTCTCCAGCTCCGTCGCGGCGCTCATCGGAGTCTCGTTCTCCATCGCCAGCACCGCCGGACGTGCCGCCCCATCGATCGTCACAGTCCGCGCCGGATTCACCTTCGCCAACCGTCCCGCCAGTGTCTTCAGAAACGTGTCCTTCGTCGCCTGCATTTATTCCTCGATTTCCAGCTCGTAGATCAGCTCCGCTCCGCCGAATCGTTTCACCGTCACCGACACAATCCGGTACTCTTTCTCATCCGCTCGCAGCATCGATGTCTCCAGCGCACGCGCCGCTTCTTCGCCATCCAGTCCGCCGAGCACCTTGGCCACTGTGCCGCGCGTCGTGATCGCCATCAGCGCCGAGCCATTCGGCGTTGCCTGCAGCAGCACTGGCTCCATCTCCACCTCAGCCGCCGCAGGGGCCACAATGCCGAGCCCGCTCTGCGTATTTGCCGCCGCCGTTTGTGTCAGCACCAGCCGTGCGCTGCCCGCGCTCAGCACCCGCAGCATCGCCGACGCAGCCCGTTCCAGCCCTGCCGCCTGACGCATCATGATGAAAGCCTCTGCGCCACAAGCGGAGCCAGCAGTCGCCGCACATCCGAATCAATCAGCGAGTCCCCGAAGTACTGCAGATACATGCGGTCGATCTTCTGTCGCGACACATTCAGCGCCGGAGTTGCCAGCGCGTTCTGCACCAGCTTCGCGCACGCCTGCTTCACCGCCTCCGGAATCGTCGTGTACCCTGCCGTGTATGTCACCTCCAGATCGCCCAGCGCCGGGGACAGCAGCCCATCCATCACCATCACCTCTCCGCTCGCTGCGTCCACATCCAGCGCATCCGCTGAAAGTCCAACCCAACTGCCCGGAGTCATGAACGCTCCCGCGATCTCCGCACACAGCTCTGCATCGGCGCTCCACCCTCGCTTGCGCCTCATGTAGCGCCCCCTCACCAGCACAATCGGCGACGCCGCGCCTGGGGCCGCAGCCAGCGGCAGATACGTCAATCTCACCGTTCCCGACTGTCCCAGCCTGAAGCGCTCCATGTACTGTGCAATGCCAAAGCCACTCCTCCGGCAGTGCGCGTCAATCAAGTCAGACGCCGCGCTCACCAGGCTGTCCGGAATCGACTCCTCCAGCCCATACAGCCTGTATTCATCTCCTGACAGGTATGCCATCTCCCGCTCTTCTCCCGCGCCCGTGCGCGTCTCCGTCTCTCATCGCTTGTAAAACGGGGCCTGCCCCTCGCAGGCCCCACCCTTTTCTATCGAGTCACGTTCACCTGGGCGTGTGCGTATCCGGCGCCCTTTACCACCACGCCGCCGAACTTCACCACCACCAGTTGCCGAGCCAGCGTGCCCGTCATTCCAAGCTGGAAGACTCGCGGACTTGCATCCGTCAGCCAGTGATACTCGATCAGGTCCTCGGTCACGATGTACGCCGGCAGCACCGCCGAACCGCTGCCCGGGGTGCCCGTGTACGAAAGCGTCCACTCCGGAATCAGTGGCAGGTCGCCCGCCTGTGTCGAGAGAGTCTTCACCGTCAACCCTCCGGCCACCTGCGTGGTCGAGAGCACGACGTTGAACTCCGACTTCATCTCGCGATCAATCAAATCCAGCAGAACCGGGTTCGCGTAGATCGCCGTCGGACGCACCTCGTAGCTCGAGTTCGAGACCATCGCCGCCACCTGCGACTTCAGTCCGTCCACAATGCTCTCCGTGGTCGGAACCGTCGCCACGTTTCCGCCCGCGTTGATCTGCGCCGCTGCGCCGTAGTACTGCAAACTGGTCGGAGCGCTCAGCGAAGTGTCGTTGCCGTTCCACAGCGCCACATCGTGAGTGCGCATCAACCCGTCCACCGAATCCTTCAGATCCTTCGCCTGCAGAAATGCAAACTGCTCCTGCTGACTGCCCAGCTCAATGTCGAACAGGTTGTAGTTGATCTGCGAAACCAGCGCCTTCAGCGGAACCGAGCGCTCCACCCGTGTCGGCGAGTTCACGGTCGTCACGATGTTGCGCGGATCAACGAATCCATTCGCCGCAGTCGGTGATGCAATCGCCGTCTGTTCGAAGAATCGTGAAGGATGCCCCGTCGCAGGCACGTTCACAATGCGCTGCCCAAATGCGCCGCGGCGGCGCACGATGTCAAAAATCTCCGTCTGATAGCGATCGATTTCGATTGCGCCCGGTCCCATGTAATCCGCTGCGGCGTGTAGATCCACAAATTGTGTGCTCATGCTCTCTCTCTTTCCTTTCGTTCTGCTCCCATCGCGGCCCTTTTCACGGCCCGCCCGGGATCGGTTTTCTCTTTCGCCTCTGCGCTCGGCAGAGGCGCACGTCCACACGGCTCTAGGCGATCATCCCCGCCCGCGCCAGCTCGGACTTCACCGCCATGCGCTGTTCGATCGTCAGCCCACCGAGCGCCTTGTCGAGCGCGCCTGCTTCCACCTGCACGCCCTCGCCAACCCCGCTCTTTGCCAGCAGCCGGTTCACCAGCGGAGCCACTGTCTTCCGCCCCGCTCTCTGACGCAGCTCCCGGTTCTCCTCCTGCAACCTGTTCATCTCCGCCGAAGCCTTGACCTCTTCTTCGCCGCTCTTCTCACCGGCCATCTTCTCCACCGTGGCGATAATGCGATCGATCTTCTGGTTCAGCGCCTCGTACTGCGCCTCCAGCTTTCCGATCACCCGCTCCAGTGCGCCCGCCGCATCGCTCAATTGCCTTGCGCACTCCTCCAGCGGACTCTTCTCCCCTGCACTCTTCTCTTCGTTCATCCTTTTCTCCAATAAAAAGAACCGGCTTCTGCCGGCCCGTCTCTTCGCCACTTCAACCCTTACGCCAGCTCCACGTTCGTCGCCTGGTACGCCGCCTTGTCGCGCAGCAGTACCGCCGCTCCCGTGAACTTGAAGTCCGTCGCCACCCACACCGGAGCCCCGGTATCCACCACATGCACGTCGGCAATCTCGTAGCTCATGCCCAGCTCGTCCCGCCGCCGAGCCATCGCCTGCACCACCTCCGGAAAGTCGCGTGCAAACAGGTATCCCCTTACATCCACCTTCTGCGCTCTCCCCGCCGTCGCCTGCAGATCCGCCGCCGTGATGATCCCCACCTTTCGCCGTGCATCATGACCGTTCAGCTCCGGCGTGTAATCCACGGCCATCCCCAGCAGAGAAGGCAGTGCCCGCTCCGTCGCCTTTCCCGTCAGCATCACCCGATGCCCCTTCGCGCCGCTCGGAGCCCGGTCCGACGCCACATCCGCCAGCGTCAGCACTCCACGGAACTCCCTCCGGTTCGGATGTCCCTGAACCTCCGGCATCGCCAACGCCATCGCCTCCAGCTCCACTCTCATCCCTCCTCCGTTCCCGTATCTGCCAATGGTTGCCATCCTCGCGCCGCTCTCGCCTCGCTCACCGTCAACACCCCACAGCCCAGCAGTATCTGGTCGATCTGAGCCTGCTCCATCGGGTCCATCGCATCCAGGTCGAGAAACACGAACTCCAGATCGTTCCACCCCAGCCGCTTCGCAATCGCATCCCGCGTAATATGCTCGGCGAACAGCCGCGCCGTCGGCACAATCGCCGTTCGGAACGCCGTCCCTGTCAGCTCCGAGGCAGTCGCCCGGTTCACATCTCCCTCCACTCCCAGCAGCAGCGGAGGCAGATCGAACGCCGCCGCAATCACCCGGATCAGAAACTCCTGCCACGCCATGCGCAGATCCGCGTCCGTCCCCGCTCCGAAGCGCAGCACCTCCGGCTTGTTCTCCGCCGTCAGAATCGGCACCCTGCCCGTCCCCTCGATCTCGTCCTGCCACCACCGGATCAGCCGTTCATGCTGTCCCGGGTCCAGCTCCTGCATCCACAGCGCGTATTGCACCACCGAGTTGCTCGCCAGCTTCGCCGCAAAACGATGCGCGCCGAGGAACTCATGAATCGTCTCGAACGCCACCTCCAGGCGCCCCAGCCCGAATGGCGTATAGCTCCGCGGGTTCAGCCTTATGTAGGAAAGCTCCTGGTCCTGCAGCTCCACCTTCTGACCCGACCCCAGCCCTGTTGTCTGCACATATCGGATCGATCCCGGCTCACCGTCCCAGTCCGCCCGCATCTGGATCGTCGCTCCATCCACCGGATTGAGCGCCAGCGGATGCCTCTCATCGCCTGTCAGTTGCAGCTCGATCGCACCGTAGCCGCCCACGATGATGTCCTCCAGCACCTGCTCGGCAAACGAGCGGAACGAGTCATCCGGATTCGGCTGCTCCAAGGTCTCCGTCAGCACCTGGATACGCTGCTTCATCTCCTCGTCCAGCACTCTTCCGCGCCTCGGCTGGATGCGCCATTGCATTCCCGCCACCCGGTCCTTGATCGTGTTGATCGCCTTGCGCGCCACCGGAGTCTCGGCAAAGCGCCGCAGCGCCTCTGGAGTCTTCTTTGGCAGCGCCTCTGCCCGCGCCCCATATCTCTGCAGCAGCGAGGGAATTGGCTCCGTCCTGCGCCGTTGCGACTTCTGCTCGCCGCCTCCCAGCAGCCTTTCTCCCGCCTGCCGAATCTTCTCCGCTATCTTCATTCGCTCCCCCACGCGGTTATTTCCGCGCAACAAAAAAGGACGCCGCGGCGTCCTGACGTCCTTCTCCAATTTCCCCAACCTGGCTTGTGTCAGTGGTGTGTCATCCCGAGCAAAGAATTCGGCAACCCTTGCCGAATTCGCAGTCGAGGGACCCCTATACCCAAGACTCCTTTTCCACTGAAACGAACAACGATGCCCAACAAAAACATAAACGATTGCGCCCCGCTCTCTCGCCTACTGCAATCCCATCTGCTGACGCACGCTCAGCGCGATGCGCGGCAGCTCCGCCGTCGTCGCGATCACGATCTCGCTAGCCCGCAGCGTCTCCAGAGCGAACATCGTCGCGTCATCTTCGCGCTCCAGCTCGCTCTCCACAATCGCCGTCAGCGAACTCTCTGCCTGCTCTGTCCTGCGAATTCCCTCGCGCAGCTTCGGATAGCTGAATGCCAGCACCTTCGCCGCGTTCACATCCGACTCCAGCGAGAGCGCCTGGTACAGGTGCACCGTCCCGTTCGGACGGTACGCCGCGTCGATCTTCAGCGGATCGCCCCTGTGCGTGTACTCGCTCGCCGCAACGTTGTGCCGCATCAGCCTCCACACGCCCTGCCGCTCGAACTCACCTCGCATCGTCTGGAAGATCTGCATCCGCCCGCTCGCCGTCCGTGCTCCCCGCTTTGCGCGCTCCAAATACATCTCCGCCAGCCGTCCAATCTCTTCCTGCGGAGAGTCCGCCAGCACCGCCTTCGCCTCGCTCAGCCTTATCGCGTTGGAGAACGTATCTTCCATCCGCTTCAGCAGCCAATCCCGGTTTGCGCCGCCCTCAAGCAGCCGCTCCTTGATCTCGCGTTCCAGTCCTTCCAGCATCTCCACGTCGGCCTCGGGATCCATGCAGCGCACCCGCCGCCAGTCCTTCGTGAAGCGCACGTCCGCCCAGCCGCCCGTGCTCTCGTAGAGCACCACGCCCACGTTCACGAACTCGTCCTTCACCGCGTCCGGAGCATACCGCAGCAGGAAGAACTCGCACTGTCTTCTCTCATCCCAAAACCGATCTCATCCTAACAGCCCACCCTACCTTACCCTCACCCTCTCTCTCTTTTTCCCCCACCCATTCCCTCATTGCACCACATCTCTCCATTTCGGAAATGGCTCCCTGCTCGAATTCCTGAATTGTAAAATCAGCTCTGTCAGCTTACTCCTGCGCCGCGCCAGGTTCTCCACCAGCCTTTCCAGATCGCAGCTCTCGCCGTACCACTCCGTCGGAATCTCCTCCGCGCAGCGCCACATCGTCTGCTCGTCCATACTCTCCATGTTGCCCAGCCATGGATGAAAGCTCTCCCAGCCCGTCACCTCGCGGTACACGTCGTTTCTCGCGTACACCCCGCGCAGCGGAGAGTCCGGGAACGACCACTCTCCCGCGTTGAAGCAGTATCCCTGGTCGATGAACGTCACCGTAAACTTCCGCTCCCGCCCTTTCTTCCAGAATGCAGCTTGCCGCCCATTCGCGTTGCACGTCCACTTGTCCAGCGCCAGCATCCCCGCGAACGCCCCCAGGTTTCTTACCCGGTCCAGCAGATGCTCCGGCAGGTAGTCATAAATCAGACCCTCCATCGGAGGCACCACCAGCCTTGAGCCGAACTGCAGTCCCGGCGTGCACATCTTCGAGCCATGCGGCAGCTCGAATCTTAGCTCCGGAGTATGTTCGATCAGCCACTCGCCCACCTCCACCACCTCGGTCGCCGGAACCGGCAGCCCCGCGGCCTTTGCCAGCCGCGTCGCCAGCATCTCGTTCGCCAGCACCCTTGTGTGCTGCGGGTTGTCCTTGAACTTCACCACGTAGAAGTGCCCATCCGAGCAGCGCATCAGGTGGCTCTGTGCCCCGCCCCGCATTCTCCGAACATGCTGCACCGCCGCTACCGCCAAGCCGTTCCCCCGCTCATTTCCGTGATCGCCGCGCCGGCAAATTCCCAAAGTTATACTCTATCCTGCCCAGCCCACCCTTCGTCTATCGTACGCATCCGGCTGATTACACTTTCTCGGCCTTATACCCCGACTCTCTCACTGCGAGCGCGATTGCCATCGCCATGATCGCGTCGTCGTGGCTGCCATCCGCTGCCGCCACCCTTCCATCCTCGTGACGCACAAACGTCCTGCACTCCTCCAGCAGCCTGCGGCTCATGAACAGCTCCGGATTCATCACCAGCACCGCCCCAAAGCGCTCCAGCATCGTCGGACGCGTCACCACCGTCGTCACCCATCCTGCATAACGTTTATTGCGATACACCGGCTCGTACATCTCCACCCGCTCCAGCATCGCCAGCACCGCGTAACCGTGGTTGTTCCGCTCCACCACCACCAGCCCATCGTTGTATTCGCGACCCAGCCTCGCCACCCGAGTCGCCAGCTCCTCCGGAGTGTAGTGCCCGTACAGCTCCGCGCATTGCAGTCCGCTCTCCCGGTCGATCACCTGCACGCACGCATAGTCGCCCGCGCTTCCGCCGCCTGCCGTGTCCACCCCGAGGATGTACTCTCGCCCCTTCACCGGCGGCAGCCACACCAGCATGCGTCCATTCTCACTTACCTTCACTGGACGCTCCGCCCTCTGCATTCGCTCCTCGATCTTCCTCGTGTCGAACACCGCCGCCCCCGACGTCAGGAAGCACGTCTCCGCGTCCTCTGCATACTCCTGCGCTGCCTGCTCGCCAAAGTTGCTTCTCACCTGGCGACGGAAAGCGATCTGCGCCTCGTCCAACCCGTAGCGCTCCATCAGCAGCCGTTCACCATCGTCCAGCGGAGCCTGCATCAGCGGCCGTGCCGCCGCGCCCGTCACCCTGAATCCCTCGTCCATCCACCAGGGGAAGAAGTGCCTGACGTATCCTGTCTCCAGTGCCCTCTGCCACTCTCTGTAGTAGCAGCCGCCCATCCCGTTCGCCGTTGACTCCAGCACAATCTCCCCGTCTGGTGGCACGGCGGCCCGCAGCGAAGCCAGTACATCCGCTGCGTTGGCCCCTACCGTGCCACCTCCGAGCAGTGCAGGTTCTGGATCGTCAGTCCCCTTCCGGCGTTCGCGTCTCCTGCGGTCTCCACGCGATACTCGCTGTCCAGCTCCGGAAACACCAACTGTCTCCGGTTTGACCTCGATCTCCTTAGCGCCACGCTTCCCAGGTCCTCTGGCAGATTCTCCACGAACCGGTGAACCGCGCGGAAGATCTCTTCCGCCGCCTCCTGCGTATGCGCCACCTGCACCGTCAAAGTGCCGGGCCTCGTAATCGTGCTCAAAAAGAATCTCGCCGCCACCCACGTCGAGATCCCCATTTGCCTCGCCTTGAGCACAATGTTCTTTGCCCCGCACCTTGTCTCAAAATCTCTTTGCGCCTGATTCGTTACCAGCTTCACCAGCCGCCCCCGCTTGTTGCGGATCGACAGCAGGCTCGCCGCCAGCACCTCTCGATAGCTTCCTGTCTTCGTCCTCTTGTCCAACTGCTTGCCGAATGCCAGCAGGGCCTCAAGGTCTGTTCCCCTCAAGGCCCTCTTTGCCTTTGTCCCCACCCCACACCTCACCTGGCGCACTTGGATTCACTGCTCCTTCGGATCAGCCTCAGAACCCCAGACTCATCTCCGCCTGCACCATCTCCGAGCCCCGGCCACCCGACGCCTTCTCTACCCTCTGCCAGTCCGCAGGAGACCAGTACCGCACCACCGATTGCAGCTTCACCGTCCGCTCCGTCGCTGCCGCCTTCGTCTCTGCCGTGCCCCGTGCTGCGGTCAGATACCCATCCACCACATGAATCGCCGCGTCCAGCGCACTCAGCACTACCTTTGCCTTCTGCTGACTCGCCGCGTCCTTGATCGCCAGCGCCGAGAGCAACCCTCCGTCCGCGTCGCTCACCAGTTGATCCACCACCGCTTGCAGCGCCGACCACCCGTCGCTCGAAGGCGCAGCCGCATACGCTCCGCTCACCGACTCCAGCTCCTTCAGCTCGCTCTGCACCTTCGTCCCCAGCGCCTGAATCTTCGTCGCCTCCGTCGCGTCCAGCCCCTCGGCGATCGCCATCACATCGTTCGCCAGCCCGATCACCACCGGCACATACGCGTGAATCGTGCTCGCCGCCTTCACCGCGTCTCCCTGCACACAACCCGCCGCGCCTGCCATTCCCATCGCAGCGGCCGCCATCAGAATCCATTTCTTCAGCATCTCTTCCTCCGCACAAAACAAAAGCCGCCATCCCTGGCGGCCCCTCATCCCAACCTCTCACATCCATGTGCTGTGTCTGTCATCCCGAGCAAAGAATTCGGCAAGCCTTGCTTGCCGAATTCGCAGCCGAGGGCCCCCTATCCCTACAACTATCTTCCCTTTCCCGTGATTCCAAAAAGTTGATACCGTTTAATCTTTCGCCAGCAACCCCAGCATCGCCGTCGCCATTCCGCTCATCAACGAAACAACCGTCCCCGATCCCGCATGACCCAGCGAAATCCCCTGCTGCTGCAACACTCCCAGCACCGTCGTCAACGCCAGCAGAATCCCCGCCACGCTCGTCTTCGGATGCCCCATCACCCTCGTCCAAATTTCCGCCACTTTCTCTTCCTCTCCTGTCTGTTCTTCACTGCTTTACTAGAGCGTGTTTCAAAAACACCTCCGCAGGATGATCCAGAGGCAGGCGATGTAGAAGAAGGCACGGTAGGTGGCAAGCAGATGTTCATGGCGAACCAGCAAGCGACGGAACT
>Ga0326728_10023111_pt1 | contig 11440 bp, 6 predicted proteins | sample MB3enrmetagenome_FD_207602 | JGI IMG/M metagenome (GOLD analysis project Ga0326728, IMG submission 207602) | Lab enriched peat soil microbial communities from McLean, Ithaca, NY, United States - MB31MN | ecosystem: Environmental > Terrestrial > Soil > Wetlands > Peat | place: USA: New York... | reverse complement strand
GATGGGCGTCACCTCGCGTCCCTGATTGGCGAAGACCGCGTAGGCCCGGGCCATCTTGAGCGGCGTCACGCCGATGACGCCGAGGCCGAGTGGATATACGCGGGGGAAGGTCCTCCGTATCTCGTCCGGATCGGTGACGTCGAGGAGGAGGGCCATGCGATCGATGGCGGCGTCGAAGCCGATCGAGTCGAGTATCTTGAGGGAGGGGACGATCATCGACTCGGCCAGCGCGTGCCAGAGGAGGACCGGACCCTCGAACTTGCCCTTGTAGTCCAGGGGCGTATACGGCGTGCCGTCCTCGTTGTGGAAGACGATGGGCTCGTCGTAAACGAGGCTGGCTTCCGTGAATTTCAACGAGTCTATCGCGGCCGAGTAGTACAGAGGCTTGATGCTCGAGCCCGGCATCAGCTTGGACTGCGTGGCGCGGATGAGCTGGTTGGCCTCGTCGAACTTGGAGCCGCCGACCATGGCCGTAATGTGGCCGGTCTCCTGGTCGATCGTGATGAGCGCGCCCTCGACCGTCGTCTTCGCGAGGTCCGACTTCAGTTTGTGCGAGCCCGCGTTGGCCATGGCCTTGAGGGAGGGCAGGCCGAAGAGGATGGCAGCCGCGTCGATCGTCGGATTGAGCCTCTTTTGGTAGTAATCGTAGGTCTTGCCCTTAATCTTGGCCTCCGACACGAAGAGCTCGTCGAGGTCGAAGCCGAGGCCGAGCATCTCGACGATGGGGATGTAGGTACGCTCGGCCCCGCCGAGGCTCATCTGGCTCTCGACCTGGTAGGTCTTGTTGACCTGGACGATGCCCTTGGCCATCCAATAGTCGGCCTTCTCCTGCTGGTCCAAGTCCAGGGTCGTGTTGACCACGAGGCCGTCGTTGTAAAGATCCAGGGAGCCATAGAGCATATCCTCGAGCTGGCGTCGGACGTATTCGCTGAACCAGGGAGCCTTGTCGTTCTCGCCGCGACGGTTGTAAGCGCTCGTCGAGGCCCTCGTATAGTCGAAGTTGTCCCAGAAATCGGCGTAGGAGGAATCGGCTTCGGCCTTGGTAGCGTAGCCCAGCTTGACCATCTGGTTGAGGATCTCTCGGGAGCGCTCGCTCGCGGCCTTGGGATTCTTGTAGGGATCGTAGATGGAAGGGTTTGCGCACTGGATGGCCACGATGACCGACTCCGCGAGCGTGTCCTCCTTGGCCGAGTGGCCGAAGAAGTACTTGCTCGCCGCCTCGACGCCGTAGACGCCCGGGCCCATGACCATCCGGTTCAGGTATTGCTCGAGGATCTCTTCCTTCGTGTAGCGTCGCTCGAGCTGGAGGGCGCTCCAGAGCTCGACGAGCTTGCGCTTGATGCTGATGTCCTTGCGGATGTCGAGGAGGGTTCCGGCGAGCTGCTGGGTGATGGTGGAGCCGCCGCCCCGGCTCGTATGGGTGAGGACGCCCCAGGCCGCCCGGAAGATCCCCCTGAAAGTGAAGCCGTGATGCCGATAGAAGGACTGGTCCTCTCGAGTGATGAAGGCGTCGATAAGATGAGGAGGAAGATCCTTGATGGAGACGATCTCCCTCTTTTCGTCCGAGAAGAACTCCGTGATGAGCCTTCCCTTTATGTCATAGATTCTTGAGGGGAGGTTGAGCTTGGGATTGCTGAAGTTCTCCGAATTCTTGACGTTGCTCGTAGCGGCTACGGCGATTCCCGTACCTATTCCAAGGACGAGTGCGAGGCCGACAGCGACTATCAGTAGAATCCGAGCCGCCTTCGCCGGCCTGGATGCGGGCGACATACGCTTAGACTACGCCAAGGCCGGCGCCTTGGTCAAGGAAGGCGGGCTCCGTAAGGCGGGGCTTCGCGCAGGCTCCATCGTGCGGGGGCTTTAAGCCCGTCATAGAGCCCCGCCGGAGCGAAAAGGACATAAAAAAAGGCCGGTTTTGGGGATACCGGCCAGCCCATTCTCTTGGTTTTACTTCTTTTTACTATTCTATACAATAAAGATAATTAGCGAGCATCGATTTTTCCTTTTCATACTCCATTTGACTTGATTTCACCAAGTATTGTAGACTTAATGTAGACAAGATATCTGTCGAAACTGTCCGGTTCTGTATAGTGGGTCAATGCTTTACGTGCGAATCAGGTACTCAAGGGGGGAGGGAGACGGATGGGAATTCATGTTCGCGAGAAGCGTGGGAAGCTCTACCTCGACATCTACAAGGATGGGCTACGCCGATGGGAAGCGACTGGCCTCTCTGTCTCGACTGATGGCGTTTCAGCGAAGGAAGCGCGCAAGCTTGCCGAGATAATCAGGGCAAAGCGTGAGATGCAACTAGTTTCCGAGGCCTGGGATATTTCTGACCCGATCGCTGGGAAACAAAGCCTAGTTGCGTATGCCGAGCAGCTCGCAGCGAGAAAGGACAAGAATAACTCCCTTCCGAAGTCCCTTCGCTATCTCCGTGAGTATGCGGGCACGGTCCAGCTTTCCGCTATCAATGAGCGATGGCTAGAGGGGTATAAATCCTTCCTTCTTGATCAAAAGGGCCTGGGTAAATCGACCGCACGGAATTATCTTGGCGCTTGTACCTTCGTTCTCCACCAGGCGGAGATCAACCGAAAGATCGTCAGGAACCCGTCTGTGGCTGTAAAGAAGATTCGGCCTAACGAAGTGAAGAAGGTCTATCTAGTAGCCGAGGAGATTGCTGCCCTCGCTGCGGTGCCGCTTCAAGCGAAGGTTGGCTATGAGCTCTGCCGGGGTTTCCTCTTCGCCTGTTGTACTGGTCTCCGCGTTTCTGATATCCGCTCCTTGAAGTGGGAAGACATTGAGCGGACTCCAAAGCCTGCCGTCCTTAAAAAACAACAGAAGACAGAAGACATTGTCGGCATCCCCTTAAATATGTCTGCCTGGGCTATTATCAATGATGGAACGATCCATAAGAAGGACGAATATGTCTTTCCACGGCTCGCTGAAAAGAAATCATCCTCGTCTGATAAATTCAAGGCATGGTGCAGGCAGGCTAAAGTTGAGAAGATCATTGGCTGGCACACGGCGCGTCATACCTTCGCAACGCTTAGCCTAGAGTCTGGTGCGGATCTTTCAACGGTGTCCCGACTTCTCGGTCATCGGGATGTTTCCACAACGTCGATCTATGCAAAGACAACAGATCGTGCGAAACGGGTAGCGGTCGATGCACTACCTCCCATAGAACTTGGTGCAAGAAAAACAACACCCTAGGAATAAGTAGCTAGCAATACTGCCAAGGAGGAAGTCTGCAATGGGTAAAGATACAACCCTTGAGAACGAGAAAGTTTTAACCGCAGCAGAAATCAGAGAACGTTTACTAAAAGACGGTGATATGAATGAGGCACTTAGGCTTGCCGAACTCATGCAATGGAAGATTGAAAAGGAGTTGGAACTTAATACTCCTCTCCCTCCGGAGGCTTTCCAGCCCGGCGCGATGACATTTGCATTTAGTACTGACACTGATGATAGTGGCGATCGTTCTGAAACGGGAAGGTACAAACCAATCGATTTCGGAGGTGTAAGTCACCAACATGATTTAATGGAAATGCATCGGTTAGTCGATCTAATCGTTAATTTGAAATTGCATGGCGCTGCCTTAGCTAATTCAGAGCGTCCGCATGGAAAAACCTCCAAAGCATTCAGCCGCATTACCTGGTATGGAAGTAAAGCTGAACTTGGCAGGGTGAAAAAAATTCTTGATCAGCATTTACGAGATTGTCCAGACGTAGAATGGGGACGCCATTTTGTTGGGGAGAAGGGTGAAAATATGGAAGATTGCGTTGAAATTGCTAACGGTAATAAAAATGCTCCTATAGTAAGTGAAATTCTGGCTCTTAAGAATGCGCTTGAGGAAGATGAGAATCAATAGATAAAAAGTAACCTTGGGATCCGGGAATTATCCGGAGTTCATCCGGATCGTATCCGGTGAAAATCCGGATAATTACTTATGTAATAGATAATTACTTGCATGCTCTATTGAAAGTATGCGATATTATCCGCGTGAAAGCAACGGAGAATATCGTGAAACAAGACAAACCCGAAACAGAGATGCTCCATTCTAGCCAATCGTCTGGACGTCCGCTCGATCTCGATGAAGCCGCTGTCTATCTCCATTACTCCCCTAAATACTTATATCGCCTCACACATGAAGGTCGCATAGCCTTTTATAAACCCGAAGGCGGTAAATTATTTTTCACAAAAGAAGATCTCGATAAATTTGTCCTCCGAAACCGACATGCAGCAGATTTTGAGTTACGCGACAATGCTGATCAAAAGATTTTTGAGTTGTCGTCCATGGCGAGACCCAAGACATGAAAAAATTCCAACTCGCTAATGACGCCGAAAGGAATCTCCCCGGTAATAAAATGGCTGGTATGTGTCCGAATGTACATAGCATAACTGCGGCAGAACAATTTGGAGGTGTAAGATTGGACGCCACTAAGAAATCAGGAAGCGGGGATATCCCGCTGGTCTCAATTCTCTGTCTAGAGCATTTGACGGTCCCGGAGGTCGCGGCTCTTCGTCGGTGCGGGATATCAACGGTCTATCATGATGTCGAGGCGAAACGTCTAAAGGCCTATAAGCTCGGCGGACGTCTCATTTTTAGCCGAGCAGAGGTCATGGCATGGATCCGTGCGCATGCAACTACTGTTTCCCCGGAGGTGGGGAAGGGGCCGCAATCGTGAAGCCGACCCTTACGGAACCCTTTGGGGGCAACCTCCTGCCCCGCGACTTGCCTCTCCTGCCTCTACCGGCACCGATTCCGAGCGATTCCTTGTCGGTTGTCCCCACCCAGCCAGCGTTGAATGATCATGCACTGGAGTCCTCAGCTCACATTGAACCTCGTGACTTGGCGCCACCCTCTTCGGCTCTGCCAGAGTCGGGCGACCAGGCCCAGATTACTTCCGCCCCTCCCGAGCTGATCGACCTTGTGCCAGTTTCCTCGGCTGAGTCGGAATCGAGCGAACTGGTACCGATTTCTTCTATGGTACCAGAACCAGCTGATCCGACCGGAGGGCCTGAACCCGAACCCTTAGCCACAGTTCCCAGGTCCGAGTTTCAACCCATGCCAGGCATTGTGTTCGGCCCTGACGGGCGATTCCGGCGGGTCATTCGTCTGAATCGGCAGGAGCGCCGATTCCTACGGAAGTTCGAGCCCGAGCTTGATACTCTGGACCTCAAGACGGCCAAGGAACTCATCCTGCACCACCTTCATGCGGACAGAATGTCGACCATCAATGTCGCCTTCACCCTGATGCAAATCCGAGATCGGTATCTATTCTCGCAGGATGGCTACCTCGATTTCGCGACTTGGCTCAAGATCGAGTCAAAAGAGATAGGCATCTCCATCAGCTATGCCTACCGGCTATTGGCAATGGCCGACGCGCTCGACCGATATTTAATAACAACATTTATGAGTACTTGGCATATGTCCATAGAAGATGTCGCCCAACGTGCCACCAAGCTCTCCTACTTCATGACAGGGATTTATCGTCACCTAACTCTAGACGAGCTCAAGGAGCCCTTCTTGAAAAAGGGGGCACCAGAGCAGTTTATCGCCTTTGCTACGGGGAAAAAGATTCCGACCCGCGAAGAAGTTGAAGCGACGAAGGCAGCGCGGCACCAACCGCGAAAAGGGAAACCGCCGGTCGAGACCACGACTGACATCGAGAACAAGATTGTCGAGACGGTCAGACTTGGGCTCGATGTCTACATCGTCGGCCTCAGGGACATCAATGATGGGCCTTACATCGAGAAGGCCTTGCTCGCTAATCGCCGAAAAGAGGCTGACGCCGTCTTTTCGGCGCGTACTCCGGATTTTGTCAACAAAGGTAATGAGTGCAAGGATTTTCTAACTATCCGAACACTCGAGGACGCCAAGTATCTGCTCCTCTATCACCAGGGAGAGGGAATCCCACATCGCCTCGTGTGTGCCGCTGTCTGTGCTCGTCTTGAGGAACAACCCGTTCTTGTGGCGCAGTGGAAGGCCCTTGGTTACGAAAAGGTTCACGAGTACCTCCTCAAGGAACTCGAGGTAACTTTTGATACCTATCGCTATTGTCAGATCGGTCGCAACTACTTGAAGCACGAAGCGAAAATCCTCGGCCATACCGCCATCGACACCGAGATACAGTTTTCCAAACTGTACAATCTAGAAAAAGCCATCGAGACCCACGGCGATGAGGAGGTGCTCATCTGGCGATACTTCGGGTCTGTAGCCTCTGTTGAAGAGTGGGACTATTTCGCACTTCATCGCGAGTACGAGCAGCACTTCTTGGAGAAAAAGATGTCTCCGGCAAAACTCAAGAAGGCCCGCACCTTGCTTTTCGAGTACCACGAGGCGCGCGCTGCCGATGATCGTACTGATGAACAACTAGGGCAGCTCGCCGGCACGACCCCGTACGCTTTCTCGATCGCTGCGACGCACGAAAAACGGCTCATCGATCTATTCCGCTCGAATCCACAGTACCTTCTCAAGTACGTGAATCTTTACGTCGAGTACAAAGACAAGGGCCTGCTATAATCAAACCGATCGCATACCCGTGGGGCATTCTACAAAAGGAAAGCTCTACTGGTGTGCGATCGGTTTTTTCTTCTGCTAACAGGAGACGAAGAAAGATAGTTTTCTACTCATTAAGAAAATAATATGTCGATCTTCGCCTTGAGCTAAAAACTCCAGCTGTCCGTCATTCTAAGGAGTGCCACCGGTTTTGGGCGCACGCCGCTGATCCGTTGCTCAAGCAAAATTCGGTCAAAGGTTTCGGGGGCTGATGCCCTGCTCCAGGATGGCGTTTTCGAATGACGAGCTGCCCTGCCATGAGTTTTAAGGTTGTTGGAGTCCAGCCTTTGGTTCACCGTTAATCAGCTCCAAAGTTCCCTTCCAATGCCTCAAGGCGGGCACAGGAGGGCTTCGGGTTGTCTTCCCAGGTCCGGTTAGGCAGAGCGCTTGCGAAGCTCGGCGCGACTTGTTTTGGGAGGGATTCTTCGCACGCATATTCATCCCGTATTGTGGCTGCCAGTGTCGCGGTCGAGGTCCACATTTTCTGGACCCAAGAAGTTGAGTATGGTAACTTTGATTGGGGTTTTGCGGAACTAATATTATAACCCTAGAAAGTCGGGGGACATTTAAAAGAAACTGACATTCTCCCGCCCGATGCATACACACCCCTATATATTTAGATAGTAATACTGAGGTCTACCGATATCCGGCACGTACTGCCCGCCGCTCCCTTCAGCCTTGGCCACAATGCCTGCCGCCTGCACATCTTTCCACACCCTGTCGCAGCCACTATACATTGCCCGCAAGAGCTCGTAGGGTAGGGGATACATCCCCCTGGCCCTATTTCTCCTCGACGTCGCATCGAGCTCACTTGTCGGGTCCGCCACCGCGTCATCGATGATCCTCCTCCATGCCTCAATATCCGCAAAGAACCGCAGCACCGCTTTCCTACTCTGCGCGGGCTGCTGTCTTACCCTTTCTAACGCCTCGAGCGCCCTCGCAGCCGCTTCGTCATTCCGCGCATACCCCTTATTCTTGTTATTCCATAACTCGATGAACCGCATTGCCCCGGCCGCGGTCGCCGTACTCGTTGCATACAATGTCGCTATCCTGGCTCTCAACAGCTCGCGATTATCGAACAGGTTACCCCTATATCCCGCTTCCCTCGACCTCTTCTCCCATCCGAGAATCCACGCAGACACTTGCTCTAGGCTCAGCCCTTCCCTTTTCGCGCCTTCGACCATTTTTATAAGCTGGCCATTCGTCTTGCTCCTCCTAAAGGGCATGAGCATCGCCTCTGCCTCTTTCCTATCCTTCGGCCGCAGGCTGAGCACGTCCGCCCCGTCCCTCGCGTTCTCCCCGGCCTCGGCCACCTCACTGCCCGTGCCTGCTCCTTCTCCCGCGTCTTCAGCGCTTTTCACGCTGTTGGTTCCCCCGGTGCCGCCCATTCTGGTATCGCCTAACGTTACCTCGACCTGTGTCCCTCCTATCGCGCCGTACTTGCTGGGCTGTGGCCCCGGCCTCTTCGCATTCTCCGCCTTCCTATTCAGAACCTCTTCCTTGATGAGTCCCTCGAACTTATATCTCTTCAAGCTCCGCCAGAACGCATCACCGTCCTTTATTTCCTTCATCGGCTCCAAGCTCCCCGGCTCTATTAGTCTATCCTTCCGCGGCACCCTCAGCGGCTTCCTAGGCGACGGCAACACCTCTATCCCGATATCTATTATTCCCCGCTCCTTGGCCCTACCCAGCCATTCCCGGCGAACCTTCACCAGCCTCGGCCTGACCTTGAACGACGGCTCTGCCGTCTCTAGACACCAGTACACATGGCACCCATGCGGACTCTTCACGACCAGGCTCGGCTCGTCATTGAAGCACTCAACCAACATCCCCACCGCAGCCTTTAACTCCGCTCCTAGCTCCCGTCTGAACTTCTTCCTTACTATCGGTTGGATCACAGGCGGCGGTGGCATCGCCGCTAAAGCTGCCCAGCTCGCCCGCCATTTCTCATCCTCGCCCACCCCCAACTCTTTCCAGCCCGGACAATCCTTTGCCGGGTCCCCACCGTCGTGGCCCTCCTGCTCCGCATTCCGAGGTTCTACTGTTGATTTTCCCTCGTCTTCAGCAGAGGCCGACCCCCCGTCAGCTTTATCCGTCTTTAGCAGGTCTTCCCTATTTCCTACGCCCTCAGCCTCGTCGCGATCGCCGTCCCCGTCGGCCTTTCCGGTCCCCGCATCCTCTTCTTCTTTTTTGGGATCAATATCGAAGCAGATGAATGCTGTTTTCTTATTCAGAAGCAGGCCAATATCTCCCTTACCATCGAGAGCATCCTGGACGATCCTATCTCCGGCAAACCCGTGCTTCCGTATCCACGTCGTATCCGTTGGATCTCGCTCGTTATAAGGCTTCCTGAAATAGTTGAACTTCTGCATGAACGCTTCTACTTCGGCTATCTTCTCGTACTTTGCCATCTTGCCCTCATCCGCTTTGGATCCCAGCTGCCTTTACTTATCCTATTCCTGTTTCTATTCCCTAAGATATCATGGCAAAGCTCGGCCCATACCATCATCCGCAAGTGCTCCATGAATATTCTTTCGAATTTCTGGAAGCATTGCCAAGAGTTGATAAAGGCTGCTAAAACCCACACCCCCTGAGCCATTGCGATCGCATAACGCCAGTGCTACTCTTTCCCTAACATTATGAGCACGCCAGGGACCACCGATTTCCATGCAGTTCTCTTCGCCTGGAAGCTCTCAACCTCGGCTTCTGGCTCTACCTTTGGCCGCATTGCGAACGGCCTTTCAGGCGCCCAGGTCGACCTCAACCCTCACCAGATCGATGCCGCTATCTTCGCTCTCGAGTCCCCGCTTTCCCGTGGCACGCTCCTCGCCGACGAAGTAGGCCTCGGCAAGACCATTGAAGCCGGCATCGTCCTTTCTCAACTCTGGGCCTCGGGCCACCGCCGCCTTCTCCTCATTACCCCCGCATCAATCCGCAAGCAGTGGCGCTCTGAACTTTCCGATAAATTCTTCCTGCCCTCCGCGATCATCGACACCACCTCCTACACGCTCGCCCGCAAATCCGGCACACCAAATCCCTTCCTCGCCGACGATGTCATCCTCATCGCGAGCTACCAATTCGCTGCCGGTAAATCCGAGCAGCTTAAGTCAATCCCTTGGGACCTCGTCATCTTCGATGAGGCCCATCGCCTTCGTAACGTCTATAAGAAGGCCAATAAGTACGCCAAGGCGCTCCGCACCGCCCTTGCCGCCCCTAAGAAGCTCCTCCTCACGGCCACCCCGCTCCAGAACTCCCTCATGGAGCTCTACGGCCTTTCGACCTTCATCGATCCACTCGTCTTCGGCTCCGAAGACTCTTTCCGCGAGAAGTACCTCACTACGTTGACCTCGGCTCTCCTTGACGATCTCAAGCGCCGGCTTTCACCGTTTTGCCACCGCACACTTCGTAAGCAGGTCACCGAATACATCTCTTATACTAACCGCACATGCATGACCGAAATCTTCGCCCCCTACGAGGACGAAGACCTCCTATACGGCGCTGTCTCCGGTTGGCTCCAATCGAAGAATCTCTACGCCTTCAAGAAGGGCTCCCGTGCCCTCGTCACGCTCGTCCTCCGTAAGGTCCTCGCATCCTCTTCATTCGCTCTTGCCGGCTCCATGGACCGCATCCTCGCCCGCCTAGAAGCAAAGCGCTCGAAGATGTCCCGCGCCGACCCTCTTATCCGCGACTTCTCTGACGACCTGGAAGGCCTCCGTGAGGACCAAGAGGATTCCGATGACGATCCCGATGACGATGACTCCGATGGCATTGACTCCTCTCCAGATGACGATCTCGAAGACCCACCAGACATCGATAACGAGATCGAGACTGTCCGCTACTTCCGCGACATGGCACGCGCTATTACCCGCAACGCCAAGGGCGACCACCTCGCCATCGCCCTCAAGCGCGGGTTCGATGCTCTTGCTTCTCGCGGCGCCCCTCGCAAGGCCATCATCTTTACCGAGTCTCGCCGTACTCAGCGCTACCTCTATGATGTTCTTGAATCCTCCGAATATAAGGGGCAGGTCGTCCTCTTCAATGGCCAGAACGATGACCACATGTCAAACGAGATCTATCGCCTCTGGCGCTCCCGCAGTAAGGGCTCAGACAAGATTTCCGGTTCTCCTACAGCCGACAAGCGCGCCGCTATCCTCGAATATTTCCGCGATTCTGCCTCTATCATGATAGCCACCGAGGCGGCAGGGGAGGGCGTCAACCTCCAGTTCTGCTCCTTAGTCGTCAACTATGACCTCCCCTGGAACCCCCAGCGCATTGAGCAACGCATCGGCCGCTGCCATCGCTACGGGCAGAAGTTCGATGTCACCGTGCTCAATTTCATCAACGACCACAACGCCGCCGACCAGCGTGTCTACGAGCTCCTTTCGGATAAATTCAAGCTCTTCTCGGGTGTCTTCGGCGCCTCCGATGAGGTCCTCGGCTCCATTCAATCTGGCATCGATTTCGAGCGGCGTGTCCTTTCGATCTACCAGACCTGCCGAACCACGGACCAGATCAACACTGCCTTTGATCGCCTTACGCATGATCTCCAAACCCAGATCAACGCAGCCCTCTCCTCCGCTAAATCCATGATCCTCGACAAGCTCGATGACGAAGTCGCTTCCAAGCTCCGCCTCCGCGAACGCGAGGCCCTCGACTTTATCTCAATCCAGGAACGCGACCTTTACCGCCTTACGAAGCACATCATCGGCCCTGGCGCCCACTGGGATGACTCGTCCTTTGCCTTCTCTCTTGACAACACGCCCGATCCGACTTTCCCCTCTGGTCGCTACCAGCTTCATCCCGATTCTTCTACTCCAGCTCATGTCTACCGTATCCAGCACCCTCTCGCTCAATATTGCATCGCTGCAGCCAAGGCCCTGA
>Ga0326728_10023109_pt1 | contig 11442 bp, 8 predicted proteins | sample MB3enrmetagenome_FD_207602 | JGI IMG/M metagenome (GOLD analysis project Ga0326728, IMG submission 207602) | Lab enriched peat soil microbial communities from McLean, Ithaca, NY, United States - MB31MN | ecosystem: Environmental > Terrestrial > Soil > Wetlands > Peat | place: USA: New York... | reverse complement strand
GGTTCATGGCCGCAATCAAGTTATCTTTGTTCTGGCGAAAGATGGGACGCCACTGCTCTTTGGGTTTCAGGCCCACGAAGTACTCCGTGTTGAAAAAGCCGGTGTGATCGGTACCGTCGTCCGGACGGCCGGTCTGACTGGTGCAGTCAGTTGCTTCAGGAAACGAGCAGAGCAGAACTCTTGCTTCATTGGCAACACGGATGCTATCCGTCGGCCCCACACTTTGGTCGAGAGAGCCGCGCACCCAGAGCGCGCCCTCGTCCAAGTGGGGAAGAAACTCGGAACCGATGACGCCGCCAAACGCAAGATAGAGAGCCAGGATCAGGCCGGTCACGCCAACTCCGATCGTGAATCCGTGATGATGGATAGCCCAAATTGCGGCCCGGCGGTAGCGTGTCCTGAGAAACTCCATCACAGGGTTCTTCCATTCCTTCGTACCCTTGCTGAAAAGTAGACTGGAGAGAACGGGAGCAAGGATCATGGAAAAGAGCAGCGCTCCTAGCAGGGCAAAGGCGACTGTCCACGCCATGGGGCGGAAGAGACGGCCCTCCACAGCCTGGAGGGTGAAGATGGGCAGATATGCAGTGATGATGATGGCTATGGCGTAAAAGACTGGTCGCTGAACTTCATGCGCGGCTTCGGTGATGCGTGCGTGCACTGATCGTCCGTTCTCTTCCTTGCGCGCCAGGTGGCGTACGATGTTTTCCACCATCACCACAGCGCCGTCAACTACCATGCCAAAGTCCAGCGCCCCGAGCGAGAGCAAATTGGCGGGAATGTGCTTCAGGTCGAGGCAGATGGCGGCAAAAAGCAGCGAGAACGGAATGGTGAGTGCGACGATGAGAGCGCCGCGCGCGTTGCCGAGAAAGAGAAACAGAATGACAACAACTAGGATCATTCCTGCGGTCAGGTTGTGCAGCACGGTTTGGGTGGTGAAATGCAGCAGGTCGCTTCGGTCGATAAAGGGTACGATTTTTACCCCTTTGGGCAGAATCTGCCCGTTGAGCTCTTTCACTTTCTGATGAATTCCGTCCAGCGTGGGCTGCGCATCGTCGCCCTTTTGCAGCGCCGCGATCCCCGAAACAACATCGTCGTTATCGATGATTCTCCCGTCCAGCAGGTGCGCGGCTCTGCCAAATCGGCCCAGACGGATTTCCTGCCCTTGGGTGACAACGCCAAGATCTCTTACCCGGACCGGAGTACCTCCTTTCGTGGTGATGACCGTGTTGCCAATGTCCTGAATGTCCTTGACGAGGCCGACTTCGCGAATATTCACTTGCTGCGCGCCCTCCTCGATGAAACTTCCTCCCGCATTGGCATTGTTATTGGTTAGCTGTTGCTCCACTTGGTTGATACTCAGCCCATAATCGACGAGCTTGTCAGGATCGAGGCGGACCTGGTATTCGCGGGTAGGCCCGCCGAAGGGGTTAATGTCCACGACGCCTGGGACGGATTTGAGATGCTTTTCGATCACCCAGCTTTCGAGCGACTTCAGATTCATGACGTCGTACTCGGGATTGGAACTTTCCAAGGTGTAGAAATAGATCTGTCCAACTGGGCTCCAGTCAGTTCCCATCTGGGGCACGACCCCCGGAGGCAGGCTCGCCTGCGAAAGGCGTTCAAGCACCCGCTCGCGGTTTTCGAAATCTGTCGTGTCTTCGCCGAAGACCATTTCCACAGTCGAAAGTCCGAAAATCGACCACGAGCGGACATGGGCAATTCCGGGGATGCCATTCATCACGGTTTCGAGCGGAATAGTGACCTGCTGCTCGATTTGCTCGGCGGAAATACCAGGCCACTGCGCGATGACGTCGACATAATTGTTCGCAACGTCGGGGTAAGCTTCGACGGGCAGGCGATGGAAAGAGATGATGCCCCATGCGAAGAGCAGGATGCCGATCGCCAGGACCAGAAGGCGGTTCTGGAGCGCAAAGTCGACCAGTTTCCTAATCATTGCGCCTCCAACGTTTCTTCAAGAGCGAGAACATTGGCCACTACTTGTTGGCCGGGCGCAATGCCGGAAAGGATTTGCTGTTTGTTCCCGGGCAGAATGTCGCCGACCGTCACTTCCACACGCCGGAAGTCGTTTCCGCCCGCCGGGACAAATGCCCAATCGTGATCATGAAGGTGCAGAATTGCGGATGAAGGGATGGCAGCGAATGTATTCTTCGTTTTGCTTGTAAACGTCGCTGTGACAAACATGCCCAGGCGGAGAATGCCGGGATTCGCGACCTCAATACGAACTTTAGCGGTGCGGATGCTAGGGTCTAGCACTGGCCCGATATCACTGATGCGGCCGGTTAGGACCTCGCCCGGATAGGCGTCCAGCCGGATCTTTGCCATCTGCCCAAGTTGAATCTCAGGTATGTCGTTCTCGTAGACATCGCAAATGACCCAAACCGTCGAAAGATCAGCGATCGTGAACGCCGTAGCGGAGCCGGACAGATTGACGCCGGCCGCCGCCGCCTGAGTGACATTCTGCGCAACGATGACGCCAGAGATGGGCGCATAAACGTTCACCACGCTGCTCGGGTGGTTCTTGTCTACGCCTAGGGTCTTCAATTGCTCTTCGGCCGCGGTGAGATCTGCTTGCGCATCCTTCTCCGCGTCCTCGGCCTGTTCCAACGCCGATTGCGAAATGGCGCCATGGGGATAGAGGTCCTGCGCACGCACATAGGCCAGGTTGTTCATGCGCTCGTCGTTCACAGCTTTCAAATAAATGTCGAATGCGCCGGCAACGTCGGGGCTCTGGACCTTGATGAGCAGTTGCCCCTTCTTCACGTAGTCGTCGAGTTGGGCCTTGATGTCGACCACGCGGCCATTGGCAAGCGAGATCACCGGGATCTCGCGTGAGACGTCGGGGAAGACCGAACCGGTTACGTTCAACTGCGTGGCCGCTTCTATTTTGTCCGCCGCAACCAATGGATACTGATCCAGCTTGTCCACCGACACCAGGTTCTCGTTGCCAGCCTCTATCACCTGCTGAGAAGGCGCAGCCCCATCCGATGGGTTAAATCCCCTCTTGCAAGCGGAGAGCGAAACGCAGGCCGCTACGCAACCGGCACATATCAAAATCGACTTACTCGTCATTGGATGACCTCGCGCCCGACGGCCAGGTTGAGTTGTCCAGCGGCCGTCAGGTAGGCGGCAATCAGCTGGGCATATGCAAGCTGCACCTGGCGAAAGTCGCTCTGCGCGTTCAGAAAATCCATGAGGGAAGCACCGCCATGCTCGTAGGCGTAGGTGACGGTGTCGCGCACACGGAGCGCCTGCGCGTTGTATCGCGCCTTGTAGGGCTTTAGGAGCGCGATGTTGCTCTCCACCTCGGCGTAGGCCGTGTCCACGTCGCTGAAGACCTGCGCGCGAGTGGCATCGCTGGCTTGTTGGCTGCGGTCAATGTCGATCAGCGTGCGCTTCTTCTCGCCCTGGTTTCGGTCGAAGATTCGCAGGGGAACGTTCACACTGGCACCGAGCGTCTGAATGCCGTTTGGGTTGTTGTTCGACGAGTTGTACGTATACCAGGCGCTAAAAGTGGGGTCGGTCGAGCCGTTTGAGATCGCCAATTTGTGATTCGTTTCCGACTGCTGGATCGCCTGAAGCGCGGCTTGCAGGTCGGGCCGATTGGCCAGCGCGATCTGACGAAAGTCCTCGAGCGGCTGCAACGTATCGGAGAAATCGAACGATCCGGTCACGTCGAACTGCTCCGCCGGAGTTCGATCATTGAGCAATTGCAGGAGCTGGATCTTCGCCGTGCGCAGGTTTACGATTGCCGTTTGTAGCTCGGCTTCGTATTGCACCCGCAGCAGTTCAATACGATCGAAGTCGATCGATGCAATGTCGCCGGCCTTGAATCGGTCGCGGCTGATGGCGATGATTTTGTCATAGTAGTCGAGGTCATCCTGCGCCAGTTTAAGCACCGCATTGGCTTGCAGCGTTTGCACAAATGCCGAGCGCAGAGTGAACTCGAGGGTGCGCTTCAAGTCTTCGTGTTCTGACTTCGAGATCTGCGTGCCTTCCTGAGCGCTCTCAAGACGAAGCTCACGTTTGTGGTCGCGCTCGTGCAGGTAGCTCAGGCTGGGCTCTTCGTACGTGCCTTTTAAAGGGGTCCAGACCCCATCGTGAGGCGCTATCTGCGTTCCGTCCGCGAGTAGACCGAACTGCGGATTGGGACGCAGGTAAGCCGTGACCTCTTCGGCGCGTATCTCATCCACATTGTCGGCATCCGCCTTGAGCGCGGGGTTGGATGCTTCAAATCTGGCCCTCACCTGGTCCCAAGTAAGGCTCTGTTGCGCAACAGCGTTCGAACACGCAGCCAGGACGAGCCCCACGATCCCGACGCCGCAGGATCCACAGCGCAGGAATCTTACAATCTGCATGAGTGCCCTCGAATGCACATTTGGAATGCGATGCAATGTTGAGCGAGCACGTCCACGTCGGAGTGAATCGCACAATGTCCCGCATCAGGATAGTGCGCACGCCGGCGCACTTTGGACTATCTTTCAGGCGTGTCAACCCTATCCTTTTGCTGCGAAGACCCTATCTTTCGGCCAATTGCCTCGCCTTTGCAGAATTCTTATGCCGTGCGGCGTATCAGATATCTACAATTCAGGCAACTATGCCGCTCGCTGGCGCGGCGTCACAAGTGGATATGTACGACCTGCTATTCAAGGGCGACAAACGATCTGTTCTCCTCAGAGCAGGAGTCTTGATTGCGGCCATTGCGCTTCTGGACTGGTGGGTAGTTGCTGAGGTCCTGCTCGGCTTCCTGTATCTGGTTCCAATGTTGATGGTCGGAAGTGTATTGAATAGGTGGCAGATTTGCGCTGTTGCCGGTTTGTGCACTTTCCTCGCAGAAACCTTCAGTGATTTGGCATGGAATCTGCGCTCAGGTATCTCACGGGACGTACTCTATTTCGCCGCCTTTGCTGGAGCCGGCTTCCTTATTCGCGAAGTGAGTCGGAATCGCCGCGTAACAGAGGAACACCTTCATGAGATCGAACTCCAGAGTGATGCGCGCCGGGATGCTGAAGAGCAATTGAGAATATTGATCGAAAGCAGTCCAGTCGCCATCATCACGGCTGATTCGGACGGATTTGTATTGACCGCAAACGAGGCCGCCCATCGGCTTTTGGGTGTGCCTCAAGAAGAGCTTCAAGGAAGATCGATTCATCGCCATCTTCCTGCTCTAGCGAACATCTCGATGCAAGACTCTTCTCAGCAGCTTCTTCGCGCCGTGATGCAGGCGCGAGGCCAGCGCGAAGATGGAGAGACATTTCTGGCCGACATTTGCTTCTCCACCTACCGGACAAATGCGGGAGCGCGGCTGACCGCAATGGTGCTCGACGCCTCGGAAGATCTTCGGACTCACGAAGTGTCAGGCCTGCATCAGCTTCTCGCGGGGTCCAGAATCGCGATCGGTGCCGTCTCCCACGAGATTCGCAATGTGTGCGGAGCGATTGCGGTGGTGTATCGGAACCTTGAACGCGAGGGATTGCTCGCTGGAAACAAGGATTTCGAAGCGCTTGGCAGCCTGGCTGTCGCGCTTGAACGCGTTGCCAACTTGAATCTCCGCCAGGCCACCACGGAAGCAACAGAAGTTGATCTATCGATTCTTCTGGATGAATTGAAAATCGTGGTTGCGCCATCATTGCAGGAAGAGGATGTCGAGACAGAATGGAGCGTGATGCCGGGCTTGCCGCTCGTGTGGGCTGACCGGCCAAGCCTCATGCAAGTCTTCTTGAATTTGATTACCAATAGTGTTCGGGCGCTCTCAAAGAGAGTGAATCGGGCGCTCTCTGTTACTGCAAGGCGCGAGAATGACCGGATTCTCGTTGAAGTCGCGGACAACGGCGGTGGGGTCGCCCATCCGGAGCATCTGTTTCATCCCTTCCAGGCTGGCGCGGAAGCAACTGGTCTCGGCCTTTATCTGTCCCAGGCGTTTCTGCATTCTTTCGGTGGAGAATTGCGCTACCAGTCCATTCCTGATGGCGCTTGCTTCACAGTATCCTTGACCCCGGCGATTTCATCCGAAGAGGAAGAGCAATGCGACAAATCCGAATAATGATGGTGGATGATCACAGGCTCTTCCGCGAAGGCCTCAGCAGGCTTTTGGAAACTACTCCCGATTTCGAAGTTGTGGGCCAATGCACAACCGTTGGCGAGGCTGCCGCTGCGTTGTCGGAAACGCCAGTCGACGTAATCTTGCTCGATTACGATCTCGGCGCCGAACAGGGATACCGTCTGCTCGTTGACCTCAGGAATCGCCACAGCCCAGTGAAAGTCCTCATGGTGACTGCAGGCATGACCGATACTGCAACTCTTCAAGTCATGGAAGCTGGTGCATCGGGAATCTTTCTGAAGCACAGCGATCCGGAGCAACTTGTCGCTGCAATCCATAGGGTTGTGAACAATGAAATCTGGATGGATACGGGAGCAGTCCGTTCACTCGTTGCGGCCAGAAATGTCCAGACAGACCGTATGGAACACACACGTCCCCTGACTTCCCGCCAGATCGAAGTCCTGAGAGGAATTCTCGATGGCCTCGCGAATAAGGAAATTGCGTGGAAGTTGGACGCCTCAGAGAGTTCAATCAAAGCTGTGATTCAGGAACTCTTCCGAAAGGCCGGGGTAAGAACGCGGAGTCAATTGGTGAGAATCGCGATTGAAAAGCACTCCTCGGATTGGTTGAAGTCTGAGCCAGAGCACCGACGTCGAGCTCAGTGATTCTGGGAACCCGCAGGATCAAGGCCTCCAGTTTCAGAGGCTCGTCGGCCTCTTCCTGAAAGCGGCCATGCGTCGCAACAACATCATAAGTCGCGAGAGGTCGGCTTATCGTGAGTGAAAGTTCTGGCCGGATGACCGCCTACTCGTCAGTAACAAGATGAGCAACAGTCGCGCATGGTTTTGGCCCTGGCGGCGCCTTGTCACTGAGGAGGTCAATGATCCACTTGTCTGTAAAGTCGGCTACGCGCCAATGTGACTTTCAACTCCTGCTCAGCTTCGGAAGTCACTTCTCTCTGAAGCTGGTTATGCAGCCACTTGCCGAAGACAAGATGATCTGAATCGGGGTCGGTGAGCGCTAAGGCCTGTTAGCGCGATTCGACAAAGCGCACTCGTACAGGAGCTCGCGCGTGCGCGCCCAACGACCACCGCACCGATAACTTCGAATCAATGCGTATTTATGGAGACGCTTGCTCTTCCCGTAGACCTGCCCACCGCTTAACTGCGCTTCGACCGGCGGACGACTCTCACCTTCCCGCTCTTTTGTCCTCCGCAGAAGAAACGATCGCCACCATCCGACTCGAGCCCAGAGATGAGCACACCCGGAGGCATTGCAAACTTCTCAAGAACCTCTCCCGTGCTGGAATCGACGCGACGCACTTCGCTTTCTTCACCTTCAGAGGTTGCATGCCAGAGCTCTCCGTCGACCCAGGTGACCCCGGTGACAAAGCGATTGGACTCGATCGTACGAAGAATGGCCCCGGTGTCGGGATTGATTTGATGGATCTTCCGATCCCTATACTGTCCGACCCAGAGGCTGCCTTCAGCCCATGCAAGCCCAGAGTCACGACCGCCGCCGGGCGCAGGAATCGTAGCGAGCACCTGGCCGCTCCTGGGATCGATCTTCTGGATGCGATCCTCGGCGATTTGAAAAAAGTGCTGGCCGTCGAAGGCTGTTCCTGCATGCGCGGCGACGTCAATCGAGCGCACTGCCTTTCCACTCACGGGATCGAAGGCGTTCAGCTTGTCTCCTGACGCAAACCAGACGTTCTGGCCGTCATAGGTAACTCCATGCACGCGATCGGCCCCGGGAAAGGGACCATACTCACAAACGATTTCGGCAGTTGACTGTTTCATACATCCACCTTAATCGACGAATGGCGGAGCGGGGAGTAACAAAGTCGTCGTGAATCCCGGCACCGGTGGCGTTACCCAACGACGCGCCCGGGCCTGTCCGAAGAATTGCGCCTTTCCTGCTGCTGCGAGTAAATCCAGGGCTCGCTGCACGGAACGCTGGCTTGTGCCAAGGGCAATCGCCAGAGCTGAACTAGACCACGACTCACCGTCCGCGAGGAATGCGAGCACGGCCCCATTCTCATCTTCGACCGGCTGTGCTAGCACAACCACCTCTTTTGCGGCCCGAGGCGCCAGTACAAACCCTCGCTTCGTCGCATTCACATCTGCTAGCGGCCGAAGCATCTTGCGAAGTCGCGCGATTTCGACTCGCAGCCGCATGCGATGCGATTCATCAACGAATCTAGCTCCGAAAGCGCGGGCAAGAAGCTGGTCCCTTGGAACGTCACCGGGCCAGGCCTCGCCCATCGCGCGGACGAGCGCAAATAACACCGGACGGGTTACGAGCGAAACCACGGCGCGTCGATCCCGCACGACATTCCGGCAGGCGTCCACGATGAGCGCTTTTGACGCGAATAATGTTTCGACTTCCTTGAGCAGGAGCGGTCGCTCGTCACCGCATGCAATCAAGCGCGCCGCGGGTCTATTCAGAACATTGGACGCAGATTCAACCTCTGCCGTCAAGGCGGGGATATTCGCTTGCCGGGCGGCGCGTTCTGCTCGCGCCAGCGCAACTCGCGCCGCTTTCGTTTGCAGGCGTCTTATGGCGATTCCCGCAACCATAAGTTCGTAGGTAGTTCTCAGTGTGGGCGGCAAGGGCGTCGAGTCAAAACCGGCGAGCAGACGCTCTGCTTCGTTCAGGCGGCCGATCAGGACCAGACGCCGGACCTCGAGATACCGAGCATGCGCGGCGTTCAGCCGGTCGCCGTGTTTCTCAAGAGTTGCCCGCGCTGCATCGAGCGCTTTGGCAGGCCAGCCAAGATCGCGCGAGGCAAGCGCAATCTCAGCCTCGGCGACGACGCACCTCGCGCGTGCCACAGATTCCTTCGGACTGAAGGCGCGTGCCGCACTTCGCAGCAGCTCCTTTGCCCGTGCGAAATCGCCGAGCTGTGCCATGGCAATCCCGCGCAGAGCCAGCGCAGGCGCATCGTTGCGCAGGGCCACTCGCTTCAAGGCGCCGAGGGGGTCACCCGCCGCAAGGGCCTGTGCCGCAGCTGTGATCAGCGAATCCATCAAAATCCTGCCACACTTGTCTTTGAGCTGCCGGCTTCAATGCGAATCGCGGTTTTCGAGGGCTTTCCGCAAAGCGTCGACGCCATCTCGAAGCTCTTTGAATTGCTTGTCCTTGAGCCCCGTAGCCTTCCGGACGGATCGCACAATGTCCGATGCCCTCAGCTGTACCTTTCGACCCGCTTCGGTCAGATTGATGCGAACTTGACGTTCGTCGGCAGCGTCGCGCCTTCGCTTGATAAGCCCGAGTACTTCCAGCCGCTTAAGCATCGGGGTCAGGGTATTCGACTGCAAAAGGAGCTTTTGGCCAAGCTCGCCGACCGTTTGCCCGTCCTGCTCCCATAAAAGAACCATGGCGATGAATTGTGGATAAGTAAGTTCCAGGTCCCTCAGCAGCGGTTGATACACGCGATTGAATGCGTGACTCGCCGAGTAAATCGAAAAGCACAAGAACTCCTCAAGTTCCAGGGGGATAGAGGTCGAAGGCTGGTGTTGGCGGTTGGTCATCGTGTCCATCTTTAGCATACAGATTATAAGTCGCGCGCGATGCAATCGCAAACGCTTGACAAGATCATAAAATCGTGCACGATTTAATCGTGCACGATATTATGGGCGACAAGCGTGATGCTTTTCATGCAAGGCATGACCCCGAGTCCGGGGTCTGCGGGCAGGTTGATGGCTGGTCAGACACGGAATCCCGCCACACTTGTCACTCCCTGTCCGTTCGCGACTTGCATCAGTATTTGTACATGGCCACGAAGCACCCGGTCATATCCAGGACGAAACGAAAAGGCGAGCAAGAGTTAAGCCAAGATCCAAAAAAGGAGATCATCATGAACATCGCACAGAAATCAGTCTTGATTACGGGCGCCAACCGCGGCATCGGCCGTGCACTTGTCACTGAAGCGCTTCGCCGCGGAGCGAAGAGAGTCTACGCGGGTACGCGTGGAGCACTCGACGTCGTGGACGAACGTGTGATGCCGCTGCTGCTCGACGTGACCGACGCTGAGCAGATCGAACAGGCAGTCCGCCAGGTCGGCAACCTCGACGTCCTCATCAACAACTCCGGAATCGCTCCCTATGACGATCTGAGTGATCCGGCCCTCATCGAGAAGGCCCTCTCCGTCAACTTCTTTGGCATGTACAAGGTTTCGCGGGCGTTCCTGCCCAAGCTGAAGCGCTCCAAAGGGGCCATCGTCAATAACCTGTCGCTGTTGGCGCTCGCGCCTTTGCCGATCACGCCCAGCTACGCCATTTCTAAGGCCGCCGCGCTTAGCATGACGCAATCGCTTAGGGCGCTCGTGGCAAGTGAAGGCGTCAAGGTCCACGGCGTCTTCCTCGGACCTGTCGACACCGATATGAACCGCGGTTTCGATATTCCGAAAGCCTCGCCCGAGTCTGCCGCACAGGGCATCTTCGACGGAGTAGAGAACGGTGAAGAAGACATCTTCCCCGACCCCATGTCCCGTTCCATCGCCGACGGCTGGCGCAATGGCGTGGCCAAGGGGTTCGAACGTCAGTACGCGGGCTTCGTGCCGCAGAGCGTGGCGCTCTAAGAGAGCCTCGCATGGAGGAAGGGTCGAGGACGCAATAAAGGACCAAAATCTCACGAAAAGAGAAAACGACCATGACGACACAGACGATTGCGACTCGCAAGACTGGACCCCATGAGGAGTGGCTTCGAGCGAGGCTCGAACTGCTCAAGGCAGAGAAGGAACTCACGCGACACAGTGATGAGGTGGCACGCCAGCGGCAGGAACTGCCCTGGGTTCCCATGAACAAGGGGTATCGGTTCGATACCGAAGAAGGAAGCGCGTCGCTTGCGGACCTCTTCCGCGGACGCTCGCAGCTTCTCATCTACCACTTCATGTTTGGACCCGATTTCAAGGCGGGATGTCCGTCGTGCACGTCAATCGCGGACGGGTTCAACGGAATCGTCACTCACCTGGCGAACCACGATGTGATGCTCTGGGCGGTGTCGCGAGCGCCGCTCGCGAAATTGCAGGCATACAAACGGCAGAAAGGTTGGACGTTCCCCTGGGCGTCGTCCTTTGGCGGCGACTTCAATTTCGATTTCCACGTGTCGTTCACCAGTGAGCAATTGCGCGATGGAGCTGAATATAACTTCCGCCGCAATGACCCCGTCATGGAAGCCGGTTTGGGAGCCAGGCAAATCGAGGGAACCTCTGCGAACGCAACCACTACCGGAACGGATGTGGCCACGTATACGCGCGAGCGGGAGGGTATGAGCGCATTCGCCCTCGAGGACGGTGTCATTTACCACACCTATTCCACCTATGCGCGCGGAGTGGACGCCATCTGGGGAAAGTACTCCTGGCTTGACCGCGCACCCAAAGG
>Ga0326728_10023108_pt1 | contig 11442 bp, 5 predicted proteins | sample MB3enrmetagenome_FD_207602 | JGI IMG/M metagenome (GOLD analysis project Ga0326728, IMG submission 207602) | Lab enriched peat soil microbial communities from McLean, Ithaca, NY, United States - MB31MN | ecosystem: Environmental > Terrestrial > Soil > Wetlands > Peat | place: USA: New York... | reverse complement strand
GCCATAGCTCTTGGATAACCCCATCGCCAGCACACGCAGTGCGGGAGAGTTGGCGCCGGTGGAAGCCGCCATATGCCCGTAACTCTCGGGAGTAAAGAGGACGTTGTTGAAGCGCTCGATCATGTAGCGATGGCCATCGTAGAGCGCCGCCATCGGCAAGTAGCGCATCGCGCCGTCTAGCGACCACAGCACGGTCGGAACTCGCCCTTTTTCCGTCCCAGCCTGCTCGAGAGCTCTTAATTCGTCTCCCCAAGGAGCCACGACCATCGCATACAACTCCGCCAAATGCGGCCGAGGATCGGAGGAGGGCGCGCGCAGATCGTCCCGCACCTCGAGCACCTTGCTGCGCAATTCCGCCGACGTTGCCTTCAGCTCGAACTTCTTTCGCGCCTGCGTCGTTACCACAATCACATACGCGCGCTCCTCACCCAGGAGCATCCGCACGCCCAGAACGGGCGGTCCCAGTTCCGCCAGCGTATTTTGCAGGCGGCTCACTTCCGATTTCTCTTTGCTCAACACCGCATTGGCATCCTGTGTCCCAACCTTCTGCACCAGTTGCGGATAAAGGGTCTTCTTGAAGAACTCTGAAACCTCCGAATTCCCCGACTCAATCTTCGTCTCCAGCATCTGCAATCGAGCGGATTCCTCAGGAGTGCGTGTGGCTTTAGCCTGCAATTCGGCATATTCCGTATTCAATTCCGCGAGTGCCAGCGCCGTTTTCTCCGGAGTTGCGAGCTCGCTCTGCGCGGTCTGCTGAGCAGAGGTCAGCTTTAGCGGCTCCACCTTGGCTCCCGAACTGTCAGCTCCCCGAACCACTTCCTTCAGCTCCTGCTCCTTCAGAAGGTCGAGGACCTGTTCCGCCTCGCCGAGCCGGTCCGCTTGCACAAGGAGTTCTGCCAGCGCCCGATAAGTCGCCGACTTCGCTTGTGAAAACCCGGACTGCAGCTCCTTATCCAACCCGGAGATGTTCTTGCGAATCCGCTGGTAGGAATTCACTGCCCCCATCCCGAAGAAGATGGCTTCTTCAGGACGGTGCTGGTCGCGGAAGTCGATCATCAGGGAAGTTTCAATCCCGCCCTGTATGTCCGGATCGTCCGCGGCCTTGGCCAGCGACAGTGCGGCGAGCTTGCACGACAACGCTTGCTCTCGCTGCCCCAGCTCGGAGTAGACTCTGCCGATGCTGCTCAGGGCAAACGCTTGGCCACGCCGGTCCTCCACCCCGCGCCAGGCCGACAGAGACGCATAGTCGACTTCCAGCGCTTTGTTCTGCTCCCCCAGGGCGGAAGAGTCTCTGCCCATGTTGGTTAGCGTTGCCGCTTCGCCCCTGCGGTTCTTGGTGGCCCGCCAGATGGGCAAGGCCTGATTGTAAAAATCCAGCGCTTTCCGGGCTTGACCTAAATTGGAATAAACCCTGCCGATATCGTTTAGAGCCAGCGCCTCGCCGCTGCGCGTGCCTACCTCGCGCCAAATGGGCAAGGCCTGGTTAAAGTCATCGAGCGCCTTCTGTGCTTGCCCGATATCGGCATAGACCTTGCCCCTGTAGTTCAGGGCGTTGGCCTCCCCTTCACGGCTGCCAATTTCGCGAAAAGCATCCAAGGCGTTATTGTAAGATTCGAGCGCCTTCTGCTTTTGCCCGAGATCGGCATAGACCTTGCCGATGTTGCAGAGTGTTAGCCCCTCGCCGCCCAACTCTCCGGCTCCACCCCACAGAGCCAGGGCACGGTTCAAGTAATCCAGCGCTTCCGACCCCCGACCCATATCAGCATAAGCTCTTCCGATGTTGTCCAACGTGCTGGCCTGGCCGGCGGGGTTGCCTATCTCGACCCAGATGGGCAGCGCCTGACGAAGGTACATCAGCGCCATCTGTTTGTCTCCCAGGTTGTTGTAGACGCGCCCGAGGTTGTTCAACGTGCTGGCTTTGCCCTGCTTGAAAAGTCGCGACTGACCTACAAGGGCGGCGCGGCGGAAGTTGTGTCTGGATTCCCAGAAGGGCAGTATCTCGTGGAATAAATCCAGCGCTTTCTGCTCCTCTCCCATCTCGGTGTAGATTCTGCCCTTGGAATCCTTGGTCAGCGCCACACCCGTGTGGTAGCCCAATCTCTCTTCGATGGGCAAAACCTGATTGCAGTAATCCAGCGCTTTTTGCACCTGTCCCGATTGCCGGTACAAGGTAGCCAGGACATTCAGTTCCACGACTTCATCTTTCGCTTTGCTTGCCGCGCGCGCGTCGCCAAGCCGCGCTTCATGCTCGGCTATTAGATCCTGTAACCTGGCGCTCTGGGCTTCAGCCGTGGTCGCCGCCAACAGCCCAATGCTTATTAGGCATGCCACAACTCGCATTCTAGTGCCCAAATTCATTTTGGCCCCATTGTCGAACCGGGATGAAGAAGCGACCCCCTTAGCCCGCGCCGCCTGAGGAAAACGCCGGCGACAGGCAAGACCCATCTTTTGACGCGCCCACCCAAAAAGCATATAACGCTCACGGTTTCGTCTTGGTGCTGTCGGAATCACTCTTCTTTGAGCCGCCTTTGCTGCTCTTCTTTGAACTGCTCTTGCTGGTGCCGCTGGAACTACTTTCGCTATCCTCAGAGCCTGCCGACTTGAGCGAGGATGAGGCCTCAAGGGGCTGCACGCTGACTCGCATGGAAGCGTACGTGATGCCGGGGACGGCGCTCTGCGCGCGGGTCTGCAAGGGCAGATTCGGGTCGGCATCCTTGCGCACAAGATAGCCCTGCACGAGGTCAAGGTTCGGCAATTCCTTGGCCAGCTCGTCCGTGTGCACCTGTGGCAGCATCAAGTAGTCGCCCGACAGAAGTCCGAGGTAGCGGTCTTCGCGTTCGGGATCGCTGAAAGCCTTTCTGGTGGCCACGACGGTAATCAGGTTGCCAGCCATAAGGAACTTCGTGCGATCTTCCCAGTAACTCAATGCCTCGGTGAAGGCGCTCAGCGCGGGGACGCTAATGGCCGGAAGGGAAACGACAGGTGCGACGACTTTGGCTGCTTGGATCATTACATGAAGCGCCTTCACAAACGTAGATGTGGTGGGAGCCTTAGAAACGTTGACCGCGAGCTTCCCTATACCCTGGGTGAGCAGTATCTTGCTGGTTCCCTGCGTTGCCTGCGGTGATTTGAAGCCGAGTTGGTCTAATGAGACTTTGCCGGACTTGTCGGGATTGAGCGATGCAATGGCCGTCCATGCGAGCGGAGAAAGGAAGTTCATTAAGGGGCGTATCTGCGTGGTGTCCACGCGAAGCTGCGAGGCACGCGAGCTGGTTTCGCCGCTGCCAGGACGATATTGGGAAAGCGCGATGCCGACCGCCACGTCGCCGTCGTGGTCGAGCAACTCGTCTTTGTCGATGTCGGTGGCATAGCGCAACTTCTTTACGTCCACTTTGTAGTGTAGATACTGAGTTTCGGCGCCAGGATCGGGAAGCTGGTCTTTTGGCCCACGTGACGCAGTCTTGCTTCCATAGTTGCGGCTATAGGGATTAACGGAATCGAAAAATCCATTCCAGAAATTATAAGAGTCGTGCGGAGTATCCTCGGTGGAGGTCCGCGGAGCGGCGGCTTTTGCTGCCGCGAGCTCCGGGAGAAGAGCGGTGAGCAGGCCGAGGGCCGGTACGTCAACTACGAAACAACGGCGGGAAATCGTCATGGTCATCCTCCTTCAGGAAAGGTTGGAAATTCAACAAAATGAGCTTGGGGAGGCTTCGCCCCCGCGTGAGCGCGTCCTCACCGCAAAGCCGTCAACTGTGAGCCTTGCGGCCGTGGGTTTCACCCACGGCTACTCAGGGTGCTCCCTTTCGGGGAGCAAAGCCCCCTTTGGAACACTGCGAATTGCCGTCAGCCCGATGCCCCAGTTGGTGGGCATCTCACCGGAAACGCCGCGGGTTCCACTGCTAGTGTCGCCCAGGAGTTTTTCGAGGGGTGATTCCCTGCCCCGTGTACCCCGCGAGGCGACACCTTCGAAGTTCAGGACATAGGGGTCGGCCAATGGCTGAGCAGTACTAAGCAGAATGAGTGTGTCCACGCCGTAAGGCGGTCCGATGCGCAGGGTGCGCGCGCCGGGCAGCACAAACTGGCGGCCGGTATCGGCGGCGCTGGGAAATTGATTCTCGCCGTAGTCAAGCGGATAGAGAAGAGTACCTTTGCCGTGGCAATCGATGTCGAGAACGTAGACCCAGCGCTTTTCAATCACGCGGTCTTCGGACTGCAGGGCCAGCTTCAGCAGATCGCCCTGGCGCACCGGCTGATCGGCGGCAAGCGGCGTCTCGCCGGATGCGTGGACCATAGCCAACGTGTAGTAGCCAGCCGTGGAGGCGTCGGCGGGACTATCTGCCAATTCGAGCCAGCCGTGCACCTTGGCCAGCAGCGACGCATACTTGTTCAGCGCCGCGCCACTCTCTTCGAGCGCGCTCGGGCCGTTGACCAGCACCCAGTCCGTGCGCACGGGATAAGGTGATCTAGTGGAACAGCCGGGACTGTGGTCGGTGGCCACCGATGCCGGTGGGCCGGCCGCAAGCTCGCTCTTGTGAAACCAGGCATAGGCAGGTCCATTCGCGGTAAGCACGCCGGTGAGCGCGTAGTGGGCATCGGCGAGACTTGAGGCAGCTTGGACGGCGCTGGTACGATCACCCAGTGCAAGCTTCGTGGCTAACTCGCGCGACGGCGGGAGGTTGACCCACAGTTTGGCGCCCGCAGGAAGATGTTGCTTCAATGCGTCCCCGGTTAGGTGTGCGCCCAGGACCATGTCGCGTGGCGCGCCCGCTTGTTGCAGCGTCCAGTTCGCGCCATCCCAACAAAGGATATGCGTCCATGGCTCTTCGGCAGGGTCAGAGACGGAGGCGACTCCGGCATTCTTGATCTCCGCGACTGCGGCAAGAATCTCGCCTTGAGAGAGGTTGGAAGGCCACAGCCAGACGCGCAGCGGCGCCGACTCTGCGGGGAGCCACTTGGTCAGCTCGAAGACTTCGCCGGGAGCAACCTTGGCGCCGGGCGGGCTAATGACACTGGCGGAGCAGCGCACGATGCCCTCGAGACTCTCGACTCGAAGTTTCACCGTCTGTCCCTCGCTGCTTGGGACTATGGACGCGAATTCGCTGCCCTTGCCGATGCCGGAGACGCTGCCGATGTCAAGCCAGACGCTTCCCTCGTCGTCGGTCATGAGGGCCGCGGCATGCGCCTTCCCGGAATCCGCTCTCGCGCCGCCGAAGAGCGGTTGCCGGCGCCGCGCGGTGGTGGCATCCAAATCGGGATCCTGTCCGGAGACGTTGCTGCTTTCGAGCACCGCCTTTACACGCTGATAGATGACTGAGGCCGGCGTGCCCGCGGGCAGGACTTCGAGCGTCTCGATAAGAGCGGCAGTGAAGGCCCCGTGCGACTCTCTCACCTTGTCGGACGGGGGCATCTCCTTGGCTGTCTGGTCCTGTTGGGCGGCGGAGAACACAAGGGCGGGATTGTCCGCGCGCTCGGTGGGCGCGGGACGAGGCTGGCCGTCGGGAAGCGCCTCGGGAGCCTCGGCAATGTCGCGCGGGTCAAAGGGCAGCGTGCGGTTACGGTACTTCGGGCCGATGCCCCGAACCAGACCTCCGCTATGGCAGCTATCCAAGATCACCGTGAGGTGAATTCCCTTGTCCAAGGCGGCGTCGAAGATGCGGGTCATCTCGCGGTCGCGAATATCGTACCCGCCCTTGAATGCGTCAGAGGGAACCAGCGTGCTGTCGGCATGGACATACTCGCCGTTGACCAGCACGGTGAGCTTGTTTCCCTTGCTGTTCACGCGCAGCGACCCGTGGCTGGCAGCGTAAAACACCAGCGTGTCTCCTGGCCTAGGCACATCGACGAGATACTTCCGCATGGCGGCGAGGATGCCCTCCCGGCCGGTCTCGCCGGGCGGCAGCACCACGAGGCCCGCCGCTGGCCGCGGCGGGGCGGGGTTAGTGAGCAGCACCACCCGACTGGCGGGGAAAGCGAACTTGGGACTGAGCAGCAGGTCGGCCATGGCCTGCGCGTCGTTGACCGCCCCTTCCAGGTTGTCGAAGCGTTCGAGCTCACAGCGGCCATAGGTGCAGCCGGCGGGAAGTTGCGCCCGAGTTCCTTCAGGCTGGTAGGTGTTAATCCCGATGAGCAAGGCGCGTTGGGTCTGCGCCGCAGCCCACATGCCCGAGAGACAGTACAGAAGAACGGCGAGAGCTGCAACGGACGATTTCATGTTCCCTCGGGAACCCACATTGCACTATAGATGCGCTCCGAAGAGAAAGTCGCCCCTCAGTATAGCCATCCCCAAAGGCAATGCAATGAAAATGGGGTCAAATATCGGGGAAGCGGCAACGTCCCCCTGTCTTAACAGCTTGCAGCGCCAACTTGGCTTGCGACGCGTGCCCGTGTGCTTGCATGATGCCCCTCATTGCTTTTTGAAGAAAGGCATGGTAATGAAGTGAGCGCCCTGAAAAGCACGCCGACAGTTCGGTCATTTTGCCCTTGAGAAGACTGCGCCACACTGACCCAATAGTCTCTCACTTTATGCAGTCTTCATAGAGCGGGAACTGTTGACGAGACTGGCTTATCCGGTGAATGCCGGAAGGTTTCGAAAAACAGCAGGAGGTTACGACCATGTGCAGTTATAAGCGATATTCCGTTCCGTTCATCCCGTGGCTGTTGCTTGTCGTCGGCTGTGCATCCACACCGCATGCCCAGTCGGCGCTCAAAACCATTAACAATCCTCAGGGCGGCACTACTGTCTACGGGGTGGTGGACGGCGCCACCACCCAGGCGGCGGCCCTGGGCAGCGTCCTGCGCACCGTACACAACAGTTGCGGCGAGAAGCCGCAAGTGGGAAAGGTCTTCCGGGTGCGCGGCACCAATTCTGACGCGGTTTTCTTCACGGTGATCGACCACCCGCAAGGGAATCGGCAGGAGGCGGGCATGGTCATTGCCACCCAAACCGGTCCCAAGACGGTGGAAGCGGCTATGGTCACCGACGATGCGGCGCGCTTCAATTCGACCGTGAACCCGTTGCTGACTCAACTATTCAGTGTCTGGCATCCGGGCGCGGCTTCGGCGGCTCCCGGTGGCGCGCCGGGGTCCACGCCTGCGGCCACCGGCGGAGGCGGAGCAGTTCCGCCCATGCGCCAGGTTACCCTGCCTGATGGTACCGCCACCGTCAGCCTTCCCGCGGGATGGAACATTGTCCCCAACCAGAGCGGTATGGGAATCACCACGGTCACCGGTCCCCAGGGGGCGATGCTAGGGCTCAATATGTACTATACGGCTTACAACCTTTCCAACCCGCAGGTCCAGAACCGGCTGCGCATGCGGCTCACGTTTCAGAACGAGGTTGATTATCCGAGGAGCGTGGACCTGACGAAGTCCTTTGCCGACATTCTCCAGAGGATTCGCGCCGCGTATGGCCAGGGCCCGGCCCCCCTGAAGGTGGACAGCGTCCAGCCGGTGTCCGGCTCACAAGGGCAATGCGTTACTGCCACTGGCCAGATCAATCCTGACGGCACTACTATGCGTGATATGAGGTATCTGCTGTGCAAGTCGACGCCGAATCAATATGGCCAGTACTTTTTTGTCTACAACAAGTGCCTGCTCCCTTTAGGGGCGAGCGACCAAGAACGCGCCACCGCCAACGCGATTATGGCCAGTTACAAACCTGATATGCAGCGTGCGCAAGCCATCGCTAACGCCCAGGCGGCGCCGATCATCGCCCAGATGCAGCAGACCTACCAGGCGCACCAGCAGGCACTGATGTCGTTTACCCAGTCACAGATCGCGCGTACTCAGCAGATCGGCGCCCAGGCCACGGCGAGGATGAACGCCACCGAAGCCGCCAACCAGGCGCAGTGGGCTGGCTTCGATCAGCAGGAAAACAACATCTCCCGGCAAGGGCAAGGCTTCAGCAATTACCTGTTGGACCAGTCCGTGGTGCAGAACAACAACGTGGGCGGCACGGGGACGGTGGGCCACGCCACCCTGTGGAACTCCACCGCCGATGCCCTGGTGAAATCCAATCCCAATCGTTACCAGATCGTCGACACACCAGGTTACTGGAACGGAGTGGATTATTGACGCCTTGGGGGATGCAATTCGGCCTAAAGCCTCACGGTTGAGGCTGCGCGACAAGTTCCTGCTCGCCTGGACGGGCGCCATAATGGAAATTCCGGTTTGGACGCTTATCGTGAATGTCTGCGCTCCAAGCTACCCTGATGGTGAGTAGCGATGACCAACCAACAGAAAACACTTCTCACCCTGGTCGCAACTGCCGTTGTGGTCTACGGTGCGTACACGTATACCCTCGGGTTGCGTGGTCCCTTGTACGCGTTGGACGCGGCAGCGGGCACAGAGTCGAAGACGCTCGAATTCGGCGGGCGAACACGTACCTACCTGGTCCACGCGCCCGAGGGATACGACGGTAAGACGCCCTTGGCGCTGGTGCTGGTTCTTCATGGCGCACTCCAGGGGGCCACGAATGTCGAACCCGTGTCCGGCATGAGCGCCAAGGCGGACAAGGAGAAATTCCTTGTCGTCTACCCGAACGGCACAAGCCGGTCCGGATTGGCGCCGACGTGGAATGCCGGCGCCTGCTGCGGCTACGCGCAGACCAACAAAGTGGACGACGTCGGCTTTCTGCGCGCCCTCATTGACCAGCTCGAGCACGATTACACCGTCGACCCGAAACGGATCTTCGCCACCGGGATTTCAAACGGGGGGATGATGTCCTATCGTGTGGCCTGCGAACTGGCGGACCGGATCGCCGCCATCGCTCCCGTTGAAGGCGCCCAGGACGTCGACTGCCGGCCCTCGGGGCCCGTTTCGGTGCTCGCCTTTCACGGCACGGCCGACCTCCTGGTTCCGTACAACGGTGGCACAACCGCGTTTCAGGTCGGCTCCAAGCGTAAGGACACTCCCGTAAGCTCTACCGTGGCGTTCTGGGTGAAGCAGGATGGCTGCTCGAAGACGCCTGGGCGCGAGGAAACGAGTCTGCTCCGCATTGACACCTACACCGGCTGCACGGGCGGCGCCGGCGTCACGCTTTACACCATCGAGGGCGGCCGACACATGTGGCCCGGAACGCGCCTCAGCGGCAACGATGTGCCCGCCACCGATATCATGTGGTCGTTTTTTGCCGCCCATCCGAAGCCGTAAGAGCTGACTCACCACAGAGGCCACAGAGTTCGCAAAGAAAAGCCGGAGTACTTCAGCCTTACATCAGTGTGCATTCACCAGAGGATTTCTGGATTACACGAGGATCTAGCGGACTCAAGCCTCGGTCTCCACCGACCGACCCTGAAAGGGTCGAATCCGGGTGGCGTCACCCCGGTCCTGCGGCCCACGACCCAAAGGAATACGACCCCTCCAGGGTCGGGAGACGAGCGTGGCGGTTTCCGAGGGCGTTGCCCCATGGGCGCTAAGACAAGAACTACTTCCATCGTTCCCGCACCATCCGCGTCCCGCGAAGCGGGACACCGTGAGTAGTCCCCCAGTCGCGGCGAAAGCCCACGCTTGGAGATGCACCAAGCACTGCTAGCTGCCCGCTGCTATTCGATTCAGAACTTCGGCGCGAGAGGTTCCCGGCTCGAATCGCGGCGCCCCGAGCAAGTTTCACGTTTCCGGCGACAGGTTACAGATTACAGCCGCAGCGCAGGCCTGTTTCCCGCGAGGCGCGATCCGCGGCTTTTTGCATCTGTCCTCGCGGAAAAGCCGCCCATGTCCGATCTGCGGTCCGATCTGTATCGGACCATCGGACTCCAGCTACCGGAGAATCGAGCCGCTACTAGCGGTTGTGTAGATAGGCCCCGCCCTCTACTTGCTGCCCCTGCGAGCTTGTCAAACCCCGCAGGCCGGCGGTTTGCCGTCCGAGCGGCGGGTTTTGATGTTCCTCCTCACTGGTGCGGCGGCTTGGGAGGCGCCGGCAGCTTGGCGGGCTCCGGCGGCTTCGGCAGCTTGGCGCCGCTCTCGGGTGGGGGCATTAGGTGCGGCTGGCGCGCCCAGTCGATACCCTTCTCCGTCGGCTGGCCGAAAAGCTCTGGATGCAAGTAGAGACCCCTCTCGGCGACCGGCTTGGCTTCTTCTACCTGGATTCTGTGCGCTTTGGCGTAAGCATCCTGACGGATGCCGGTCACCTGCCAGGAGACTTTCCCACCCGGCTTCCCACCCGCAATCTTGAACCGGTTGCCGGAAATCTCTTCGGCAATGTACAGCCCTGGCGCGGGTGCCTTAATGGCCGTGAGCTGGTAGCGGAAGTCGCTGTTCAGGGTTTCGAAATATTCCGGCAAGCCAACCCAAGCCTCGCCGTTCGCGTCCAGCACCGCAACTCCGTCGTAAACGTTCTTCATGTCCGGGCTTTCCACGAACGAGTGCACGAGGTATTTGTTAGCCGGGTCCAGCGGGTGGTTGATTTTGAATGACCCGGCGGCTTTGCTAAGCGTGCCGTTCACATAGACGTTCCCGATGAAATACCCCGCGTACCCCGCCCCGGTCCCGACGTAGTCGCCCTCAACACCCCTTCCAGATGACCCGGAGGCGATTCCGATTACTCCGAAGCCATCGAAGTAGTCGCTAGAGGCCGCTCCGATTAGGCCGTTCGGTCCCGAGAATTCCCCCCCCCCATGGTATAACAGACCCGACGGGTGGGCGTTGCTCTCGACCCCCTTGCTGCTTAGGCCGAGGACGCCGGTGCCGGCGCTCGAGCTGCTGGCGCCCACCACGGCGTAGGCGTTGCCGGTGGTCGCGATGTTGTAGCCATACACGCCGGTGCCGGCGCTGGAGCCGCTGGCGCCGACCACGCCCCAGCCGCCGGTGGTCGCGGTGTTGTCGCCGTACACCCCCCAGCCGCTGCTGGACGCGCTCATGCCTACCACGCCGTAGCCGATGCCGCTGGTCGCCGGGTTGTAGCCATACACGCCTATGCTGCCGATGCTGGCGTTGCTGATACCAAGGACGCCGGCATAACCACCCCCGCCATACACGCCGTAGCCGGTGCTGGACCCGCTGAAGCCATACACGCCGTAGGCGTTGCCCGTGGTCGACGTGTTCACGCCAGCCACGCCGACGTCGGAACCGTTGGAGGTGGTCCCCCACACTCCGTTCGCCGCAGACGAAGCATAGAGCTCGCCGTTGTTGATGGTCTGATTCCCCGTGAAGGTGTTGGCGCCCAACGTCGGAACTTTGGTCGTGTCCAGGTTCAGCGTCACGTTCCCACTCGTCCCGCCGCCCGTCAGGTCTGTCCCCGCCGTCACGCCGGTGATGGTGCCACCACCACCGCCTCCGCCGCTGCCGCAGGGCGACGCCGTGGTCGTTAGCAAACCGCCTGCCCCGGCCTGGACGCAGTTGCCTGCGGCCAGACCCCCGACCGCCACGCTGCCATCAAACTTCCCCGTGCCGTTCACTTCCAGCGTGGCGCCGGGCGTGGTCGTCCCGATGCCCACCAGGCCCGAC
>Ga0326728_10023107_pt1 | contig 11442 bp, 9 predicted proteins | sample MB3enrmetagenome_FD_207602 | JGI IMG/M metagenome (GOLD analysis project Ga0326728, IMG submission 207602) | Lab enriched peat soil microbial communities from McLean, Ithaca, NY, United States - MB31MN | ecosystem: Environmental > Terrestrial > Soil > Wetlands > Peat | place: USA: New York... | reverse complement strand
CCGTGCGACGGACGCGGCGGCGCACTTTGGCATGACCAATGGCGTGGTGTTTTCAGACGACCTGGAAATCCGCTCGACGATGATGCGGTTGCAATACACCGGTACCGTGGACCTGAAAAGCCATGTGAACGCCCATGTCACCGCCCAGTTGCTGCGCAACACATGGGTGGTTGGCCCGCTCCTCAGCACCGCGTTGTGGCCGGTCAGCAAGTTGTTTGAATTCCAAATCACCGACACGCTCCAGTACCCGCAAAGCCAGCCGGTCTACCTCCCCAAATTCCTGCTCCTGCCTCTCCACCCGTTCCGCAGCCTGGAAGAAATACTTGCCAACGGCGCCGACACCAACGCGCCGCCCCTGAAGTAAAATCAAAAATGCGCGCTAGCGGTTTGGGTAGTCCGTCGTGTTGGTCTCAACAAAACCTTCCGGTGTCACGGGCTGGAATAAATTGTTCCCGGATGAAGAACGCGAGGGCGCCGGCTGGTTTTGTGTCTGTTCCGTTTGATCCGGCGGCAACGTATTCTCCATAGCCGCCTTCGATTCGGGGGACGCGACGGCGTTTGTGCCGATGGAACCAGACTGAGGCACGCCTGGAAGCCCCGCCTTCCTCATCTCGATGCGCTCCTGTCTTTGCTCCGCCAGTTCAGCCCTGCGCGTTTCAATTTCCTCTTCCGTCGCGGCTTGGGAAATGCCCGGCAGACGGCTTTCTTCCTTCTTCGTCTGTGCTGCGGCGATTTCCGGAGTTCTCAGAACCGTCGGGCGCATCAACACGAGCAGTTCGCTGCGGTTATGGGTGTCGCTGCGGCTGGTGAACAGATTGCCTAGAATGGGAATGTCTTGCAACACGGGAACCCCGTTTTTGCTCTTGTCCTTTTCGGTGCGGATAAAGCCGCCGAGAATAATGGTGTCGCAATCCTTGACGGCGACCTCGGAAGAAAGCTGGCGTTTGTCAGTGTTGGGAACGTTGCCCACGCCTTGAATGAACGTGCTGCCATTGAGATCATCAATTTCCTGGCTGATATCCATGACCACCAGGCCGTTGGGATTGATAAATGGCGTGACGTCCAGCGAGATGCCGACCTGCAATTGTGAATACGAGGAACTGGGGCCGCCGCCGATGCCGCTGTTATAATAAACGCTGGTGACATAAGGCACCGTCTCGCCGACGAAAAATTGCGCTTCCTTGGCCTGGGACGTTTGAATACGCGGGCGCTGGATGATGGAGACCGAGCTGTCCGCCGCCGCCGCCGCCACGGCTACGTCCCAAGTCGGGCCGATGTTCCCGAAATAACTTAAGCCGCTTCCCAGATTGTTGCCAAACAAAGTCGAACTCGCATTGGTGCCAAGGGCATTGTTCACAAAATCAAAGAATGACTGGCCGTTGTTGTAACCGCCGCCGCCCGAATACGAGTTAGGCGGCGTGCCACCGCTGAAATTTTTCGGATTTTGCGCCACTGACACGCCGAAATTCCAGCCATTGTCCAAATTCACGTCCATGATGACGGATTCAATGAGCACCTGCGGCAGCAACACGTCCAGCTTGGCCACGATGTCCTTGATGGTTTTCATGTCTTGCGGCGTGGCATAAACGAGCAGGGAATTGCTCCGTTCATCGGCAATAATCTTGGTCGGACCCATAAGTTGAATTTCGCCCTGGCCGCCCGCCGCCGCACGTTGAATGATGGACTGCAAGCGCTGGCTGAGAGTGCTGCCCGTGCCTCCGGATGTGCCTCCGGGCGTGGTCGTTCCAAAGGGCCGCGTCGTTTGGCTCTGATTCATGCCACCGGATTGAAGCTGGCTGCCGGTGCCGGTGGTTGCGGCCCGCGAACTGGGAGTGGTGGTGTTGCCAATGGCCGAACTGGAGCCGCCGAGACTGTTCAGGGCGTTGGCGATGTCATCCACCATGGCGTATTTGATCGGAATAACTTCTGAGACAAATTCCTCCGGTTCTACAATGTCCACTATTTTGATAAACTCCAGCATCCGTTTAACGTTTTCGGCGTTGTCGCGGAGGATGAGAAGGCCGTTGCTGTCAATCGGGAAAATCGCATTCGGAATCTTGGCGAACTGCTGCAGGGCCGGGGCCAATTCACTCGGCTTGATGTATTTCAACTGGACAATATGCGTGACGTATTGGCCAACATCGGGCAATTGGGCGGCGGTTTGGGCGTTGAACGGCGCGCCTTCCTGGTTGGCCTGCGCCACCGGCACGGCCTTCACGAACTTGTCGCCGATGTTGATGAGCGCGATGCCGTTGAGCGCCAGCACACCCTGCAATGCCTGGACTACCTGGCTTCTGGTTAAAGGCGTCTCCGTGCGGAGCACAATCTTCGCCGAGGGCAACCCCGCCCGCAACAGAGTGCGTCCCACATAGCGCGCATAAACCTCAAGGACTTGGTCCACATCTACACCTTGAAAATTGATGTCACCGGCGGGAACCATTTCCTCCGCCGGGGTGGATGAAGCGGGTGAGGTCGGTTCGGCAGCGGACGGGATCGTCGGGACCAGCGGCGACGGAAACGCCGGCGGCGCAGCGGGCAGGTTGGTGGCGGCCATGGCGGGAGGGATCGGCGCGGCAAAGGAACGTTGCGGCACAGAACGCAGGGCGGGCGGCGTTTGCGCCCGGAGGCCAAGACCGGTTAAAAATACGAGCAGGATGAGGGTGGTCGTTTTCACAGTCATTTCGAATTTGCGGTTGTGTTCTTCAAATTATCTTTTGCCGTGACCTTCTGGTAGCTGGCAATGAGCCGGATGTTGGCGTTGAGGTGCTGGCGCGCCGGGTCGGGCTGCAATTCCAGGTCGCGCACGCGAATCATGGAAGCGTCGGAACCGAGTTTGTAAAGAAAATCCACCAGTTGCTGGTCGTCAGCGATGACGTTGATGTTTTGCGTTAATTCGACGAAAAATTCATTCGTGCGGGTCATCTGCCGCGACATGTTGATGATGCCGACGCCGCTCCGCGCGGATTGCGACTGGATGGTGCGGAGAAAATTGATGGCCTGGTCTTCGGGCGCAACCTTTCCGCCTTCACCTTCCATTTTCTTAACCAGCGCCGCGTACCGGGCGGACTGCGTGATGGTCGTCCGGTAAAGCGCCAGTTTGCGGTGGGCGTCGTCCAGACGGTAGCGCAGCCGGCCCCAGTCGGAAAAGTACGGCCAGATGAAAACGTAGTTCAGCACGAGAAACAAAACCACCAGCACGGCGACCGCCAGCCGGCGCTCCAGCGGGCGCAATTGGGCAAAATACTTTTTCACGGCGCCTCCTCCGGCTTATGTCTCAGCACGAGCGCAAATCGCCAGTCCACTCGGTCGCCCTGCTGGTGATAGGTCAGGTCCTCTCCGCCCGAGGTGTCGAACATGGGCTGGCCGTCCACCTCCGCCTTGCGCACCGCGTCATAAAAATGATCGGTGATTTGGGCGATTTGATCCGGCGAAACACTTCCGTTGAGGGACAACTTCTGCCCGTCGGCGAAACTCAGCCGTTGCAGCGAAAGGCCGGCGGGCAGTTGTTCGGCGACGATTTTCCAGCAATCCAGCGCCGCGTATTTCAAATCCTGCCGCTCGGTGAGCACGTCGTAACGCGCCTTGAATTGCAGCGCGGTGGTGTAACTGCCGCTCAACGCGGCGACCTGCCGTTCCACCTGGCCCGTGCGATACCCCAGCACCGTCGTCGCGCAAAAATAAATTACCACGCCGATGACGTATAGCGTTCCCGCCGCCGCCAGACCGTGCAACCACAATCGGTCCACAAACTGCTGGTGATAGCGCGTCGAAAATTCCTGGGGCAGCAACGTGGCGCGCGCCTGGGTTTGCGCCAGACGCCGCGCGGTGCGCGCCGCCAGTTCGGCCACCGGCAGCGGCGGTATTACCCGCACCGGTTCATCCAGACTCGCGCGCAGAACGTTCTCCCATTCTGTGGCGACGGCGCCATCGGCAACCAGATGCCAGGTGGGCGGCGCGGTCAGCCAACCTTCCAATTCGCCGGCCCAGGTCAACTGCGCCAGTTGGTCCTTCAAACCTTTCGCGCGATCTCCGTCCGGCGGCAAAACGACGAAGCTTAAATTCCGCAACGCACCGCCGCACCACCATGCCACCAGCGCGACATTTTGGCCGGCGAACGCAGCGGGATAAATCCACGCGCCCGCCTCCGCTTCGCTTCGCTCCAGCGAACCGGCTTCGGCCTGGGGCATGGCCTCCAACTGGTCGAGCATCGGCGCTTCGAGCCGGTCGGCCAGATAACCCTGGCCCTCCAGCTTGCCAAGAAATTCTTCAACCGCCTGGCGGGCGGCGATGACCACGATGGCCGTTTGCAAATCGCCCGTCGTCCGCGGCAACACGTGAATCATCCACACAATTTGCGCCACCGGCAGAGGCGACAACTTCTCCAGTTGCAATTCCACCATGGCCAGCGTCTCCTCGAAATTGCTCTTGGGCAGTTCGATGACGCGGAGAAAGACGTTTTCCGGCGGGAGCCAGGCAACGTTCAGCTTGGGTTGCCACAACGAGTGCCACGATTTGGCCACCAGGTTTGACGGCACCAGTTGGCCCGGCGCGCCGCTGTGCTCGCGTTTGAGCACAAAGCCATCGCCCTTGGCGTCGAACTGCCAGAGACGCAGCGCGTCGGCGCCCACGTGGAGGATGTTGCAGGATTGCCAGTGGGCCATAAATCAATTCCCGATTTCCGATTTCCGATTTCCGATTTCGGCAATGCAGACAATCCGTAAATGGCGTACGGCAATCCGCGATCGGCAATCGGCAATCGACAAGTTCTTCATGGTTTGATTCACATTTCGGTTTTGGTGTCGCCGATAAGCGCGTCCATGTGCTCCTCAATCTGGGTGACGCGCAGGACTTCCTCGATGGTTGTGTCTCCGGCTTTCACCTTGTTCCAGCCGTCGGTGCGCAGCGTGCGCATGCCTTGCTCGATGGCCCGGGCGGCGATGGTCGAAGCGGGCGCACGGTTCAGAATCAGCGGACGCATGGTTTCATTGAGTATGAGCAACTCATAGATGCCCTTGCGTCCTTGATAGCCGAGTTGCCGGCAATCTTCGCAGCCGGTGCCGCGCCAGAACTTGGCCGTGTCAATTTCATTTTCGGGAAAACCGATTCTTTTCAGGTAATCGCGCTCGACCTTCTGCTCGGTCTTGCAATGCGGACAGATGGTGCGGACGAGGCGTTGCGCCATGACCGCTTCCACCGACGACGCCACCAGAAACGGCTCGATACCCATGTCAATCAGCCGCGTGAACGCGCTGGGCGCGTCGTTCGTATGCAGCGTGCTGAACACCAGGTGGCCGGTCAGCGACGCGCGAATCGCGATTTCCGCCGTCTCCAAATCGCGAATTTCCCCCACCATAATCACGTTCGGGTCCTGGCGCAAAATATGGCGCAAACCCATCGCAAACGTCAGCCCGATCTCCGGCCGCACGGCGATCTGATTGATGCCCTTGAGTTCGTATTCCACCGGCTCCTCGATGGTGATGATGCGCTTGTGTACTGAATTAATCGCGCTGAGAAACGCGTAGAGCGACGTGGATTTGCCCGAACCGGTCGGGCCGGTGACGAGGAAAATCCCGTGCGGTTTGACGATGATTTCGCGGATCATCGCCTCGTCCTGTGGCGCAAAACCGAGTTTGTCCAGGCTCAAAAAGATTTTCCCGCGCGTGAGCAAACGGAGGGAAACACTTTCGCCATAGACCGTCGGCACGGTCGAGACGCGGATGTCAATTTCCTCGCCCTTGATGCGGACGTTGATGCGGCCGTCCTGCGGCAGGCGTTTTTCGGAGATGTTCATGCCGCTCATCACCTTGATGCGCGAAATGAGCGCGGCCTGAAACCGCTTGAGTTGCGGCGGCATCGGCGTCTGGTGCAAAATGCCGTCAATGCGGTAACGAATCCGCAGCTCGTCCTCCGCCGGCTCGAAATGAATGTCCGTTGCGCGGTCCTTGTGGGCTTCCCAAATAATCTGGTTGACGAACTTGATGACGCTGGCCTCCTGATCGTCCTCGGTGATTTCCTTGTCGGCGGCGATCTCCAGCTCCAGCGGCTCGCCTTCGCCGAGTTCGTCCAGCGTTTCGGCACCGACGCCGTAGTATTTTTTGAGCGCCTTTTCGATTTCTGTTTTCGGCGCCAGCGCGAATTGCACCGGACCGCGTGCGTCAAACCGCACCGCGTTCATCATGGCCGCGTCAAACGGATCGCTGACGACGACCTGCAGCGTGTCGCCGTTCACCGCCGTGGGCAGCACGCTGTATTGAAACGCCACCTTCGTGGAGAGTTTGTTCCGCGTCTCCGGCGGAATGGTGTATTTGTGCAAATCCACATACGGCCAACCGAGCGCATTGGCCAGCCGTTGCAAAAAAATATCCTCGGCCACGCCGCGCTCGCGCGCAATGAACGACAGCAACGGCTCTGCTGAGCCGTTGTCCGCCGCCGCGCGCCACGCCTTCCGCCAGTCGTCAAACTGGCCCGGAGTGGCTTCGGCGACCGAAGCGACGAGATTTTTTACCGGGCTAAAACCCATTTAGTTGTTCAAATTTTACTTGTTTATATCAACAACCACAGCGAAAAAAAGTTGCGTTTAGGCGCGTAAAACCTGCACAGTCTGCCGCGACTAAAAATGAGACAATTTGCTACTATCACTGTCATCGGGCGCGACAAGACTGGCGTCATCGCTCGCGTCACCGCTTTCCTGTTCGAACAAAAAGCCAACATCGAGGCGCTCGAAGAACAGGTCACCCGCGGCCAGTTCAGCATGACGCTCCAAGCTTCATGGTCTCCCAGCGATTGCCGTGCCGCCGCCGTGCGCGCCGGTTTGGACCAACTGGCGCGGCAGCTCGGCATGGAAATCAAAATTCACTTCACCGAGCCGAACCGCCGTCAGCGCTTCGCCATCATGGTCACGAAGGAAACACATTGCTTCGATGCGCTGCTGGCGGCGAAATTGAGAGCCGACGCGGCGCTCGTCATCGGTAATCACGCCGGCTTCGCGCCGCTGGCAAAAAAGGCGAAGCTGCCATTCGTTCACATTCCGTGGAACAACCGTGCCCCAGCCGAGGCGCAGGCACTGCGTCTATTGGAAGAACACCGGATTGATTTCGTTGTGCTGGCGCGGTTCATGAAAATCCTGTCGCCGAACTTCGTATGGCGGTACAAAAACAAAATCATCAACATCCATCCGTCCCTGCTACCGAGCTTTCCCGGCCCGCAGGCCTACCGGCAGGCGTATGAACAGGGCGTGAAGATTGCCGGGGTGACCGCGCACTTCGTTTCGATGCGGCTGGACGAAGGGCCGATCATCGCGCAAGGCTCATTCCGGATTCGTCCCGGCATGACGCTCAAGGACATTGTCACCCGCGGCCAGCAACTCGAAGCCGATGTGCTCGTCAAAGCCGTGAAACTTTATCTGGGTAAACGCCTCGATGTTTATTGGGGCGTGGTGAAGGAGGTCTGAAAAGCTCCGTAGGGGGCCTGCCGGAATGGCAGCGGAAGCATTCGTCTTCCTTTTCTTCGCGTTGGACGCGAGCGATGAATTACTCCACCTTAACCCGGCGTTCAAAAAACATTCCGGAAAAATTATTCACAGGGTTGAACCGATTCACGGCCGGCGGTGTCGGAACTCAATAGAAAGGAAAAGGTGGATTCATTATGAGTGCCATTGCAGTACCTAAAGAAAGTCTTTTCGACGCGGCTTTGAAGGCCGTAATCATTTATGATGATTTTGATTCCGCCACGCGCGCCACGGCGCTGCTGGAACGCGTGGCCGTGCGGGTGGACGAAGCCATGAAGTGGGACGTCAAGCCGTGGAAATTTGATGTCCTTAAACAACCAGCCTTGGCCGCCCTGACCGTGGCCGTTGCCGCCAATGCCGATTTGATTGTGCTCGCCTTGAGACAAACTCATTCAACCCCGGCCGAATTGCTGGACTGGCTGAAAAACTGGGCGGAACACCGGCGAATCGAGGATGCGGCGGTGCTGGCGTTGCCTTCCGGCGAAACCCAAACGCCGCCAGCGTCTTGGGACGAGCTTAAAGCGTTTGCGAAAGCGCACGGTTTGGTCTTTTTGGACGGCCAAAGCGTTTGGAATGACGGAAGTTCGGCATCCCTTGGTCATCCTTGGCCACCGCGAAAACCGCCGGTGGCGCCGGGGCCAACGCGGGCGTCCGCCGAACGGCTGCCGGTTCCGCTCCATTGGGGCATCAACGAATAAATTTGTCTTGATGTTTGCTTTGCCACGGCGGAAGGCTTAAGGTGTGCGTGGCGAAAGCCGGGTTGCGGAGAGCTAAAATTTCTCGCGGCAGGAGTTTCTGTCGCAGCGGCACGGAGTGGGCAAAAAACCCGCAAAACGGTTGCGCTCACTCCGTGTCATTGTTTGAAAAGGGAATCGTTTGGTGGTATCGGGTAATTTTTGAATCGCAAACCGACTGAACATCGAAGCGCCATGACGGTGGCGCATGGAAAGGAAAAGATTATGGCAAAAAAACCATACCTAAGGGGCAGTCACATTGGCCGGCAACAAACCTTCGCATTCTCCGCGCCGGACGCGATGAGCGTGCAGTTGGTGGGAGATTTTACGCAGTGGCAGGAGCGGCCCATCAACCTGCAGAAGGGCGCGGATGGAGTGTGGCGGATCACGGTGGAATTGTCGCCGGGCACGCATCACTACCGTTTCCTCGTGGACGGCCAGTGGCGCGATGATCCCGATTGCGTTCTCCGCGCGCCGAATCCCTTCGGCGGCGAAAACATGATGCGACAGGTGGCCTGAGCGCGGTGGCACCGGGCGCCTCGCAAAGGCGAAAAAGAGAGTCGCCAACGCGGTGTAGCAAATACGCCGGAAGAAAGCGATTGTTGTCTTGCGACTTCGCGCCGGGAAAATCTGATTTGGCCCTTTGAAATTCGATTCATAGATAATTGGAAACGAGCGGGCATCGCCTGATTAACGCCGGTTTGTCAGCTACGTGCATTTTATTCAACATCTCACCAGCTTCTTTTGTCACAATAATTGTGATATGAACGTGACCGGGTAACCGGGTGAGCACACACATGGAAGCGCAAAGCTTGATTTGAATGCGCCGGCCGCGAACTGATTTGCGATTTCAGACCTTCATCAGGTCAACGAGAAAAGGTGTAAAATGAAAATACGTTTGGGAAAACAGATATTGCCGCTGGGATTGCTCCCGGTGCTGTTATCGGGTTGCGTGACTTATCCCATCGCCAAAAACCTCCAAGACCAGGCCAAACCGCTGACCCTGTCGCAGGTGGTGGCGGACCCGGGTGCCTGCCAGGGAACCATCGTCATCTGGGGCGGAAGAATCATCAAGACCGTCAACGACGTCAACAGCAGCGCCATCTACGTTCTGGAACTGCCTTTGGGCAGTGATGGCAGACCGCTGGAATATGCGAATACTTCCGGCCGGTTCATCGCCAGCAGCAAAGGATTCCTGGACCCCGAAGTGTACAAGCCCGGACGGTTGATCACGGTGGCCGGGGCCGTTGCCGGACTGGAAAGCGAACCGGTGCAGAAAACCAAATACAACTACCCCGTGTTAGACATCAAACAAATCCACCTCTGGCCGGTGGAGCGAAGGTATTACTATTACTATCCGGACGAATATTGGGATGGATATTATCCAGGCTGGTACTGGTGGGGCTGGTACCCGGTTTGGGGCTGGGGCTGGTATTATCACGGCGGCTATTGGGGCGGAGGTTATCATTATCATGGCGGAGCTCAGGGCGGAGGCGGTTGGCATCATTAAAGACCATTTCTCAGGCGAATTGAAGTGAACAACTGTTGAGGAACGTGGAATTGACGCCGCCACCGCACCGGCGCACAATCGCCTCCGTGCCAATAACTTTCTCAGAAGCTTGCCACGTGGTTGGGTTTTACATGGCATTCGCGCGGGTACGGCGGCTTGTGGCAGATTTCAGGGCCAACGAGAAATTCCAGCATTCCCCGGTTTTCTTCCTCTCCGCCTCGACCGGGGACTTGAGTTGCTTGGGAAGCAACGAAAGGAATTCGCAAAAGGCGAAGGCCCGCTACGGGCCGAGCGAGCGGGCGCGAGCGAGTCATTGGAAAGGGGTGAGGTGTCGAAATCATCGCTGCAACAACCTCGACCGCCAGATTGACGCCCTGGTCTATGACCTTTATGGGCTGACCACAGAGGAAATCAAAATCGTGGAAGGAGCCAACATCAACCATTCCACAACAAACTGAACATGAAAAAGCTCCTGCTCCTGCTGGTTCCGCCACTGATTTTATCCGGCATATTGCCGGCAATAGCGGCAGAAAGCCGGAGTGGACCCAAATCCATTCCAGAGCTACAGCTCGCGATAGAAACCATTTTGAAGGAAACCCGGACTCCAGGTGCCGCCATCGCCATTGTTTCCCGCGACAAGGCGGAATGGGTGGCGGGCCTCGGGAAAGCTGATGTGGCCGCCAACAAACCGGTCACCGCCGACACCCTTTTTCGCATCGGCTCGACTTCGAAGGGGTTTGCTGCCTTGGCGGCACTGCAATTGCAGGAGGAAGGCAAACTCAAGCTGACGGACACGGTGCGACAATGGGTGCCGGACGTGGCCTTCGTCAATCCATGGGAGGCAACCGATCCGGTGCGCTTGGTCCATTTGATGGAACACACCTCCGGTTTTGACGATATCCACCTGCGAGACTATGCGCTCAATGATCCAACGCCCATCGCGTTGAAGGATGCCCTGGCCTATGGCGCGTCTTCACGTGTCTGTCGCTGGCCGCCCGGTTCCCGGATGGCTTACTGCAATTCCGGCCCCGCCGTCCTGGCGGCGGTCATTGAAAAGGTTTCCGGGCAGCGCTTTGAGGATTATGTGCAGGAGCATTTTTTCAATCCGCTGCACATGGATACCGCCAGTTATTTTTATACGCCGGCCGTGCAGCAGCGGCTGACCAAACTGTATCACCCCGACGGCGTCACGCCGTATCCTTACTGGCACATTGCCTACCGGCCCGCCGGCTCGATCAACGCGTCGGCCAAGGACATGGCCAATTATGTGCGGTTTTATCTCCAGCGGGGCAGCCTGGACGGCACGCAACTGCTCCAGACCGCGTCCATTGAGCGCATGGAAACCACGGAAAGTTTGCCGACGGCAAAATTGGGCAAGTTCGCCGGATACGGTCTTTATAATTATGCGACCCTTGAAGGGGCCTTTGTGTTTCGCGGGCACAACGGCGGTGTCGAGGGCGGACTGACCGAGATGGCTTATCTCCCAGACTACGGCCGCGGTTACGCCATCATGATCAATTCGGGAAGTGGACGGGCGCTGTACGAAATCGGGAAACTGGTCCGGCAATATCTGATCCGAGATCTGACTCCGCCGCCCTTGCCGCCGGTGGCATCGGTCCCAGTCGAAATCCAGCGGCATTATGCCGGATACTATCAGGGAATCAGCCCGCGCGCGCAGATGTTTTATGCGG
>Ga0326728_10023106_pt1 | contig 11443 bp, 6 predicted proteins | sample MB3enrmetagenome_FD_207602 | JGI IMG/M metagenome (GOLD analysis project Ga0326728, IMG submission 207602) | Lab enriched peat soil microbial communities from McLean, Ithaca, NY, United States - MB31MN | ecosystem: Environmental > Terrestrial > Soil > Wetlands > Peat | place: USA: New York... | reverse complement strand
CTTTGGCCAGTTGCCGCTGGCGATCTCACCCTCGGGCGAGGGAGCGGTTTGGGGTCTCGCGCCTTCCTTTGTGGACAGTGCCGACCTGGTTGCCAGGCTGCGCGGCCAGCCGTCCGGCCTGGTGGTTCTGACTTGGGAATCGTTCGGGATGGCCGGGACGGATGCCGGCGTGCGGTGGTCGGGGCTCGAGGCCTTTCTGGCGGCCGGCGGGCACGCGCTCCTGGCGCCTTCGGCCACCCCGGAGACCTTTGGGCCCCAGCCCGAGTGGCTGGGCGTCACGCCGGGGCGGTTGGAACGGGCGCAGGCCGGGCTGGCCCTTACCCCCATGGCCAGGACCCATGCGATGTTCAACGACCTCCGCGATGAAAAAGGAGAGGTGGCCTTGCACAACGTCAAGGCCTTCAAGTTTTATCCGCTGCGCGCCGCCCCCACCAACACCCCCGTCTTCGGGCTCGAAGATGGACGGTGCGTGGTGGCCGAACAGGCCGTCGGTAAGGGGCGGTTGCTCGTGAGCGGGCTGGCTTTCGATTCGAGCTGGAGCACCCTCCCGCTCAAGCCGGGATTTGTCGTCCTGGCCCAGAACCTCGCCCTGGACCAAGCCGCCGCCGGCGCGAACATCGTCCCGTTGGTGGCGGGCGAACCGTTGCGCCTGCCCTTTGCCCAGCGCGGCGCCGTCCAGGTGCGCTCGCTGGCCGGGAGTCCCTTGGACTGGAAAGGCCCGGCAGCCCGCTTGGTTACTTTGCCGCGTTCGGGCGTTTACACGCTCCGGAGCGAAGGCGAGACCAATTTCTGCGCGGTCCGTTCCTCGGAAAAGGAGGGTCGCCAGAAGTTCCTGGGCGGGGGCGTCCTGCCCGCCTTGGGCAAACTGCCTTACGGCGTGCGGGACTTGGCCGCCGGGCAAGGGCTGGCCTCGGGGTTCCAACAGCCCGAGCGGTCGCTCGATCTGAGTTGGCCGCTGCTCCTGCTGGCCTTGGGGGCGATGGGCGCGGAAGGCTGGCTGGCCAACCCCGTCCCGGTGAAGGCCAAACCGCGGGCTGTTCCCCGTGAAACATAGGTCTCGGCTCGGTGTGCTGGCGCCCTTCGCGCGCAAGGGTTCAAACTCAACCTGGCCGAGTTCAACTGTCGGACTACTTGATCGAGAAGATGGCCTCGATCTCGACGGCGATATTGACCGGCAGCGACGCCATGCCCACGGCGCTACGCACCCCGACGCCCTTGTCCGGTCCCCAAATCTCGGCGAAGAGTTCGCTGCACCCGTTGATCACCTGCGGATGATCCCGGAATTCCGGCGTGCAGTTGACCATCCCCAGGACCTTCACGACTTGTTCCACCCGATCGAGGCTGCCGAGGACCTGGCGCAAGCTGGCCAGAATGGCAAGCCCGGTCTGGCGGGCCGCCGCTTTGCCGGCCGCCAAATCCAGGTCCTGGCCCACCCGGCCCACGATGAGCGAGCCATCCGGCTTGGACGGGCCATGACCCGAGGCGTAGGCCAGACTGCCGAGGACCAGCACCGGTTTATAAACGCCGGCCGGCCTTGGCGCGGGCGGCAGTTGCAGCTTGAGTTGTTCGAGGCGGGCTTCTGCGTTCATAAGCGGTGTAGTGGTTTCAGCTTGCGGCTTGTGGCCCTGGGCCCCGGCCGCGGTCGCCGGCAGCGGGCGTCGGTTCGGGATGCACCGTGACATCGGCCCCGGGAAGGACTTCGCTGACAGCCTCCTCAACCCGCTCGGTCACCGCGTGGGCGTCCTCGAGGGCTTGGCGGCCATCCAAAGTGATGTGGAGGTCCACAAAGTAGTTCGGCCCGGAATGCCGAACTCGTACCGCATGGCAGTCCCTCACTTCCCGGATGCTCTCCACCCTGGCCTTGATCTGCTCGGCGGCGCCCGAGGGGGAGCTGTCCATCAGCCCCTCGATCGTCCGCATTCCCAGCCGCACGCTCACCACGCTCACCAGGCCGGCCACAAGCAGCGCCGCCACCGCGTCGGTCTTCTGGAGAAAGCCCAGGCTCGGAACCCAGGCGGCGATTCTCACGCCCGCAAGCCCCAGCATTACCACCGCCGCGCTCCACATATCGGTCTGAAAATGCAGGGCATCGGCCTCGAGGGCCTGGCTGCGATGCTTGGCTGCGACCCGGCGGAGCGCGCGCGAGCGCAAGAAACTCACCACGATCGAAATCGCCATGACCAGGAAAGTCCAGACCGACGCCTCGACCAGGACTTGGCGGGCGGCCAGGCGGGCGATTGACTCCCCGATGATCCAGGCGCAAGTCAGCAGCAGCAATAGCGCCTCAAACAGCGCCGACAGGTGCTCGATCTTCCCGTGGCCATAAGGATGGCCGGGGTCGGGAGGCTTGCCGGAGAACCGGACCGCGCTGTAAGTCACCAGCACGGCAAACAGGTCCATCCCCGAGTGGGCGGCCTCGGCAAGCACCCCCAGGCTGCCGCTCCAGAAGCCTACGGCGACTTTCAGGCCGGTCAGCCCCAGCGCCGCCGCAACTGACCTCGTCGCCGCCTTTCTCATCTCGACCTGGCCGGCTCCCATGCTCATGCCTAAGCTAGCATAACCGGATTGCCCCAATCGCGCCACAGAATGATCAGAGCACGTTCGAAAACGCTTTGCGGCAAAACGCGTCGCTAGTCCGTGGCGCGCTCGAACACCAGCACTTCGGCGACGACCAACTCGTACTTGCGGCGGTGTTCCCGGATGACGAGAGGCAAGTCACGGCGACGGCGCAAAGCGAAGTGCGGGCTCAGCAACCGGCGGACCTCGCGGCTGCTCAGCCACTCGCGGCGCGGGGTGTACTGCTCCAGCCAGGAATGGGGCGAGGCGATGAGCAGTTGCCCCCCCGGCGCCACCAGGCGGGGCGCCTGTTGGAGAAACCGCCGCGGAGCACCAAGCCGGCAGAGCAGGTTGATGGCGGCGACGACCTGAAAGGCCCCTTCGGGCAGGGCGCCCAAGTCGAGGGCATCGCCCACCTCAAACTCGACCTGGCTCGAGCGTAGCGCCCGAGGCAGGCTTAACGAGCGGGTTACGAGTTGTCCCCCGGATTCGCCGACGCGAACCGTTACGGCGCCGTCCCTGGCCATGCGCCGGGCCGCGGCTATGAAGCGCTGCGAATTGTCCAGCCCCAGCGCCCGGTTTGCGACCCGCCCCAGCTCGAAGGTGAATCGCCCGACCCCGCAGCCAATGTCCAGCGCCCGAGTGGGGCCTGGGGCGCGCATCGGCAAGAGGCACTCCCGCCGAAGGCGCTCGTGAAACCGCAGCAAGTCGGGGCGGATGAAGCCAAACGGGCAAATGCCCCTCGGCCGCCCGTAGTGAAGGAGCAAGTATTCGTCCAGGTAAAGCCGGGTCTCGTACGGGTTCTCCGTCACAGCGCGACGCCTTTGACAAACTCCGTCGGTTGGTAGTCTTTGATGAGCAGGACCTCGCGTCCCTCTTTGTGCATCCAGACGCCCTTGATATTGATCTCCGGCGTCTTGTGCGGGGCAAACAGAATGTCCTCGTGCGTGGCGTGGCGCGGGTCCTTGAATTTGCTCGGGTCCAGTGGTCCCCCCAGGTGATCGTCGCGTCCCGTGGCCACGTGCAGCGTGCCGAGGATCTTCTCGTCTTGGATGTCCGCCCCGGCCGGCGGGAGCACTTGTGTGCCCAGGCCCAATTCACCCAGCTCGCCCGTGGGCGGGTCGGCCTGAAAAAGGGCCAACGCCTGTTGCAGTGTCCGCTGGCTGCCTTGCAACAATCTCCCATTGTGAATCCGCCCCGCGGCCACGTCCATCATGGCCAGGGTGCCGTCCTCCTTGAACTTCATCGGGAAGGAGCCGTGCGCCCCGCTCGGCACCCAGTAAATCTCCCCCGCCGGCAGGTTGGCAATCTCTCCGGCCTGCCGGCACAGGCCGTGGCTTTTCTGCGCCTCCTGGCGGCCCATCTCGAGCGTGAGCCGGGACCTCTGCCCCAGGGCCTCGAACTCGACCACCACGTCATCGCACCGCGTCAGGGCCTGGCGGAACCGCTCGGCCTTGGCCGACACCTCGGCGTAATCGCGGGCCAGGCCCGTGCGCAAGATCGTCTCGTTGCACCCGTGAAGGGTCGCCCCGCGAAAGCCCATCCGCTTGGCCAACGCGGTGATTGGCGCCGTGGCCGAGTACGTCGAGAGATACAACACTATGTCCAGCCCTGGGAGCACGTCCTCGGCCAGACGCAACGTCCTGCCCTCCGGGTCCAGGACCGTCGGCGGCAAATCAAGGTTGCTCCCGCCGGTCGGTTCATAGGCGTAAAAGCCCACTCTCGTAAAGGGCAGCTCCGCCTTGCGCTCCAGGAGCCCGCGGTAAAAGACGTCGTGGGCAATGCGCTGGGTCACCAGCCGCGGGTCTTGGAGAAACTTCCAGCCCTTCACGTCCATGGGCCTGGGCAGATCGATGAACACGCCCACACGCTCGCCGTTCTTGGGCTGGAACACCGTCCGCATCAGCCGCACCAGATCAAATTCCGGGATATTCATCCTCCTACCATAACCCGCGCCGCTGGATGTGCAACTTGAGCGCCATGGACCCGTCCGGGCACTGACAGTGTGATCAGGACCCCAGTTCTTGTTCAAGAGGCGTACAGGCGCCTGAGAGAATTCCTCCCTGCCGCCTGAGGGCGGCAGGATGGGCGCTCGTAACAATCCGTCACGCGCCTGTTCTGTGCGCTCTCCACAAAAGGTCTGGCCATGGCCCCCATTTCCCGCCATCCTGAGGACATGTGCGCGAGCGGCGCGTTCGATTACGACAGCCCGTGGAAAGAGGCCCTCCGCCTCTACCTGCGCTCGTTCATGCGCCTGTGCTTCCCAGTGGTCGAGCGCGCCATTGACTGGTCGCGCCCGCCCGAGTTTCTCGACAAGGAATTGCAGCAGATCGTCCGCGAGGCCGAGGCGGGCCGGCAGTTCGTGGACCTGCTCATCAAGGTCTGGCTCGCCGACGGCACCGAGGAATGGATTCTGCTGCACGTGGAAGTCCAGCACCGCCCGGAGCCGGGCTTCGAGCGGCGGCTGTACCGCTACAATTACCGGGCGATGGATGTCTATGGCAAGCCGGTGGCCACGCTGGTCATCCTGGCGGACACCGACCCGGCCTGGCGGCCGGCGCGCTACGAGATGGTAGTTCCCGGGACGCGGCTCCAGTTTGACTTTTCGGTCTGCAAGCTGTTAGATTTGGTGGCGGATGAAGCCGGGTTGCGGGCAAGCCGGGAGCCTTCCGCGGTGGTGGTGCTGGCCAACTGGGCGGCGCAGCAGGCGGGCAAGGATGCCGAGCGGCGGCTGGCCCTGAAGTGGGACCTGACGCGGCGGCTGTATGAGATCGGGCTGGGGAAGGCGGACATCCTCGAGTTGTATCGCCTGGTGGACTGGTTGCTAGGGCTGCCGAAGGACCTCGAGGCCCAATTTCGGCGCCAAGTGAGTGAATTCGAAGCGCAACGGGTTATGCCATACGTAACGAGCATAGAAGAGTACGGGATCGAGAAGGGCATTGAGATCGGCATCGAGAAGGGAATCGAGAAGGGAATCGAGAAGGGAATCGAGAAGGGCCAAGTGATGGCTTGTCGGCAGAACATCCTGGACCTGCTGGAGGTGCGATTTGGGGCGGTGCCTGAGGGGGCGCGGGCGCGAGTCGAGGCCGAGGCCGATCTAGAGCGGCTGCGCGCGATGCTCCGCCTGGCGGCCACGTGCGCCAAGGCGCAGGATTTCCAGATTCATTGAGCCTTGGGCATCAAGCGGTTGGCATTCGGCGTCGGGGCCTGACGCGGCTCCGGCGGCCGAGGGCTTGAATCCTCTGGTGCCGCACTTTGGTTTTGTAAACGATTCGGGCCGCCGATATTCTGCCAGGGCTCGATGACATCGGCCCAACAACAGGCGACTCTCCGGGGCACAAATTGCGAGGTCGCCTTCGATAACCTGACGCGCCAGCTCTACGCGACCGACGCCTCGATCTACCGACTCGAGCCGGTGGCCGTGGCGTTTCCGCGCGGCGTTCGCCAGGTCAGCACGCTCATCGACGCCGCGGTGCAAACGGGTTTGTCGGTCACTTGCCGGGGCGCGGGCACCGGCTTGGCGGGGGGCGCGCTGGGGGAGGGGCTGGTGGTGGATTTGGCAAGATACAACCGCCAAATCACGGAGCTGGACTTCGAGCGGCGCACGGTGCGCGTCGGGCCGGGGGTGGTGCTGGACCAACTCAACCAGTTCCTGCGCCCCTACGGGTTCTGCTTTGGACCCGACGTGGCGACCAGTGCGCAGGCCACGCTGGGGGGGATGATCGCCAATAACTCGAGCGGCCCGCACACGCCGGTCTATGGCACCACGGCCGCGCACGTGAGGGAATTGGAGATCGTCATGGCGGATGGCAACGCGCTCATGGTAGGGCCCAAACACGACACGCTGCGGCGGCAGCGGGAGCTGGTCGATGACCTGGCCGGATTGCACTCCCTGACGATTGCCGAACGGCTGCCCGGCGGCTTGCTCAAGCGCCGGCCCGGATACGCCATCGACCGTTGCGTCGAGCAGCCCAAAAATCTGATTCCGCTGCTGTGCGGGAGCGAGGGGACGCTGGCGGCCATCGTTTCGGCGGAGTTGAATATCGTCCCGCTGCCGGAGGCCAAGGGCCTGGGCCTGCTCTTCTTCGCCTCGGTGGCCGAGGCGATGCAGGCGACGGTCGAGTTGCTCGATTTGCAACCCGCCGCCATCGAGCACCTGGACCGCGTCTTGCTCGACCAAACCAAAGGGCAGCTTGCCTTCCAAGCGGCGCGCGACCTGCTCGAATTGGATTTCAGGCCCTGCCAATCCATCCTGGCAGTCGAGTTCTTCGAGGACGTGCCCGAGCACCTGGACGCCCTGGCGCGGCGCAAGCTGGGCCTGCGGACGCTGCTGCTGGAAGGCGCCGCCGAAATGAACCTTGTCTGGTCCCTGCGCAAGGCGGGCCTCTCGTTGCTGAGCGGCCGCGCCGGCCAGGCCAAGCCGGTGAGCGGCATCGAGGATGCGGCGGTGAGGGTCCAGGACCTGCCGGCCTATTTCGCCGGCCTGGAGTCGCTCCTGGCTTCGTTGGACCTCGAGGCCTCCTACTACGGCCATGCCGCCGCCGGTCTGCTGCACGTCCGGCCGATCCTCGACCTGCGTTCGGGCGAGGACCTCGACCAATTCCGCCGTCTGGCGGAGCAGGTGTCCGCTCTGGTTGCCCAGTTCAAGGGCTCGCTGGCCGGCGAGCACGGGGTCGGCATCGCCCGTACCGAGTTCTTGGCCGAGCAACTGGGCGAGCCCTTGCTGGATGTGATGGCCCAGATCAAGAACTCCTTCGATCCGCACGGCCTGTTCAATCCAGGCAAAATCATCCCGGACGGGCGTTTCAAGATCGATGCCGATCTCCGGCTGCGGGCCGGCCGGAAACCGGCGCTGCCCCTGCCGCCGGTGCTGGCCTTTGCGGCCAAGGACGGCTCGTTCCTCGCCAACCTCGAGCAGTGCAACGGTTGCGGCGGCTGCCTCAAGCAGACGCCCACCATGTGCCCCACCTTCATCGCCACCGGCCGCGAGCTCATGTCCACGCGCGGACGCGCCAATGCCATCCGCGCCGTCTTGGAAGGACGCGGTCTGGCCAATGGAGACCCGTTGCGCAGCGCCGAACTGGATGAGGCCCTGGGCTACTGTCTGGCGTGCAAGGCCTGCGCCACCGAATGCCCCTCGAATGTGAACCTGGCGCTGCTCAAGGCCGAACTGGAACACGCCCGCATCCGCCGCGAGGGACTCTCTCTGCGCCAACGGTTAATCAGCTCGTTCGACCGCCTCGGCCGGCTTGGCTGCCTGTGGCCCTGGCTGGCCAACAGGGTCCTGGCTTCGCCCCTCGCGCGGCGTCTCCTGGCCAAGGGGCTGGGCCTCGCCTCGGAGCGTCCCTTGCCCCGCTTCGCCCGCCAACGCTTTGACCGCTGGTTCGCCCGCCGGCCTGCTCCCGCATCGGCTCCCCGCGGCCGGGTGATGCTCTGGGATGACACCATCGCGCGCTATCACGAACCGCACGTCGGCATGGCGGCGGTGACGGTGCTCGAAGCAGCCGGTTTCCAGGTAGTGTTGCCGGCTGGCAGGAAATGCTGCGGCCGCCCCGCCTTCAGCCAGGGTCACCTCGCTCGGGCCAGGCGGCTCGGACAACATAACCTCGCCCTCCTTAGCCAGCAGCCCGAGCGCCTCCCCATCTTGTTCCTCGAGCCGTCCTGCTACTCGATGTTTGCCCAGGACTACCGCGAACTCAAACTCCCCTGGGCCGAGCGCGTGGCCGAGCGCTGCTTTCTCTTCGAGCAGTTTCTCGACGAGCTGCTGGCCGCCGAGCCCGATGCGCTGCGGTTCAACTTCAAGCAAGCCAACGTCGTCATCCACGCCCATTGTCACCTCAAGGCCCTGATGGACCCGGCGTTCCTGCGGCGGCTGGTTCGGCGGTTGCCGGGGCGCAATGTCACGCTGCTCGAAAGCGGTTGTTGCGGCATGGCCGGCTCCTTTGGCGCCCTGGAGTCAAAATACGCCCTCTCGGTCAAAGTCGCCGAACCGCTCCTGCTCCAGGTCCGGGAGCAGCCCTTCGGCACGGTCGTGCTCGCCTCGGGCGCCAGTTGCCGCCAGCAGCTCGCCCACTTGGCCGGCATCCGCCCCCGGCATCCGGCCGAGTTGCTCGCCGAGGCGATCGAGCGTTGACTCGCGGCGGGTGGAGGAGGAACCTCTCGCCCCTTTTGACCTGACAGGACAGGCCCGGGTTGTTACAAGTTCGGCAATGCTATGAAAGCCTGGAAGCCTCTCTCACGAAATCCGCCCTCGCGCGCGGTCATGCGTCTGCTCCCGCCTCTCCTCGGGGTTGTCTCCTTGTGCCTGTGGGCCGCGCCGGGGGGCGCGGCGGAGGGCGGCGTGCCGCGGGAACGGTTGTTGCTGGACTGGGGTTGGAAATTCCACTTGGGCGACCAATGGGGCACGGGCGAAGACCTGGCCAAAGCCGGTTCGAGCGTGGGGCCGGCCAGGGGAGATTTCAACGACGCGAGCTGGCGCGCCCTGGACCTGCCGCACGATTGGGCGATCGAGCTGCCCTTCGACCGCCAGGCGGACACCTCCCACGGATTCAAGCCGGTGGGGCCCGGTTTTCTCACCAATAGCGTGGGGTGGTACCGGCGGACCTTTACGCTGCCGCGGGAGGATGCCGGAAAGCGGCTGTGGCTCGAGTTCGACGGGGCCTTTCGGGACACCCGGGTGTTTGTGAACGGCTACTTTGTGGGCCACCATGAGAGCGGCTACAGCAGTTTCCGCTACGACCTCACCGACGTGGCCAATTGCGGGGGGAGAAACACGGTGGCGGTGCGGGTGGATGCCAGCCAATTCGAGGGGTGGTTTTATGAAGGGGCGGGCATCTACCGCCATGTGTGGCTGGTCAAGACGGGGCCGCTGGCGGTGGCGCCGGACGGGACGTTCGTTTACAGCAAGTTCCAGGGTCCGACGCCGGAAGGGGCGGCGGACCTGGAGATTGAGACGCGATTGGACAATTCGCAGGACGCGCCGGCCGAGTGCGTGGTGCGGTGCCGGGTGCTCGACGCGACGGGCAAGGTGGCCGCGGAGGGGAACAAGTCCTCGAGCCTCGGGGCCTTCTCGCGCAGAAGCGTCCGGCAATCCCTCCGGCTGGACGCCCCCGTCCTGTGGTCGCCGGAGTCGCCGACGCTTTACCAACTGGTCACCGAGGTCGAGTCGGGTGGCGCCCTGGTGGACCGCACCGAGACCGAGTTTGGCGTTCGCACGGTCCGGTTCGACGCGGACAGCGGGTTCCTGCTCAACGGCAAGCCTTATGTGCTCAAGGGCACGTGCAATCACCAGGACCACGCGGGCGTGGGCTCGGCCCTGCCGGACCGGCTCCAGTATTTCCGGGTGGCGCGGCTGAAGGAGATGGGAGACAACGCCCTGCGCACGTCGCACAATCCGCCGACGCCGGAGTTGCTCGAGGCCTGCGACCGCCTGGGCCTGCTGGTCATGGACGAGAACCGGGTGTTGGGCAGCGATGCCCTGAACCTGGACCGGCTCGAGCGGCTGATCCGGCGGGACCGCAACCACCCCAGCGTGGCGGTCTGGTCCATTGCCAACGAGGAAGGCGTGCAGACGACGCCGACGGGGGAGCGCGTGGCCCTGACGATGCAGCAGCTCGTTCACCGGCTGGACCCGACCCGGCAGGTGACCGAGGCGGGCAACGTCGGCAACACGTTCGCGGGACTGAACCGCATCATCGATGTCCGGGGCTGGAACTATAACCTCGGCCCAGGGGTCGATGATTATCATGCCGCGCATCCGGCGCAGCCGAATGTGGGCACCGAGCAGGCCAGCACGGTCTGCACGCGCGGCATCTACGCCAACGACCGCCAGCGGGGTTACGTGAGCGCCTACGACGACAACGCCCCGCCCTGGGCGCACCTGACCGAGACGTGGTGGAAATTCTTCGCCGCCCGGCCGTGGCTTTCGGGCGGCTTCGCCTGGACGGGCTTCGACTACCGCGGGGAGCCGACGCCCTACGGCTGGCCGTGCATCAACTCGCATTTCGGCATCCTGGACACGTGCGGGTTCCCGAAAGACAATTTTTATTATTACCAGGCCTGGTGGGGCAGCCGGCCAATGGCCCACGTGCTGCCGCATTGGACGTGGCCGGGCAAAGAGGGCCAGGAAATCGATGTCCGCTGCTTCAGCAACTGCGAGGAGGTGGAGCTGTTCCTGAATGGGCAGAGTCTGGGCAAGAAGGCCATGTCGGCAAATTCGCACCTGGCGTGGAAGGTGAAGTATGCGCCGGGCACCCTCGAGGCCAAGGGCCTCAATGCGGGCCAGGTCGTTGCCCAAGACAAAGTCGAGACGACCGGCCTGGCCGCCGGGATCAAACTCAGCCCTGACCGGGCCGCCATCAAGGCCGACGGCGAAGACCTGAGCGTGATCACCGTGGCCGTGGTCGACGACCAGGGCCGGGTGGCGCCGGTGGCGGGAAACCTGGTCGAGTTCGACCTGGCCGGTCCGGGCCGGATTCTGGGGGTGGGCAACGGCGACCCCAGTTGTCATGAGGCCGACGTGTACCTGGGCAACACTGGGGCGCGCTCTGTGCCGCTGGACGGCTGGCGGATGAAGGAGGTGCCGGACACCAAAGACCGGCCAGAAACAGCCAAAGAGTTCAGCGCGCGGAACTGGCGCCGAGTGGACGTGCGGGCCGACACCGGGCCGCTGAGCCCCGGCCAATGCGCCGTGTTTCGCACGCACTATACCGCCGGCCCGGAGGACCTCGCGGCCACGAACCTCGTCCTGAGCTTCGGCATGATCGATGACGAGGGGTGGGTCTATGTCAACGGCCAGTTGGTTGGCGAGTCGCATGACTGGACCGCCTCGCCGTCCTTCGGGGTTGGCAAGTTCCTCGAGTCGGGCGACAACACGATCGCCGTGGTC
>Ga0326728_10023105_pt1 | contig 11444 bp, 10 predicted proteins | sample MB3enrmetagenome_FD_207602 | JGI IMG/M metagenome (GOLD analysis project Ga0326728, IMG submission 207602) | Lab enriched peat soil microbial communities from McLean, Ithaca, NY, United States - MB31MN | ecosystem: Environmental > Terrestrial > Soil > Wetlands > Peat | place: USA: New York... | reverse complement strand
GGGAACGCCTGCCGTTCCGCACGCGACCAGCAGGTCTCGTTTTCAGCAATTTCATCCTTGTCCGGCAACGGCGGCAACAGCATGTCACTCGGCAGTGTTTTGAGCCGGTAAATCAAACCCTGCGGCTCCAGGTAAAACTCTTCGAAGTAATAACCGAAGCTGGGATGCAGATAATAAAGTTCGTTGGTCTTGGCCAAATCTCCCAAAAGAACAAAGAGGCGCAACGGGCTGATGCTATTGGTTTCGGAAGCAGCGACCGTGTCAGGGAATCTTTTCGGATATTCCTTATGCAAAATCCTGTGGTAGGCTGGCCAAATCAGCGACTGCGTGTCCAGGAAAACAAAACGCTTCGCCCGGCCTTCGCGCGTGAGTGCCGCCTCCGCCAGATACAGGCGTTGCGAGTCATCGCTCAACAACATGCCGCCGGTGCGGGGCAGGTTCTCCACCGCCAGCGAAGCGTAGCGTTGGAACGTGTCGTCGTTTGCCGCGCGAATTAGGGGTGCGTTTTTATAAGTCAACCCCACCCCGGCCGCCAAGAAAAGCAATCCCACCACCGTCACCGCCAGAAAATTCAAAAAATTGAATTGAGGCCCCTGCATTTGGAAGCGGGTGCCCAGTTCTCTGCGAAAGACCAGCAAAAAATATCCGCTGTAATAACCCACGCTCAATGCGCTCAAATAGTAAAGCGTCAGTCCGAACCCCCTTTCCCGCGGACTGAAAGGCGGGTCGAAGGCAACCCAAATGCAGACAACCAGAAAGACAGCATGCGCGAAGTGAAACAGCAAGTTCGCCAGCGCCCGGCCAATCCGACTGGCGTCGCCGAAGGTTGCATGCCAGCGGATCGCCAGCATCAACACTGGCACCAATGAGCTTAAAGACATCAGGGCCAGGGTAAATCGCACGCTTCCCTCGCTGAAAAAAGCCCCCACCACGGAGAACTGCTGCGACAGATTCATTTGCAGTATCTGTCCGAACGTCAGCGGCACCTTGCCTGAAACCGCCACCACCAATGGCAGCAGCAAATAGAACAGCAGTCCCGCCAGCCCGCATAATATTATTCGTCCGAAAAACCGGAAATTGAAAAAACTCAGGCCACGAATCCAGATCAGGGCCGTAAGAAACACGGGGAAATAACACACCATTGCCCAGTCATTGGTCATGCCTGCGCCATACGCGAACGCGGCCAAGAATAGCCGCCCCTCGCGTTCGTCCAGCCGGTATTCCAACAGCGACCAAATCACGAAGGCAAACAGCAACAAGCCGAACATTTCGTCCGTGTGATTCGTCGCGTATTCCCAGAACGTGAGTTGCAAGCCGCACACCATCATGGCGAAAACCGGAGGCAGCCAGGCGCTGCGAGTGGTCATCAAGGAAAGGGGGCTTTGTTCGCGCCGGCGCTGGGCGTCCGTCCGGTCGTGTGGCAACAGCGCCACCGACCGCGCCAGCAAACCCAGCGTCAGCGCCGCGCACACCGCGGAAAACACGTTCAACGCCAGCGGAATCTGTGCCGCCGGCAGCCAGCGGAACGGATAGGTAACAGCAAAGGAAACGGGGTTGTAAATCTCCGGCTGCCATTCCCAGCCTGATGTTCTGGCCACCGCCGTGAGATTGAACAGCGACACCCAGTGGTTGAGGGTCAGTAAATAAACCACCAGCGCCACCACCGCCAGCAGCCACGGCAATACACGCGGCACGAAGTTCTTCCGGGGATCCGTTTGTATGTCCGTTGTCATCGGGTCGCTTCAGTTGAATCCATGTCGGGCAACTTGGCAAGCTTTTCTCCCGCACGCAAATCCGCCACGCATTCGACGTGCTGGGTCTGGGGAAACATATCCAGTGGCTGCACGCGCGCCAACTCAAAGACGCCGTCCGCACACAAAATGTTCAAATCCCGCGCCATCGTCGCCGGGTGGCACGAAACGTATACGATCTGGACCGGCCGACCTTCGCGCAGCAATTCCAGCGTTCGCGGCAGACAGCCCTTGCGCGGTGGATCGAGCAAAACCGCCGTTTTCCCCGGCGGGAATTTTTTCAGCAACTCCGGCAATGCCTCCTCAACTTTTGCGGAAATGAACTGGCCGTTGGAAATATGCTGCCGGGCGGCATTTTGACGTGCCGCCTGGACCGCGCGCCGGTCGTATTCCACACCGGTGAAGGATTCCACTGCCGCCGCCAGTTCGATCCCCAGCAACCCAACACCGCAATACAAATCAATCAAATGTCGCGCCCCGCCGGCGGAAATGAACCTACGCACAGTCTCCACCAGCTTCGGCAACAGAAAAAAATTATTTTGAAAAAACGAATCCGGTGGAACAATCCAGCTTTCCGGCAGCGTGCGCAGCACAACCTTCAAGCCGCCGCGCGGTGGCGGGTGCGCGCGAACACGCTGAAGTTGTTCGTTCAGGGCCGGCTCGGCGATTTTGCATTCTTCGATGTCCTCCACCAGACCACAATCCCAGCGCACGAAGCCAATGTTCAATTTTTGTTCCGGTTTGTTCCACTGGCTGCGAATCATGATGCGATTGCGATAGCCGAACGGCTGCGGACAGGGAATGACCGCCGCAACCACGTCGGGTGAAAATTTTCCGACCCGTTCAAACAAATCGGCGATTTGCTTTTGCTTGAGCTGCAATTGGGCTGTGTATTCAACGTGCTGGTACTGGCAGCCGCCGCATCGGCCAAAGTAACGGCACGCCGGCTCAACCCGCTCCGGCGAGGGTTTTTCGACGCGCAGCAATTTCGCGCGCGCAAACTTCTTTTTGACCTCGATAATCCCGACTTCAACCACTTCGCCCACGAGCACGAACGGAACAAACACGACAAAATCGTTCACGCGGCCAACGCCCTCGCCGCCGAACGCAATGTCGTCAATGGTCAGACCCAGCCGGTCGCCGATTTGAAAAGGCACAAAAGCAGGTTAGGAAGCCAAAGGCAGATGAAAAAGATTTTTCGACGGTCCTACTTCTTCGTCAGGGCAGCAATGACCGCCTTCATCTGCTCGAAATGAATCTCGGGATTGCCGGCGTCGGTCACGTGGACGATTTTGCCGTCCAGTCCGATGAAGAAACTGACGCGCTGCGCTATTTTCGTGCGGTCCATCCGCACGCCGTAAAGATCCACAATTTTTCCATCGGGATCGGCCAGCAGGGGAAAGTTCAGTTTGTATTTGGTGACGAACTCCTGGTGGCTTTTGGTGGAATCAAAACTGACACCAATGACCTCGACATTGTCCTTCTGCAAGTCGCCCATGCGGTCCCGAAAACCGCAAGCCTCCTTCGTGCAACCGGGTGTGAAATCCTTCGGATAAAAATAGAGCAGCACGATCTTCTTGCCGGTCAAATCGGCCAATGCCACTGTTTTGCCATCCTGATCCTGGCCGGTGAAGAGCGGTGCCATGTCGCCAACTTTGGGCCTCGGTGCCGCATGAACCGAAAGGGTCAACAAAATCAAGCCGGGCAGGGCAAGCGTGGTAATCAAACTCATTTTCATGGCGTCTTTCTTCGGTTTCCAGTCTTTGACGGAATTCTCCCGCAAACGTTCAGGTTTTTGCGCGGGGTTTGCGGCGAAAACCATTTTGCCACCACAGCCGCCAGACCATCCAAAATGCTTCACTCACAATGTGGCCGGCCAATTTTGACCGGCCCTCGGCGCGCTCGGTGAAAATGATTGGCACTTCGACGATTTTGAACCCCTGCCGCCAGAGTTTATGCGTCATTTCTATCTGAAAACTGTAATGGTTCGACCGGATTTCATCGAGCTTGACGGCTTGCAACGCGTGGCGGCGGAAACATTTGTAGCCACCCGTCGGGTCGGTGAAGGGCATGCCGGTGACCAGCGTGACATATTTTCCCGCGCACCGGCTCAGCATCAGCCGTTTGAGCGGCCAATTGATGACCCGGATACCGCCGACGTAACGGGAACCGAGCACGAGGTCGGCGTCTTTGGCGGCTTCAAGAAACACCGGCACGTCGTCCGGGTTATGGGAAAGATCGCAGTCCATTTCAAAAATGAACTCATAATCACGCTCCAGCGCCCATTGAAAACCGGCGATGTAGGCGCGGCCTAGGCCGTTCTTCTGCTCTTGATGCAAAACGTGAATTTCCGGATGTTTTGCCGCCAGTTCATCGGCGATTTTGCCCGTGCCGTCAGGTGAATTGCCATCCACCACCAGCACATCCACCAGCACAGGCAGGTTCAAAAGCCGTTGCGCCAGCCGGGACAAATTTTCCCGTTCATTGTATGTCGGCACGATGACGAGTGCTGGATTCATCTCGGCAGATGCAGATATTTAACGCGATCCACTTTGGACACAAGAAAACAGTTTATCCAGGTAATTTGAGCCTATTCACAAAAAAAAATCACCATAACGGATTAGATTTTTTAATTGACAATGCGATTATTTTATCTCAAAATAAAAAACGCATACTTTGCAGATCCAAACCACCAGAACGAAAACTACGGAAAATTATGAAAGCACTTACAATAGCCAAGAGCGCTTGGTTACTTCGTCGTTCAATCTCATGGTTCAAGCCAGCCACAATTATTCTTTCACTCCTTTTATTCCAGAATGGGGGGGTAGCTATCGCTCAAGAAGTTTACACGCTTGACGTACCAAGCACGGTACCGTGGACGGATACCGGCATCAACATCGCGGCCGGCTCTCAACTCATCATCACTGCCACAGGTACAGTGCATTATAGTTACTCGTCATACCAAGTGTGCGATGCCAACGGCGGGGATTATTCAGGAGCGCAATTCCTGTCTGATGTGATGCTGCCGAATACCGTTTGCCACAGCCTCGTTGGGAAGATTGGCGGCACTACCGCTGTTGGAGACGGAACGCCAGTGCCTGAGGGAACACCGGGGGATGGGCCGGGATTCGTCGGGACCTCCTACAGCGAGGTGATTCCTACCGGCGGTGAACTATTTCTGGGTTTCAATGATAATCCTGCAGTATTCTGGGACAACAGCGGTTCGTTTTCAGTGACGGTCACTGTTGTTCCTGCCTTCAGCGCGCGGGATACGTACAAGGCGTTGGTTGCAGCAGTCGCCATATCCACCAACCAAGCCGGGAATCTGACCTATTGTGCTTTCGGAAACGAGGATCTCATCCGCGAGTGCGCCGCTGAAACGGGCATCACCAACCTGACGGGATTGCATCTGGTTTATGATCTGAAGACGGACACGCTTGATGTAGTTCACGGCACTGGCACCAACGAGACTTTGGTTTGCACTCCGCTGACTTTTTCGGGTGGCGTTTTCCTGAACAACACGAACAGTGACCAAAGCGAGCGCTTGGCTTGGGTCTATTGGGGAAGCAACAAAGTCGCCAGCGGGACGTTGACTGCCACGGAACGATATGAGTATGGTGCTTCCAATCAACTTGTTGGCTTCAGCCTCCGCGGACAGTTGCAGTTTGCCCTGCCCGGCATCGGAACGAATGCACCGACGATTTATCATGGTAGTCTCGTTGCCGGATCAAAGTTGTTCGGTCCCTTTGACCCTCTCCCTCCGTTCAGCCATTTTGGCTCTCCGGATTTCGGCCGCCATGGGGATTGAACCGTCATAAAGATTGAAAAGGAGCCCGGTTGAGCAGCCGGGCTCCTTATTCCTTTGACCTCGCGGTGAAGACGAAAGTCGTATCAGATTGCAATTATGAAGAACTCCCGCCTGTTAAACGGACTTTTGCCTCAATCCGGCAGCAGAGAGAGTAATAATAACTTTTGTCAACGAACCTTTCGGGCGATGACAAATGCATTGAACATCAGATGGCGCAGAGGTGTTAGGTTTAACAAAAAATCAACCGGCTTGGCAACGTAACGATCCGTACAGGCTATTGATTCAATCTCACAGCCAAATTCCCGGAGAAAAAAAGCAATTTCCGCGGGATTGGTAGCTACGATAGCGTCGTCATCTGGAGAGAATGGCTCTTTTACAATAGGGATCATGCGGTCAAAGCGTACGGCGTTCGGAGCAGTTCTCATTTGTTGGCGCTTTTGGCAAAGACGGCGCCAATTCAAAAACTTGTTCTTTACGCCACGCATTTTGGGATGGTAATCGCGAAAGCCGAAAACTCGAAAAAAGTTGGGACTGGAAATAACAATCCTTCCCCCTGTTTCAACAACGCGGACAATTTCTTTAATAAAATTTTCCGGCTCTTCAACGTGTTCAAGCACATTAAATGCACCAGCGCTCGCGAAGTACGCGTCAGGAAAAGGAAGATGCTTGCCGTCATACATTTGACAGCGACCGGATAACTTTTGCGCACGGGCAACGTTTGGTTCGGACACGTCCACACCGTGAGCTTCATAGCCTCGTTTGTTCAAACTATCAACGACTTGCCCTACGCCGCAACCGACATCAAGTATTCGCGCGCCAGATTGCCTCACGCAAAGTGAATCCGCATACTTGTCATGAAAATGGGGATGTTCATTCGCGAGGAACTCCGCATAAGCTTCATTATGGAGGTATGTCTCTTGATGGCTCATTTGTGTTGTGATGATTCTGAAATGTAGAATAGCCAATGCAAGTTCTAGTATTCAACGGATATAATTTATTTAATTTTCGGGAGCAACGGCTTGAGCGGGCATTGTTCGCAAAGCGGCGCGCGCGTCCGACAGAAATGTTTTCCAACCATTACCAGTTGCGCATGATAATCCTGCCAGTAATCCAGCCGCGCCGCGCCGACTTTTTGATTCAGCGCCAATTCACAAAACATCTTTAAATCATCGTAGCTGGCCGAAGACTTCAGACTTTGGACCACTCGCCGCGTCGTAGCGGAGCGAAGGCGGGTGGATTTTGGACTCCACTCATGCCTCTGAAAAATCCGCTTGGTGTAAGCATCAATTACAAAACTGTGATGCCCGCCCGCATAAAGCAACATGCTGTCTGCGGTTTCCGGTCCGATACCGTGGATCGCCAGCAACCGCGTGCGGACGGCGGAAGTTTTGCCGGCGAACAATCGCCGTAAATCACCGCCGAAATCCTTCACCAGCACGCGCAAAAACGACCGCAACCGTCGCGCCTTCACATTGAAATAACCGGCAGGTCGGACGAGTTCAGCCAGCTTCTTCTCCGGCAGTGCAAACAGTTTTTTCGGTACCAGCACGCGCGCGGCCTTGAGATTGGCAATCACGCGTTCGACGTTCGTCCATGCCGTGTTTTGGGTGAGAATCGCGCCAATGCAAACTTCAAACGGCGTTTCCCCCGGCCACCAATGCAGATGGCCGGACCGGGCGCGCATGAGTTCGTAGGCGCGACGCAAATCCCTTTTGACTTTCCGAAAAACCATTTCTGAAGGATTAACGCAAAGGCTCGAAGCCGCAAAGTAAAAGCGGAAATTGAGAATCGGAAGACGAATCCCAACCCGGCAGGTTTACCGTTTTCTGGCCTTCTTCCTTGTTTTGTTTCTTTGCGCCTTTACGTCTTTGCGTTAAAAATTGCGCGCATGCTCGCCTCCTTGCTGACTAACTTTACCCAGTGGAATTATTTGATCAGCAGTCCGATTTGGCTGGCGTTGGCGGTATTCCAAATTTGGATGTTTATTGACGCGCTCCGGCGGCAGGAATGGTTCTGGGCCATCTTCATCTTTATATTCCCGCTGCTCAACGCCGTGCTCTATTTCTTCCTCGTCTATCGCGCTTCCACATCGTCCGCCACCCGTGGTTTTGAACTGCCCGGCGCGCAAAGCCGCAAACGCATCAAGGAACTTCAGGCGCAAATCCATCACCTCGACAATGCCTACCACCATTTCCAGTTGGGTGACCTTTATTTCCAACGCGGCAAACTGGCTGAGGCGGAACAGTGCTATCGCGCCGCGCTCCAGCGCGATGCGCAGGACATTGACACGCGCGCCCATCTCGGCCAATGCCTGCTCCGGCTGAAGCGCCCCGCCGAAGCGCGCCCGCTGCTCGAAGGCGTCATGAAAGAAAAACCCGAACACGATTACGGGCACACCATGATGGCGCTGGCCGAAACGCTCACTGCCCTGGGCGAAACGGACAACGCACTGCTTTACTGGCAGCACATCACGCAAAATCATTCCTACCCGCGCGCCAAGGTGCAACTGGCCGAACTTTACATCGCGAAAAATCAACCCGAACTCGCGCGTACGGAACTCAAGGACGTTTTGAGCGACGATGTCCACGCGCCGGCGTTCCAGCGCAAACGCGACCGCGTCTGGATTGGGCGCGCAAAAAGTTTGATGGGAAAGTTGTAGCAGCGAATGTGAGTTCGCTCAAACTTCAGCTACGCTAAGACATTTTTCTTTACAAGAAAGAAAGTTTCTTCCAAATGACAATCTTGCAGAAGAAAATGAAATATGATGATGCGTTAGACGCGAATAACTGCACGTGGAAGGCATCAGCAAGAGCCATGATGGAAAACAAGAAATGCTTCGTTGTAGTGAACTGGGACTTTTCGTTTGATGGCAACGACTCTAAGGCATTGGCTCAGGAATTTAGTTACAATTTCAGCTTTGACCCTTCGCAAAAACGAGCTTTCTTTGAACCGTTAAAACCAGACTAGGGCCTGCCGGTATGAAAAACAAACCGCTCCTCGTCTTTTTGCTGCTGTTACCGGCGACATCCCTGCCATTGCAATCACAAACTGCGACTAACGCGTCTTTGCAGCTACCGAACGCGCAAGTCTCTACCACGAAACAATCCATCGTATCTACTCCGCTACCTGCCCTGCAGAATGCGCCTACGAACGCAGATCGTTTACCAAAACCGAAAACGTATCGCAAATTGACTCCCGAAGAATTGCAGTATCTAGCACAGCAAGGCGTAGATACTAATAAGCTGCAAGGTATAGTTGCAATATATGACGCTTCCGAATTACGGCATCAGGTTTCTGACGTTAATCAGACACCAACACCGGCTAACCTCAAAAATGCTGGTATTTGGATGGATAGTTTTTTGGGTGAAACTAATACAACCATCGCTGCTGACATAATCAGCATGAAGCCTGACACCTTGAAGTTTAGACTTGCCGGCCAAGATTACAATTATTCTGGCCATTATACAGTTGTACTGAATACGCCACGCCAACACAAAAATCCATACTTCGGCTTTGGCTCGCCGGAAACAGTGAAACTTGTAATTTTAGAAGACTTCGGTGGAGAATCCATGTATTTGCCAAACGCCACAATTTGGGAAAAGCGCGATGGCTTTATTACTGTCGTGGCACTTGGCAGGGAATGGATCTATTCTGGTGATTACACAATCCAAAATTAATTTCCTTCAATCCCTCTACTAACAATTCGCCTTTCTCGCCTATGTAATTTTCTTCATCCTGACTGTGTGCCAGATTTAATCGCTATCGTCGGCCGGCCGAATGTCGGCAAGTCCGCGCTGTTTAACCGCATCGTTGGACGGCGCATTGCCATCGTGCATGAACAGCCCGGTGTCACGCGCGACCGCGTCGCCGCCGAGGCCGAATGGCGCGGGCACGCCTTCACGCTCGTGGACACCGGCGGCATCGGCTTGTTGCGCGGCGAAAAAGCCAACGACGTCATCGCCAAAGCCGCGCTCGAACAGGTGGAGCTGGCCATTGAATCGGCCAACGTCATCCTGCTGGTCATCAACGCGCAGGAAGGCGTTGTGCCGCTCGACCGCGAAGTTGCCGAACGTTTGCGCCGCAGCGGAAAGCCCATTCTGGTCGCCGCCAACAAGGTGGATACCAGCCGCACGGAAAGGGACGCCGATGAATTTGCCGAACTCGGCTTCGAGAAGATCTTTCCTGTCAGCGCCATTCACGGCGGAGGCGTCAATGAACTGATGGAAGCCTCAATTGCGCTGCTGCCAGTCCAAAATCCAAAGTCCGAAGCCCAAAGTCCCAAAACCGGCGAAGCTCCAACTTCCAATTCCCAGCTTTCAACTCCTTTGAAGCTTGCCATCATTGGCCGCCAAAACGTTGGCAAATCGTCTATTATCAACGTCTTGACGCAATCCGAACGCGTCATTGTTTCGCCAATTCCCGGCACAACGCGCGACGCGATTGACGTACCGTTCGAGGTGGAAACCGATGGTGTCCGGCAAAAGTACATTCTCATTGACACGGCGGGCATGAGGAAGACGCGGCGCGTGGATGATTCGATTGAATTTTTCAGCGTTCAACGCGCGGAGGGTTCCATCGCCCGCTGCAACATCGTCATTCTGGTCCTCGACGCAGAAATGGACATCACCGAGCAGGACAAGAAAATCGCCGATGTCATCGTCGAGAACCGCAAAGCCTGCATCATCGTCGTCAACAAATGGGATTTGTTTGACGAAAAGGTCCGCCGGGCACGAGAACAGGAAATCGCCCGGCGCAGCAAAAAAGAACGGCGCGAAGGGCAGGAAAAGGAAATGTCCACGCTCGCCGAATTCGGCGCCTGGGTGCAGAAAAAATTGTTTTTCCTCGACTATGCACCGGTGATTTTCATCTCAGCCAAATCCGGTTTTCACCTCGACCGCCTGCTTGAAGCCATTCGTTACGTCAGCGCGCAGTTGCAGCAAAAAATTCCGACGGCGATTTTGAACCGCGCGTTGCGCGACGCCGTCGAACGCCGCCAGCCGGTCAGCGACCTGGGACATCGCTTGAAATTTTTCTATGCGACGCAGATCAAGCAGGCGCCGCCGACGTTTTTGCTGTTCGTGAATCGTGACGAACTGTTCTCGGATCAGTACAAAAAATATCTGGCCGGGCAGATGCGGCGCGCCTTCGGCTACGAGGGCTGTCCCGTCGTGCTGGTGCCAAAACCACGTCCTCAACCTATCGAACCGGTGCGGAAATTCAAAACGCACGAAAGCAAAATCGTCGCGCGAAGTCCGCGAAAAAAGCAAAGGTGAAAATGGCTGTTCCCACGCTGAAATTCTTTGTTTCCCTCGCGTCCTTTGCGCGAGAAAAAATTGTCCACAGCGGCGAATAAGTTGCGGTTTTTACAAGACCGGCGTGGAGTTTTTCGAGCATTTACGTGGGGAATATCGTCTTTGTAACTTTTTGAAAATTTTTCTTGCCTACCACAATATGTTGGGTATAAGGTCGGAATGCTGCCCACTAAATGGGGTTTTGCCGAAAATCGGCAGGACGGCAGAATCTCAGGTAGCAGGCCGAAAAAGTTGATTTTCCCGACCGTTTTTCTGTTCTGAGACGGTCGGGTGATTTGTCTGAAAATGAAATTTCAACCATCTTGAAAAAGGAACATCATGATTGATGCACGGGAAGAAGTGATGGTGCCAGCGCCACACAAAAGCCGCCGCCGCACCGCGCCGGTGGCTGCGGGACGCAATATCAAAAATAAAGAGATGAGCACGGCGAAAAAATCATTGCACGTCGCGCGAATTTTCAGCGACGCGAAGGTCAAGCCGTTCGACCAGGTCGAATGGGACCACCGCACTGCGGAAATCACCGACGACGTCGGCAAGGTGATTTTCAAGCAGGAAAACGTCGAGGTGCCGAAA
>Ga0326728_10023103_pt1 | contig 11444 bp, 8 predicted proteins | sample MB3enrmetagenome_FD_207602 | JGI IMG/M metagenome (GOLD analysis project Ga0326728, IMG submission 207602) | Lab enriched peat soil microbial communities from McLean, Ithaca, NY, United States - MB31MN | ecosystem: Environmental > Terrestrial > Soil > Wetlands > Peat | place: USA: New York... | reverse complement strand
CGGGGCCGCTCGGCAAACCAGGCCTGGGCCACGGTCATCGGCTCCAGCGCCCCGCCAAAGCGCTTGCGGCTCTTCAGCGCCGACTTGGCTACACCCCTCATTTTGCCGTAGTTACGCGTAAAGAAGCAGACAATCAGGTCGGCCTCATGGAGCGGCCAGGTGCGCAAAACCACGGCTTCCGAAGTGAGCACGCTCATGTGTTTACTATCTTCGCACTATTGCGGGCGCCCGGACGAGGGTTACAATAAAGCCAGAGGTTCCACATGCCCAGCGCAATGGTCACCTTCAACGGCCGCATCACCCTCCCCCCTCAGGTACGCAAAGAGCTTGGACTGAAGACGGGCGCCAGCGTCGATTTCATCGAAATCGAGAAGGGGCGATTTGCCATCAAGCCCGGCGCCGAATCGATGATGGACCTGGAGCACGTTTCTGCCGAGGACGAGATGCCCGAGGCTGTTCAGTAAACTTTCCTTGAGTACAGCCTCGCCTCAACTGACTGCCCATTCACGCGCCCCGCATCGCGAAGATACAAACGCGCCTCCCGCCGGGCGAGACGCGCGTGGCGACCAAATATAATGCGGTAAGCCGCTTAGCGGCCGTAGTGCGCGGCGTTCTTCGCGGTAAAGCCGGCCCACTTCTCCGGCAGGTCGTCCGCCGCGAAGATGGCCGATACCGGGCAGGCCGGGACGCATGCGCCGCAGTCGATGCACTCCACCGGATCGATGAACAACTGATCGGTCTCTGCGTAGGCGGCGTCGTCCTTCTTGGGGTGGATGCAATCGACCGGACAAGCGTCCACACAGGCGGTGTCCTTGGTGCCGATACAGGGTTCTGCAATAACGTATGCCATCGTTGAATTCTCCGGGGAATTAAATTACTCGACGCTGATAGTAGCACAAGAGCCCGAAGTCTGACTCGCCCGACCGCACCTGCGTTTTGAGATGCGGGAAGAGCTCAGGCTTCCCACCCATTCGCCAGTTTTTTCTCGAAAAACAGGCGAATGGATAGGGCACGGAGTGTTTGTGGCGTATCCGAACCCGGTTCATGGAATTCGTAACTTGCCAACGAAAGTCGTGCTGCATTTATTTGTTCTCAGCCGCCGCCCGCGCCGCCCTGCGCCGGGCGAACTCCTGGGGCGTGGGAATGGGCGTCAGGTTGCGCCCGGCAAACATATCCTGGAAAAACCCTACCAGTTCGTCGTGAATGAGGCCGTTGGAGGCCAGAATCTCGCGGCTGTCGAGCCGGAAGTGATTGCCGGCGAAGTCGGTGACGCGCCCTCCAGCCTCCTCCACCAGCAGAATGCCGGCCGCCGTGTCCCAGGGGTTCAGGTTGAACTCCCAGAAGCCGTCCACGCGGCCACAGGCGGTCCAGGCCAAGTCCAGCGCCGCCGAACCGGCCCGCCGCACCCCATGCGATCGCAGCGTAAACTCCTGATAAAAATGGACGTTGGGACTGGAATGGCGCTTGTGGCTGGGAAAGCCGGTGGCCAGCAGCGCCTCGGCCAGATCAGGAGTCCGCGAGACCCGCATCGGCTTGCCGTTGAGCAGCGCGCCGCGACTCCGTTCGGCGGTGAAGAGCTCGTTGCGCATGGGATCGTAGATGACCGCGGCCACGAGCGTACCGTCCTTGCCGGGCTGGATATTCGCGGGGCGCTGTTCGAGGCCCATCGAAACGCAAAACTGCGGAAAGCCGTGGGCAAAGTTAGTGGTCCCGTCCAGCGGGTCAACATACCAGCGAAACTCGCCGCCCATCCGCTCGCGCGTGCCCTCTTCGCCGTAGACGCCGTGCTCCGGGAAGGCTTCGGCCAGACGCTCGCGGATCAGCTTTTCCACTGTCCGGTCGGCTACCGTCACCAGGTCCGCATCGCCTTTGTATTCGGTGGCCACGCCCTGGGAGAAAAACTCGCGCAGCCGCGCTCCCGCCTCCCGGGTGATGGCCGAGGCTTTGGGAACCCAGACGAATTCCGCCTCTTGAACCGCCGGTGCGCCGCTCACGGTTCGGCCTCGCTGGAAACAAAGCCATTGGGCTCCGGCCCGGCCATTGACGCAGCGCGCGGCGCATGCCGCTTGCCGGCTTCGGTGATGGTGCGGATCTGATGCTTGTAAATGAAGAGATTCGGCTGCCCCTCGCGGGTCAAGCGCAGCATGGCGTCGTCGAAGTACTCGATCCAGCCGCGCACGGTCTCGCCGTCGCGGAGCTTGATGGCGACGGGCACCTGGCGGTCGCTGAGGGAGCGCAGGTAGAGCGCCTCCTGGCCGGTTTCACCGGGCGGAGGCGTCCTGGAGCGTCGGCGCGAGGACAAGGGAGAGGTCATATTGTCATTTTAACCGGGTAAAATGCGGAGGAATGTCCCCACCACACAAACTGGTTGTGGCCGGCGGCCATTGAATGTGTTTCTTGAACCGTAGTTGCTTCTAAAACACCATTCTCCACGATCTGTAGCCGCCTAGCGCCAGTCGCCCCTATATCCGGATCTGCAAGCACATGCAGGCATATCCCGATGAGACCTCACGTATACAATCAAACCCCACCGATCGGGACGGGGTTTGCCAACAGTCTGAAGGACGCGTCTCCGCGCCCTTCGTGCTGTTTGCTGAGCGACAACTTGACTACGCATTCCGGGTAAGGCGAGACAGCTTTGACTTCCGAAAGGCCACCAACGTCAGACAGAGGAGTCCGGTGCCAAGCAAGATCAGGCTGCTCGGCTCAGGCGTTGCCGTTTCCCCCAGGAAGTCCTGAGGTTCACCGTCTCCCGCAGGCTGCGAACCGGGTATTGCGGCATAGAGTTGAAACTGGTTGTAGAAACTGGTGTCGTTGGGGTTGGCGCTGACAAAATTCTGGGCCGCGATCAGTTGCGCGTTGTTGCTGCCGCTTAGGCCGCTGGTAAACAGTCCCCAGGCCGCCAACTGGTCGTTAATGGCGTTGCCGGGGTTGACATTGGCGTCGTTCAGCAGCCAGGCCGCCTCTTCGTCGAGAGTATTGCCGACGATCGATTGGATGTTCGCCTGCCAGCTTTCACCCTCGGCAATTACGTTGGAGTAGTTGAGACACATCAGCGAGTTTACGCTGCCATTCACGCTGACGTTGTAGGGATACACGGCATCCCCATCAGCCGATGCTCCAGCTCCACCAGGACTTATGAATGTCAGGGTGACAGGATCTGCAAAAGCTACTGGCGCGCTGACTAGAGTCAGCAAGCAAAAAAAGGACAGAAATGTGATAAAACCTAACTTCTTCATTGCCTATCTCCTTGATATGCCCTCGCGAGCCTTCTCCTTCATTCGCACTCGCGGGGCATAGTTTTGCTCACACCCTTTACAGCGTGCCGGCCAAAGGGGAGAGTCCGGTGTTTCATTGGTTAGCGCGACAAATCTCGCACGGTGTGAAATGCCTTGCGCAAACATTTGCACCGAGACGCTCTTGAATCCGCCTTGGGCATTTCGGCTCCATCTTGGTAGAAATGGAGTCCCGCGCTGATATGGAGGCGATATGCAGCACTCACAACACCACACTCGCGCCTGTGTAAAACGGGGGAGAAATAAATTATAGTATCTTGCATGGAGATACTATCAATGTTTTTTTATTTCAATACTTTATACACTCTGAAATAACAATAAATGTGAGCTAGATCACCATAATTATGGCGAAACCTGGGCGAAATCAGGGACTGACCCATGAACTGCGTTTTCGAGAGATCGATCCAGAATCCCCGCGATCACTTTGCCCTGGCCGGTGAGTCCACGAAATAGCCCGTCTTGTGTCGGATATTGAAGGCATCGGTCGCGGCCCTGGGGATGGTCACCTGAATGCGATGGAAAGCCCTTCCGGGCTCTTGCTTTTTGGGATAGTAGCCGAGCAAATACTGCGTGCGCAGGTCGTCGCTGACCCGCGCAAAGGCCTTGTCGAGGCCGCCGTCGCTCTCGTAGAAGCTCTTGCCACCGGTCTGCTCGGCCAGGGTGATGAGCGCGTGCTCGCCGCCCAGGTCGCGACCGGCGCTGGCCTCGATGGGCACGTCGATGATGGTGTAGATCATCACCTCGTTGCGCAGCGCCGCCTCCAAGGCCTGGGCATAGGTGGCGCTCTTGGCGGTATCGTCGCCGTCGGAGATCACGACCAGCACCTTGCGTCCTGGGTTGCCGCCCAGCCGCTGCGAGCCGAGAAGAATCGCGTCGTAGAGCGCCGTTGCCCAGTCGCCGCGCAACTGGCCGAGACCGCGGTCGATCTGGCTCAATTTGTTGGTGAAGGGCGTCAATTCGCGTACGTCGGTGGCGAACTGGAGCAGGCTCATCTGGTCCTGGGGGCGCATCAGGGCGTGGGCAAAGCGGCGGGCCGCGTCCGCCTCCGCAGTCATGTCCTTGCGCACGCTGCCGCTGGTGTCGATGGCCAGGGTCAGGTTCAGCGGCAGCTCCGACTGGCGCTCGAAGACCGCGATCTGCTGCGGCTTTCCATCCTCGGAGATGGCGAAATCCTCACGCGTGAGCCCGCCTACGATGGCGCCATTTTGGTCGGTCACGTTCACAAAGACGTTGACCAGCTTCACGTCGACATGGAGAGTGAGCTCCTGCGCGGGGAGATGCGCGGCAAGAATCGAAAATAAAAACAGAATCCCGGCTCTCAAAAACGTGACCTGGGTTGGCCACGAGAAACAACCGCAGGTCCTTCGACTACGGCCGCCCCGCCACCCCAGCGACGAAGACCTGTCGCCGGGGACCCCGGTAGCGCGACCTACGCTCAGGATGACAGTTGTTGGGGTTCGTGCTATCCCAGGTCCCAAAAGCGGGACCTGGGGCACCCAATTGTTCCTGGCGTTGACGCCGCCGGCCTCGATTCTTGCAAGGTTACGAATCATGCTCGGCCTCCGGCGGCGTAGCGGCCAATGCGGCGGGGAACGGTTCTCCGGTTGCCCACACGGCGCCATCCGCAAAAGTCTCCTTCTTCCAGATGGGCACGGTCTTCTTGAGCGTGTCGATCAGCCAGCGGCAGGCGTCGAAGGCCTGCGCCCGGTGCTCCGAGGCCGCCACGATCAGCACGCTGGTTTCGCCGATCTCAACGCGCCCCAGCCGATGGACGATCCAGGCGTCGCGAATGCCGAAGCGCCGGATGGCCTCATCGACCAGCGCTTCCATCTGCTTGATGGCCAGTTCAGGGAAGGCCTCATAGTCGAGATAGAGGGTTTGCCGGCCATTGGAGTGGTTGCGCGCGACGCCGTCGAAGACCACCAGCGCGCCATCTTCGTCGCGCCTGGCGGCGGCGATCAAAACCTCGGGCCGGATCGGTTCGGAGGTCAGGGCAACATGCCGTTCCATATCCGCGCAGCCGCCCGAGACCGGCGGCAGCAAGCCCACCTCGTCGCCCTCAAGCAGCTCCTGGCCGGCGGTGGCGTATTCGGCGTTGACGCTGACCGCGATGCCGCGCAACGGGAGCTCCGGTAGGCGCCGAATCAGGCATAAAAGAAGATCCGCGACGGTTGCGCCCTCCGGCAGTTCGACTACGAACGCGAAGGCGCCGAGCCAGTCTTTCAACACGCCGAAGGGGAGAACGCGCACCTGCATCAAGGAAAGAATACCGCCTGCCGGTTAGACGCGGGAGGTGGCAATGGGGAGGGATGGGATATTCACTATAGCCGCAAAAACAAAGATGCGTCCCGTACGCGAGCCGGATGCAGGAAAGTCGAGCCGCTTCAGCCGGTGGCGTCCTGATCCTTTAGCTTATGCCGCGCTGCTCACCGCAAGCTTCGGCTCCGCCGCCGGCTGCGTTTCTAGATGCGTATCTGGCCTGGCCTTCAGCAGCGGCAGTGCTACGGCCAGCACATCCTCGATGCGGCTGGCGTAGTGGATGGTTACGCCAGTTATCATCTCCGGGGTCAGGTCCTCTTCCACGTCCTGGCGATTCTCGGAGGGCAGGATAATGGTTTCGATCCCAGCCCGGCGCGCGGCCAGGAACTTCTCCTTGATGCCGCCAACCGGCAGCACGTTGCCGCTGAGGGTAATCTCGCCGGTCATGGCGGTGAGCGGACGAACCGGATTGTCGGTCAGCAGCGAGGCCAGCACCGTGGCCATGGTCACGCCGGCCGAGGGGCCGTCCTTGGGAATGGCTCCCGCGGGAACGTGGATGTGCAGGTCGATCTCCTTGGTGAAGTCCTCGGCGAGGCCCAGCGAGGCTGAGTTCGAGCGCACCCAGGAGAGCGCGGCCTGCATCGACTCCTGCATCACCACTCCGATCTGCCCGGTCATGGTAAAGCCGCCCTTGCCCTTCATCTTGTTGGCTTCGATGAAGAGAATGTCGCCACCGGCCGGCGTCCAGGCCAGGCCTACGGCCACGCCGGGGCGCTTGACCCGCTCCGCGACCTCGGTTTCGACGCGCACCTGGATGCCGCCCAGAAACTCCTTGAGCGTGTCGCGGGTGACGGTGAGCCTTTCCGCATGGCCCTCGACGACGCGCCGCGCCTGCTTGCGGCAGACCGTGCCCAGGGTCTGCTCCAGCTTGCGCACGCCCGCTTCGCGCGTGTAGTGGCGCACGACGTAACGCACCGCGTCTTCGGGAAACTCGATCTGCTCGGGCGTAATGCCGTTTTCCCTGATCTGGCGGGGAATCAGGTAGCGGAAGGCGATGTGCACCTTCTCCTCTTCGCTGTAGCCCTGAAGAAAGATCAGTTCCATGCGGTCCAGCAGGGGCGGCGGAACCGGATCGAGCATATTGGCGGTGCAGATGAACAATGTCTTCGACAGATCGAAGGGCACGTCGAGGTAGTTGTCGCGAAAGCTGAAATTCTGCTCCGGGTCCAGGGTTTCAAGCAGCGCGGAGGCCGGATCGCCGCGAAAATCGCGTCCCAGCTTGTCGATCTCGTCGAGCATAATGACCGGGTCGTTGGTCTCGGCTCTGCGGATGCTCTGGATGATCTGGCCCGGCAGCGCGCCGATGTAAGTGCGGCGATGGCCGCGAATCTCCGCCTCGTCGTGCATGCCGCCCAGCGAGACGCGCTGGAATTTACGGCCCAAAGCGCGGGCGATGGACTTGCCCAGGCTGGTCTTGCCCACGCCCGGAGGCCCCACAAAACAGAGAATCGGTCCTTTCATGTCGGGCTTCAACTCCAGCACGCTGAGGTAGTCGAGGATGCGGTCCTTCACCTTTTTCAGCTCGTAGTGGTCCTCGTCCAGAATCTCCTTGGCTTTGTTGATGTCGATCTTGGAGCCGGAACTCTTAGACCAGGGCAATAATGCCAGCCACTCGATGTAATTGCGGGTGAGCGAGTAGTCGGCGGCCATGGGAGACATGCGCCCCAGGCGCGTCAGCTCCTTCATGGCCTCCTTCTTTACCTCCTCCGGCATTCCCGCGGCTTCGATCTTCTGGCGCAGTTCCTCGATCTCGCGCTGACCCTCGTCCTGCTCGCCCAGCTCCTTCTGGATAGCCTTGAGCTGTTCGCGGAGGTAGTAGTCGCGCTGCGACTGCTGCACCTGATCCTGCACCTCGGTCTGAATCTTGGCGCGCAACTGCTGCACCTCGATCTCCTTGGCCAAGTGTTGGTTCAAATGCTCCAGGCGGGTCACAATGCTGACCGTCTCCAGCAGTTGCTGCTTGTCGTCGGTGGTGAGGAAGGGAAGCGACGAGGCCACAAAGTCCACCAAGCGGCTGGGTTCCTCGATGTTGGCGGCGATGGTCCGCAACTCGTCGGAGAGGGTCTGGGACTCGGAGACAATCTGCTGGAACTGCGCGATGACGTTGCGAACCAGCGCTTCAACGCTCGACTTGGCCGCAGGTTCGGCATCCTCGAGTAACTCAACTTCCGCCACCATGAATGGCTCGGTCTGGATATAACGCGCCAGCCGCACCCGCTGAACACCCTCGGTAAACACAAAACGGCTCTGGTTGGGCATGCGCACCACTTTGTGCACGGTGGCCAGGGTTCCCACCGCGTGCATATCGGCGGGCTTGGGCGAATCCATGCGGGGGTCTAGCTGGGCCGCCACGACAATCGACCGTTCCTCGCCCAGCGACTCGATCAACTGGATGGAACTCTCCCGGCCCACAGTCAACGGCAAAACGGCATGGGGAAACAACACGGTGTCGCGAACCGGCAGCACGGGGATCCTGCGCACAGCAGAGGAGTTCTGCGCGGATAGATTTCTCGGGGAGGGCGAAATGGGAGGCTGGTCAGGCATTGAGTGTCCTTTTGTCAATTATCCTACATTAGACGGCGCAGATATTGAGAAGTTTCAGGATTTTATGCCTCCTGACTGAATCTTGGGCTCATTTCCCTTTTGCAGGCCTCTCTTTGGTACGGTTAAGTGCTGGAGTGGGTTCCATTTGCACAGTCACACGTTAGGTGTATCGGCCAAAGTGGAAAGAGATTGAGAAAGATGGTCGAGATGGAGCGTATTTTCGCCCGGCCTGAAGCTATCCAGAAACTGTGGAGGTGGTCTGTACAAATCTGCTGCACTGAAGGGGCCGGGCTGATAGGCCGGCTTTTAACCTTTACAGAATCCCGTCCGTTCGGAGCTAATTTTGTTTTTTCGGCTTGAGCCGCTAGGAAATGTAAACTTCCGAAATACTTTCCTCAAGGGATAATTGGATGGCTTAAAACCCATCTCTACCGGTCCGGATGATTTAGCGGGACTAAATGCGCGAGGGTTAAAAACCCTGCCTACCAGCCTGTACCTTTCACCAAACTCGTTAGAATATGGGAACAGGAACAGGGAGCAGGGGTTAGGGGTCAGAGTTCGCTGAGATATGGACTTAAGGGCAAATCCAGGGTTCCCGGCCCGCCGCGACGGGGTTCATCGCCGCTGGGGTGGAAAGTTGAAGAGAGGTCGCGGCAGACGGACATGGTACTGCTTTCTCCTCGCATGCCTGGCGGCCCTCGGTATCCAGGGCTGGAGTGATGGCTGGAGCCAGAGCGGCCCAGGCGTCGTGACTCATTCCAGCACCGGGAGTTCAGGCGCGGGAGGCGATCAGGCAGCGCAGACGCCTTCCGATTCATTTGCCCGGTGGGAGGGCCTGCCGGTGCGCCGCATCTCCTTCGAGGGGGTTGCGGCCGACCGGCTGGTCCCATTGCCTGGCCACCTGTCCCAGGCTGAGGGAGCGCCGCTGAACAGGGAACAACTGAAGAGCAGCCTGCGCCAATTATTTGCCACCGGGCTTTATGAAGACGTCCAGGTAGAGGGTGAACGCCGGATGGACGGCGTGGACCTTGTCTTCAGCGGCGAGCCGCGCACCTTTATCGGGACAGTCAGCGTGGACGGGGCCAGGGGCGCTACCGTGAATACGCAATTGGAGCGCGCCAGCCAGCTCGCGCCCGGCTCTCGTTATACCCCGGCCAGGCTGAATCAGGCGCTGGAGGAGATGCGCAGGACGCTGGCAGAGAACGGCTACCACGAGCCGGTGATCGCGCATACTTTGACGCTCCATCCCGATGAACAACTGGTGGATATAGCCTTCCACGTAACCAGCGGCCCCCAGGCGCGGGTGGGTGCGGTGGAGGTTACGGGCGACCCCGGCATGAGCGCCGAAGTGTTTCGCCGCGCCGCCCACTTGAGTGCCGGTTCGCGCGTGGACCATGACACCGGCAACCGCGCCCTGGCCGGGGTGCTGAAGAAATATCAGGGCCAGGAGCGGCTGGAGGCTGAGATCAAGCTCGAGTCGGAGCGTTATGCGGCAGAGACCATGAGGGCCAACTTCAGGTTCTCCGCCAGCCGGGGACCTGAGGTGAGAGTGCTGGTGGAGGGCGCCGCCATGGGCCCGGAGCGCATGAAAAAGGTGATTCCGATCTTTGAAGAAGGCGCCGTGGACGATGATCTTCTGAACGAGGGCAACAGGAGGCTGCGGGAGTACTACCAGCGGCTGGGCTACTTCGACGTGAAGGTGGAACACGAGCAGCAATCCGCCACCGCCGAGCAGGTAGTGATTCTGTACACGGTGAGCCTGGGTCCGCGGCGGCGCGTAGAGCGGGTAACGGTCGCGGGCAATCGCTACTTTGACTCCGCGACATTGAAGGAACAGTTGAGCGTGCATGCCGCCGATACGCTGGACCATCACGGCGCTTACAGCCAGGCGCTGGTGGCCGCCGATGTCGCCGCCTTGCAGACCCTCTATCAGAACAACGGTTTCCCAAAGGCGAGGATTACCCCTGAGACAATCGCCGCGGAGATTTCGAAAGCCGCGGCGCAGGCCGAATCCGGCCCACAGGCTAAACCTGGCGGCAAGGGCAAGACCGCCCCGCTGACGGTTGTCTATCACATCGAAGAGGGCGAGCAACAGCGGGTAGGCTCTGTCGCGCTGGAAGGAAACGAGCACGTGGATGCCGCTAAGTTGATGCCCCAGTTGAACACCGCCGCCGGGCAGTTGCTTTCGCCGCAGAACCTGGCCGGGGACCGGGACGCGCTGCTGACCGACTATATGAGCCGCGGCTACGACCAGGTGCGGGTTGACGTCATCCAGCAGATTGAGCCCGACGACCCCAGCAAGGTGAACGTGGTCTTCCACATCACAGAGGGACAGCAAATTTTTGTGCGCAAGGTGCTACTGACCGGGCTGCATTACACACGGCCGGATACTGTGGCCCGCGCCATCACGCTGCATCCGGGCGACCCCCTGAATGAGACGGCCCTTACGGAGACGCAGCGCAATCTGTATGAGTACGCTCTCTTCAACGAAGTGGACGCGGCGGTGGAAAACCCCAGCGGCGGCGAGACCTACAAGACGATCCTGCTGCAGGCGGTGGAAGCGCGACGCTGGGCCTTGACCTATGGCTTTGGCTTCGAAGCGCAGACGGGAACGCCGCAGAACAACTGTGCGGGAGCCTACGCCGGCGGCGTCCGATGCAATCCGAACGGAAGAACCGGCGTCAGCCCCCGCGTGCTTTTGGACATTACCCGCAACAACCTCTTCGGGCGCGAGCAGTCGGCCTCGCTGCGCGGCACCTATGGTTTACTGGAACAGAAGGTCGATCTGCTCTTCCAGAACCCGCACTTCGAGGGCAACCGGAACTTCGGCCTCACCTTCTCGGCCGGCTACGCCAACAGCCAGGATGTGACCACGTACGTGGCCTCCAGGGTGCTAGGCGGGGTGCGCTGGACGGAGCATTTTCTGACACCAGGCTCTCGCATCTCCAAAGCCAATACCCTGATTTACGAATACAGCTTCCGCAGGGTCAAGGTGGACGCAAGCAGCCTACAGGTCGCCTCCGGCGAGATCGCGCAGTTGTCCACGGCGGTGCGCGTGGGCGGTCCTGGGTTCACCTGGATTCGCGATACCCGCGATTCGCCTCTGGACGCGCATCGGGGCACCTATACCAGCTTCCAGGAGTTTTTCTCCGGAGAAACCTTCGGCGCGCAAGCGGAGTTCAACCGGCTGGATATGGAGAATTCGAGCTTTTACAGCTTCGATAAGGACCGTTTTGTGCTGGCCCGCAACACCCGCTACGGCCAGGAACGCGCCTTCGGAGCGCC
>Ga0326728_10023101_pt1 | contig 11445 bp, 8 predicted proteins | sample MB3enrmetagenome_FD_207602 | JGI IMG/M metagenome (GOLD analysis project Ga0326728, IMG submission 207602) | Lab enriched peat soil microbial communities from McLean, Ithaca, NY, United States - MB31MN | ecosystem: Environmental > Terrestrial > Soil > Wetlands > Peat | place: USA: New York... | reverse complement strand
TTGCCCCCTGGACGCAGGGTCGTCTTCAGCCAATCTATAAGCGTCTGGGCTTTAGAGTCGGGTCTCAGGCTCATCTTGGCTGCATATTCGGCGAGCTGTTTGAGTAGGACTTTTTCGCTGTCGGCGAGCGGTGAAAGCGTTTGGCTGACCGAACCGACAACTTCGGCGGTCTCAGCTTCATATTCCGCATCGTCTGCGTAATCGTCAGAGTATTCATCAATGTCACGGGCGACGACGCCGGAAGACATTCGCCGTCCCACAGTGGCAGAGTGCTTTTCGAGGGTAATACCGAACGCTGCCGGAGATGAAAACAGGCGCTTCTTGAGCAACTTGAGGACGAATTCGGCGGCCATCTGCTCGCCATTTAAGGCTGCGTGTTTAAGGCGCAGCTCAGAATACTCTTGCAAGGCGTGGTGAGCCCGTCGCTCTTCGTCGGTGTATGGGACCTCAATGTGCTCCACGAGGCGCTCGGCGAAGCGTCGGCTGCCGTCCCAGCGTAGCTTGATTTCAGACTTCATGCGCCGAACCATGACGGCATCAAGCTGGGTGCGATCGAGCGGCACAGCGCGCGCAAAACGCTGGCTGTCGAGCATCTCCAATAGAGCGGTGAAGCTCTCTTGGTAACCATTGTGAGGAGTGGCGGAGAGGAACAGCTTGTGCTCGAAATGAGGGGCAAGGGAGCGGATGGCCAGCGTGCGCATCGAGTCGGTGGCGTACTTGCCGCGGCCAGACGGCGCGATGTTGTGAGCTTCATCAACAATCATCAGATCATAGGCACGCGGGTAGGTTGGCTCATCTCCGGACGGCAGGGTCTCGCGGAAGGTACGCAGGGGGCGCTCCCGTTTCAGATAGTCGATGGAGGTGATCAGCCGCGGAAAGTGTGACCAGGGATTGACATGAATGCCGCGTTTTCGGCGCAAATCGCTAATCGCTTGACTATCGATGATCCGAAACTCAAGGCCGAACTTGTCCCGCATTTCTTCCTGCCACTGCACTTGAAGAGAGGATGGGCAGATGATCAACACTGAGCGGACCCGGTGGCGCAGAATCATTTCTTGCACAACAAGCCCGGCTTCGATGGTCTTGCCAAGACCCACATCGTCGGCAATGAGCAGGTTCACCCGCGGCATCGAAAGCGCCCGGACCACTGGATCGAGTTGGTAGTCGTCGATCTCGATGCCGCTGCGGAATGGCGACTGGAGTGCACGGTCGTCGGCTTGGGAGATGGCGCCCCAGCGTACGGCATCTAGGAATGCTTGCAGTCGTGCCGGGTGATCGAAGCTGGCGGGGGCTGGAAGCGTCGATTTTTCGTGCACCGAGGTGCCGGGCTCCAACTCCCAGATGACCTGAAGTTCTTCCCCAAGACCGTCGTCTTCCACGGAGGACAGTTTGATGAGGTGGGGAGAGTCGGCTGCCGCAGGCGCTGCTGACGATGGGATAATTTCGGTGACGACGAACGGCCGCTTACGGACAACTACCAACTGGCCGATTTCAGGGGTGGACATTCGCTTCTTTAGATCTCCAGACTTGGATAGTTAACCCACAATGATACGTGCTGCCCGCGAAATTGCACTCTGTATTTTGTCGATTAAATCGACGAGACATATTCGATAGGAAGACCAATCGAATGCTGCCAGTTGGAGTTGGAGCGCGTGTATCCAGAATTAAGCACCTTCACAGGCGTCAAAAACACATGAGACTGTTGAAAAACTCGGCTTGGAATCTCTGTTTTTCTGTTGGCGGTGAGTGCTGTATGTGTTAAGCAGAGATGTAGGAGGAACGCCGCCGATGATGGGTCAACAGCCGCGGGCGGAGTCGCTGTTTTACTACTTCCGATTGGAAGACCAAATCCCGGAAAATCATCTGCTACGGCTCATTGATCGGCATATTGGTTTGAGCTTCGTGCGGGAGCGTGTGAAGAGTCTCTACAGTTCGACTGGTCGTCCTTCGATCGATCCGGAAGTGTTATTGCGATTGCTGTTGGTGGGTTATCTCTACGGCATCACCAGCGAGCGGCGATTGTTGGAAGAAGTCCGCATGCATCTGGCCTATCGATGGTTCACGCGGCTCGATTTGAATCAGGAAGTCCCGGACCACTCCACGTTTTCCAAAAACCGGCATGGGCGCTTTCGCCAGTCGGGAGTGTTTCGCGAGGTGTTCGAAGAAATCGTGCGACGATGCTTGGATGCGGGCCTGGTGGAGGGGAAGAACCTGGCGGTAGATGGGACCCTGGTGGCGGCTGACGCCAGCCGAGCAAGCCGTATTCCACGCGAGCAGTTGCAGGAAGCGGCTCAAGTCTCCAGGACAGTAAAAGAGTATTTGAGCGATTTGGAAAAAGAGAACCCGGTACCCCACGCGGAACTTGTGTCGGCCACTGATCCGGATGCGGTCCTGGCTACCAAGGGCGGGGCCGCGGCAATGGCTTACTACGACAACTATCTCATCGACACCGCGAGTCGAGTGATTTTGGAAGTGGAAGCCACACCGGCACTGTTTCATCAGGAAGCAGTGGCGGCGCGCAGGATGGTGGAACGAGTCCAGAAGCTCGGGGTTCGCGCGGAGTGTTTGGGAGCGGACAAGGCATACGGAAGCGGCGAGTTTCTGGCCTGGCTGTTGGAGCGGGGAGTGCAACCGCATATTCCTGTCATGGATCGCCGACATCAGACCGGTGGCCATTTCACGCACGACCACTTTCGATATGCTCCTGCCGAGGATGTCTATTATTGTCCCCAAGGCAAGGCTTTGCGTTATCGAGGTCTGAAACGTGCGTGTCAGGCGTACGCGTACAGCGCAACCGAGGCGCAGTGCAAAGGATGCTCTCAAAAGAAATTGTGCACACCAGGTCTGTACCGCAAGCTTTCCATAAACTGGCACGAATCAGCTCGGCAGGCAGTACGCGAGCTGGCCGGAACGCCAGCCTATGAGCGTTCCCGGCGAGCGCGCTACAGGATCGAGGCTCTGTTTGCAGAACTCAAGCAACGCATGCGCCTGTCACGGGTACGACTCCGCCGTCTATGGAATGTTGGCGAGCAGTTCTTGATGGCGGCTACCGCTCAGAACATAAAACGCTTGGTGCGATTCCTGGCACAAAGCCCACCGACGCCCCAACTCCAGGTCGGATGACCAGCGATGGGCCTCAGAGACGGAGGCCGGAGAAACGGTAGCAGGAGATAACTGAAACAGGACCTCAGTAGACCAGACCTCACCGCAGTGAAAGCCCGCATCGCCCCAAAAACCCCGCACGCTTCCAGAGTTTTTCAACAGTCTCACATGTTTTCGGAACTCTCAATGGCCGTGCTCGTTCGCCAATCAGATCAGCAACTTACGGTTTGATTGTTTGGGGGGTTTTCGGAACAACCTTGGACAGGTCTCGTTCCATACGCCGGATCAGCAAGGAAGGTCTCACGCTCAGTGTCGTAGCCAAGTTCACGATGGTCCGCAGCGAAGCGCTCTTTTCTCCGCGCTCCAGTTGCCCGATGTAGGTTCGGTGGTATCCGCTCCTGAACCCCAGTTCCTCCTGGGAAAGCGCCTGACTTTCGCGCACACTCCTCAACACGCGGCCGAACACTTGTTCAGGACTACCTCCGCGGGTTGAGCCCCGTGCCGAAATGGACTTTTCCATGCGGCACAATCATTTCTGGAGTGAACACTATTGTGCGACATACTATAGTCATCACGACGATGCACTCGCCTCTCCGCACGCTTCTCGTGGTTGAAGGATGCGATGCCTCGACCCAGAGGAGAGTCCATCCCGATCCAAAGAATGCGACCTGCGAAAATGACTGAACGAATCTTTGACAACCGATTCCGCCGCGGTAAGTGTCACTTTGAGCTGTCCGGAACGAGTTCGGTGGGTGCCGAGCTGAGCGGCGCCAGGTTTGAAAGCGCAACTCTCGATGAGGAGATCGGCCCGGAGACCGCGCTGTTCTTAACCGATTCCACTCCGTTCGCCTATGACCTGAAGCGAGAGCGTTTTGATCTTCATCTGAAATCCGGTGCAGCACAAACAAGCGCAGGCCCAATTCTCTTCCTCCTCTGGTGGATGCCTCCCATTACGAACGGCACTCCATTCGCTCTTTATGAGCACATCTTGAACCCAGCCCACGAGGGGGTATTGAAAGGACTTAGGCAGATAGCGCGACAGACGCACCTGCACCTTGTCCTTATCGGCCCTGGCCGAGCATTACTGGGTGTCTATGAGTTCGAAAACGTCTTCGGCCTGGACAAACTGATCCCGGTTGTAGAGAACGCTTGCCAGGAATACGGCAGCATGGATTTCATTGCAGCCAAGGAGGAATACGATCGCAAGTACGATCTGATGGAATTGTTTTCCACGAGCGACGGTGGCACGGACGAGCCAGAGAGCGAAGAGGAATTTCCGGAGGACGATCCAGACGAGGAGATACCGGACGACGAGAACTTCCTAATGCCGCAGTGTGCGTCGCAATTGATAGACGGAGCCGCTTGGCTAGCCGGAAAACTGCTATTGCATTCCGGGTGCACTCCTGAAGAACGCGACGCATTAACAAAGGCATTAATTGGGATAGCTCGGCTGCCAAGGACCACGCCGGGATTGTGCGTCGATTTCGGATTCGGCACATCGGGGAGCGGCGATATGCGCTGCTGGTCCGTTCATATTGATGAGACCGAAGTCATGTGGTCGTCCGGTGGATATGTTCATGGCCCGGCTGGAGGCGACTCCTACACATCCTTCCAACTGTCCTTGCTTCGTGGCTCAGAGGATGCCCCAATCGGAAATCAGAACGCATGGTTCGGAGTGCGGCAATTCTTGGAAGACACTGTAAACGTCCACGTAAACGATGGGAGTGATGAGGACTTTTGGGAGCGCTATGCACCTATGGCTGCTCTGCGAGATCCCTTTTCCTCAGTTTTGCTGGAACAGCACACGACCTTCCGGTACAGCCCGAATGCCAGCGACTATCTGCTCTGGGTCCGCTGTACGAATCCATTTTGCAGCGCACCAGAGTTCACCATTGTTGACTTCTGGGAATTCCATGAAGGCGACAAATTGCTAATCACGAATCGCGAAGAGGACTATCCCGCAACAGCCGAACAGATGGAGGAAGGTAGTGTCCCTTTCCTCTGGAAGGTTATGCCTGGGGATCGGCTTGCCTGGGTAGGATGGCGGCGCGCGCCGTCAAACGAGCGCCATCCGACCGTGGTCGCTTTGGTCGATTGCCGGCACAAAGGTTACGTGTATGGAGAACCTGGGTCTCCCACACTGGAATCCGTCATGTTGTTTGGCGCGCCAACCGCCGATGGTAATCCGGAAATCCGAAGGCTCTGGAAGGTCGGTTTCGATGCCGCAGTGGCGCTCGGCTTACCGGAAAGCTAGCGCCCGCCGGAATGATTGCGCGTATTTCCACGGACAGTTTACGGACAGCAGCACGCAACCTCGCGTCTTGTAAAGACTTGCGAGAGCGCCTTGGGTAGCCTACGAAAAGTCCGAAAGGCGGCCACGGGGCATTCCGGGCGGAATTTCCAACTTCCGTATAGCGACAACACACCCGGAACCCAGAAACGTCGAGCGCCAAGACCCTGCGGCGTTTGCAGGGAGTAATAGCTTTTCGACTGAAGCTTTCGTGTCTCCCCGGTCCTCAACTGCTAGGGACCGGAGCCACCCGCCCCCTATGCCGGCCTCTAGCTTGCTACGGCTCTACGGCGCAGAGACGCGATGATGTTGTCAAATCTGCGCAGCAGGTCGTCGTAGGTGATGATGTCCATCATATTCATGTACTTGCGCTTGATGACCTCTAGGTCGAACGCCTGATCCTGATCGAGGGCCGTGCTGCCGTCAGGTTTTCGGTCGCGGCCCAGAATGAGCAGCGCCTTGGGATTGGTGATCCGGATCGACATCCCTGGCGGCAACTGCCCGCCGTACTTCTTGGTGAGTTTCGCCTCTCCGGCGACGCCCCACTTCGATAGATGGAACAGGTACTTCTCGGCCTGCATAACCGTGCCGGATAAGTCCTTGGTTGGCACGAAGTTGTCGCGGTACCGCGTCTTCGAAAGGAGGACCTCGTCGAAGGGGCGCTTGATCTCGATGACGTCGAGGTTGCCGTTGGCATCCACGAGCGCGATGTCGATGAAGCGATTGCTGGTGGTGCCGAGTATTGAGTAGTGATCCTCGATCTGGACGTTCTCCAGCACGGCGACGTACTTGGGGAAGATCAGCAGGATAAAGGTGAGGATCATCTGCTGCCATTCCTTCTCGGTCCGGCCCTCCGACGAGCCTAGCCACTGGCTGATCGTGTCGCGGATGAGGACGAACTTATCGATCTCAGCCTGCACGAGCTCCTCGGGGCGGAAGGGGGGCGCCGAAACCACAGACTTCCGCCGGCTCAGATAGGTCTCGTACTGCGCCCTGAGATCCCTCATCCCATCGAAGTATTCCCCTATGATGTTCGATACTCGGGCGTTGGCATAGCGGTCAAGCTCGGTGGAGTTGGGAAACTTCTTAAGAAGTTGTTCGAACACGTCGACAGGTATGCTGCCGGACTGGCTGCCGCCGACAGCTATGTCTTGGCCTGGCCCTATGACCTCGGCTAAACGCCGGAAAATCGAGACGTTGCGCTCGGCGACGAAGAGCTTGCGCTCCAGTTTGATGCCGCTGTCAGCGAGCAGCACGTCATTCGGTATACCGAACACGCGACCCTCGATCCGATGGTAGGCACCGTCCCGCTTCGCGAAGCGGAACTGGTACTCGAACTCATCGATATTCTGGTCTTCGCCGGGTTCTTCTATTAGGTATTCGCGCTCCAGCGTGAATACCCGACTGATCGTAACCTCTCCGTGGGTCTTCAGTTCCTCCCAAATCCAATGGTTACCCCGGAACTCGGATGAATATTTCAGGATCAGTCCATCCTGATCCACCACGAACTTGATCATGCCACCCCCTTGAGTTCGGATTTATATGAAGGAGTTACCTGTCCGGACAGGACGCTCACTATCAAATCCGGTTGGGCAAGGCAAGGATGCTCTCCATGAAAACAAGGTCTGCTTATAGGTTTCGGTCCATAAGCAGTCTAGCCGCCTTCGACCCATTGCTGCTGGCAAATGGATTATACCGATCAATCTACATGTAGTGGGTGGCTGCGTTAACCGTCTAATTTGAGAAGCGGTACTGTTAAGTCGGCCAGCGTCCGGGTTTCCACCTGCCCTCGTCTACTCCCGATCTCCGGCCGGATCGGCGTGTAACAGGACCGATCCGGAACACAATGGAAAGTATCTGGCTGCAAATTCGTAAAGATTGGCTCGAACCCAGGGTTTTGAACTGTCCCTTGAAGCCGAGTTCCGACCAGCGGGTTCTCCAACCTAACTCTCTGATTGCGTGATTCGCCCACGATTCTCTCAGGAATGTCACTTCGACGTGATTCTCATAGATCTCGGGGCTGGTTACTCTTCACGGAGGCTGGTGCATCGGAGCTGGCTCTGTCAACAAGTAGCGGACCGAAGTGGAGCCTGTACTCGACCTTGTTGAGGGTCACTCTATTGATGCACTGTACTGCAAGCGAACCGTCGGCAACGGGTCTGCCGAAGAGGGCAAGATTTGAGATTGTGTTCTTGCGAGCGTGTTCGCGGATTCCCGGGAGTCTACGATGCGAGATGCCAAATGTTGTCTCGAACGGCGTTGCACCAGTACGGAGTAAAGTGAAGTATGAAGGGTATACGAGCCCATCGAATCCACGCTTCTGTGCTGCACTGGCGATCTCCCGGCTTACCTCATATGAGTGACGGCCCGCGAGGAACAGCATGTGCACCGCCATGTCTAGGCTCTCAAACTCGGTGACATGTTCTTCCCACAGCGCCTCGGCCAAATTGAGAAGTCTGAGCCTTCTTCGTGGCACAAGTGTTGCGATATAGACCTCGTCCTCAGCGGCAACCCGACACTCGTGCAGGCATACTTCGAGGTCCTGAGAGCCGTAGAGAATGGGGAGTTCGGCCGTGTCAAATCGCCCCTCCCCCAACTTTTCGTCCGGAGGAGGATCGTACTGGTTGAAGTCGTCTGGATGCGCTGGAGCTTTCCGCAGCCGATAGAAACACTCGTCAGTATCTAGAATTCGCCCTGGATATTCGTTGAGGATACGTGATATTACTTCTGCCCTCGTGTTGAGTTCTTGCAGCGCCTTCAGGGGCTCTACCTCGCCTACCATCCAAAGTCGTGGGCCGTAATGGAAGAAGCCGACTTGAAGAGTTCTCTCAATTAGTCGAAGATCCGGCTCTAGCCAGGGCGCCACATTGATCGTTGTGGTGCCTTGGCGTTTATTGAACTGCACGGTCGGGGAAGCACCATATTTCAATCTCTGTATAGTTCCCCACACGAAGAACTGTTGCGTTAGCTCTGCAACAGACTTCCTACTCAGCTTCATACCACCTTGGGAGCCACAGTTCGGGCACTTAGACATGTCCTTTTGGCCAATGCGCGCGGAACTCAAGCGCAAGCCTTCGTCACGAAAACAATTAGAACAAAGAAGTGGTGCTCCTGAATCGTCGTCGGCGATGAGCTCTTGAATATTGCCTCCCTGCCCCTGGAGCACGTACTCAAGGGCGTGCTCGAAGCGCTCGTCACGTGCAGCACGTCGCGGCTTTTGAGAGCTGGCAGCCAGATCCTCCCGAAGCAGACCCTGCAGGTCGGCGTCAGCCCGGAGCATGAAGTCGCAGGCGAGATCGACTGCAGTGGCCATATAACCCTTATCCACATCGTTTTCTCCCCCCCTACCGCGATTGCTGACTCCAGTGCGGCAATAGGACAGAGGGGACACATCGGCATGAGACGAAATAAACCGGAGATAGGCGCGCCCGTTCTGATCGAGTATTCCCAGCCGGTCTAGGATTTGATCCTCGGTTAGAATGCTCGCCTGGTCCCCTTTCATGAGGCTCTTCTGCAGCCGATCTGGTAAGCGCACGAAGTACGAGTTCGATAAGAGTTCGGCACGGATTTGGTCGGCTGCTACCTCAAAATCATGGGTCTTTTCCATGGCACCGAAATTCTGGAATAGCTGCTGACGTTCCTTGCAATCCCGCAGTCGCATGACGAGTACACGCGCGCGGGATTCATCCTCCCCGACACCCTCCGTGCCCAGATAGAACATCATTAAGCCGGTTTGAACGAGACTACGGACAAGCGGAGCTAGAGAACTAAAGTCCCAATGTGTTCCGGCTGTATTCTCGGGGCTCCCAGGACATATATGAAGGATGCTTATAGCAGCAGAGCACAGGCGAGTGAATAGCACCAAAGCCCAGTATTCCCGAGGGGAGTCCGCTGGGTGTCCGGCAGTTTTGCGGGAGAGGGCGGTCGCATGCTCGACCGCGGAAATGTACTTCGGGAGTACGGTCCAGTAGTGCTCGTCTACTGATTGTGGGTGGTTATCATCGCTTTCGGTCATGGTTCATTTGGTGCCGAGGTCCTTGCTCAGTCAGCTCTGGCATAAGAACAAGGAGGGCCAACCTAGTGGGGCACGATGTGATTTGGCACCTTGCATCAGCATACTCCGGTGTAAGCAGTTGTCACCATCGGCTTGGTCCGTCGGTTGGCAATCGTGCAGACTTTTCTCCTCTCTGGGTATTGGCTCGGACTGTCGCTAGCTTGAAGTAATCCCCAGTGTATAGACGAGACCAGCTCCTTTCTTTACATCACAGCATTGGAATACTATTCTTCGTTGTAGTGCAGCTCACAAAGCCACGTCCGAAGGTAGCCATTGTCCCGCGACGCTTACTGCTGTGAGAAATGTTTTCAGCACCCTTGGCTCAAGATGATGGCCAGGGGTAATAGGACCACGGAAGGAACATGCATCTATTGCGGAGCGCAGGAGTGGCTCGTGCCTGTTGCAGTACTGCACGGCGGGTTCAGCAATCTCCTCGGCGACTACATCACCACAGATGCCGCAAACGGGTATTTTCCAGATGCTCTGCCGCCGCTTCAGGCTATGCAGAAGGACTGGGTCCTTTTCAGCGATGAATTTATGGCAAGGTCCCCGGAAAAGTTCTTACCGGCTGTCTTTGAAGGAAAGGCACTCCCTTCATATTGCGAGAACTTTTCCGCTCCAGTTGTCCAGTTTCATATGCATGCCATGTCGACTGCTTACAGCCGTTGGGACGGAAGATTCGTCGATATCATTGGGGAGGATGACTCGGCCTTTACTGCTTGGCGTGATGGTGCTTCGGCCCTAGACCTAGAGACGATTGCAACTTGGGAAAACCAAGTCGCTGGCCATCTTGAGTGGTTTGTACAGGGACTGCCAGGCGGGCACAAGCTATGGCGAGCTCGGAATGAGTATGTTGGTTCACCGTTTGCAGAGTATGACTGCCAACCGCTTCCTCTGCAGAAGATGGGAGCCAATCCCAAGCATCCCCAAAGCAGGTTGAACAGGGAGAACGAGGCGGTTCTCTATTGTGCAGAGTCTCAAAAGACTGCCCTATCTGAGATACGCCCCGGACAAGGGTACTTCTGCACTACATGCGAGTTGATCCTGAACCGCGACATAAAGGTCTTAGACTTGACGCATGATTATCGGGATATTAACCCTTTTACATGCGAACATCTAAGTTGGAAACTTGACTTGAGCAGAGTGGCATTACGCCTCACCGAACTCGTTACGAAACCTACGAGCCGCGGTGAGGATGATTCGCTTTACTCCAGAACCCAAGTTTTCGCTATGATCACAAGAGCGATGCATTTGGATGGCATCAGATTCGCAAGTTCGCTGGACAGGCCGTCTGGCATAAACCTTGCATTGTTTGATCCGGCCCTTGTCACATACGCCAACGCTCGACTTGTAAGAGTGACTCGGACGGAGGTCGTATACGAGGAGTGCAGCTAGAGGGCACCCTCAGCAGATCATTGAAGGTCCTACTGCGAGCAATGTCGAGGGACCGCCGCAATCATTTCGCGATTGAATGACGACGCAAAAATCTTTTGTGGCTGGAATTCCAAGATTAGTAATGTTAAGTCGGCCAGCATCCGGCTTTCGAACTGCCCTCGTGCGCTTCCGATTTCCAACTGGATCGGCGTTTCTTCCGGATTGCCCGTGATCCGCGCGGAATCTGGCTCCCCACACTGGACGCATTTAGAGCTCTTGCTGCCTAAATCCAGTGTCGCTCGAACCCCAGCAACTCCTGCCGCAGATGCCATAGCTTACACTCAAACTACATGCTCAACCGGGGCTATGCCTACACCACAATCATCAGCGGCAAATACCATGGACAAACCCTGCTCTCCCACTTGGCAAGCCTTTACCCCCACTCAACCCCACAAGCCTGGCACCAAAATCTGAACAACGGCGAAGTCACCCTCAACGGCGTCACCGCCACCGGAAGCGAATCGGTCACTTTAGGCCAAACCCTTGTCTGGAACCGTCCACCCTGGATCGAACCAGACTCCCCTCAGCACTTCGAAGTCCTGTTTAATGACCCCCATCTGTTGGC
>Ga0326728_10023100_pt1 | contig 11446 bp, 10 predicted proteins | sample MB3enrmetagenome_FD_207602 | JGI IMG/M metagenome (GOLD analysis project Ga0326728, IMG submission 207602) | Lab enriched peat soil microbial communities from McLean, Ithaca, NY, United States - MB31MN | ecosystem: Environmental > Terrestrial > Soil > Wetlands > Peat | place: USA: New York... | reverse complement strand
CCAGGCGCGCCTGCAAGGGCGGAATCTCGCGATCGATCAGCACCGGCTTGATCACCGGCTTCTTCTCGCGTCCCGCGGCCATCTCGTTGCGGTTGTTTTCTTCCCACACCGGCAGCATGCCCACGTGTCCCAGTTCCACGCGCACGCCCGCCGGCCCGTAATCCCGTTTTACCGCCGCAAACAACCCGATCATCTCGTCCCGTGGATCGCCATTCGAGTCCGGATTCAGTCCATCCACGTAGCCGCGCGACTGGTTCGACAAGAAGTTGCCCAGCGAGTAAAAAATCAGCGTGTCGCGCCCGTCCTGCGTCTTATAGGTCTCAATCGGCTGCAACACATGCGGATGCGCGCCCACAATCACCGTCGCTCCCGCCTCCAGCATCTTGTGGGCAATGTCCACGTCCTCGGGCCGCGGCGCCGTCGCGTACTCAATGCCCCAGTGCACCGAAATCACCAGAAGATCGCATTGCGCCCGCGCGGCCTTCACGGCGGCCAGCACCGTGGCCTCGTCTGCTCCCGGCGCGCCGTTGGCCTCGCCGGGATAGGGAAAGAAATTCACGTGCGGCTGGTCTTCCTTGTCGGGATTCCGGTTGCCGTTCAGCCAGCGCGTCATACCCAGCCAACCCACTTTGATCCCGTTGGCCTCGGTAATCACCGGCTGCCACGCCGTGGCGGCGTTGTCACTCGTGCCGGCGAACTGGAGGCCGATCTCTTTTAGGTGTTCGCGGCTCTCGACAAATCCCGCCCAGCCCTGGTCCATCACGTGGTTGTTGGCGAACGACACGATCTTGATCCCGCTCGCCTTCAATGCCTGGGGCAGCTCCACCGGCGCATCGAACAGGAACGGCTTGGTCCCCTTCGAGTGCTCCGGCGCCACCGGCGTTTCCAGATTCACAAATCCGAAGTCCGCGTCCTCAAAGACGTCGGCCACGTCCGCAAACAGCGCCGCCCATCCCGGCTCCCCGTCGCCCGCCGCCTTGGCCGCCGCGCGCACCGGCTCATGCGGAATCACATCCCCCGCCACGGCAAAGGTCACCTGCGCCAGGTCGTGCGGGTACGGCGTGACCATCGCCGCGTGCTGCCGCCCGTAAAACGCCGCCAGTAGTGCCGCCCCGAAAAGCGCCAGCGCCAGCGCCCCCGAGGCCCACCGCCAGTACCGGCGCAAAAGCGCCCCCATCCCCACGGCAATCGGTGGGGTCCTCCGCGATGCGCCACCCCCGCGCTCCACGGCTCCCAGATGGCGTCTTCCTAAAACCCAATCCATGGCTGACCTTGGCTCCCTCCGCGTGTTCGCAAAGGGATTGGAATCAGCATACAGGGACTTGCACCCCACCCGGCCCCCCAAAGCTCACACCCGGCATCCGGAGCCCCAAGCCCTCCGCGAACGTCCAGCGGTCTCTACGCGTCTATTTTTTGAGTCAAGACTGTTAACCTTAAGCAGGAGCAACTCTTTAAGAGCTTCCCGGCCGCGCATACGCGGAACCGGCGAGAACTTGCCATGGCAGAGTTCGTGATCAAGCTGGCCGATGAGCGCGGCCGCGTGCAGGAGCAGGTGCAGACCGCGGCTACGGCCGAAGAGCTGCGGGCTCGCTTCGTCCACGCGGGTTACCACGTCTTTTCGGTCCGCGCCCGCGGCAGCCTCGGCCGCGGCCGCCGCAAAGTCAAGCTCGAACCCTTTCTCATCTTCAATTCGCAGTTCCTCACCCTCATCCGCGCCGGCCTGCCCATCCTCGGCTCGCTGCAAATGCTGGGCAAAATCCAGAAGAACGCCACCTTCGCCGGCCAGTTGGAAGACGTTGCCTCGCGCGTCAAAACCGGCGAGGCGCTTTCCGCCGCCTTCGAAGCGCAGAGCGGTTTTCCGCTCATGTACACCACCACGCTCCTGGCCGGGGAACGCTCCGGCAACCTGCCCGAGGTGTTGGATCGCTATGTGAGCTTCCAGAAGGTCGCGCTCGCCTTGCGCAAAAAGCTCATCGGCTCGCTCATCTACCCCACGGTGCTGCTCACCCTGGTCTGCGCGCTCCTCATCTTCATGTTCACGGTAGTGGTGCCTCAATTTGCGCAGCTTTACGATCAGCTCGGCAACAAATTGCCGGCCCTCACCATGGATCTGCTCGCCTTCGGCACATGGATGCGGCACAACATCCTCTGGCTGGCGCTGGTTGTGGTCACCACCGCCGTCGCCTTCTATCGCTTCAGCCTCACCGAACGCGGCAAGGACTTTTCCGACGGCGTGCGTATCCGTCTTCCCATCCTGGGCAAAATCTGGCTCAAGTACCAGGTGGCGCTGTTCGCGCGTACGCTCTCCACGCTGCTCACCGGCGGTTTGCCGCTGGTGCCCTCGCTGGAAACGGCCTCGCGCTCCATTTCCTCGCGGCGCGTCTCCCGCGCCGTGCAGACCTCGGTCGGCACCGTGCGCGAGGGCAAAAGCCTGGCCGAATCCCTCGCCAAAACCGGCATCTTCCCCGATCTGGCCACGGAGATGATCACCGTGGGCGAGCAAACCGGCGCGCTGCCGCAAATGCTCAACTCCATGGCCGAATTTTTCGAGGACGACGTGGCCACGGCCCTGGCCGCCGCTCTCGCGCTCATTGAGCCGGCGATCCTCATCGTCATGGGAGTCGTCGTCGTCTTTATTTTGATCTCGCTCTACCTGCCCATCTTTTCGCTCGGGCAGTCGAGCGCAATGTAGGAGGTCGCCCGCATGCCCGAGACCAACGTGTTGCCCATGCCCACGCCCGCCGGCGGCGACGAGCGCGCCCAGGCTGAGTCCCTGGCCCGCCGCTACCACGCTGAATTCGTCGACCTGAAGAACTTCAAGATTCAGCACGAGCTCCTGCGCACGGTTCCGGTCGAGCTCATGTTCCGCTACAACTTCGTGCCCATCGAGCAAACCGAAGACGCGCTGGTCATCGCCGTCAGCGATCCCTCGCGCCTCATGGTGGTGGACGAAATTGCCGGCCTGCTCGGCAACCGCATTGTGGCCCGCGTGGCGACTCTGTCGCAAATTACCGATCTGCTCAAGAAAACCGAGCAGTCGCAGCGCGTTCTCGACGAGGCCAGCGAGGGACTGACCTTCGACGTGCTCACGGGCGACGAAAACTCCGACGAAAACATCTCGATTGAGAAATTGACCAGCGAGGCCGAGGACATCAGTCCCATCATCCGCCTCGTCGACACCACCATCTTCACGGCGCTCGAGCGCCGCGCCTCCGACATTCACATCGAGAGCTACGACGATTCGGTGCACGTCAAGTACCGCATCGACGGCGTGCTGCAGGAGGCCATGGCGCCTATCGCCCGCGAGCATCACGGCACCATCCTCGGCCGCATCAAGATCATGAGCGAGCTCGACATCGCCGAAAAGCGCGTGCCCCAGGACGGCCGCTTCCGCGTGCGCTACAAGAACCGCCTCATTGACTTCCGCGTGTCCATCATGCCGACCATCTACGGCGAAAATGCCGTGCTCCGCGTGCTCGACAAGGAGTCGATGAGCGAGAAGTTCAAGCACCTCACGCTCGATGTCGTGGGCTTCGCCGAGGAAGACCTGCGCCGTTTCCGCCGCTATATTCGCGAGCCCTACGGCATGGTGCTGGTCACCGGCCCCACCGGCTCCGGCAAAACCACCACGCTCTACGCCGCGCTCAACGAGATCAAGAGCGACGAAGACAAAATCATCACCATCGAGGATCCGGTCGAGTACCAGATTCGCGGCATTACGCAGATTCCCGTCAACGAAAAGAAAGGCCTCACCTTCGCCCGCGGCCTGCGCTCCATCCTGCGTCACGACCCTGACAAAATCCTGGTCGGCGAGATTCGCGACCAGGAAACCGCGCAGATCGCCATCAACTCCGCGCTCACCGGCCACCTGGTCTTCACCACCGTCCATGCCAACAACGTGGTCGACGTGCTGGGCCGCTTCCTTAACATGGGGGTCGAGGCTTACAACTTCGTCTCCGCGCTCAACTGCATCCTGGCGCAGCGCCTGGTGCGCACCGTCTGCGAGTACTGCGCGCACACCGTCCACCACAGCGACGAACTTCTGATCTCGAGCGGCATGGATCCCGCCGAATGGCGCGACTTTGAATTCCGCGAGGGCAGCGGCTGCATGGAGTGCGGCGGCACCGGCTACCGCGGCCGTACCGCCATCCACGAGTTGCTCGACCTGACCGACACCATTCGCGAGATCATTCTCGACAAGAAGCCGACCTCCGAGATCCGCAGGGAAGCGCAAAAGGAAGGCATGAGCTTCCTGCGCGAGTCGGCCATCGAGCGCGTCCGCCGCGGAATCACTACACTCAAAGAGATCAACAAGGTTACATTTATTGAGGCTTCACGATAAGGCAGGGACCAAGCCACCCCAGCGAGCACAGACCGCTCGCCGGGGCCCCGGCAGGGACCGAGGGAGCAAGAAAACCGGGGCTGAGGGACTAAGGAAAAACGAGAGATGAGTCCGATTTTCAAGAAAAACGCGGTGAGCAATCAGGCTGGCGGCCGTCCGCCCGCTGCGGTCGAGCTCTCGCCCGAGGGCGTTCTTGCCGCTGCGCTTCCTGCCGCGGCATCGCGCCGCAGCGCATCGGCGGAAAAAGGCTGCGTCTACGCCTTCGCTCCGCTCGCTCCCGGCGCTTTGGTTCCCAGTCTGAACGAAGCCAACCTGCGCGCACCCGAAGCCGTGGCATCGGCCATTCGCTCCGCGCTCTCTCAGGTCGCGCCGCGCACCCGCGCCGTCACCTTGGTGCTGCCCGACACGCTGGTCCGTGTCTTTGTGCTCGACTTCGATTCCATGCCCGCCAAAGCTTCTGAAGCCGTCTCCGTGGTGCGTTTCCGCCTGCGCAAAATGGTTCCCTTCGACGTGGAGCCCGCCGGCGTCAGCTACCAGGTGCTGGCGCAGAACGAGTCGGAGTGCAAGGTGCTGGCCGCCGTCATTCCCGGGCCTATCCTCGCTGAGTACGAAGCTGCCGTTCGCGATGCGGGTTACGAACCGGGCGCGGTTCTCTCCTCCAGCCTGGCCGCGCTGGAAGCGGCTGATTCCAGCGAAGGCGTGCTGGCCGCCAATCTCAGCGCCTACTCCATGACCACCACTGTCACCTGCGGCCAGGAACTGCTTCTCTACCGTACACTCGACCTGCCTCCGGAGCCCGCGATGCGCGCCGCGGAGATCGAGCGCTCCATTGCAGTCGCCGGAGCGTACTTTGAAGACAAGCTGGGCGTGCCCCCGCAGCGTTTGTACTTCACAGGCATCGAGAGTCCCGCAGAGTTTGCGGCGTCGATCGGTAACCCTGAGTTTCCCATCGTGGCATGGGCCGAGCGGCCTGAAGAAGGCGCCCTGACGGCCCTGCCTCAAACCAGTTTTGCCGGCGTCATAGGCGCGCTGGCGGGAGCGAGCTAGAACGATGCGCATCACACTCAATCTCGCCACGCGCCCCTTCACCGATCTCGGACCGGCCCTCAAACGCATCCGCATCGGCATGGGCGTTCTCGCCGCGCTCTGCCTGCTTTTTGCTCTGGGCCTGCATCTCTTCGACAGCCAGGCGGCGGAGGCCCGCGCCCGCGAGCACTCCCTGGATGGCGACCTTGCCCGCGTGCAGGCCGAGCGCCAGCAAGCCCAGGCCTTCATGCAGCAGCCCGACAACGCGGAGTTGCTGACTCAGGCCGAATTCCTCAACGAGCGCTTCGATGAGAAGGCCTTCTCCTGGACCCTCGCCATGGAAGCCATGGAAACCGTCCTTCCCGCCGGCGTTCAGGTGACCTCCATCGAACCGCAGCGCAGCAAGGACGGTCACATCACCGTGGAACTCCGCGTCCTTGGCCCCCACGACCGCTCCGTCGACCTGGTGCGCAACCTCGAGCACTCCCGCCGCTTTCTTGAGCCGCGTATTGAGAGCGAAAGCGCCGAAAGCAGCACCAACGCGAACCAGCAACTGGGGCCCGTCAGCGCCACCAATCGCTTTGAATTCGAGCTGTTCGCCGATTACAATCCGCCCGCTCCCGGAGAGCGCGTGGCCGCGAAACACGCAGCGTCGCAAAACGCGGCAGCCACTTCCCAATCGCCCTCGCGCGCTTCCGCGCCTGCGCCGGGTTCACGCGTGGTTCCCACAGTTCCGCAGCAACGCGTACCCTACACGGGGCCTGCGCAGCAGCCGCCGCCTCATCCCGCGCAATTGCCGCCCCGTACCATCCAGATACCTCCCCATCCCGCGTCTGACGCGAACGGAGGTCCGCAATGAGCGCGACGCAATCCTCTGCGACGTGGCGCGAGCGGCTCGCCTCCCCGCTCACATGGCACATGGCCGGCTTCTTTCTGCTGCTCGTGCTGGCCATTGCGCTGGCCGTCCGTCTCGGCCTCGACTGGGCCGTCATGGACAGCCATTCCAGCGAGGTTCTTGCCGATAAGCAGATCCAGTTGCGGGCTCTCCAACTGCAAACCGCTCCTCTCCGCGGCCTCGATCAGCGCGTGGAGAAAACCCGCAAGCAGTTAGAGGACTTTTACCAGAAGCGCATCCCGCCCAACTACTCCTCCATTGACGCGCGCATCGTCGAGTTGTATGTCGCCTCGGGCGTGCGCCTCACGCGCGTGCAGTACACGCAGGGCACGCCGGGCCCCGGCCTCACGGAAATCTCTCTCGACGCCAGCATCAGCGGCGACTATCCCGCCATCATGCGTTTCATCAACAGCCTGGAGCGCGATCCCATGTTTTTCATCATTCGCTCCATGTCGTTGACCGGCCAGCAGGGCGGCCTGGTGAACCTGCGATTGCGTGTCTCCACCTGGTTGCGCCCCGCCGATGCCGCCGCCAGCGGCCTGCCTCCCACCCCAACTGACAATGCGCCGCGGCCCGCAGCCGCCAGCAAGGAGGGCGAATAACATGGCCCTCGCTCTCGGTCTTGAGAACAAGCGCAAAGTCGCTCTCGCCATCGGGCTCTTCGCCGTCCTCATCGGCGTGGTCGTGTGGTTCTTCTCCGGCCCGCCTGCGCCGCCTCCACCTGCGCCCACGCAAACCGCAGCGCCTGCGCAAACCCCGGCCCCGAACGGCGCCGCCGCACCCGGCAAAGCTCCCGCGGGCGGCGCGGAGGCGCAAAGACTCAACAATGCGGGCATCGATCCCTCGCTGCACTTTGACAAGCTGGCGCAAAGCGAAGACGTGCGCTACGAAGGCAGCGGCCGCAACATCTTCTCGCCCGAGTCCGCGCCGGCCTTCATTGAAAACCCGATCAAGAGCGCGCGCAACACCTCGAGCGGCCCCGCAGTCCCGCTCGCGCCCGCCGTGCCCAGGCCACCCGCCATCGATCTCAAATACTTTGGCTACGAGCAGGACAAGGACAAATCGTTCCGCGCCTTCTTCGTGCATGGCGACGACGTCTTCATCGCCCGCAGCGGAGAGATCGTCGACCATCGCTACATGGTCGGCGCCATCCATCCCCTCAATGTCGAGGTCACGGATCTCTCCTACAACAACACGCAGTCGCTCGCGTTGTCGTCCTTCTGAGAAAGGCAGGGACCAAGGGACCGAGGGAACAAGGAAGCGAGGGAATAACACGGAACGATGAGGAAACCGATACCAATCCGGCGACGTGTAAAGCCTTCCGAAGAAGGCTACGTTCTCCTCATCGCCATCTTTCTCATGGCGCTCCTCGTCATTTCGCTGGCCATCGCCGCGCCCCAGGTTGCCAAATCCATCCAGCGCGACCGCGATCTTGAAACCTATCATCGCGGCCTGCAATACCGGCGCGCCGTTCAGCTCTATTACCGCCGCTTTCACGCCTATCCGCCCAACGCCGACGCCCTGGTCAAGACCAACGAGATCCGTTTTTTGCGCAAGAAATACGTCGATCCTATCACCGGCAAAGTTGACTGGAAGCCCATCCTCTTCGGCCAGAACAAGACGCCCGCGGCGATGGGCTTCTTTGGCCAGCCGCTCGCCGGCGGCGCGACGTCCATTGCCGGCATTGGACCCAGCGGCGGCAACGGCCTCAACGGCAGCGGCGGCGGCGCCGTCATGCCCGGCGGGATGGGTTTCCTTAGCAGCAGTCCCACCAGCAGCACCTCAAGCGCGAGCCCAACCGACACGTCGGGAGGAGCCAGCGGGGGCGGGAGCACGAGCTCGACGACGACCACCACGCCGGGAACTGCCCCCAGCGGAGGCACAAGCTCCTCCACCAGCTCCGATCAGGGCGGGCAAACCTTTGGCGGCGGAGGCATCATCGGCTTCTCGCCCGCCAGCCCCAGGAAATCCATTGCCGTTTACAAGAAAAAGAACCACTACGACGAGTGGGAGTTTACCTACGATCCCATCTCTGACGCGCAAACCATGAGCAGCGGCAACACCGGGAACATCGGCCAGCCCGCCAGCAGCACCTCCACGCCGGTGGGCAGCCCCACCCTCGGCGGCCCAGCTCCCACAGGAACCACCCCCGCCGGCCCCGGCTCGACAACCACCATCCCTCAGCAATAGGGAGGCTCGGGAATCGATTCAGCCCGCATCTTTTCGGCATTCCTTGAATGCCAAAAACACAAAAGGCCCGCCCTCGCGGGCGAGCCTTCGCTTTTGTTTCCTAATCTCTCGGTCCCTTGTTCCCTGTCTTTTACACCTGGAACGACGAACCGCACCCGCAGGTCGACTTCACCTGGGGATTCTCGAACTTGAAGCCCGCGGCCTCCAGGGTCTCCACGTAATCCACCGTGCAGCCATTCAGGTACATCAGCGACGTGGCGTCGACAAAGACCTTCAAGTCGTCAAAACTGAAGACCTTATCCATCATGCCGGCCTGGTTCTCAAAGGCCATGGAGTATTGGAAGCCGGAGCAGCCTCCACCCACCACGCCGATACGCAATCCGGCGGGAAGCGGATCCTGGGTGGCCATAATCTCGCGCACCTTGGCAATCGCCTGAGGAGTGAGCACAAGCGGCGGTTTCTTCTGGGTTTCCTGGATCGGTTCGACGGTGGTTGTGGCCATGAATCCTCCCTTGGGGTAGCGCAACTTCCTGCTTTTACTCTACCGTTCCGCGAACTCCTGCACAAGCCCCCGGTCGCGGCACGCCCTCTCTATAGATGCAGCTCGCCGATGGATCGTCGCAGTGTCTTAAGCCACATCTCCTTCACTCCTTTGCGCCTCTTTCACTCATCCAACCGCCCTGTTTTCAACCCTCGGCGTCTGCAAGGCCATCGCAACCCCTCGCCCTTTCGCGCCCGGCCATTCCACGGCAAGGCTGCGGCCCGCGCATCTATCAGGACAATGAAAATCTCGCAAAGTGGTTCACAACCCCACCTGTTCGGGACTATGATGGTGAACCGTACGGCCCTCTGGCCGCGAGAGCGCGATTCCCCACGACCCCGCCGGTTCCTGGACCGCAATTCGTTGGGAGGTGCAGTATGACGGTTGCCTCGATGGTGATGTGGGGCGTGTGGGCTGCGTTCGTTCTCTTTATGGCGATACTGTATATCTATCGTTCCAGCCTCACCCGCGATGAGGAGGACCAGATCTTCCTCGACGAATCATTCGATCAGGAGAAGGCCCATCAGGCGGTCATCGTGGCAAAGGTCGACAAAATCGAGCCTTTGCTACGCGTAGCCCGCTGGCTGGTCGTGGCCATGTCGGTCGTGGTGGTCGTGTATTACATCCGCGACATCTTGGTGCATTTGAACGTCATCCACTGAGGCAGGCGATAGGCGTCACAGGCTGCTCGCTCTGGTCGCGCAGGCGTCCCCAGCGGCTTAAATGCCGCGGGGGAACCTGTCGACTTGCGCCAAGTGTCTGTCCTCTCGCTTAGAACTGCCGGAACACATTGATCACGAAATAAACCACGACCACAAGCGTCATCAGGCTTGCAAGACCTATCAGCGACCGCTGCAGGGGCCGAATCCTGCCTACCCGCGCCGCAATCTCATCCTGCTCACTCTTCACATGGCTGGACGACTCGGCCAGAAAAATCTGTGCCTCCTCATTCCTGCCCAGCCGCGCTGCATACAGGCTCACGGCCAACATCAAAACCAGGGAAACACCCCACACCGACAACATCACCGGAACGATAGCCATTGATCTCTCCATTAAGCCAGAATGATGAGGTCCCACTCCCGTGCGCGCACCCAGATCATTGCGCTGGCGCGAGAGTCAAGACCTTCCGCAGTCATCATAGGTGGCGATAGGAGATGCGATGGGTGACAGCAGTCACGTGGGCCACGCGAAATGCCCGAATCGAACCACATACCGGAATGGACTCGTGAAATCTACTCCACTTCCTGCTGCGCGCGATAGCCGTCGCGCGCGATGATGTCGTATTTGAGCGGCTTGTGCTTCTCGTCCTGCATGCGCAGTGGCTGTCCTTCGTCGTCTACCAGTTCCACGCGCACCTTGCGCCATGTTCCGTCCTGCTTGGCATTCGTGGGGTGGTAGATGAGTTCGTATTTCGCGCGGATGTTCTGGTTGATTTCCTTCACAATGTCCGGCAGTTCACCGGTGAACCGCGGCGCAAAGTGCATGCCTCCGGTCCAATCGGAGAAGCTCTTCATTTCGTTGTCGGCCTGCAGATAGGTCATGTCGCGCATGCCGCCCATCATGCCGCCTCTGCCCTCGGTAAGCGCCTCAAAGAGCCCATCGGTGGAGATGCTGAAGATGGTGATATCCCGCGAAGCCTTCACCTTCTTCTCAATCTTGTCGAAGGTCAGCTTGGAAAAGGAATCGATGCCGGTGGCGATCAGAATGATGTACTTCGGGCCTTCGATCCGCGACAGCCGGTCGAGCGACTCATTCAGCGCGTCGAAGATGTCGGTCTCGGAAAACGCCGCGGGCATGTACACTTCGTTCCCAAGCTCCCTCATGCCCTCCTGGAGCTGCTGCTTGTTTTGCGTGAAATCGCTCACGATGTGGGTATTCAGGTCGAAGGTCATCATGGCCACGAAATCCTGCGGCCGCAACTGCTGCGCAAATTCCCAGGCGGTGTTCAACGCCTGCACTCTGAAGCCATAGCCCCGCGCGGCATACTCCATCAGGATCAGAGCCGTGATGGGCGCCTCTGTCCGCTTGAAGCCTTCGATCTTCTGCTCCACGCCATCCTCGTAGACGCGGAAGTTTGCGGGTTTCAGGCCGCCCACGAACTGGTGGGTCTTTTCCACCTGCACGCCCACGTCGATCGTCACCTCGGGCACATTCACGCGCAGGGTCACGTTGCCCAGTCCTTCAGGGTTTTTGAACGGGGGCGCGGCCGGCGCGGGCGGCGGAGGCGCCTCGTTGGAATTGTCCTTCTTTTTAGGAACGGCGATCACCCCGGTGTCGCCGCTGGGGCCGCCGGCGTCCGGCGTGGTCTGCTCGGGCTGCTGCGGTTGCGCCGCGGGCTGCTGGTTCTGCTGCCCTCCCGATGCGGCCTGCCCTTCCGCCCGCGCCAGCGGCAAAGCGATCAAGACCAGAACGGCCAGCAGCAATTCAAGCGAGAGACGGGGAAGAACACTTG
>Ga0326728_10023099_pt1 | contig 11446 bp, 5 predicted proteins | sample MB3enrmetagenome_FD_207602 | JGI IMG/M metagenome (GOLD analysis project Ga0326728, IMG submission 207602) | Lab enriched peat soil microbial communities from McLean, Ithaca, NY, United States - MB31MN | ecosystem: Environmental > Terrestrial > Soil > Wetlands > Peat | place: USA: New York... | reverse complement strand
TATTTGGGGGACTCTTTCAGAAAGAACCCGCGAAGGCGGAGAAGGATGCCGTGCAGAACTTTGCGGTAGGCTTGGAACTGGCAACAAAATCACACCCCGCCGAATTCAGCCCGGCTTCGTCGCAAGCAATTACAAAGATTCGCCAGCAAATCACCGGCAAGACGGATTTAGCGCTGTCTGACCTTAAATCCACATTCTGCCGGCCGCCTTACGGGTTAACGGAATCAATGGTCACGCTCTACGTTTTTGCCCTGGTTAAGTCGGGCGGATTCGAAGTCGCCCTGAAGGCCGGCTCTGGATTCACCCTCACCAATGGGAAGAGCCTTCCCGGAGACCGCATAACGCCGCATATTCTTCCTTTCTGTGGGTGGAACGCCAAACTTGATAAGGCCCTCCTCGGTGCTCGTTTGATTCAATCCACCGAGAAGGGGTGGAACGAAGTCTTGCCCTATGCCCGAGTGCTTGACCCCAATCTAAAGACCGCGACGACGCCTGAGGATGAACTGGCTCGCAACGATTCCATCCTTGAGATTCTCGGCGAGCTGAAGACTGAGATTCCGGAAGTGGAAAAGAGCCTCGCGGAGCTCGCGACAGTATTGGGGAGTTTTGTTCCCCAGACTCTAAAGGAAATCTTTGCTCGGCTCAAGGCGCTTGCAGCCACGTCAAGTTACCAGGAATTTGACGCGGCGGTCCGGGAAAACTATCCCGATAAGGAGTTGTTTGCGACAGCATATGTCCAATTCGAGAATTCGAGAAAGGTAAGTAGCCAGGCATTCAAGCTCAGCCAGATCGTGGACTATTTGCGAAAGGCTCGCGAAATAAATGAATCTTTAGAGGTTGATCGCCAGACTCTACTCCAGATGCTGAATCTTCAATCCATGCTCAAGGATCCTTCCTTGATGGCAGCGCGCCAGGATAATTTCGACCGCTGGAAGGCGCGATACACCCAGTCATATCGTAAGGCCCACCGGACGCACTTTGAAGCTATGGACGAATTAAGTCAGAAGCTCCGGCTGTTGCGTCCCAAGGCCAACGCGCTTGTAAAGATGAACTCAATTGCAGAGTTGGGTCCACCCTTAGTCGCGAGCACCGCACTGGCGGAGGACCTGAAGCGGTTGGAAAATGAGCTGTACCGGTGTCCTGATGCGGAGGACGCCGCTGTGAGCGGCAATGACGCGATCTGTCCGAAGTGTCAGTGGCGTGGCGCTGACACATTGCCAACGGATGAGCTTGAGCGCCTGACCACGCTCGTCTCGCAGGGCCTCGAGGACCGATTCTTGCGATTCAAAGACGCTACCATCTCAACTATCCTGCGCAGGGCGGTTGAAAAAGACCAAAAGACCGGCTTGAAAGAACTGCTCGAAATCATCCAACTCGCGAACTCTGACAAGCTGGCGAACCTCCTCAATGACGAGCTTGTGGCATTCCTCCGCAAGACGCTTTACGACGAAAACCTGGTGAGCGAGCAGGTTTCCTTGGCCCCTATCCTTCAGCAGGTAGGCGCGATAGAGGAAGGGCGTGTGGATGAGGCCGTATCAACGATAGCTCGCCTCCTGACAACCGCCATTAAGGATGCGAAGGCCAAGCATGGCCACAACAAGCGAGTCAGGGTCTTCCTCACGCTGGACCTCTCTAGCGGCGAGGCACCATCGGCCGCTACGGACGAATCGGGAGGTCGACGGTGACCGACGAAAGCGCCCTCCGCGAATTTGTGGTGAAGCACGCGAAGCCCTACGACGCACTGACCGACTCGTACGATCGGCCGCCGTTCGCCGCCGATATCAAGGAGGGTAAGAACGACCCCATTTACAATGCCCACTCATACCATACGAAGGTGCCGCCAAGGAGCATCATCCCGTACATCCTTCACTACACGGAGCCGGGCGACCTCATCCTTGATCCCTTCTGCGGCTCCGGGATGACCGGCGTGGCCGCGCAGATGTGCGCGAATCCCCCCGCCGACATACTGGATCAATTTCCCGACCTGAAACATGGCGTCGGCGCGCGTGCCTGCATTCTCAACGACCTCTCGCCTGCCGCTTGCCACATCGCTTCCAACTACAACACTCCCGTTGACGTGGATGCTCTGCGGGGCGAGTTCGAATGCATTAAGGCGGCCGTTAAGGAAGAGTTCGACTGGCTCTACGGCACGGAGCACTACGAGCCCGCTTTCGGAATCTACGACCCGTCCGTGCCGGATGTGGCTGGCCGCCTCAAGGATCTCCGCGGCGGCGCCTCCAACCCTACATTACTGGGCAATGAAGAACGCTCTTGGGAGCTGCTCACAAAGGCGGAAGTCGAGGCCCGGCTGGGCTACTCCGTGACTGAGTTGCCGCGTTGCGAGGGATGGGGCGAGCACGACGTGTCGAAGGTCGAGAGATGGGTCTGCCTCCCTGCCACCGTTCAATACACTATCTGGTCAGACGTCTATCGCTGCGAAGGATTTGTCACCCTTGAGGAACCCACTGGTAAGGTCAGCACGCGCGGCAAGAACACGGGCAAACCTATCATGGCGAAGAAGCGCGTGACCCGGGGGTGCGGCGCAGAGATCGTTATCTGGGAAGTAGCTGTCAATTCGACAGGGGAAGTTGCGGAGACTTTCAACTGTCCTGGCTGCAAAGCTGAGTGGAAGAAGGTGCATCTTTCCCGGCTGGGTGCCGTCCCGGTGGTAGTCAACCTCACTGCTGTTGGGATCAAGCAGACGAGGAAAGGTGTCGAAGCGAAACGCATCCGGTACGAGCGCCGCATAAGCGCCCGCGAAGGTGCTGCCCTTAATGCGATTCAGATGAAAACGATTCCATATTGGACGCCGGAAACTGAGATGGACACAAAGGGGCCGCAGTATCGGCGTAATGCTCTTCAAGTCCGCAACATCAAGAAGGTCACTGACTTTTGGACGCCAAGGAACCTATGGGCCTACGCGTCCCTCTGGCAAAGGGCATCATCAGCACCCGACCCCCGGATCGCTAAGGCCCTCCGCTTCGCACTAACTGGAATTGCTTACTACGTGACCAAAAAGCAGCCTTGGGGAAGTGGAGGCGGCGGATTGAGCGGCCAGCTCTACCTTTCGTCGCTCCCTCTGGAAAAGAACGTATGGGAGGTCTTCGGGCGCAAGGTTGAGCAGCTTCTGGAAGGCTACGCCTCTGCTCGCAGCCTACAATTGGTTCCCACTCTGGTGGTCACTGGCTCGGCCACGGCGTTGTCCGTCCCCGACGCAAGTGTGGACTACGTCTTTACTGATCCACCCTTTGGCTCAAACATCTACTACTCGGAACCCAATCTGCTCTGGGAGGCGTGGCTAGGGAGAATCACCGATACAAGTGAGGAGGCTGTCGTCCACCGCAAGAACGACGGCGGCACCAAGCGCTTGCCGGACTATGCGCGGCTGATGGAGGCAGGGTTCAAGGAGATCTTTCGGGTTCTCAAGCCAGGTCGGTGGGCGACGGTCGAATTCAACAATTCAGACGGCACAGTGTTCGAGGCTATTAAACAAGCGATTCGTCGTGCCGGCTTTGAAATCGTCAACATGCTGCTCCTTGACAAGGAGCAGAAGACGTTCAAGCAGGTCAAAGGCGCTGAAGGTGTCGAGGACGTCGTCGACAAAGACGTGTTGTTCAATCTGCACAAACCCGAAGTGGTCCGCACCCAAGTCCAGGCTGAGGCCCAAGATTTAGAACATCAGGTCGCCGACGCTGTACGCCAGCACCTCCAGACCTTACCGGAGCGCATCAAGGCTGACCCTGCCAAGTATAACGACGAGCACCGTACCACCGCCACCATCAACAGCATGTTAATGAACACGCTGATCCCGCGCGGCGTGGGCGTGGAGCGACTTAACCTGCCGTTCATCGAGCGTGTCTGTGCCCGCTACTTCCGCAAGATCGGTCAGCGATGGTATCTGCGTGGAGAGGCCGTGGGAGGCAATGGCGCCGAGGGTTTGTTCGCCGAGGAATCTGCCATTGCTGACGAGCTGACGGCGATCGCGTGGCTGCGCCAGAAACTACATGTGCGGCCCATGCTTATCGGTGAACTCAAGCCGTTCTGGATGCGAGCCACCGGCTTGCTTCCAGACCAGGTCTCGCAGGCACTCATCTTGGAGGACCTTCTGATTGAAAACTTCTGGCGCGACCCGGATACGAACCGTTGGCGCGAGCCAACAGGGGAAGAGCGTGATCGCATGAACGATGACCGGTCGCTTCGAGTGCTGCACGATGTGGAGCGCTTCAACTCAGGGAGTTTGCGGCGCTCATCAACGGATAGCGAACGGTGCGAATGGATCGATGTCCTCTTCAAGGCCTCCAAAGCCGTCGAGGATCACGAGCCGGGAGCAATGCCCGTGCTGCGGGGATTTGATGAACAAAAAGGCTACGTCCTCATTAGCCGGCTTTTCCAAAGTGTACTAGACAACAATGTTGAACCTGAAATCTATCGAAGAGCCGAAAAGCAAGCCCGTGTCGCCTCACAGCGACTAAACAAGACATCAGAAAGCGAGCGGGAAAAAGTCGAGATGGACAAGAGAAGGGAACGCGGTCCCACACTATTCGATGGGATTAAAGACGAATGACACCAACCCCAGCCGACGTGCTAACTGACTGGCTTGCAGCGCGACCTCCCGACGCGCGGGTCGCGATTACGATTGATATCGACCGTTTGCTAAGTGACGCAGGAATACTCGGCAGGGAAAAGATCATCGACAAGAGCGGGCGGCAATGGCAATTGGCTGTATTCCGCGGCGATGATCTTGCCTTCCGGCTGCGATTTCGGAAGGTGTTTGCCCCACCGCCTGTGTTGATAGCCCTGACTCGGGGCCCAGACGCGAGCGGCAAGATCGATGTTTCGCACATCACCGATGTCCTCGCGAAGAATGAGGGTGGCACTGCACTCGACCTTTCCTTGCCCGCTTTCTTCAGACGCTTTTGCCCCCAGATCAACCTCCCGCCTCTCGACCTACACCGCCACAAGGATTTGCTTCTCGCACGGCTTGACGGCGTGCCAAGTGCGGCAGCCAAGATCGTCGAGAGATGGGGAAAGCCTGATGACTGGGGTCGCGGCCAAATAGCTGCGATGGTCATCTTGGCTGGCCACCCTGAAATCACCCTGCGCGACCTTTGGCCTGATCACACGGGCGCGGTGGAATTCCTGGCGCACACCCTGCGGCTCATTCTTGCCTCGCCTCAATTGACGGATGACCGAGAGGTGCTCCTGGAGATGATACGGGAGGCAGCTCGCCCACAGGTCCAACCATACTTGCATTGGCTATCCGTACCGCCGGAGGAGCTCGCCGCATTTCTGGTCTTGCGACGATTCGCCTCCGAAACCAGATTACAGAACCCGGCTAACCAGCTTTCGGGACTCCACATTTTCTCCCCCGAGACTCCACTCGTGAAGATGGAGCCATTGGCAATGGGCGTAGGTGAAACCATCCACAGCGACGAGAGGGCATGGGCGAGGGTCAATCTACTGGCAGAGAGATTTCTGACCCCTCGACGCGTGCAGAAGGTGATGGCTCTCGTTCCCGAAACCGAGCAACAAACCGAACTATTGGTGCGTGCCATACTCAGCGCCGACACCGCGCCCGTCGTTCTCAAGCAACAGTTGAAGTCAATTCTGATAAAGCTTTTCGAGCGCGCAACCGAATACGGATTCGACTGGGTCAGTGATTTGAGGGATCATCCCTTGGTAGTCGGATCAGCCGAGCTCGTTTCTCCCTCTGCCCGCGAGTGCCGAGCCGGACTGCTGTTCCTGCTTTCCGTCCATGATGTTGAAGCGCAACTCAGCAAGAGTGTTCCATCCTTTCCTGATGCTGATTCCTTGCTTGCCTGGTACGTTGAAAACGGTCACTATCGCTTGGAACTCGAAGTTTCTCAGGCGCTTCATTATCTCGAGGGATGCGGTTACGACGACGTCGCTAGCGCCGGCTTGCGTTACCTCCTGGGTGGAACCAACGACCTTGACCCGGCGCCGGTCTCTCTGAAGGGCAGGGTGCGGGAAAGATTGGATGCGCTCGACCTTCTGCTTGGCGATTTTATTGCCAGAGATCCTCTCGCGTTCGTTCAAAGCCCAAGAAGTACGCTACGGCTCCTGAAGGATCAACTTGGGGAGGAGGTGCGAGGAGTAGTCGAAGGCGTTTCGGAGGGTCGGGTCTGGATTCTGGTCTTCGACGGCATGAGATATGACACGTGGGACAGGATCGTTCAACCGATCCTGGCCGAGTTCTTTTCCATCAGCGGCAGGCCCTTGTACTGCGTTCTTCCCAGCTTCACGCAAATCTCCCGAACCAGCCTATTTGCCGGTGGTCTTGCAACAGAATGGCGGGGCTACAAAGGCTCGCCGACAAAAGACGAAGCAGTCCTTGTTGCCCGCAACCTGGGTCTGACGCAGGAGGAGCTAAAGACGAAACTCCGATTCGTGAATGAGGCCGATACATTCAAGGCCCGCGCCGCGATGGGATTCGCTGATTCAGGGGCAAAGGAAGTCAATGTTCTTATCTATCCGATATCGGATGAATGCCATGACTTTCGGGGAGACCTTGCGGCATTTAACAATAAGATCAGGAGCGAAGTCCTCGGAGACAAATCGCAGGGCGTACGCGGCATCCTTGACGACCTGTTGCGGCGTATTCGGCCGGAGGACAAAGTTCTTCTCACCTCAGACCACGGATTTATAGAGCTACTATCATCTGACGGCTCAAGCGTCAGTCTGGCAGAAGTTGAGCAAGCGGGCAGAAATCCTCAGGAGGATGTCCGACATCGGTACGCAAAGGGCTTTTGTCCAAAGGCCGCCGCGAAAGCGGTTGGAATACAGGGCATCTCGGAAACCTATTGCGTCGCAGTGGGGCGTAAGTGGTTCCGGCGAGAGGGGCTGACGAATCCACCGCGTTACGACCACGGGGGGATTTCTCTCGCTGAAATGGTTGTGCCGGCATTTTCACTGCGAAAAGTGACAGAGAAGGAGGCAAGGGTCGAAATTGCTGGACTCAATGTACCCGTTCTAGTCGTGGAAGAGGATGGGCGAGCGGATCTGCGCTTCACCGTAGAGAACGTCGGCAATGTGTTTGTGGACTTTGACATAAGGGCTCAAAACAACATGGGAGAAGAGCTATACCATCATCATGCCAAGCTAGCGCCTGGTACAAACTACCCGGTCAAGATCGACGTTTTGGGTAAGTATCGGGAAACGCCATCCAGGGAAATGGATCCTACAGGTACATTATCAGCGGTAAACCTGAGGCTGCGCCACACCGATGCTAAGGGAACTTGGCGCGATCCCGTTGACGGAAGCTTGTCAGTGACGGTGAAGGTGAAGCCGAAGAGAACGCGGCTCATCACTGATGCCCTCAGCGGACTAGACGAAGTGTAGGGAGTGTTTAATGCAGAACGTCAATAATGAAGGTGCGAATCAGGTACAGGGGCAGAGCCGGGGCGTTGCATCCGCTACTGCGCCATTACCGGATGACCCATTTAACCAGAAGATCGCCACTCATCTGGGAGACCGGGTCATTTTGAAGCCGTTGACCCGATGGAATGAGGCTTACAAGGAATTTCCGCGATATGTCATGGAATACCTCGTAAGCCGCTATGTCGATGCCGCGGAGCCCATCGCCGGGCAACGTAAGATCGACCGGATTCTGTCCGAGCATTACACGGAGAGCGCCAAAAAAGAGCTTATCAAAAGCAGGATTAAAGAGAACGGGGAATACACCCTGTTGGGGCAGCTTACGGTAAGGCTGGACCAGGCTAAAGACCACTATTGGGCCAATGTACCAGCCCTCGGTGATGACACTGTCCGCGTGGGTCCGAAAGTCCTGGAGCAATACCGCGACGTTCTGATGACGAGTGGCGCGTGGGGCACGATGGTTCTCGAGTACGATGCCTCATACGAAATCAGATCACGCAAGTACCCTTTCTACGTGCGTGAGTTTACGCCGCTGCAGTTCACCCGGTTGGATCTGGACGACTACGTTGAAAAGCGGCCGCATTTCTCTACGGCAGAATGGCTCGACTTGCTCGTCCAGTCCATTGGCTTCAATCCGGCTCGGTTCGATGAACGAGTAAAGATGCTCATGCTGGTCCGTCTGATTCCATTTGTCGAGCCAAACTATAACCTTATCGAGCTTGGGCCCAGAGAAACAGGGAAGACGTATACGTTTCGCAACACTTCCAGCCGGTCATTCGTTGTCTCTGGGGGCAAAGCCACTCCGGCTACTTTGTTCTATAACAAAGCTACCCGAAAGCTGGGAGTGATCGGGCTGAAGCATGTGGTTTTCTTCGATGAAATCGCGAGTACCCGCTTTGAAGATGCTGAGGCGAGCGTGAGCGTTCTCAAGGACTACATGCAAACGGGAAAATTCACTCGCGGCGACCAGGAGTTTTCCGCTCAGTGCTCTATTGTTCTAGGAGGCAACATAGATACCGACCTGGTACACCGCCAACCCGACTCCCGCTACCGCCAACTGTTTGAGGTTCTTCCTGACGAACTACAGGATCCGGCATTCCTCGACAGAATTCATGCCTACTTGCCTGGGTGGGAGATGCCCAAGATCCGACCCGAGAACTACGCTACGGGGTACGGCCTGCTCACTGACTACATGGCGGAAATCTTCTCAGAATTGAGAAGAAGGAATTTCCAGACGCATGTTTCTGCCTGGGTTGACATGAGCAGCATGACAGGACGCAACCAAGACGCGATCAAGAAGACAAGCGCAGGGCTCCTGAAGTTGCTTCATCCCCACAGGACTCCCGAAACCTTGACTCGCGAAGAGCTCGAACCGGTAATTGCCGTGGCACTCGAAATGCGCAAGCGTGTCACTGATCAACTGGCCATAATGTTGCCTGCTGAATTTGGGTCCGTTGACTACCGATTCCGAATAAGCCAGCCGTAATTGCTTCTGTTCTTCACAAACAACCAAGCTGGTTGTCGGCAGCCATGGCGCCGACCGCCGCGGTACGCACTTTCGGGCTGTGGCAACTTTGAGCGACGCCGCGGCTGGGGTGGAATAACGTGTCTTCTCCCCGCGCTTCGCGCTCAGGCTATCGCTATGGGGGTGCGCGCGAGCAAATCTCTCGTTCTGATGCCGGAAGGAACGCTAGACGGCAGACGAGCTCTGCATTTTCTTCGATCCGCTCTTTCGGTGACGAGTTCGCACGCCATCGCCATTGGGAGGTTGTTCTCCTAGCCGACGGCCTTGCAAGCCTTCTTACCAATCTAAGTTTTCAGTCCTCTTCCAAAATTCTTGTCCGGAACATCTTCACAAGTTCATCTGAAAACCAAGCCCCTGCTTGGACCATTTGTTCGAGAATGACGACGGCATCCTCCGCTGTAATACGACTCACCTCAACGGCGTATTCCAAAACCCCGAGCGAACCGGATACAGCAATGCCCAACTCCTCCGCGGCTCGACGGGCCCGGTTATCGTTCGTCATGACGCCGCACCCCCGAAGCTTCGCGACCGTCAGGGCGCCGATCTCGCCGGCTCCGAGCGGCGGGTTATTTCGCCGAATCGCATCGAAAAGCTCTAACTCCGCTTCGGTTACAAGCCTCACCGTCTCCGCACGGCCGAGCTCGATGTTTGCCTCCGCAAGTTCGCTCACGACGAAGTCTGAGGCCAACAGTCTCCCCCGAAAAAGATCGCACAGCAAGTCCAGCTTCGCGACCAGGAAGAAATCCGCGACGACATTTGAATCAATCGAGTACTCGCCAGAGCTAAGAAGGTGCAACCATCAATTCCTTCCGCCACTGTTGAACCAGCGACCGAACTTCTAGGACATTCTTGCCGAGGAGCTCCCCGAGTTTTCCAAGCGAAACCAGACCTAAAACCGCAGCCTTACGAGCAAGATAAATGAAACGAGAAACGTTTTTCCATTCCGAAATCAAGTCAACTTTATCATTCTTCAACGAGGCGTACTCGACTTTAGCATCTGGCTGCGCCTTGTACGCAAAGGCAAGGAGATCTTCCGATTCCCTCTCAGAGATCATAGCGACTTCCCTGAGCCGTCTAACCATCACTTTCGTGCTAACCCGGAAATGGTGCTTGAGGAATACCACGTCTTCGAGCTTTATCTCCCTCCGTCCCCCGTTCTTAGCCCATAGGTCGCGGAGTCCCACCTCTGGAACCAGGAAATTGGCGGCAAATACGTCCGCCATGGTCTCCAGTTCCTCGTCGCGATCCATCGCTTCCGAAACATCAAGATTCTTGTAGAACGGTCGGTGCATCAGCAGATGGCCGTACTCGTGCGCCGCCGTGAATATATTACGCTCGATCGTGTTCCGAGTGTTCACGAGAATGCAGAGGCCATACCGTTTCGAGAATCCGGAGAGCCCGTACAATCCCTCCTGATCTACCGGCAAGTCCAGAAGTCTGACCCCGTTTCCGTCCAGAAGCTTGAAGATGTTCTCGATGGGATCATACGAACCCAGGCCGAGCCGCTCCCTTTCGGAAAGCGCCACCTGAGTGGCGAAGTTTATGGGTTTCGACTGGAGATGGGGAAAGTACGTGTATTCCGGTGGAATCAGCAACGTATCAGCAACGCCAACGATCTCTTCCAGCTCTCTGTATGCCTCACAGAACAACTGGAGACGTGATCGGACCTCGGCCTTCGGAACGACCTCCTCCGCGGCACGGAATAGCAATGCAACCTCCTCCTCACGTTCCTTGAAGAAATCCGTCACCGGCAGGCCGAGCACCTTCGATGCTCTGAGAACCTTGGCGCTGTCGATGCTCACATGTCCATTCTCGATCGCACTTAACGTAGCCCTCGAGATGTCCAAGTCTTTGGCGAACTCCTCCTGCGACTTTCCCGCCGATTCACGCGCAGACTTCAAGTTTCGGCCGATTACCTCCTTCAGCCTCTCCTCCACTAGTACCTCCTTCGTAGACTTTTCTAGACTCTAGTATAGTCGCATTTTTCTGCTCCGTCAAGTATTCTTGACACACATCCACAGTTATGATATATCAATAACGTCCGATGTAGTCGTTTCAAGACACAGCCGGTCTAGATTGGAAGGGACAAGAGGAAGCGGCTCAAGGAGCCAAGAGTCAGATGCACTGCCACCGCCTTAAGCACGCAAAAGCCGGTGGTCTTTTTCATTCGGTAATCGAATATATGAAACCCAGAGGTTCATCAGGCCAATGGCTTACGATAACGAAACTTTAGGGTGGGTATACCACCGCACCGACGGCAAATGTCACCTGTGTCACAAGAAGCTGAGCTTCAAGAACTACGGGCTAGGGGGCGCGAAGGGTGCCTGGGAAGTCGAGCACTCAATCCCCCGCGCCAACGGTGGGACCGATCATCGCAACAATCTTTTCCCTGCTTGCATTACCTGTAACCGGTCAAAAGCGACATCCGCCACGCGAGCTGCCCGATCGTGGAGCGGTTACACGAAAGCTCCGCTGTCCAGGGAACGCAGGGAAGAAATCAAGATGAAGAACGCCCTTGGTGGCGCT